>Ga0208244_100522_pt1 | contig 35686 bp, 38 predicted proteins | sample SubbioCR12Aug_5A_FD_184828 | JGI IMG/M metagenome (GOLD analysis project Ga0208244, IMG submission 184828) | Serpentinite rock and fluid subsurface biosphere microbial communities from McLaughlin Reserve, California, USA - CR12Aug_5A (SPAdes) | ecosystem: Environmental > Terrestrial > Deep...
TTAATCCGGTTAATTATTTCTTGTTTTTGTTCATTGGTTAAACTTAGATTTGTTGTCATAGGTTTGTTTTTTATTTTTTAGAATATCATCCCTAAGACAACTTGTCCAATTTTTGGGGTACCTGCCATGGTGTACCGCCAGATCGGAGATCGCCCTTACCAAGTGCTGGAAAGAGCAAAGAACAGAAGGAACAGGAGAAACAGAAAAGAAAGACAAGAAGGGAATAACAATCTTTTGCGGGCGCACTTGATGTGCGCCCGCTGCCTATTTTCTTTTAAAATAATAATGAATTAAAGATTAGAATAACCCATAATCCCAGTTCTAGCGTCGTCCATAACTCCCAGTGATTTAATGGCTTAACAAAGCCGTTTTTTAGCTATTGACAAAAATTAAAAAATTTGATAGAGTTTAATAGAATTTATAAGAAGCTTAAGATATTAAAATTTAAATTTATATTTTTATATGAAAAAACTTTTAATTATTATTACCTTCTTCGCTCTTTTTGCTCCGAGTGCACTTGCCTTAAATTATAACTCCAGCACATTTGTCTTAACCCCAGAAGAAAATAATTTTGTTTCGACAGAAGATGCTTTTATTCCCATCACCAAATGTACGACAATTGATAAACCAGGAACCTATCAACTAATGAATGATATTTTTTTTGATGAAGATATCTGTATTGAAATATCAGAAGTGACAAATAGATCCATAACTTTTGATGGAAATGGCTATTTTATCCAAGGGTTAGGGGACGCAGAAACAGGTATTTTTATAGAAGATTCAGAGAATGTGATCATTAAAAATACGATAATTAAAGGTGCGGAAGAAGGAATCGTTTTTTCCGGGGTCGAGGACTTCGTATTAAAAAACTCAGAAATTCACGATTCTGGAGTATGTCTTATATTAGAACTTTCTGAACAAGGTAAAATTTATGACAATCACCTTAGTTATTGTTATGAGGGTGCGGTTGATTTCGATGGAGTAATAGATGTTGTTTTTCGTGGAAATAAACTAGAAAAAATGGGCGAGTATGTTTTCTTTTTTTCCTCAGTTCCCTCATCTAAAAATATAACAATTTATAATAACTATATCTTAACGAATGGTGAAAAAGAGGTTTTATGGATGTCCGGTGCTCAGAATAATACTTTTAAGTGGAATTGGGATAAAGTATATGGACAAAATATCGTTGGTGGCCCATACATCGGCGGAAACTATTGGGCGAATACTCGAGGAACAGATATTAGCCAAAAATGTGCTGATTTAGATGTGGACGGTATTTGTGATACAGCAAACAAAGTTTTAGGAAAATATACTAATGTTGATAGAAAACCTCTGACAATCTGGAGGCCGGAAAGAAACATACTGCCAATAAAAATAAAATGAAAACATTGACCATTTTTATAAAAGCGTAGAGACAAATTTAGCTACTCTCAAATCATATCCACTCCGATTAATTAATTCTCTAATAACAAAATTTTTAATAATCGTCAATAAAAAGTAAAATAAACTAATCAATAGGTTAGAAAAGCATAGTTTTCCCGTTGCCTTAAAGTCTTTTTTTGATTATGATATTCAATGATTGAATTATCAAAATTAAATAAAGAAATTAAAAAAGCCGCTAATCCAAAACAAGCCCAAAATTTACAAAAATTTTTTAAAACTAATAAGGGCGAATACGGTCAGGGCGATATTTTTTTGGGTATTAAGGTTCCAATTCAACGAAAAATTGCTAAAAAATATAATAATCTATCTTTGGTTGCTTTAAAAAAATTAATAAGTAGCAAGATCCACGAGCGTCGTTTAATCGCTCTTTTTATTTTAATTGATCAGTCTAAAAAGGGCGATCATCAATTACAAAAGAAAATCTTTAATTTTTATTTAAAAAATATAAAATATATTAATAATTGGGATTTGGTTGATTTATCAGCCCCAAATATTGTTGGTTGTTTTTTATTAGATAAAAAAAGAAACATTTTGGATAAATTAGTTAAATCCAAAAATCTTTGGCAAAAAAGAATTGCCATTATTTCAACTTTTACTTTTATTAAAAATCACCAATTCATTGATACGCTTAAAATTTCTCATATGCTTTTATTGGACAAGCACGATTTAATTCATAAGGCGGTTGGTTGGATGTTAAGAGAGGTTGGTAAAAGGGATCAAAAAATAGAAGAAAAATTTCTAATTAATAATTATCAGAAAATGCCGCGAACAATGTTGCGTTATGCGATTGAGAAATTCAGTCAAACAAAAAGAAAGTTTTATTTAAAAAAATAGCCAAAAAGATTTAAAAGTTATCCACATTATTTAACTTGACATTTTTTTATTTTTTTTTATACTAAGCATAAGGATGCTTTTTTTTGCCCCCAGATTCTCTGCTAGTTAGTTCACATAACAATCTGGAGAGGGGGCGAAAAGAGCTCCATTAACTGCGTCTCTTGACGCAGTGGATAGGCGCCAAACGCCTGATAATGAGGGGGGAGTCTGCCCAAGGCTCCCCCTCTCCTTCTTTTTTTATTCTTTTTTATAAAAAAATATTTATCTGATCAGGAAATACCGGTCAATTTTTTTATAAACAATACTTACTTTTTTTATTATAAAATGATATAATAACAAATTATCATTTATTCAATTTAAACTTTATGTTTGACAAATTTAAACAATTAATGCAATTAAAGGGTCTTCAAGATGAAATTAAAAAACAAAGGTTTGAAACAGAAAAAGACGGAATTAAAGTAGCAATTAACGGCGGTTTTGGTGTTGAAGAAATTATTCTTAATCCTGATCTAAGCAAAAATGATCAAGAGAAAATTTTAAAAGATTGTTTTAATGAAACCGTAAAAAAAGCACAAATGGCCATGGCCCAAAAATTTTCCGGCTTAGTCTAATTTATGAAAAAAATCATCAAAAAAAGTTATGCAGTTTCTGGTTTTATTTATCATCAAGGAAAATTTTTACTTTTAAAGGATCCAAAATCAAAATATTGGATGCCGCCTGGCGGAAAAATAGAAAAAGGAGAATTCTTAATCGATGCTTTAAAAAGAGAAATTAGAGAAGAAACTAAGTTAAGAAAAATAAAAGTTTTAAGACCATTTATTTATTGGCGAGGACTCCATAACAATGAGCAGCGAGAGGGTCTAAGTTTTTTATGTTTATATCAATCAGGTAAAGTAAAAATTTCTTTTGAGCATTCAAATTATCAATGGTCTTCACCTCAGCAAATTAAAAAATTAAAAATCACTCATGATCCCGCTAATTTTATTTTGGCTAAAAAAATAATTAAAATTTTAAATAAAAATGAAAAATAAGTTGATTCTTACTCAAATAATTAACACAATTTTTTATTATTATTTCCTATTTAATTTTATTCTTTATCAATTTTGGTTAAATAATAAGGGTTGTGTGCAAGAGTATTAAAATTGTAATATTTTTATTTTTTATTATTGCGGGTGTTATTTTTTTTGGTTATTTGGCTATTAATAAATATTTTTCTGAAACTCATCTTGATCAAAAAGACGATAGTTTTGTTCAAAGTAGTTTTGTCGCTCCATCAACAATTCAGGCTGTTTATTTAACAAATTATTCGGCCAGCAGTCAAACAAAAATTAATGAAATTATTGAATTAACTCAAAAATCAGAAATTAATAGCGTGGTCATTGATATTAAAGATTGGTCTGGTTATATTTTTTATGAAACTAAAATTCCAGAAGCAGATTTATACCAAAGTAAAAAAGTTTTAATTAAAGATTTAAACGCTTTAATTAATAAACTTCATCAAAATAATATTTATACCATTGCCCGAATTGTTGTTTTTCAAGATCCGATTTTAGCTAAAATTAGACCAGACTTGGCGATTAAGCGTTATTCTCAGGACGGGCCTCTTTGGTTAGATAATTTAGGCTTGGCTTGGCTTGATCCAACCAAAAAAGAAGTTTGGGATTATAATATTGCTTTAGCCAGAGACGCTCTGGCTCATGGGTTTGATGAAGTTAATTTTGATTACATTCGTTTTCCTTCGGATGGCAATCTCTCGGCAATGGTTTATCCGAGCTGGCAAAAAGAAATTCCTCGTTATCAAGTCATAAAGAAATTTTTTGAATATGTCAGGCATTCTTTGCCTGGAGCAGTTATTTCAGCTGATCTTTTTGGCTATACCACGATTAAAAAAGACGACCTAGGGATTGGTCAAGTAATTGAAGATGCTTTTCCTAACTTTAATTTTATCTGTCCAATGACCTATCCTTCTCTTTATCGTTCTGGTTTTCTTAATTTAGAAAAACCAGGCAATCATCCTTATCTTGTTGTTAAAAATTCAATGGAAATAGCGCTAAATAGACTGATAACTTACAACGAACAACTTACAACTTCAAGTGAACAATCAATCGTTACTAACAATCAGTTATCAGTTAAATTTAGACCGTGGGTGCAAAGTTTTAAGGGCTATGATCAATTTATGATTAATGAACAAATTAGGGCCATTAAAGATGCGCTAAATAATCAATATGCTGGCTATATAATTTGGAATCCAAGCAACAATTATTCAAATTTATTTTCGAGTGATCAATACTTAACAAACCAACAACCTAATAACTAATTTCAATGGATCAATTTAAAACTAACCCTAAAATTATTCGCTTGGCCTATTTTGGGGTGGGCATTTTAGCGACTATTGCTTATCGAATTATTGTTTTTTTAAATAGTTTTACACCTCTTGGTGTAAAAATTGCTTGGTATGTTGGCACAATCGGCTTTGTTTTGTATTTTGCTCATCGTTTTAAAATTTCAACTAAACGAGATCAGCTAATTAAAAAATACGAATTAATAGAAAAAATAGACGGCTTCCCTAATTTATCACCAGAAGAAAAATTAGCTATTAATTATATTTTTCGTAGCCTCTCATCATCTTTAGAGCGCTGGAATTATATTTTTATTTTTATTGCTTCTGGGTTGGCTTTAGCCTGGGGTATTTTAGACGATTTTATTATATAATATATAGACAAATTTTAATAAAAAAATATGAAACTAAATTACATCGCTATCCCTTTAATAATGATTATAACTTCTGTCGCTGGTGGAATTTTTACTAATCTGGGAATGGATTGGTATAATAATTTAATTAAACCACCACTAACTCCACCCGGACAAATAATTGGCACGATTTGGACAGTTATTTTTATTTTAGCAACAACCTCGGCTTTAATTTTTTGGAATAATTTTCCACGTAATAAAAAATTCCAATTGATTTTTATTTTTTTTATCGCCAATGCTGTATTAAATGCGGGCTGGAGTTTATTGTTTTTTACTTTTAATCTTGTTTTTCTTTCAATTTTTGAAATGATTTTACTTAATATAACGACCGTGATTTTGACCATTCTAATTTGGTCAAAATCACGCTTAGCTGCTTCTCTTTTGATCCCTTATATTATTTGGGTGTTCTTAGCAACTTTTTTAGCCTATGGCGTCTTTTTACTTAACCCGCAATTTTAATTAATATGTCTAAATTAGTTTTAGATATTGAAACAATTGGCGAAGACTTCAATCAACTTGATCAAATTACTCAGGAAACTTTAACACGCTGGATTAAAAAAGAATCAACTAATCAAGAAGAATATAGGGTGGCGCTTGAAGATATAAAAAACGGCCTTGGTTTTTCTCCATTAACTGGTCAAATTGTTGCTCTTGGCATTCTAGACATAGAAAAAAACAAAGGTGCAGTTTATTATCAAGCTCCCAATCAAAACCTCAAAGATTTTGAGGAAAACGATATTAAATTTAAGGCAATGAGTGAAGAAGAAATGCTAAAAAAATTTTGGCAAGTAGCTAATGATTACGAGGAGTTTATAACTTTTAATGGCCGTGGTTTTGACGCACCATTTTTAATGATTCGCTCAGCTGTTCATCAAATCAAACCAAGCAAAGATTTAATGTCGCATCGTTATGATAAAAAACACATAGATTTAATGGACGTTTTATCTTTTTATGGCGCAGTCAGACGCAAGGGCAGTCTTCATCTTTATTGTCGAGCCTTTGGCATTAAAAGTCCAAAGACTGAGGGGATAACTGGCGATACTGTAAATCAATTATTTAAAGAAAAAAAATTTTTAGAAATTGCCAAATATAATGTTGGCGATTTATATGCGACTAAAGAACTTTATCATTATTGGGATAAATATTTAAGAATGTAATCAATTTTTTCTTGTTTTAGCTGGACTCAATAACTTAATAACCTAATAACTCATAACTAAAATATGGATTTTAAAAAATATCAAAAAGAGTCAAGAAAAACTGCTATTTATGACAATTTGGGTAAAAATTTATTTTATCCTGTTTTAGGATTGGTCGGAGAAGCGGGAGAAATCGCTGAAAAATTAAAAAGAACCTTACGGGGAGAAAAAAATACCTTTATTAAAAAAGAGATTTCCAGGGAATTAGGTGATGTGCTTTGGTATCTATCACAATTAGCAAGTGAGTTTGATCTATCACTGGATAAAATTGCTATAGAAAATATAAAAAAATTAAAATCTCGAAAGAAAAGGGGAGTGCTTAGGGGCAAAGGAGATAATCGATAAAATATGTCTAAAAAAGAAAAATTAAATATTGTTGATGAAAAGGATAATATAATCGGCGAAGATACTCGAGAAAATATTCATAAGAAAGGATTATTGCGTCGCGAAGTTCATGTCTGGCTATATAACAATGAGGGGGGGGTTCTGTTTCAAAAAAGAGCATTAAATAAAGATACTTTCCCTGGTTTATTAGATGCCTCAATTGGCGGTCATGTTGAATTAAATGAAACATACGAAGAGGCGGCGATTAAGGAAGCAAAAGAAGAAACGGACATAATGATTGATAACAATAAATTAATTAAGATTATAAAAACTAAAAGCAAAAGCTATGATAAAATTACAAATACGACAAATAACGTCTTTAGAATAGTTTATGCTTATAAGTTTAATGGGGTAATTAAAGATATAAAAAGAGAACAAGGCAAAGCAATAAAATTTGAGTTTTGGTCAATAAATAAAATAATCAATTTATCCCCAAAAGAAACTAATAAATTTATACCATCTATCCTTAAAAAAAGATTAATTTTTGAAAAGATTAAGAAACTAATTAAATGAAACGGGTTTTAATTATCCATGGTTGGGAAAGCAACTCAAGGGAACATTGGTTTCAAGAAGCAAAAATAAGATTAGAAAAAATGGGTTATCAAGTAACAGTGCCAGACATGCCCAATACTTTTTTCCCACAACAAGAAGAATGGGTAAAAATAATTGAAGATTTTCAACCAGATCAAAATTCAATTTTAATTGGCCATAGTTTAGGTGGGCCAGCAATTTGGCGCTATTTAGAAAAAGCAAAAAATGTTGTTGCTCAGTGTTTTTTTCTTGCCTGTCCAATAAATTATTTGGGCTATGAACCAGTTAAAAATTTTTTTTCCACTGATTTTAATTGGGAAAAAATAAAGAAAATGTGTTTAAAATTTATTGTTATTGGTCAAACCAATGATATTTGGGTGCCAATTGGTCATTGCCAAGAATTATCTAAAAAATTAGAAGTTAAACCAATTATTGTTAAAGGCACTGATCATTTTGACAAAATTGATTTTTCGTTGATTGAAAATAATATAATGCAACAAAAAACCCTTTGTTTGTTAATTAAAGAAAAAAATGGCCAGAAAGAAATACTTTTAGCCATGAAGAAAAGGGGCTTTGGGATTAATAAATGGAATGGAACTGGCGGTAAATTTGATCCAGAAAAAGGAGATAGAAATTTAGTTGACACCGCCATTCGAGAAACCCAAGAAGAAATTAGTGTTAAGATTAAAAATTTAGAGAAAAGAGTTGTTTTAAGCTTTTATTTTCCTCATAAACCAAAATGGAATCAAGAGGTTTATGTTTATTGGGTTAAAGAATGGGAGGGGGAAGGTCAAGAATCAGAAGAAACGAAACCCCAGTGGTTCAAAGAAAAAAATATTCCGTATAATAAAATGTGGGACGATGATCAGTATTGGTTACCGCACTTTCTTAAGGGTATAAAATTTAAAGCTAAGTTTGTTTTTAATCAAGAAAATAAAGTTATTGAAAAAAGCTTTGAATTTAATAATTTATAAATAAAAATAAAACTATGAGTTCAAAAAAAGTTTTTACGGCGGAACAATCTAAAGAAATTGGCGAAAAATTAGGTATTACTTGGGATAAATTTGATCTTGAACAATTTCGTCACGGCATGGACGTTGAATTAGAACACGGGACAGAAAATTCCGTGACTAATGTAACTAACGATGATCCTTTAATCAGTGGAAAAATTGCCTTAGCTCATTTAAATGAATTTCCGGATTATTATCATCGTTTAGACAAAATGGAAGAAGAGGCAGAGGAATATTGGGAAAATAAAGTTTAATTTTTAATGGGAAATAAAATCTTAGTTCAAGTAAAAATAAAAGCCAAACAAAAAAAGGTTGAAAAAATAAATAAAAGCAATTATATTGTCAGCGTCAACCAATCACCGATTAAAGGCAAAGCGAACGAAGCAATAATTAATTTGTTGGCTAATTATTTAAACTTTCCCAAATCAAAAATTAAAATAATTAAGGGATTAAAATCAAAAAACAAAATTGTAGAAATAAAATAGTTAATGGTTTGTTGATTTGTCATTATAGTTAATTAGTTATTAGTTTTAAAGCCAGAAACTAGTAAATCAAAACCAAGGACTATTAACTAAAAACTATTAATATGAAATACTACGATATTATTTTAGGATTGTTTATTGCGGTATTGCTAATTTCAAATGTTGTTTCGGCAAAAATTTTACAGCTCGGACCATTTACTTTTGATGGCGGGACAATTTTATTTCCTTTGGCCTATATTTTTGGCGATATTTTAACAGAAGTTTACGGCTATAAAAGAAGCCGAAGAATTATTTGGCTTGGGTTTTTTGCCAACCTATTAATGGCCACTATTTTTATTTTAGTCGGCAAATTAAATCCGGCTAGTGGTTGGGAAAATCAAGCTGCCTACGAAGCAATTTTGGGTTGGGTGCCAAGAATAGTTATTGCTAGTTTAATTGCTTACTGGGCAGGTAGTTTTTCCAACTCAATTATTTTGGCAAAAATGAAGATTTGGACTAAAGGTAAATGGCTTTTTTCTCGAACAATTGGCTCAACAATTATTGGCCAAGCAATTGATACAATTATTTTTTGTTTGATTGCTTTTTGGGGACAAATTCCTAATTACTTATTGTTAAGCATGATTATTTCTAACTATATTTTCAAGGTTGGTCTTGAAGTAATTTTTACACCGATCACATATTTAATTGTTGGTTTTTTAAAGAAAAAAGAAAGGTTAGATATTTATGACCATCAAACAAGTTTTAATCCTTTCAAAAATGAGTTATAATATTAGATAAGCAATAATTTATTAACCCCGCTTAGGGGGACCCCGCTTTGGCGGTGGTTTAATAAAAAATATATGGAAGAAACAAATCAATCAGTTCAAGAAAAAAAAGTTTGCTCTTGCTGTTCATCAATTTCTGGTAAAAACTTACTCGGTGTTTTACTCGGACTTTTTTTAATTATTTTGGGTGCTTATTTTTTTGTTAGCATGCAAAATAAAATTAAAGAAGGAGCCTATATCGGGCAAGAAGGTTCTTTCAAGAACACGATTACTGTTTCTGATCGAGCTGAGATTTATGCTAAACCAGACTTAGCCATTACTAGCGCGACAGTTGTCACCCGAGCGCAAACTGTTGGTTCTGCTTTTAAAGACAATGCGACAAGAATGAATAAAATTATTGAAATTGCTAAGGCCGGAGAAATAGAAGACAAAGATTTGAAAACTACTAACTTTAATATTTATCCTCAATATGAATATCCGGCACCATCTTATCGAAGAGTTTTTGTTGGTTATGAAGTTAGACAATCTCTGCAAATAAAAATTAGAAATTTAGAAAAAGTGGGGGAAATCATTGAGAATATTGCCAACACTGATGTTAATGAAATGGGTGATTTACAGTTCATTGTTGATAATCCAGAAATTTTAAGAAGTCAAGCAAGAGAAGAGGCGATTCAAAAAGCTAAAATAAAAGCAAAGTCTTTAGCCTCACAACTTGGCGTTAAATTAATTAGAATTAGTGGATTTGTTGAGAATGATGGCGCCTATATCCAGCCGTATTACAGGGAGAAGATTATGGATATGGGAATTGGCGGTGAGTCATCAGTTTTGCCATCAATTCAAACTGGTGAAAGTAAAATTGAAGTTAGTGTTAGTTTAACTTATGAGATCAACTAAGTTACTTAAGACGATCCCAATCTACGAATTTATCCAAACTTGCTAAAAATAATCTAAAAATCAGCCCAACCGCTGATTTTTAGATTATTTTTTGCTAAATATGAAAAATTTGTTAAAATAAGATTAATCTTAATTTTATGATCTATCAATTAATAATAGAATCTAGTTTCCTCGGCATCTTACAAGGTTTAACCGAGTTTCTACCAATTAGTAGCTCAGCTCATTTAGTTATTGCTCAACAATTTTTTCCACGTTTAACTGAAAAACCATTACTTTTAAGTATTATTTTACATTTAGGAACTTTTTTTGCTTTATTTTTTTATTTTTGGCCAGAAATAAAAAAATTATTTTATCAGCCCAAAAAATTTTTACCAATTATTTATGCTACTATTATTACAATAATTTTAGTTTTTCCTTTTAGAAATCTAATCGAACAAACATTTATTTTTCCAAAATTTGCTGGGGCAATGTTAATTGTTACGTCTTTTTTCCTTTTTTTGGCTAGTCAGAAAAAAAATAATAATCAACAAAGGGTTGATTCAAAAAAAGCAATTAAAATTGGTCTTACTCAGGCGATCGCCACTTTGCCCGGAATTTCTCGTTCCGGCATTACGATTAGTACTGGTATTTTATTAGGATTAGAAACGCTGATTGCCTTTAAATTTTCTTTTTTATTAGCCATGCCTGTTATCGCCGGGGCTAGTATTTTAGAATTATTTGACTTAAGAAACGTTTCAAAACAATTAATGATTTCTTATTTTTTTGGTTTTATTTTTGCTTTTTTGGCTGGGTTGTGGGCTCTGAAATTTTTAATGACGCGAGTAGTTAAAAATAAAAAAAATCTTTTTTATTTCAGTTTGTATTGCTTATTTCTTGGTGTTTTAACTATTTTATTTTTTTAACTTTCTTAGAAGCTAATTTTAGCTTTAAATATTAAAATCGAATGCTCTCTCAAGAATTAAATGGTTTGATTCTGATTAATAAACCAGCTGGCTTAACCTCCCATGATGTTGTTAATATTTTAAGAAAAATAACCAAAATTAAAAAAATTGGTCATACTGGCACGCTCGATCCAATAGCAACGGGTTTATTAATTTTACTTATTGGTAAAGAAGCAACCAAGCAACAATCAAAATTTTTATATCAAAATAAAACTTATTGGGCGAAAATTAAACTTGGAGTAACTTCTGATACTTATGATATTTCTGGCAAAATAGAAGAAAAAATAATTGAAAAAACACCAGAATTTGATAAAATAGAAAAAGAAATAAAAAAATTTATTGGCGAACAATGGCAAAAACCACCGCTTTTTTCCGCTAAAAAAATTAAAGGAATAAGGGCTTATAAATTAGCTCGCCAGCAAAAAAAGATAACGATTGAACCTCAGCGAATTAAAATTTATTCTTTAGGAATTTTAAAATATCAGTGGCCATTTTTAGAAATAAGAACCTCGGTTTCAAGCGGTACATACATTAGATCATTAGCCAATGATTTAGGACAAGCCCTGAATACTGGCGGGTTGCTCTATAATTTAAAAAGAGAAAAGATTGGGCAGATTTCTATTGATCAAGCCACTCAAGTTGATTTTTTAACCACCCAAAACTGGTTAAATTATCTCGTACCACTAAATAAATTTTTATGAAAAAAAGAACAAAAATTGTCATTACTATTAGTTTCGTTTTATTAATTATTATTTTAATTTTAACTTTTAAACCAAAGACTTCTTCCCATGAATTTGTTGAGGTTAAAAAGAAAAATCTTCAGCAGATTGTCTCTGCTTCTGGGACAATTAAACCAAATCAAAAAATAGATCTTCAGTTTGAAACAACTGGTCGAGTAAAAAATATTTTTGTTAAAGTTGGTGATCAGATAAAAGTTGGACAAACCCTAATTAGATTAGAAGACAATGATCTTCAAGCCCAATATCAGCAACAAACTGCCTCGCTTGAAGCTGCTAAGGCGCAGCTTGATCTTTTAAAGGCTGGTTCTAGTCGAGAAGAAATCAGCTTAGCTGAAACGGCTGTTAATAATGCCCAGAAAAACTTGAATGATATAAAAGAAAAAGCCAATCATGATTTAAGTATTCTCTATGACAATTCAATTGAAATTTTAAATGATGCTCATTTAAAAACCGAGAGTATGTATTATATTTATATTGCTGATTTATTTACCAGTCAAAACAAATTAAGTTTTTCTACAACACATTCACAAACACAAATTCAAGCAGAAAATTATTATTATACGGTTAAAGATAATTTGAATAGAATGACTAACTTAATTAATCAGCTAAGAGTTCTATCTGATTCTGAAAAAATAGATCTTAGTCTGGAAAGTTTTAAAAAATATTTAGAAACAAATAGAATTTTTTTAGATTTTACGGCTGAGGCATTAAATAATTCAGTTGGCCTAACCAGTGCTACGCTGACTACTTATAAAACTAATCTTGAAATTGCTCGAACAAACACAAACCTTGTCATCACCAATATTTTGAACAGACAACAATCAATCGCTAGTCAAAAAATAAATAATCAAATAAATATTAATAACGCCCAAGCAACGCTTGATCAATCTAGTCGTCAGCTTGAAATTAAAAAAGCTGGGGCAAGAGACGAAGATATTCGCTATCGAGAAGCTTTAATCAAGCAACAAGAAGCAAACCTATCAAGTATTATTGATCGTCTTAGAAAAATGACATTAGTCGCTCCAATTGATGGAATAATTACTTTTGTTAATTCAAAAATTGGCGAAACCATTATTCCTAATCAAATTTCAGTTTCGATGAATTCGGTTGGTAATTTTGAAATTGAACTTGATATTGCCGAAACAGACATTACTAAAATAATAACTGGTCAACTGGCTAATATAGAAATTGACGCTATTCCCAATGAAAAATTTAATGGTCACATTACAAAAATTAACCCAGCGGAAACAATTATTCAGGGCGTTGTTTATTATAAATCAACTGTTGGTTTTAATCAGGTTGATGAAAGGCTGAGGGCAGGAATGACCGCTAACGTTGATGTCATTACCGCTGAAAAAAATAATGTGTTAACCATTCCTTTAAGAAGCGTGACAAGAATAGATGGAAAAGGAATAATCAAAATTTTAGAAAATAATCAGATTATTGAAAAAGAAATAGAAATTGGTTTGCTCGGCAGTGGTAATGAAATTGAGGTTATTAGTGGCTTAATTGATGGTCAGCAAATCGTTTCTTTTATTAGACAAAAATAAATAAATTCCTTTCCAGAATCTAGCGCGGGATTAGTTATTAGTTATTAGCAACCGGTTTGGTCTAGAAAATAGTTGTTAGTTGACCACAGACTATAACCCTAGACTAAACTGGCTGCCATGACTATAAACCTTAGACTATCAACCCTAGATTAAACTGGCTGCCATGACCACAAACTTTAGATTATTTTCTCGAATACTGTTACGTTAAAAGTTAGAAAGCAAGTAAATATTAAAAATAAAATTTAAAAAATTTAAATTTAATTTTTTATTTTAGATTTTAGCACCAGCGCTTATGATCGAAGTCACGAATTTAAAAAAAATTTATGGTCAAGGCGAAGCCCAAACAGCTGCTCTTTGCGGTCTTTCTTTTAATATTAAAGAAGGAGAATTTATTGCCATTAAAGGACCCTCTGGTTGTGGCAAGTCAACTCTAATGCATATTATGGGATTTTTGGATCGACCGAGTGCTGGTCTTTATAAATTTAAAAATAGAAGCATTGATGATCTTTCTGATGATCAATTGGCGCGGATTAGAAATAAGGAAATGGGTTTTATTTTTCAATTTTTTAATCTGCTTTCTCGCGTTACTGTCTTAGAAAATGTTAAATTGCCTCTTTTTTATGCTGGTCTAACAGAAAAAGAAATGAGTGAACGAGCAAAAATAGCTTTGAAAAATGTTAATTTAATCAAAAGAATGAATTATTTGCCCAATCAACTTTCTGGTGGTGAACAACAAAGAGTGGCCATTGCCAGAGCTTTAATTAATCATCCCTCAATAATTTTTGCTGATGAACCAACTGGTAATTTAGATTCAAAATCAGGGCAACAAATTATTGAAATTTTACAAGCGCTTAACGAAAAAGGGCATACAGTGGTAATGGTAACACATGAAAGTTACACGGCTGAAGCTGCTAAAAGAATTATTTCAATGCATGATGGAGAAATTGTCGACGACCAATTAGTTGGTGCCAGACGGTTTGCTAAAAATGGACAATTTTTTAAATAAAATATTTTATCTAAAATTTTATATTTTTTAAATGCAAATAAAAAATACAATTAAAACAGCATTGCGAAGCTTAAAAAGTAATCGAACTCGTTCGGCCCTAACTATTTTAGGTATTGTAATTGGCATTGCTGCGGTAATTATCATGGTTTCAATCGGTAATGGCGCCCAAAGTTTGATTTTAAATGAAATTGCGGTGATGGGCTCAACCAATATTTTTGTTGAACCAGGTGCCCCTCATAGTGGCAATGCAATGCAAGCAATGTTAGAAGAATTTGAAATTAAAACTTTGAATTTTAAAGATTTAGAAGATATTAGTAAAACGCCGTACGTTCAGCGAGTTGCTCTTTTGGTTTTGGGGATTGAAAGAGTAATTTATGGCGATAAAAATAAAAAAATTACTTTTTATGGCACAAGCAATGATTTTTTCGAAATTATGAAAGGAAATTTTTTTGTTGGTCAGGGATTTTCTAGTGACAATTTTCGTTCAATGGAAAGAGAAATTGTTCTTGGTTATAAAATTAGCAAAGATTTATTTAATAATGAAAATCCAGTTGGAAAAAATGTTCGTCTGAAAAAAACTAACTTTCGTGTAGTTGGTGTTTTAGAAGAAAAGGGCACGCAAATGTTTATGAATTTGGATGAATATGTTTATTTACCAGTGACGGTTGCTCAAAAACTTTTACTTGGCATTGATCATCTTCGTAATATTGTTGTTCAAGCGCCAAATGAAGAAAAAATTGATCAAATTATTTATGATTTAAGATTGCTTTTACGTCAAAATCACAATATTAATAATCCAACCGGTGATTTATCGAAGGATGATTTTAAAGTTACTAGTCAAAAAGAAGCAGCTAATATGGTTGGTCAAGTAACTGGTATTTTTACTCTTTTTCTTTCTAGTGTTGCGGCGATTGCTCTAATTGTTGGCGGCATCGGCATTATGAATATTATGTTAGTTTCAGTAACTGAAAGAACTAAAGAAATTGGTTTGCGCAAGGCCGTTGGTGCTAGAAGTAAAGATGTTTTATATCAGTTTCTTGCCGAGTCAGTTATTTTAACAATGATCGGAGGAGTTGTTGGCATTATCATTGGTATTAGTTTTTCATTACTGGCTGGTTTTATTTTGGGTAAGGTTTTGAATGTTAACTGGGGTTTTAATATTTCTTTTAGCTCAATTTTACTTAGCTTTGGTGTGGCCACGGTTATTGGTTTAGTTTTTGGTATTTATCCAGCGCAAAAAGCATCTAAGCTAGATCCTATTGAAGCTTTACGATACGAATAATTAATTTAAGGCCAGACCTTAAACAAAAGCTTAAAATGATAAAAATTATCCCAATTAAAACAAAACTATTATTAAAAAATCCGCTTGCGGAAATTTTTAAAGTTATTAAAAATAAAATAAAAAATCAGGATATTTTGGTTTTAACCTCAAAAATTATTTCTTTGGAATATAATGGCTTAATCAACCTAAATAAAATTGTTTTTAACCAACAGGCCTTAAAATTAGCTAAAAAATACGCTATTTCACCCCAATTTGCTGAAATAGTGATAAATGAGTCAGATCTAATTTTGGGGGGTGTAAAAGGGGCAATTTTGACTCTAAAAAACGGCATTTTAATGGCAAACGCCGGCATTGACGCCTCCAATGTACCTTTAAACCACGTAGCTAAATTACCAAAAAAATTAGCAAAAATTGCTAACTTTATTCGCAATAATCTGTGCCATAGTTTGAGTTTATCTGAGCTTGGAGTTGTGATTATTGATTCCGTCTGTCTGCCTTTAAGAAAGGGGACTCATCATTATGCTTTGGCAATTTCTGGTTTTAACGGTATAATTGATGAAAGAGAGAAAAATGATCTTTTTCAAAAGCAAATGAAAATTACTACCCATAATATGGCTGACGAAATTGCTTCAGCTGCTGGTTTGATCATGGGGGAGCGAGATCAAAAAATCCCAGCGGTAATTATTCGTGGTTTGAAAGTAAAATTTAGTAATCTCTCGGCTAAAAAATTAACAAAGCAATTAATTATTTCTCGAAAGAACGATCTTTTTCAAGATGTTATTAAAATATAATTCATTATCTAATAGTCAATTAGTTTATTGAATAAAATAAATAATAAGTAAAAAATAAAAAATGAATAATAATAAAAATATGAAAAAATTAAATTTAAAACAGGTCATTTTTTTATTAATCTTTTTCGCAATAATTTTTGGCGCTTCAAAAATTGCGCTTTTTAAAGTTGTTGGTTCGAATCAGGCTTTCACGCTTTTTGAATTTTTATACCCATTACCGGCTGCATTTTTAGGGAGTGTTTGGGGCGCTGGAATAGTTTTAGTGGTTAAAGTTATAAATTGGATGATTAATGGTCAAGCATTAGATTTGATTACTTTTCTTAGATTTTTCCCCGCGGTCTTGGCTGTTATTTATTTTTCAACTCGCTCAAAGTTTACATTAATTGTGCCAATTGCTTGTATGATTTTATTTTGGATCAATCCAGTTGGTTTAGCTGCTTTTCCTTATGCCTTATTTTGGTTGATTCCATTAATTGTTTTTCCGTTTAAAAAAAATATCGCTTTAAATTCATTGGGGACAACCTTTACTGCTCATGCTGTTGGTTCGGTTGTTTTTCTTTATGCTGTACCCCTGCCAGCTCAAGTTTGGTTAAGTTTAATTCCAGTTGTTTTTATGGAAAGATTTATTTTTACTGCGGGCATGACTATTTCTTATTTTAGTATTTCTTTAATAGTAAAATATCTAACGAAAAAATTAGAAGAAAGAAGGATGATCATCAAAAAGATTTAAAAAAAAATTTTGGTTGTGGTTGAGCTATGATTATATTTTAATTATTAAAATTATTTTTATTTAAGTTAATTTTATCATTAGTATAAATAATATTAGCAAGTTGAAATATTGTTAAATCTAAATTAACTTTTTCTAAAAAAGAAAAAAGCCACCAGTAAGCTTCTTTCAACTTAATAAGCTGGTCGTGATACCTGCTTATCTGCGGGCGGTTAGAACAAGACCCTCCTTTTCGCTCGCCACTACTTAAGGGGTTCCCGCAACTGGTGGCTGTGAGACCATAACCCTGAGCCTTAAGGCTCTACAACAACCTATGGCCATTGGTTGTTAGGCTATAAAAATTATACTAAATTTAGTTTTGGATTGCAAATTTATTAATAAAACATTAATATTAGGTCACGATCGTCATCAAACGATTTTTTTGATAAAATAAATTAATTTGATATAATAAAATATGATCTCGATTATTATTCCAACCTATCAAGATGCTAAATATTTAATTCAAACATTAAAGGGCATTTTAAATCAATCTTACCAAAATTTTGAAACTATAATCGTTGATGATGGGTTGAAAGAAGAAGCCAGGAAAAAAATAGAAAAATATTTAGAAGATAAAAATAAAGAAAAAATTAAGTTAATAAAACAAGTTCCGGCTGGCGCGCCAGCTGCTCGGAATAAGGGCTTTCGTCAATCAAGTGGCGATTTTTTATTTTTTTGCGATGACGATATTATTTTAGAAAAAAACGTTTTAGGAAAAATGATTGAAATTTTAAATAAACACTTGGATATAAGTTATGTTTATTGTGATTTTTATCTTGATTGGAAAAAATTTAAAAGCTTTAATTTTAATGAAGAAAGATTAAAAAAAATGCCCTATATTTCAGCCATGAGTTTAATTCGTCGCGAACATTTTCCTGGCTGGGATGAATCTTTAAAAAAATTTCAAGACTGGGATCTATGGTTAACCATGTTGGAAAAAGGGCACAGAGGATATCATATTTCCGAAGCTTTATTTAAGGCTATTCCAAGAAAACGGGGGATGAGCAATTGGTTGCCAAGTTTTTGTTACAAGATTCCTTGGCATATCTTTCCTTTTAAATTATTTATTCCCCAGGTCATCATTAAGTATGAACAGGGGGTAAAAATTATCAAAGAAAAGCACAGATTAGGAAAATAAACGTTTCTAGGTTCAAGGACTTATCCACAGCAAGCTTACTTGTGGGGCTTTTTTTATTTTGCTATTATATATCCTAGCGTACTAGTACGCTAATAATAAATAAAGAGATTAAATGGAAAAAGATAAAAAAGAATTGTTAAAAATAATTATCAGTATAAAAAAAATTAAATTTTTGGATAATTTTTTACGTGATCTTTTAACACCAGTTGAGTTTAAAGAAATTATCAAAAGATGGCAAGTGGTTAAAGAATTATCAAAAAACATGCTTCAACGCGAGATTAGTCAGAAACTAAAGGTTGGTCGAGCAACAATTACTCGCGGTTCAAGAGTCCTTTACAACAAAAATTCATCTTTTAATAAACTTTTAGAGAAAAAATAGTTTATGATGATAGAAAAAATCGAACAATTTAATAAATTATCTTGGTGGTGGACATTGTTTTGGCGTTAAAGCAAGGTCTACCTTAGTTTAAGATTAATCTTCCTGGACTTTGCAGGAAGATTTTGTTTATTAATAAAAATAAAAAAATGAATACAAAAATTTTGCTCGATGAAAAAGACGTTCCAACACATTTTTATAACATTTTACCTCATTTGCCAGCACCGCTTGATCCGCCGCTTAATCCAAAAACCAAAAAACCAATTAGGCCCGATGATTTATCAAGAATTTTTCCAATGGAATTGATTAAACAAGAGGTTAGCCAAGAGCCTCTTATTGAAACTCCAGAAGAAATTAGAGAAATTTATAAGTTATATCGACCGACACCTTTAATTCGCGCTTTAAGATTAGAAAAGATGTTAGCAACGCCAGCTAAAATTTATTATAAATATGAGGGAGCTAGTCCAGTTGGTAGTCATAAATTAAACACAGCCCTTGTTCAAGCGTATTATAATAAAAAAGAAGGTACAAAAAAATTAACAACTGAAACTGGGGCTGGCCAATGGGGCAGTGCTTTAGCCATGGCTTGTAACTTTTTTGGTTTAGATTGCACTGTTTACATGGTTAGATGTTCTTATGAACAAAAACCATATCGTAAGGTGGTGATGAAATTATTTGATGCCCAGATTTTTTCTAGCCCCAGCACTAATACCGAATTTGGTAAAAAAATTCTTAAAGAAGACCCAAATAATTCAGGTAGCTTGGGTATTGCCATTAGCGAGGCGATTGAAGATGCAATTAAAAGTGAAAATGCCAAGTATTCTTTAGGTAGTGTCTTAAATCATGTCATATTGCATCAAACCATTATTGGTCAAGAAGCAAAAAAACAATTAGAGATAGCGGGCGATTATCCAGATATTATTATTGGTTGTGTTGGCGGCGGTAGTAATTTTGCCGGATTAAGCTTTCCGTTTCTTGGTGATAAATTAAATGGAACAAAAAAGAATTTACGAGTAATTGCGGTTGAGCCAACAAATTGCCCGTCTTTAACCAAGGGTAAATATGATTACGATTTTGGTGATACGGCGGAAATGACTCCATTGCTTAAAATGTACTCATTGGGACATAAATTTATACCCGATCCCTTATATGCTGGTGGTTTGCGTTATCATGGTATGTCACCAATTATTTCCAATCTTTATCATCATAAAGTTATAGAAGCAAGAACCTATGGGCAAGGTGAAATTTTTGAAGCCGCCCATCAATTTACTCAAAGTGAAGGGATTATCCCGGCGCCTGAATCGTCCTACGCCATTAAAGCTGCCATTGATGAGGCCTTGGAATGTAAAAAACAAGGACCAAAAAAGACCATTGTTTTCAATCTCTCTGGTCATGGTTTGTTAGATTTGGGTGGCTATGAAAAATATCTGTCTGGAGAAATAAAGTAAGGGTTATTAATGATTTAGTCAGATGAATTTTTCACCTGACTAAATTTCAAGATGGATCAAGGTAAGAATTAGCCGGGATTATTTTTTTTATTGATTCAGGTAGAGGGTTAAGGGGGTGAGAATTTTTTATTTTTATCAAATAATTTTTTGTAAATATTTTTTTTCTTTTTGTCGGGGAAAAATAAGGCATAATTTTAATGTTTTTATTTTCAATGTTTTCAATTTCTTTTTCAAAATTTTCTGAAACAATTTTAAGTTTAGAATAATTTTTGTTTTGAATGGTTAATTTTATAAAATTTCTAAATGGTGGATATCCAAATTCTTTCCTAGTGTTAATTTCCTGACTATAAAAATTTTTAAAATTACCATTAATTGCATCTTGAATAGCGTAATTATTAATCGACCAAGTTTGAACAACTAGAGGCAAATTAAAAAAATTAGACCAGTGATTAATCAGCATAAGTTCCTGAAAAGTTTTTTCAAAGGCTTGAAAATTGGGTTGAGTAAGCATCGTGTCAGCATTAACAATACCAACAAAACCAATATTCTTTGACCATTTTTCAGTATAATCTCGCCAAAAAGGCATAGTCGTAATAATAATGTCTCCGTCTTTAAAATTAGACTGATCATTTTCAGAGATTATTTTTATTTTATTTTGAAAAATATTATTTTTTTGAAGAAGTAACTCGGCAATTCTTTCAATTGCCATCCCTTTAATTTTAATTTCAGCACCACCACAGGAAGGACAGCGCAAAGGAATTTCTTCTTGATAACCACAATGATGGCAACTTAACCAAAACGTGCCATTTTTTTTATATGTTTTTAGGGCAAGATCACAACGCGGACAATTAAAAATTCTCCCACAATCTTGGCAAAAAACAAAATTAGCATAACCTTTTCTTTTAAGATATAAAATAACGGTTTTATTAAGTTTTATATTTTTTAACAACTCATCTTCCAATTTATCACTTAATGGAGAAAAATTACCCTTTCTAATTTCTTTATCCATGTCCACCCAAATAGTTTCTTTATTTTTTTTCTCATTTATCAATTCCAGAGGTAAAAATTTATTCTGATTAATCGCATAATAATAATCTTTAACTAAGGGGGCGACTGATGCAAAAATTAGTTTTACTCGCTGACTTTTATTAATTTTCCAGGCAATTATCCGGCTATCATAATAAGGAAATTGTTCGCTATGATGCAAATCATTTTCTTCGTTATCCAAAATTATCAATTCTAAATTTTTAATCGGAACAAAAGCAGCCATCCGTGTACCAATAATAATGTCTGCTTTGTCGTGATTAATAATTAACCAATTTTTCCAAATTTCTGATTTTTTTAAACCAGAATGAAGAATGGCAATTTTTTTAGAAATTTTATTTAAATGAGGTAATAAACTTTTTGATTCAACTAGATCCGGTAAAATAATTAAAACTTTTTTTCCGTTGTTAACTATTTTTTTTATTAAGAAATAATAAAATGCAATTTTTTCATCTAAATTTTGCCAAATAAGTAAAAATTTTTTCCGCTGAGAATAGCGAACAAAATTTAACATTTTTTTTATCTTCGGCAATGATTTTTTAGCAATTTTTAGCTCAGCTCTTGTCTGTTTAATGCCTTGATCGTTAGTTTTAATTAAATTTATATTTTTACTTTTGGTCGGCTTGGGAATAGTTGTTTTAAAAATTGTTGACAAAGAAGCTAGATAAAAAGAAGAAAGCCATTTAAATAAAACTAATTGTTCCTTATTAATTAAACATTCCTCTGTAAAAATTTTTATAATTTCTCTAAGCTTTCTGCCCCTTGATGTTTTTTTAAATCCAACCACCAGGCCCTGTATATTTTGATTTCGAAAGGGAACTTGAACCAACTGACCAAATTTAATTTTATCTTGTAGCTGATCTGGAACCAAGTAATCAAAAAAAGCATTCTCTTTTTTTTTATCAAGATTAACGCCAAAATAAGGTAATCGAGTAAATGGAACAACTTTAGCAATCATAAAATGAAAAAAGAAAGTTTATAAAATAACAAATAAACTATAAAATTTCAAGGAAATTTAAAATTAATAACACAATAACCAACACCAAATGGACTCTCGTAAGAATAAAGCTTTGGCTGATAATTTATTTCCTCGAGAACACCCATTAAAATTAAAATTGATCGTAAACCACACTCGCCAGCCCCATCAATTAATTTTTTATCTATTTCTAAAATACCCTTAATATTTTTATTTTTTATCAATTCAATTAATTTTTTATCAAAAATCTGCCCGTCTTCAGAATAACCAGCCGGAGCGTCTTTGGTTAGGCGATGGGAAAGATCACCCGAAGCTACAACGGCAATATTTTTTTGAGAATTAAATATTTCTTCTTTAATAATTCGACCGAATTCTAAGTGTTTCTCGTGATCAAGCAAAGAATAGCCAATTGGCACGATATTAGGTTTAATTTTTTTTGTTAAAAAATAAAGCGGCACCAATGTTCCGTGATCCAAGCTTTCTTCTTGAACAATAACGGTTGGTAATTTATGCTCTAGTCTTTCTTTAAGTCGATGTAAAAAAGCAAGATCAGGACTAAATTTTAAATTAACACTTAAATCACCAAATTTATCAAATTTACCAAAATAACCATCAGAATAATTAATTGAAAAAGAATCTTGAAATAAAACTCCATGCGGGGAAACAATAATCAATATCTCTGGTTTAGCTGCTCGAAAGTCTTTTTCTAACCTTGTCATCGCCTCAATGGTTTTTTTAACTTTAGGCAGATTTTCCTGACCAATAGTTGGAATAATAATCGGTGGATGAGGAGTAATAGCGGCAAAAGTTAATGGCATAAAATATAAAAAATTATTAGCTCAAGACTAGTTCGCCCCAAGCATCAAATATAAAAAAATAAAATTAAAAAATTATTTAATAATAATTTTATCCTTTTCAACCTCAACTTTAATTTTACTTCGACTTTCAACTTTTCCGCGAACAATCATCATTGCTACTTTATCTAAAATTTCTTTTTGAATTAATCTTTTTAACGGTCGAGCACCAAATACTGGGTCATAACCACGCTCGGCAATTGATTTCTTGGCCGAATCAGAAAAACTAATTTTAATATTTTTATCTTTCAATCTGTTTTTAACTTTTTCTAATTGCAAACCAACGATTTGAACCAAATCACCTTTAGTCAAAGCATGAAATATAATAATTTCATCTAAACGATTTAAAAATTCCGGTCGAAATCTCTCTTTAAGCGTTTCTTGAATTCTTTCTTTGACTTTTTCTTCGGTCGTCATTTTTTCTTTATCTGAAATAAAGCCAAGCATCGCTTTTTTAGCAAAATCCTGAACAGCGTCAGACCCTAAATTAGAAGTCATAATAATAACAACATTTTTAAAATTAACAGCTCTACCCTTAGCATCTGTTAATCGTCCTTCATCAAGAATTTGTAAAAGCAAATTAAAAATATCTGGATGAGCTTTCTCAATTTCATCAAATAATAAAACAGCATAGGGGCGATGACGAATTTTTTGCGTTAATTGTCCTCCTTCTTCATAACCAATATAGCCAGGCGGTGAACCAATAATTTTTGCTACTTCGTGTCGCTCCATATATTCGCTCATATCAAGTCGGATTAAAGCCTTTTCATCATTAAACAAAAATTCAGCCAAACACCGAGCTAATTCAGTTTTGCCGACACCTGATGGTCCCAAAAACATAAACGAACCAATAGGTCGATTTTCTTCTGACAAACCAGCTCGCGAACGACGAATAGCATCAGAGACTGCCTTGACTGCTTCTTTTTGGTCTATTAATCTCTTATGAATATCTTCTTCCATATGAGCTAATTTTTTTGTTTCCTCTTCTAACATTTTTTCTACTGGAATATTAGTCCAGCGAGCAACAACTCGAGCAATATCTTCTCCACAAGCTTCTTCTTTAAGTAAGCGCTGTTTTTTTTGAATGCTAGATAAATCTTTTTCTTGTTTTTTAATTTCTTTTTCCAAATTAGGAATTTTCCCATATTTCATTTCTGCTACCTTTTCAAGATTAGCTTCTTTTTCAGCAATTTCCACGTCTTGACGTAATAAATCAATTTCGCTTTTAGATTTCTTGATAGCAGTAATAATTTCTTTTTCTTTTTGCCAACGCAATTCGAGCGCTCTGGCTTTTTCTTTAATCTTGGCTAATTCTTTTTTAAGATGCGAGACTTTATCTTTTGAACCTTTATCTTTTTCTACGGCAAAAACTTCAACTTCTATTTTTTTAATCTTTCTTTTTAATTTATCAAGTTCTTCGGGCTCTGATTCAATTTCTAAACGTAAGTATGAACAAGCCTCGTCTAATAAATCAATCGCTTTATCAGGTAAAAATCTATCAGCAATATAACGAGAAGATAATTTAACGGCCGCGACAATCGCATCATCAGAAATCTTAACACCATGGTGAACTTCATATTTTCCCTTAATGCCACGCAAAATGGCAATTGCTTCTTCTAATGTTGGCTCACTAATATAAACGGGCTGAAAGCGACGCTCTAGCGCCGGATCGCGTTCAATGTATCTTTGATATTCTTTGTATGTTGTGGCTCCGACACAATGTAATTCGCCTTTAGCCAGTGTTGGTTTTAACATATTCGAAGCGTCAATCGCGCCTTCAGCCGCCCCAGCACCAACAAGTGTATGTAGTTCATCAATAAATAAAATATAATTACCAGATCTTTTAATTTCTTTTAATACCGCTTTAAGACGATTTTCAAATTCCCCTCGATATTTTGTCCCAGCAACCATTCCTCCCAGATCCAAACCAATAATTTCTTTATCTTTTAAAGATTCTGGCACATCGCCAGCCACAATTCTTTGAGCCAAACCCTCGGCAATTGCAGTTTTGCCGACGCCAGCCTCACCAATTAAAACCGGATTATTTTTTGTCCGACGACTTAAAACCTGCATTAATCTTCTAATTTCATTGTCACGCCCAATGACTGGGTCATATTTTTTTTGTCGGGCCAGCTCTGTTAAATTATGAGTATATTTTTCAATGGCTTGATATTTGCTTTCTGGCTCTGGTTCAGTCACTCTTTCACTGCCACGAACTTCAACTAATATTTTTAAAATAGAATCATAATTAGCACTAAACTCATTCAACATATCTTTAATCAACGACGGTACGGAAACCAAAGCCAATAATAAATGTTCAGTGCTAACATATTCATCTTTTAATTTTATTGCTTCACGACTAGCTTGAAATAAAACTTTTTTTAAAGCAGGAGAAATATATATTTCTGCCACTCCACCAACTGCCATAATTTTGGGTAAAATAGCAACGGCACTTTCGGTCCGAGATTTTATTTTATCTGTTGGCAAATTCATTTTTTTAAAAACTGCCATAACTACACCTTCGTCTTGATTTAATAATGCTAACAAAAGGTGAGGGCAGTCCACCTGATTTTGATCTTTTTCCATGGCCAGACCATGGGCTTGCTGAATGGCCTCTTGAGCTTTAAGAGTAAAATTATCCATAGTTTTTATTATAACTTAGTAATCTAAATTAAGCAAATATTATAAATTATTAGCAATCGATAGTCAAGAGTGCTAATTTAAGTTATCCACAAGTCAAAACAAATTTAAAAACTATAATAAAAATAGAGGTATTTGACCTTAATCTCCCTGAAAGGAGGTGAACGTGTCTCGCGTGAGCCAATCTGATGATTGGCACATTGGGTCTTGCGCCCATCATCAGATAAACGAAGGGAGGTGATTCGTCTCGCGAAGTTCACCCGTGTGACCAGACCCATTGGTGAGCGGGAAAGTCAAGATCCCTAAAACTTGACGTCATTAAGGAGGAAAGGAGGACATTAAATAGCCCGAACACTTTGGGGGCCCCGCAAGGGGCCCCTGTTTTTTTATTTTAAAGTTAAATTTAAATTTTCTTGACAATTAAAACACCGGCCATTTTTATCAAATCGTTTGATATGATAAAAATTTCTTTCTATATTTAACTTATTGCATTTAGGACAATAAGTGTTTTCGCGGTAGTCACTTGAAATATTACCAAGATAAACATATTTTAATCCAATTTTTTTTCCAGTTTCATAAGCCTGATTTAAATTTTCATCAGATGTCGTTTTTTTATCAATCATTTGATAGTCGGGATGAAATTTTGAAAGATGCCAGGGAACATCATCTCCTAATTCATTTTTAATAAATTTTGCCATTTTTTCAATTTGATTTTCACCGTCTGTTAAATCAGGAATTAATAAAGTTGTAATTTCTAAACAAATTTTTCGTTGATAAAATTCTTTTAAATTTTTTAAAACTGGCGCTAATTTTGCCTGACAAATTTTTTGATAATTTCCTTCAGTAAAAAATTTTAAATCAACATTAATTGCATCAAGGTATGGTGCGATCATTTCGATTGTTTCTTGGCTGATATAACCATTGCTAACCCAAATATTTTTCACTTCTTTTTTGTGAGCAATTTTCATTGTTTCTAAAGCTAATTCAAGAAAAACAGTTGGTTCAGTGTAGGTATAGGAAATACTAGGACAATTATTTTTAATTGCTTCATTAACAATTTCTTTTGGTGTCATTTTTTCACCAGGAATATCTTTGGGATAAAGATTAGTGGCTTGAGAAATTTCCCAGTTTTGACATTGGGCACAACGAAAATTACAACCAATCGCAGAAATTGAATAAGAAAATGAACCAGGTAAAAAATGGAAAAGTGGTTTTTTTTCAATAGGATCAACGTGTTTGGCAATAATCTTGTCATAATTTAAAGAATAAAGAAGGCCATTATTATTTTGCCTTACCCCACAAAATCCACGCCTACCATTGGCAATTGAGCAATAATGATTACAAACGTAGCATTGAACTAAATCATTCTTTATTTTTTTATACAAAATCGCTTCTTTCATATTTATATTATATCCTTAATTTTTATTTAATGCTATAATATTTTTATGATCAAACTTTTATATGTTTTCTCATCGTTTATGCTTATTATTAGTCTCGTTTCTTTTGTTATTGTTGTTCTTCCGCCAGCGGAAAAAATTTTTAAACCGACCGCTCAGATAAATTTAAAATCAGAAATAAAAACAAGCATTGATTTTTCTTGTCAAAAAGATAGCGATTGTCAAATTAAAGACGTTGGTAATCAATGTGGTTATTATCCAATGTGTGTTAATAAAGATTTTATTCCTCAATCACCCGAACTTGATTCAATGATTTGTGGTTTTCCATCAATTAATCAATGTCGCTGTCTTAAAAATAAATGTCAGGGATTTTAATTAAAATAAATATATTTTAAAATAATTAAAATGATAAGAAAAATAAGGGAAAATGGAAAACAAATTGATTTATTTGAAGAACCAAATAAAACAAGTGATTTTAATACAAAACCTAAAATAGAAGAAAGTTTAACTAGAAGAGACATTCCAGACAAATCAGAAGATCGATTTGATTACGAACCGACGCTAGAAGAAGAATGGTTAATTCAGCAAAATTCTAATGATTCAAAGGCCAAAATTATTACTGAAGAAGAAAGAAAAAAAAGAAAAAAAGAAGAAAAAATTTTTTGGGAAGATTTAAGAAAAAAATTAGAAGACGCAAAACCTGGGAAACAAACAGATTTTGATTTATAAAAATGACTCGATGTTTTATTGCCATTAATTTGCCAACAGAAACAAAAAAAGAATTGGGTTTTATAATTGAAAAATTAAAAGAAAAAAATTCTAATAAAAACATTAAGTGGGTTAAACCAGAAAACATTCATTTAACACTTCATTTTCTTGGTTGTTTGGATGAAAATAAGATTGAGCAAGTAAAAAAAATTATTAAAGAAAGTATTACTGGTTTATTGCCAATAAAAATTGAATTAAAAGACTTAAACGCGTTTCCTAATTTTCAGCAACCACGAGTTTTATTTATTAGCGGTCAAGAAACAAGGGAGGTGCTTGCTGATTTACAAAGAGCAATCGGAAAAAAAATAGAAAAAATTGGTATAGAAATTGATGCTCGTTCTTGGCAAATTCATTTGACGTTGGCTCGACTCAAAGAGCCTTTGGACTTACGAACGATAAATTTAAACGAATTACGAATAAAATCATTTGAGATTAAATCAATCGACTTAATGAAAAGCGAATTAACGTCTCAGGGTGCAAATTATACTCTTTTGAAAAAATTTTCTTTATAAATAATAATTTAATTTAAAAATCTTCTTTCGACAAAACGAGATGACAAAATAAATAATTATGATTTCAATTATCATCACTACCAAAAAAGAACCGCAGACATTACCTAAAGCAATCGAAGTTATTTTAAATCAAATAAAAAATAATTCTAATTTTGAATTATTAGTTGTTGGGCCAGATCAAGAAACAGAAAAAATTTCTCAAAAGTATCAGTCAATAAAATTTATTAAAGACGCAGACCAAGGCAAACCAGCTGCTCTTAATTTAGCTCTAGAACAAGCTCAGGGCAATATTTTAATTTTAACTGATGGTGATGTTTGGCTTGGCGAAGAAGCGATTGAGAAACTAATTAAAAATTTTGATAATAAAAAAATTGGCGCAGTCTCTGGTTGTCCGGTGCCGATTAATTTGAAAAATAACCTCTTTGGTTATTGGGCCCATTTTTTAACTAATGCGGCTGATTGGACCCGTCGTAAAAAATCAAAAATAGGGGATTATCTTGCTTGCTCTGGTTATCTTTATGCTTTTCGCAAGATTATTAAAGAAATTCCTTCTAATACTTTGATTGAAGATGGTATTATTTCTCAAATGATTTGGCAAAATAGTTATAAAATTGCTTATGCACCTGAAGCCAAAGTTTATGTTAAATTTCCAACAAATCTTCAAGATTGGTTTAAACAAAAAATTAGATCAACCGGTGGTTATGTTCAAAAAATTAAGGCGCGACACAGGCAATTAATTATGAAACAAGATAGAATGAGAGGCTTTCGAGAAGAAGTTAGTGATGGCTTGAAATTATTTTTTACTTATCCTAAAAATTTAAAAGAATTTTTCTGGACAATTTTATTATATTTAGCTCGGCTCTATCTTTGGTTAATGATTCTCTGGCAGATAAAAATATTAAAAAAAACTCCTTGGGAAAGAGTGGAAAGTACAAAATAAAAAAATTAAAATTTATTATTATAATTTTAAATTCTAGTTACCAGGATGGCGACTATTTTTTATTATAAAAATTTTTATTATTTTTTCAAATTATCATTTAAGTAAATTTTTTATAAAAGTAGAGGGCGCCATTCTTACAGCTAGAGATTTTCTGTCTCTAACCTTAGAACAACGCCCTCAATGGTCACTATAGGAGATCTATGCGAATGACCTCCCTTCCTATTCCAGAGGCTCTTTTACAGACAAGAGCCTCAAGAAAACCCCCTTTCTTTAGATATGGTCCACCCATGAAATGAGCGAACCTTCCGATGACTTTGGATTCGTCCGTTAGGGCGAATCCATCCCCAGACAGGAGGACGCTTCGGATCCCTCCTATCAGCGCTTCTTTTCGTCCATGAACGAGCCAAACCTCAATAGATCCGATCCCGTCTTCGCACGGTTCGCGCTCGCCTACGAAGGTGAGCTGACCGTTAAATATGAGCTTTTTATTTCCAGCACTATCAATTGGGAAGGAGATTCGGGAGAACACGTTCGAGTAGGGAGTGTTCTCCGAGTCTACAACCTGAAAACCAAAAGGGCCATTCCCTTCGGCATTCAGGTTAACTAGATAGAGTCCTTGCCCGAGGCACTCTATCGAGCCGTACATCACGGTGTCTTCGCCGCTGATGTACAACCAGGTTGAACCGGGTCCGTACTCGGGCGGGGGTGTGTCACCCCAGCGGTAGAACACTATTGCGCTGGGTGAAACCTCTATCCAGTTTGTGGTCGGTCCGAAACTGACTACCACTGGATTCCATTCACCCTCCGGGTCAAGCCAGAGGGTGTCGCCGATCATTGCGGCCCCGGCAACACTGATACTAACGAACAGGACCACGACCATGGACGCGAGCTTTTTCATTACTCCTCCTTGCGGCTAATTTAAAAGCCGCGGTTAGCGAATCTGATAATATTATATCAAAAATATTAATTTTGTCAAATATTAATGTGTTAACACAATAAGATTGTATAAAAATATTTCTTTAATAACTTATTAATTATTCTATATTGTTTTTTATATTAAATTATTAATTAGTTTCTAATTTTTCAAACAATAGTATTTAGAAAAATGGTCTAGGATTTTTGGTCTAGGATTTTTGGTCGTAGCAACCAGTTTGGTTTAAGGTCATGGCCCATGGTTAATTACAACTAATAACTAATGGCTAACAACTTTATTTTTTTCTGCCACCGTGAAATTTACGGTGAATGTCACGTAAACGCTGATTAGTCACATGAGTGTAAATCTGAGTGGTGGTAATATTTTTATGGCCTAAAAATTCCTGAACAGTACGTAAATCAACTCCTTGCATTAATAAATCAGTCGCAAAAGAATGGCGTAAAACATGGGGTGTGGTTAAAACTGGTATACCAGCCAAAAGCGCATACTTTTTAACTAAATTTTCGATGGAGCGAGAAGTTAATCGTTTGCCTGATTTTTTTGGGCCGCGATAGTTTATAAATAAGGCCTTCTCGTTGTCTTTTCTTTTAATTAAATAATTTTTAAAATGATAAACCGCTTGCTCAGAAAAATAAACAGTTCTGGTTCGATTGCCCTTACCAGTAACACTGATTTCTAAATCTTTTGTTTCTGGTTTTATTTTAATTTGTTCGCGATCAATACTAACTAATTCTGCCACTCGCAAACCAGTTGAAAAAAGTGCCTCTAAAATAGCTCGGTCACGCAAACCAATAATACCAATGTTTTTTGGTATTGATAATAATTTTTCAATTTGATCTAAACTTAAAAATTTAACAGCCTTTTCGTCTTTGTCTTTGGCTAATTTTATTTTTTCGGCTGGTAAAGACAAAATATTACGATCAGTAAAATAAATTAAAAAAGATCGCAAAGCGATTAAATAATAATTTTGTGTTGATTTTTTTAAAGGCGTTTTTTTATTTTTATTAAAAGAACGAGAAAGCCAAACGCGATATTTCCAGATATGATCATCGGTTAATTCGTGCGGTTTTAAATCATTCAACTTATTTTCATTTAGCCATTCAAAAAATTTATGTAAAAATCTTTTATAATTCTCTTGGGTTTTGTTTGACAACCCCTTTTCCACGGCTAAATACTCAAGAAAATCAATCAAATGATCTTTAATTGCCTGATTGTCTTGGCGCATGGCTATAGAATATCATAAAAAAAATAAAAAAACAACCTTATTTGACAAAATTATAATTTTCTTTAAAATAATAAGTAATTAATAAAATAATCTTTAAAATTATGAATCTTAGACCAGCAGAAAACAAGGATCAAGTTTTTCCATCAGAGGTTTTAAGACTAAGCGAATTATTAAGTGTAGAGCCAGACAAAATTATAGCCTATCAAGAGGCAATAAAAAAACACGGCCAAATCATTCATTTTTTAATTGAAGTTTATGACAAAACAATGCTTTCATCTATGGATGAAAGAACTATCGATCAGCAAGCAGTAGACAAAAAAAATAAGTGGTTTAAGGAAAATTTTGGCCAATTAATTGAAGAAATGGGAATTGATAAAAAAGCTCTTGACTCGTTGTCAATAGTAGAAGGTCAACGACAGGCTTTGCTTAAGGCGTTAAGTGATTATTGTTTTGGCTCAGCCCTAGAAAATGAAAAAGATCTTTCTCCTGATGATTTTCGTCGAGAAAAAATAAGAAGAGAAGATCTTGAACAAAAAGAATTTCCAGCTGAAAAAAGAGAAATAGAACAAGACATTGTTCTTGATAAATTTACTCATTTTTATCAAAAAGATCCAGAAAAAAGAAAGTTAATTTTAGAAGAAATGAACTCATTAACACTGCTGGCTTTTAGAGAATCTGTTCTCAATCAACCCCAATCAGAACTTAGTCCAAAAACAATGGCTCTTTTAAATTTTCAAGGTGAAGAATTCAATAACTATCTTTTATTTCTTAGGAAGCACAATCAAGTTCTCAGAGAACTTCTTAATTTGTACGAAAAAGAACCAAATTTTGCTTTAGAAATATTAAGAAACTTAAGAAAGGGAAGAGAAAATGACATGGTGACAGAGACTGAGCTTGTGAATTGTGCGAGAACAAGAGAAAAGATTAGACAAGCCCTCTCTTTCTTAAAAGAAGAGATTTGGGGTGAAGGTAATGAAGCTGAAAAAATGAGAGACAAGATCAATGTTTTTTTAAAACGCCCGGAAACAGAAAAAAGTCAGATTTTAAAAGAAATTGATATTTTAGATTCTTTAACTTAAAAAGTAAATAAAATAAATTTATGAAAAAAAAGTTTTTCGTTGTTTTTTTGTTCCTAGCCACCTTATTTTTGATTGGTTGTACTCAAAAAATTCAAGAAAAAGCCACAGAAAAAATGGTCGAAGATATGACCGGTGGAAAAGTTAATCTTGATTTGGGTGGTGAAAAAACGCAAGTTGAAACCGAATTTGGCACTACCCAAATAGGCGAAAATCTTAAACTGCCAACTGATTTTCCGAAAGATATTTATGTTATTGATGGTTTAATCAAATCGTCTTATAAAAATGTTGGCAAAAATGGCTGGACAATTTCAATTGAAACTTCAAAATCAATTAAAGAAGCAGGGGATTTATATGATAAAAATTTGACGATAACTGGTTGGAAAAAAGATAATTTTATGGATTTGGGCGGTGCGGCAACGGCCAGTTATTCAAAAGATAATCGAACAATTTCCCTGATGATCAATGTTGATCCAATCAATCATGATAAAACATTGGTGATGCTTGGTACTTCAGAAAATTAATTTAGAATAGTATTCTTTAATTTTTTTAAAACAAAAACGGATGATAAAATAATCTGTTTTTGTTTTTTAGTAAATGATAAAACAAAAATATCAATAAAGTGTTTAAAAAATAAATAGTGATTATTCATATTCTTTAAAAAAATTTTCTGATAGCTTAGTATTTTTTATACTGACATCCTAATATCTAAAAAATTATTTAAACTAATTTTTTAAAGCTATTTCTAATTGACAAAAAATAAAAAATTGCTAAACTAATACTACTCAAAATAAAAAAAGTTTATTTCGGAAGAATAATGATCTTCTTGATTAACGAGAAGATTTTTCTTGTAAACTAAAAAAATGAAACAAATAAGAAACGTTGCCATTATTGCTCATGTCGATCACGGAAAAACTACCTTGGTTGATGCGTTATTGCGACAATCAAAAACACATCTCAACAAAGAAATTGCCGAAAATATTTGTATTATGGATAGCAATGAATTGGAACGAGAAAGAGGAATTACTATTTTTTCTAAAAACGCCTCGGTTCAATGGCGTAGCCTTAAAATTAATATTATTGACACTCCTGGTCATGCCGATTTTGGCGGAGAAGTTGAGCGTGTTTTAAAAATGGCCGATGGTTGTCTTCTTTTGGTTGACGCCAAAGAAGGACCAATGCCTCAAACAAGATTTGTTTTAAAAAAAGCGCTAGAAAGAAAACATAAAATTATTGTGGTCATTAATAAAATTGATAAACCAAATGCTAGACTAAATTTCGTTTTAGAAAAAACCTTTGACTTATTTTTAGAACTCGGGGCTGATGACAAAACAGCAGAATTTCCGGTTATTTATGCTTCTTCTAAATTAGGTCTAGCCGGAACCGAATCAAATCTTCAAAAGATGAATGATATTATTCCAATTTTTGAAGCTATTGAAAAATATATTCCTGCCCCCAAAGTTGATCAAGATACAACCTTACAAATGTTGGTTACAACTACTGCCCATGATAATTTTAAAGGACGGATTGCTGTTGGTCGTTTAGAAAATGGTAAGTTGCGAGCCAATCAGGAAATTTCTCATATTAACCGAACAGGAAAAATAAAAAAATATCGAATAACAAGTTTAATGACTTTTTTAGGATTAGATAAAGTTGAAACAAAAGAAGTGGCTGCGGGTGATATCGCCGCTATCGCTGGCATTAGTGATATTAATATTGGCGAAACAATTAGCGATGCCAATAATCCCTTAGCTTTACCACTTTTAAAAATTGAAGAACCAACAGTTAAAATGACTTTTGCCATGAATTCTTCCCCTTTAGCTGGAAAAGAAGGAGAGTTTAGTACTTCACGCCAAGTTAGTGAACGTCTATACCGCGAGTTAGAAACTGATATGGCTCTTCGTATTGAAGATGACCTGACGAGCAATTGGATTGTTTCTGGAAGAGGGGAGTTGCATTTAGCGATTTTAATCGAAAGGATGCGGCGCGAAGGTTATGAATTTCAAGTTTCACGTCCTCGAGTCATTGAAAAAGAAATTAATGGTCAAAAAATGGAACCTTGGGAATTATTATTCATTGAAACGCCAGAACAATACGCCGGCAGCGTTATCCAAAAACTTGGTTATCTTCAAGCCCAACTTTTAAAAATGAAAACAGAAAAAGGAATCACTTCTCTTGAATTTAAAATTCCGACAACTGGGCTTTTTGGTTTTCGCAATATTTTTTTAACAGAAACAAAAGGATTAGGCATTATGAATACTCTTTTTGATGATTATCATCCAATCACGAACAAAGAAATAGAACGCGACCATGGATCGTTGGTAGCTCATGAATCTGGGACAACTCGTTTATATGGTTTATTAATCGCCCAAGGAAGAGGTGTTTTGTTTTGTGGCCCAGGAGAAAATGTTTATAAAGGACAAGTGGTTGGACAGAACGCTCGACTCGGAGATTTGCACATTAATGTTTGTAAAGAAAAAAAGCTAAGTAATATGAGATCAAAGGGGGAGGGGGGAATGGAACATTTTGACACGCCAAAAACCATGGGTCTTGAAGATGCGCTTGAATATATTGGCGACGATGAATTAGTTGAGGTAACGCCGAAAAATATACGTATCAGAAAAATAATTCTTGATCCAACTATGGAATTAAGAAAACAAAAAGGAATGAAATAAAAAACTGGCAAAAAAATAATAAAATGAGAATAAAATTAAAGAACATCAAATAATCGTCAATCAATACAATGCTTTCGTTAATAAAAATTAACTATTAATCAAGAATACAATCGAAAAGCATTCGCACTTAATGGCTGTCTTAATTTATTAAAATAAAGTTTCACCCCATGCGGTTGATGAGATACATAGGCAACACTCCTAAACTTGGTAAAATGAAGTCTTGGGAGTTAACTTAACCTATGTATTTTTATGATTAAAAGAAGTTATGTTTTAAATAACCAAAGGTATTTTTTGCCTTATGGTTTCCATTTAAACGAA
>Ga0208244_100523_pt1 | contig 35570 bp, 27 predicted proteins | sample SubbioCR12Aug_5A_FD_184828 | JGI IMG/M metagenome (GOLD analysis project Ga0208244, IMG submission 184828) | Serpentinite rock and fluid subsurface biosphere microbial communities from McLaughlin Reserve, California, USA - CR12Aug_5A (SPAdes) | ecosystem: Environmental > Terrestrial > Deep...
CGCCCGTCGGCCCCAAGAAAATGAACGAGCCGATCGGACGTTTCGGGTCCTTCAGGTCCGCCCGCGAGCGACGCAACGCGCGCGCCACCGCCTGAATCGCCGGATCCTGCCCCACCACCGCCTGCCGCAACTCCTGCTCGATGTTCAACATCCGCGCAAGCTCCGTCTCGCTCATCCGCTTGAGCGGCACACCCGTGATGTGCGCCACCGTCTCGGTCACATCGTCCGCCGTCACCGGCAGAGCCTTCTCCGCATACTCCGACTTCCACGCCGCGAGGATCGCCTCAAGTTCCTGTTTCGCCCGCCGCTCCTCGTCACGCAGCGCAGCCGCCTCCTCGAAATGCTGCCCGTGGATCGCCTCGTCCTTCTTCTGCCCCAACGTCCTGATCCGCTGCTCGTGCTCCCGCACATCCGGCGGGCGCACCGCCACGCGCATCCGCACCCGCGCCCCCGACTCGTCGATCGCGTCGATCGCCTTGTCCGGCAACTGCCGCCCCGGCTGGTAACGCGCCGTCAGCCGCACCGCCGCCTCCAGCGCCGCCGCATCGTAAAGCACATTATGGTGCGCCTCGTAGCGCGGCGCCACCCCCTTCAGGATCGTGATCGCCTCCTCCACGGTCGGCTCGTCCACCCGCACCGTCTGGAACCGCCGCTCCAACGCCGCGTCCTTCTCGATCCGCAGGCGGTACTCGTTCAGCGTCGTCGCGCCGATGCACTGCAGCTCACCGCGCGCCAGCGCCGGCTTGATGATATTCGCCGCGTCCATCGCGCCTTCGGCACCGCCCGCGCCGACAATCGTGTGCAGCTCGTCCAGAAACAGCACGATGTTCTTCTCGCGGCGGATCTCGTCCACCACCGCCTTGATCCGCTCCTCGAACTGGCCCCGGTACTTCGTGCCCGCAACCAGCAACGCCATGTCCAACGCGATCACCCGCTTATCGCGCATCCGTTCCGGCACGTCGCCCGCCACGATCGCCTGCGCCAACCCCTCGACCACCGCCGTCTTGCCCACGCCCGCCTCGCCCAGCAACGCCGCGTTATTCTTCGAACGGCGGCACAGGATCTGCACCACCCGTTCCAGTTCGCTCCTGCGCCCCACCACGGGATCCAGCTCTCCCTTCTTCGCCAGCTCCGTCAGATCCCGCCCGAATGCGTTCAGCGCAGGCGTCTTGGGCCGATCCTTCGCGCCCTTCTTCACGTCCTCGCCCGCTCCCTCAGGCCGCCCACCCTCCTCCGGCTGACCGCCTTCCTGCGGCGTTTCGCCGAATCCGCCTGCCGCCTCCTCACCCTCTCCCTCGCCCTCAAGGCAACGGCGGATGCCGTCGGTCACATCGTCCAGCCCCACGTTGAGCGACTGCAACACCTGCGCCGCGACGCCCTCGCCCTCGCGCAGCAACGCCAACAACAGATGCTCCGTCCCGGCCAATTGCTGCTGCATCGACCGCGCCTCCGCCACCGCCAACTGCAACACCTTCTTCGTGCGAGGCGTGTACGGCAACTCACCCTTCGTCTTCGTCTCGCCGCCGATGCCGACCATCCTCTCCACCGCGATGCGCACGTCCTCGAGCGAGACACCGATCTCCTCAAGCACCTCGACCGCCACACCTTCGCCCAAGGCCACCAGCCCCAGCAACAGGTGCTCCGTCCCGATATAAGGATGGTTGAAACGGTCCGCCTCGCGAGCCGCCAACTGAATCGCACGCTGCGCGCGTGCCGTGAAATTCCCGAATCCGTTCATCGCTCAAATCCTTTCCCGGCGAACGCCTCAACACTTCAGCTTCACATTCGCGACCTTGCGGCTCAGGAACTCCGCCCGCATCTCGTCGCGCTCCTCCGGATCCATCGCCGCACCCATGTCCCGCTGCAGATGCCCCGGCTGCATCAGCAGGATCAGCCGATCCACATCCTGCACCTTCAGCCGCGTGCACAGCCCCAGCGACGCGCCCAAACGCATCGCCGACAAAAACTCCAGCGCCTCGGACGTCGCCAGCAGCCGGGCGTTCTGCAGCACGCTCAACGAACGCGCCAGACAGTCCGCCACCACCAGCGGCGACTCCTGCAACAGCCGCACCCGCGCGTTATACTCCTGCCGCACCACTTCCGCGCAGATGCGCGACACGCGCGCCACGATCGACGCCTCGTCCGCCCCCAGCGTGTCCATGTTCGAGATCTGGTAAATCTGCCCTGCCGCCTCCGAGCCCTCGCCGCCGATGCCGCGCACCAGCAGCCGCATCCGCTCAAGCCCCCGTACCGTCGGCTCAATCTCGCCCAGCAGCCTCAGCCCCAGCAAATGCAACATCGCGCTCGCCCTCAGCCCCGTGCCCACATTGCTCGGACACGCCGTGAGATACCCCAGCACCGGATTCCACGCATACGTCAGTGAACGCTCCAACCGCGTATCCAGCTCATCCGCCTGCCGCCACGCCGCCTGCATGTCCAACCCCGGGGCAAACCCCTGTATCCGCAGGTGATCCTCCTCGTTGATCATCACGCAGCACGAACCGTCCGCCGCATACGCCACACCGCCACCCGCCGCGCGCTCCAACAGATCCTTGCTGATCAGATGCGACTCGAACAGCACATCCCGGTCCTGCTCCTCAAACCCGGCCACCGCCGCCACCCGCAACTCCGGGCGGGCCACCCGCAACGCGTCGCGCACCTTCACGAAAACCCGCTCGCGGTCACGCTCCGTCGCCCAGTCCGGGAACTTCTCACCCGCCAGATTGCGCGCCAGCCGCACGCGGCAGCTCATCGCGATATCCGCCATGGGCACCCTGCGCACCCGTCCCGCCGCCGCGCCCGTATCGGAGGTCAACATCATGATGCCGCCCCTTTCTCGGGCTCGACCGGAGGCTCCAGTTTCTTGAGCTGGTCGCGCAACCCGATCGCCTCCTCATACCGCTGCGCCTTGACCGCCTCCTCCAGCGCCTGCTCAAGCTGCTTGCGCTGCCAGAGCGCCTTCGCCTGCTCAGGCGCCTTGCCCACATGCTCCATCGAGCGGTGCAAGTCCAAGATCGCGGACTCCAGCTCCTTTGAAAACGCCTTGTAGCACTCCGGGCACCCCAGCCGCGACCGCTTGCGGTACTCGTTCCGCGTGATCCCGCACACCGGACACGCAGGCTCCGCGAGGCTCATCGCCTTGCCCACGATCTCGAACGCCGCATCAAGGATCATCCCCATCAGCGGCAACGGCGGCAACCCCGGCGCAGCGTGTCCGGCGGAAGGCAAAGCCTCCCCCGCCGCAGGCGCCTCCTCGTTCTTGGCGCACGCCCGGCACACAAACAGCTCCTGCGGTTCACCCGCCACCTCTTTCCGGATCGCGGTCTCCGCCTCGGCCTTATGACATATCTCGCATTTCATCTGGTTTGCCCAAAAGGGAATGGTGAATATACCAAAAACTCCCCCCTGCCGCAAACCGTTGCGCCCGCGCCGCGCATTTTACGTCACGAGCATCCGCCCCCACGCCTCAGCCGCCCGCCGTAGCGCGTGCCCGCGGTGCGACAGGCGGTTCTTCGTCGCCGCATCCAACTCGGCGAACGTCTGCTCGTAACCGTCCGGCACAAACAGCGGGTCATACCCGAACCCGTTCAGCCCGCGCGCCTCCCCGATGATCCGCCCGAGACAGAATCCCTCCACCGTCCACTCGCCCCCGTCCGGCGCACACAGGGCAATCACGCACCGGAACCGCGCGCTCCGGCCAGCGATCCCCTCCAGCTCCCGCAGCAGCTTCGCGTTGTTCGCCGGATAGCTGCACGGCTCCCCCGCGTACCGCGCCGAGAACACCCCCGGCGCGTTACCCAACGCCGCCACCTCCAACCCCGAATCGTCCGCCAGCGTCCACAGCCCCGACGCCCGGCACAGCTCGCGCGCCTTCTTCAACGCGTTACCCTCGAACGTATCCGCGTCCTCCACCACATCCTCAGGCAACCCCGGCACGTCATCCGCCGCCAACAGCTCCAGCCCCGGCAGCGCGAAAATCTGCCGGATCTCCTCCAGCTTGTGCCTGTTCCTTGTCGCAACCAGCAACGTCATGATCTCCCCCTCTCAAATGCCCGCCAACGCCTCGACCGTCACCCGTTCCCAGCCCGGCAACGCCAGCAGATGCTCCAGCAAAACCCCGCACGCCACCGCATCGTACAACGCATCGTGCGCACCGCGCCCCGGACAGAGCACAGCCACCCGCGCCGTCAGCCCGAGCGCCTCCGTCACGTCATCCAGCGCCTTCGACGCCAATCCCGGGAACGCATGCCGCGTCAGCGCCAGCGTGTCGATCCACGGCCCGAACTGGTGCAGCGGCGCCATCCGCGCCAGCACCCCGCGCTCCGTCCCCACGTTGTGCGCCACGAGCGGCACGCCCGCCACCCAACCCGCCAATTCCGGCCACAGCTCCGCCGGCGCAGGCGCCACCGCCAGCTCCGCGCGCAACTGCGCGTGACGCCCCGGCGCGCGAGGATTGAACGGGCGCTCGCCGACCCGCAGCAGCGACTCGAACGTCTCCCCCGCGCACACCCTGCCGCCGCGCATCCGCACCGCGCCCACCTGCCACGGCTCCACCGGATACCCCGCCACCGCGCCCGTCGTCTCGAAATCCAACACCGTCAGACACGCCCGCGCCGCCTCTGTGTACCCCGCGCCCATCCCTCAGCGCATATTCCCGATGTCCGCATGCAGGCAGCCGGACAAAACCAGAAACGACACCGCCAGCCCGACCAGACACGCCACCTTCAGCCATGTTTCACTCTTCATACCCGCTCCTTCCGCCCGCTCAGGGCACGTCCAGCAATTTGCGCAAATCCGATGTGCACACGTGACGCGGATTCAAGGCCTCCGCCTCCGCCAGGAAACCCCGCACCGCCACCAGATCACCGCGCCGCTTCGACAAATAACCCAGATAAAAAAGCGCCCGCAACGCCAACACGCGCTCCTCCTCCCCCGCCTCCCGCCCGTCCACGCGGAACAGCTCCCGCACCGACAGAAACGCCTGTTCGGCACCCGCACCGTCCTTCAGCGCGTTAAGCCGCAACTCGCCCAGAGAAAACCGGAGAGAAAGACTTCCCGGGTTCTTCTCGACCCCCTCCTCCAGCAACCGCGCAGCCTCCCCGGCACGGTTCAGCATCTTCGAAAGAACATACGCTGAACTCTCATACGCCTGAACATTCTGCGGCGACGTCCGGCACGCTGCCCACAGCCACGGCAACAATTCGGCCGACCGCTCCCCCGTGAGATGCCGGTGCTCCTGCACATGAATCCGGCGGTTCAGCCATGCCCAAGGCCCGCCCCCATGATCCCCCTCCTCATGCGCCTCATCCTCTTCCTCGTGATGCTCATGATGCAGCCCCTCGCAGTCATCATGCCGCACACCCCCGTGGAAATACTCGTCCGCCTTCTCCATCAGCGCATGACTCATCACCAGCCGCGCGTCGCCCAGCACCAGCGCCAACACATCCTCCCCTGCCACCTGCGGCAGCCCCCCATCAAACAGCACCGGGATCGCCTGCCCCAAGCCCACCGCCAGCAGCACGCCCGCGCCAAACACGCACCTGTTGAGACGACACCCCATCCATGGCCCCCTCAGAAACGCCGCCGCCGCAAAACCCAAGCGGCCAGCGCCAAACACACCCCGGCATACGCCATCCCGTACGCCAGCACCATCAAGCAGACCCCCCAGCCCACCGGCGGCCAGTCATGGACCAGCCTTTGACGCAAATCAAAAAACTCGAGATGCGGCGCCACCCATTGGATCACCCCCAGCACCCACCGCCCCGGCGCCGGCTGCGCCTGCGCCAACGCGGGAAGCCGCTGCCCGAAAGCCAGCATCCCCACCGTCAGCAACCCGCAAAACGTCAGATTCGCCGACGCGGTCAACACCAGCGAGCCCAACAACCCCAACGCCGTCAGCACCACGATAAACCCGGCATGCAGCAGAAACGCCTGCCACAACACCACCCCGAACCACACGCCCTGCCGCACGCCCGCCAGAACGCCATAAGCCAAATAAAAAACCGCCAGCGCCGAAAGCGACGCCGCCAGCGCCCCCAGATATTTGCCCGCCAGCACCGTCCCGCGCCCCACCGGTTTCGCCAGCAGCGGGAACACCGTGCGCGACTCGAACTCCGGCGGGAAAAGCCGCGCCGACACCCCCAGCCCGATTACCGCCGAGAACAGCCACACCAGCAGCAACGCCACCTCATTCATGTAGCGCCCCGCCCCCGAAACGCCGAACGGCGCGAAAAACGCCAACGGCAGCAGGATCACGGACGCGAGGACAAAAACGACAATCAGATCTTTGCGCCGGTAAAGCTCAAGCACCGACAAGACCGACAACGCCCAAAGCTGGCGGACACACCGGCTCATGACATCCCCCCCGCATCGCCCTTCAGAATGCGCAGGAAAATGCGCTCCAGATTCTGCTGCCCGTCGCCTGCCACCTCCCGCATCGTCCCGCACCAGACCTGCGCCCCCTGCTTCAGGATCGCCACACGGTCGCAGATCAGCTCCGCTTCCGACAGCTCATGCGACGAGAAGAACACCGTCTTGCCCTGCCGCCGAAGCTCAAGGATCAAGTCGCGAAACTGGATACGCGCCAACGGGTCGAGCCCGGTGAACGGCTCGTCGAGGATCAGCAAGTCCGGATCATGAAGCAACGCCTGCGCAATCCCCGCGCGCTGCAACATCCCCTTGGAATACGTCCTCAGCAGCCGTCCGGCGGCGTCCGTGAGCCCCACCCGCTCAATCAGCATTTCCGACCGCTCACGGATCTCCCGCGCGGACATCCCGCAAAGCCCGCCATACAGCGCCAGCAGCTCACGCACGTTCAGATAAGGGTAGTAATATGCCGTCTCGGGCATATAGCCGATGCGGCGGCGCGTCGCGGCCACACGCGGATCGCCCCCGAACACCGAAACCACGCCCTCATCCGGAGGGAAGAACCCCAGCAGAAGCTTGATGGTCGTCGTCTTCCCCGCGCCGTTCACACCAAGGAAACCGAGGATCTCGCCCTCTCTAACCGCAAGCGACAACCCGTTCACGGCCCGGACAGAACCGAACGCCTTCGAGACCCCCGCCAGACTGACAACCTCCATAGGGCTCCTTCACACTCACCACGTCAGCCACTGATCCCTTGATTTGCGGTTCTCGGCTTTCAGCCACATCAGGAACGCGATACGGAAATCGCTACCCCGGTCGCTGACCCCGTCGATGCGACCGAAATCGTTGATGTAGGCCGTCCTGATCTGGAACACCAGACAGTCGAGGCTGTACTGGACGTATCCGCCCACCTCGTCCAGCTCGTTGTAGCGCAGATCATACCGGACATAGAAACTCCACGACCACGTCTCGTTGATATCGTGCGTCAGCCCGCCGTAGAGCAGATTCTCCTTCACCCGGTTCCACTGGGACACAGGCGAAGCCGCGTAATCGTGCAGGTCATGATCGCGCCCCAGATAACCGCCTCCCAGCCGCACATGCTCGTTGATCTTGTAGAATGCGCTCAGATCCGTGTAGGCGACAACCTTCTCCTCCGTATCCCACTCCGCCAACGCCCGCAGGTCGAGATCCCGCGTCGGGCTGAAGGTCATCTTCGAACCCAGCATCCGAACGCCCGTTTCATCGACAGGCCCCTCGGAATCGAACTGCACGCCCGCATAGGCGTCCCACTCGAAGACCGTCCGCAAGCGGTTGTTCTCGTCTCGCGTCTGAAGCAGGTTGCGCACGCCGGGCCTGATGCCGTGCCAGTCATACGGCAGCCACACGCCGTCCATCCCGAACTGGTCTTGCCACCCGTAGGAATGGTCGAACCGGTCAAACACATACGGCTTGCCGTTATCTGAATCGAACTGCGTCGGCTGGAAGCTGTAGTCAATATAAGGCTCCACCACATGCAGATACCCGTTGCCCAGCTCCGACGACGCGCGCGTCGAGACCTCGACGCCGAAATCGCCCGAGTGCCGCACCGCGTCATGCTTGAACTCCGCCTCCGAATAATACGTGCCCCGATACCCCGCTCGCGGCACCACGCTCACGACATCATCGATCATGAACGGATACGTCACCCGGTGCGCCGTGTCCACCCGCGCCAGATTGTAATCCGCCCACTGGCCGGGGTTGTACATGAACTGCGGCATTGCGCGCTCATATTTCGCCGCGTCACGATTCAGGTATCCCGCCCGCGTCTGGCTCTCGTAATTGAAGCCGGTATTGAAGATCGGCTGCGGCATGATGCTCAACCATCCCTCGGGCGTGCGCGCCACCCCTCCGTAGAAATCGTTGAGCGGCCCGCTGACCATCGCGCCGGCAGACCATCCGTGCTCACGGTGCGACAGCGAGGCTATGTTGAGCGGAACACTCTCGCCCCGATTGTCGCGGTCGAAGAAATCGCCCGACATCTCGGAGTCGCTCACATACGTCCCGCGCAGGATGAACTGGTCACGCGGCGTAAAATCAGCCGTATGACGCAACCGGATCCGATAACGGTCCTCACTCACGTCGGAGACCCAGTTGCGGTCTCTGCTGTCATCCGGCGGGTCCTGATCCCATGCGTAATATGTCTCCAACCGACCGCGCCCCAATTCCTTCAGGTCCCAGTTGAAGTTCTGCCCCGCCGCGATACCACGCCGCGTCCGATAATCGACATGCGTGGAGCCGCTGAGTCTAGCGCCGTTTTCACGCGGCGCATCGTAAATGCTGTAGACATAGGTGCCCAGTAGATACGCGCCCCACTTCGAGGTATACCCAGGGACGAAGCGAAAGCCATAGTTCGGGTCGATCTCCCGATACAGAAAGGGGAAATACCCGCAAGGGATGCCGAATAGCGTCGTCACCGCATGGCGGACCGAAATCCACTCGTTCTCTTGATACTGCCCATGCCCCGAAACGCACCAGTGCCAGTGTCCCGGCGCGTTCGTGCACGTCGTCACCTGCATGTATTTGGCCTCGTAACGGCCATCCTCACGCCGCGAAACCTCGCGGGCGAGCACACGGAATTCGCCCGCCTTGAAATCGCCCGAGCCCGTCAGCCCCCGGCCCGTCTTGAAGTTATACTCAAGATAGTCGCCGGACCACGAGCCGAAACCCCGCTGCTGCAACACCACATTCCCGCGGGCCTGCACCTCTCCCTGCTCGCGTTGCAGGCGGACCCAGTCCGCCTGCAACTCGTGATCCCCCGTTCGGACGCGCACATTCCCCGTCGCGGTAACCCATCCCGTCTTCTGCTCGACCTCGAACTTGTCCGCCGTGATCTCGGCGCTGCCGTCCGCCGTCTGCCCAGAGGACGGAACGGCATTCCCCGCCCTTTCCACCTGAGCCAACCCGGTGTGCACGCCGACAAGCAAAGCGACGCCCCACGACAACATCACTGTTCGTTTCATAGAAGATGCCCACGCCTTTGAGTTCACACGACTTTCCTTAGCCACGCCATAGTTATACCGTTTTTGATTCCCCGACGGAATACAAAATCTTGCCGGTCTGGCCGTCGGCAATGCAGAACGACTCCGGGTGCCGGTGCAGCTCCGACTTGAACGTCAGCCGCCCCGTATACCGCCGCTGCAACTCGACAAGGAAGGCCTCGTCCTCTGTGCGCAGCCGCTCCAGCACGTTCGGCGCCACCACGATCTGCAACTCCACGTCACGCCCCTCATGCCGCACCTTGCGCATCAGCGCCGCGATCTGCCTCTGAATATCCACGCTCAACGCCAGCGGCGACTTGACCAGACCGTGGCCGCGGCAATACGGGCAGTCGGAGTACATCTGCGACAGAAGGCTTTCCTCCTGACGCTGCCGCGTCATCTCCATCAGACCCAGCTCCGAGATCGCCAACACGTTGGTCCGCGCACGGTCCCGCTTCAGCGCCTGCTTCATCGTCTTGTACACCGCGTTCTGATGCTTGCGCGACTTCATGTCGATCAAGTCCACAATCACCAGCCCGCCGATGTTGCGCAGCCGCAACTGCCGCGCCACCTCTTCGACCGCCTCCAGGTTCACCTCCAGAATCGCGTCCTCCTGCGACCCCTTGCCACGGTGGCGCCCCGTGTTCACGTCAATCGCGATCAGCGCCTCTGTCTCGTCGAACACCAGATAGCCGCCCGACTTCAGGTTCACCTTGCGCCGGAACGCCTCCTCCAACTGCCGCTCAACCCCGTGATGCTCAAAGATCGACAACTGCCCCTCGTAATGGTTGATGACGTTCTTGGCGCGGCGCGAAATCTTGCCCGCCACATTGCGAATGCGCGTGAACGCATCCGCGTCGTCGATGGTCACGCGGTCGATGTCCTCCGTCAACCAGTCACGCACCACCCGCTCGACCAGATCCGGCTCCTGATACACGCAAGACGGCGGACGCAGGTTCTTGATGTTGTCCTGCAGTTCATTCCACGACTCCCACAGGTTGCGCAGATCGCGGACAAACGCCCGCTTGCTCGCCCCCGCCCCGACCGTCCGCACGATCAGCCCGGCGTCATCCGGCAGCGGAAGCCGGTCTAGAATCTTCTTCAGCCTCTGGCGCTCCTTCGAGTCGCCGATCTTGCGCGAGACCCCGCGCAGCCGGGTCCCCGGCATCATCACGAGATAACGTCCCGGCAGGCTCAGGCTCGCCGTCACACGCGGCCCTTTTGTGCCGATCGGCCCCTTCGTCACCTGCACGACAATCTCTGATCCCGGCGGAAACCGCTTGGTGATCTCCTCGTTGGAAATCCGCCGCCGCCGCGAGGGCCGGGCGCTCTCCTCGTCATCGTCCAGACGGCTGTCGTCGTCGGGAAGCATGTCCCAGTAGTGCAGGAACGCGTTCTTTTTCATCCCGATGTCCACAAACGCCGCCTGCAGGTCGTGCTCCAGATTCTGGATGCGCCCCTTATAGATGCTGCCGACCAGCCGCTCCTCCGTGGGGTGCTCCACCTGAAACTCCTCCACACGCCCGTTCTCCACCACCGCCACGCGGGTCTCCAGCCTCTCAACATTCACCACGATCTCGCGCTTCGGCGCACTCTTCTTGAACCATCCGAACAACATGTCTTCCTCCTCAATGAGCAACCGGCGCAACACGCACCGGCTGTTTTGCTCAAAACCTTGTTTCCGATTCACGCCCATGTATGGACACACTTTGGACGATCCCCAATGCCGTCATCATCGTCAGCATGAAGGTACGCCCGTAACTGATGAACGGTAGCGGCAGCCCCGTGATCGGCATCATCCCGATGGTCATCGCAATATTGATGAACATATGACTGAACGTCAGGGAAACAACGCCGACACAGAACAGACGCCCCATATCGTCTTGACAACGAAACGCAACCCATAGCCCCGGCCAGATCAGGCCGAGGAACAGGAGCAACACCGTCAAAGAACCCGCGAAACCGGCCTCTTCGGCCAGCACCGCAAAAATGAAGTCATTCGAGGACACAGACGGCGGCAAATAGCCCAACATGTACTGCTCGCCCCGCAAATACCCCTTGCCCCACATCCCGCCCGAACCCACCGCGATCTCCGACTGCCGCCGGTTATACCCGCTGCCGTGCAGATCCTTGTCCGGAAACAGGAACACCTGCAGCCGCTTCACCTGATGCGGCCTCAGATGCGTCGCCGCGATCAGCGCCTCGCGACGCTCCTGCGGCATCTCCGCCTTCTCCGCCGCATAGATCACCCCCAGCAACAGCCCCGCCCCCGCCACGCCCGCCAGCACAAACGACCACACCAGCCGCGGCGCGACATTCGCCGCGAACAACATCGCGAACGTCGTCGGCACCAGCACCATCGCCGTCCCCAAATCCGGCTGCAGCAGAATCAGCACCAGCGGCACCCCCGCCAACACCAGCGTCAACGCGAACGCGCCCGCCCCGCGCGTCGCCCCGCGCCGCCCGTACAGCCACGCCAGCACCATGATCACCGCCAGCTTCGCAGGCTCCGACGGCTGGATGCCGAAAAGCCAACGCCGCGCCCCCATCGTCTTCTCCCCGATGAACGGGACCAGCGCAAGCATCACAAGGCAGACCGCGTAAAACAACCAGCCCCACCGCATCAGCGAACGGTAATTCCACCATGCCGCCAGCACGGACACCGCCAAGCCGATCACGCCGATCTCCGCATGCCGCATGTACAGCATCCGCAGGTCCGCATCCTCACGCACGGAACAGGCGCTGTACACAAAAGCCACCCCCACCACCACCAGCCCCGCCATACAGGCGAACAGCAGCGGATTCAGGCGCCGCAACGGCTCCAACAGGCGTCGCATCACGTCAGTCACCTGCCACCTCCTCTGCCGCAGGAGGCGCGACCGAAGGCGTCTCGTCAGGCGGCGCCTCGCCGAAAACCGACACCAGCACGTCGCGCACCATCGGCGCCACCGTCAACCCGCCTGACTCGCCGTTCTCCACCATGATCGCCACCGCCACCGTCGGATTCTCGAACGGCGCGAATGCCGTCACCCACGTGTTCTTGCGCCGCAAGCCGCCCACATCCACCTCCGCCGTGCCCGTCTTCGCCGCCACCTCCGTGCCACGCACCCGCACGCGCCGCCCCGTTCCCAACGTCGCCACATCATGCATGCCGTCGCGCACCACCGCCACCGCCTCGGCCGGCCACCCCATCTCGCGCACCTTCTCCGCACCCGCCTCTTTCCGCACGAGATGCGGACGGTAAAGCGTCCCGCCGTTCGCGAAAACCGACGTCAGCAACGCCATCTGCAGCGGCGTCGTCACCAGCAACCCCTGCCCGATCGAAATGTGGCACGTGTCGCCCGGGCGCCACTTGTCCCGCATGTTTTTCTCTTTCCACTCGGGCGTCGGCAACAGCCCGCGCGTCTCCGACGGCAGGTCGATCCCCGTCGGCTGCCCCACGCCCAGATCGCTTGCCACCTTGTAGATCGCGTCATACCCGACCGTGTGGCCGAGGTGGCAGAAATAACTGTTGCACGACTGCTCGATCGCCTTGCGCATCGCGACCGTGCCGTGCCCGTACGTGTTCCAGCACCGTAGCCGCATCGTTCCCAACACGAAAACCCCGTCACACGAGTACGTCTCATGCGGGTCGAACCCCGGCTGCAGCAGTGCCGCCATCGCCGTCACCGGCTTGAATGTGCTCCCCGGCGCATACCGCCCCTGCACCGCCCGGTTATAGAGCGGCAACCCCTCGTCCGCATTCAGCCGCTTCCACAGCCCTGCGGGCATCACCGGCACGAAATCGTTCGGGCTGTACGCGGGCGAACTCGCCAGCGCCAGCACCTCGCCGTTGCGCGGATCCACCACCACCCCCGCGCCGCGCCACCCCTTGAGCGCCTTCTCCAATGCGCGCTGGACGCCCACGTCGATCGTCAACGAGACATCCTGCCCCGAAACCGCCTGTTCGCCCTCCCACACCGCATACTTGTAGCCGCGCGCGTCCACCCGGATCAACTGCCCCCCCGACGTCCCGGTCAACGCCGCGTTATACTGCCGCTCGACGCCATCCTTGCCGATCATCTCCGGCAGATAAAAATGCACCTTCTGCCCCGGCAGCGGATGCGGACGGTCCCGGCCCACATAGCCCAACACATGCGCCGCCAGCGCACCCTGCGGATAATGCCGCTCAGGCTGCACATACACGTCCACCCCCGGGAACGCCTCCACCGCCTCCGCCCAGCGCGCCAACGTCTCCTGCCCCACGTCGCGCCACGCCAGCAACGGCATCGGCAGGCTCTGCATCACATGGCTCGCCACCGCCTCGGCGGAGATCACACGCGGGATACCCAGCACCGACGCCAACCGGTCGATGTCCGCATCCACCGCGTCGATCGTGTTCTGCCACCGACCCCGCTTGCGCAACTCCTCCACATAATACGCGATGCAGTAGCTCGCGCGGTTCTCCGCCAGCACCACGCCGTTCCGGTCAAGGATCCTCCCGCGCGCACCGGGCACCTGCACGCGGCGCACGCTCTGCCTCACCTGATCGCGCGAAAACACCGCGTACTCTTCCACCTGTACGCGACGCAACGACGCGGCAAGGAAAGCGATCCCCGCCGTGAAAACCAAAGCCAGAAGAGCGATCCTCCAACTATCGGTTAGTTTCTGCCCATAAGATTCCATGGCCCTCTTTTGCCGGCTTTACAATCCCCGCCATGCGGTCTGCCCAGCCGCACAGCGCAAACCCGAAAAACCCCGCCACCAGACCGCCCAGTGCCGCATATCCCAAAACCATCGCCGTCTGCCACACGAAAACCGGAGCCCCCGTGCTCACAAACAGGCGCGTCCAAACCCATTGGCAAACCGCCACGCACGCCGTCAGCAACATCCCCTGCACCAGCGTCGCCTCCAGAAACACCCGCTGCAGCAACCGGACCGCGCCGAACACCACCAGCAGAAAGCCCGACGTGCACAGCAGCGGCAACCCGCCCAGCGCGTCCGTCAGCCCGCCCGCCCACACCGTCACCGTCAGCGCCACCCACAGCGGCTTCGCCAGCATCGCATACAACGCCACCCCCGTCAGGAAAACGATCTTCGCCGGCAGCGTCTCCGTCACAGGAACCATGTCCTGCAGCAGCGCGGCGGAAAACACGCAAAAGACCGACGTCGGCAGGTGCATGTCAACGCGCATGAGCCCCCCTTCCCGTCGAAAGCACAAACACCTCATCCAGCGCCGCTAGATCGACCGACGGCATCACCTGCGCCACGCGCGACAGCCCGTTCGGCTCCAGCCTGCTCTCCAGCAGATACCCCACCGTCAGCCCCCTCGGGAACGTCTGCCCCAGCCCGGAGGTCACCACCCGCGTCCGCGGCGCAGGCTCGAACTCCCGCGCCAGATACCGCAGCCGCAACGGCTCCACCACATACAGCAACGTCAACTGCGGTTGCGCCGCAGGCACCGCCCCGCCCCCGTACAGGATACCGCGAACCACGCCGATCCCCTCTCCCGGCGTCTCCAGCTCGCACGCCACACGGCTGTTCGGGTCTGTCACCAGCATCACCTCGCACGTGTGCGGCGACACCTCCGTCACGCGCCCCACAACACCGTCGGGAACCACCACCGGATCACCCTTGCGCACCCCGTGCAACGTCCCCTTCGCCAGCCGCAGGCTCTGCCACACCGCCAGCGTCCCCCCGCGCGACAGCACGGGCGCGACCAGCCAGCGGGAATCCACAGGGGGGGTGAAATCAAGCAGCGCCCTCAGACGAGCAACCTCAGCCTCAAGCGCCTCAACCTCCGCGAAAGCGATCTGAAGACGCGCCACATCCCGTTCCAGCATCGCATTGCGCGACGCATGATCGACCCGCGAAAACAAGGCGTTCACCCGGACCCACACCGTCCGCTCCGCCCAAACTTTGGCCTTCTCATACGGATAGAGGGCCTCGCGGGAAAAACCACAAACGCCAGCGCGCCAGAAAACCAGCGCCCCCAGCGTCAGCACCAACAGCCATATCCACAATTTCGCTTGCTTCACTCTGGTCACTCCCCCGTTCTACCGGGAAGGCAGAGACCAGAAAGCAGACATGAAAAAGATCACCTGCCCAATTTCGACTTGGCCAGGAAATTCAGCTCGTTCAAGACGACACCCGTCCCCTCCGCGACCGCGCTCAGCGGATCGTCGGCCAGCGTGACGGGCAACCCTGTCTGTGAGGCGATCAGCTTGTCCAGACCGCGCAGCATCGAACCGCCGCCCGCCAAGACAAGCCCCCGGTCAACCAGATCAGCCGACAGCTCCGGCGGGCACTTCTCAAGTGTGATCCGCACCGCGTCAACAATCTGCGACACCGGCTCCTGCAACGCGTCACGTATCTCTTCGGACGTGACCGTCAGGGTCTTCGGAAGCCCGGCCACCAGATCGCGGCCCTTGACTTCCAACGTTCGCTCCTCACCCAAAGGATAAGCTGAACCTATGGTGATTTTGATCTCTTCCGCAGTCCGCTCCCCAATCATCAGATTGTAAACTCTCCGCATGTACTGGACGATACACTCGTCCATGGCGTCACCGCCCACGCGGACACTCCGCGCGTACACGATACCGGCCAACGAGATCAACGCGACCTCGCACGTACCGCCGCCAATGTCGACGATCATGTTGCCGGCCGGCTCGGAAACGGGCAGCCCGACCCCGATGGCAGCCGCCATCGGCTCCTCAATCAGGAACACTTCCCGGGCCCCCGCGTGACGCGCAGACTCCTGCACGGCACGCTTCTCCACTTCCGTGATATCACTCGGCACCGCCACGATCACCCTCGGTTTCACCAGCTTCGCCGAGTGAACCTTGCGGATGAAATAACGGATCATCGCCTCCGTGATGTCGAAGTCCGCGATCACGCCCGACTTCATGGGACGGATCGCCACGATGTTCCCCGGAGTGCGGCCAAGCATCCGCTTGGCCTCCTCGCCGACAGCCAAAATACGCTTGGTCCCCTCCTGAATGGCGACAACCGAAGGCTCGCGGATCACAATCCCGCGATCCTTCACATACACCAAGGTGTTCGCCGTACCGAGATCAATCCCGATATCGCTCGAAAAAAAGGCCAAAAGCTTATTGAACATCGCGCGTGCTTTCCCGTAGGGCAAACATTACAAACTGTGCCATAAAAACACAGTGTCACCAGTTTCCATGATAACCTGCCGGGGGTCAAGCCTAAATACGCCTTTTCGGCCTTTTGGGGGAAACCGCGCGCGCAACCCCGTTCAGCCCTGCAACGCCGTGATGCACATCGTCCCGAAAATGTCGTCAGCCGTGCACCCGCGCGAGAGATCGTTCACCGGTTTCGCCAGCCCCTGGATCACAGGCCCCAGCGCCGTCGCGCCCGCCAGCCGCTCGACCAGCTTGTAGCAGATGTTCCCTGCCTGCAAATCCGGAAAGACCAGCACGTTCGCGTCGCCCTGGATCGCCCCGCCCTTGTTCTTCGACGCGCCCACGGTCGGCACGATCGCGGCGTCGGCCTGAATCTCGCCGTCCACCACCGCGTCGACGCCCTGCTCCTCGAAACGCTTCCGCGTCAGCTCGGCCGCCACACGCACCTTGTCCACCAACGCGTGCTTCGCGCTCCCCTTCGACGAGAAGCTCAGAAAGGCCACCCTCGGCTGCCGCCCGATCAGCTTGCGGTACGTGATCGCTGTCGCGTGCGCGATGTCCACCAGCTCCTCCGCCGTCGGACACGGGTTCACCGCGCAGTCCGCAAACAGCAGCGTCGTGTCGCCCGACGCCGTCGGGGCCTTCAGATCCATGATGAACGTCGAGGACGCCAACGCGATGCCCTTCGCCGTGCCGACACAGTGGAATGCGCTGCGCAGCATGTCGCCCGTCGAGGCGATCGACCCCGCCACCAGCCCCTGCGCCAGATCCAGCGCCACCATCATGTTGCCGAAATAAAGCCGCCTGCTCTTGACCGTCTCCAGCGCCTCGGCCTCGGTCATGCCTTTGCTCTTGCGCTTTTCATAAAGCGCGGCAGCCAGCCGCGGCAGCAACTCCGATGCCGTGTAGTCGATCACCGGAACGCCTGCCGCCGCGAGCGACACACCCGCCTTGGCCTCGGCTTCGGCGATCTCCTGCGGCGTGCCCAACACCACCGGCTTGCAGATGCCCGCCTGCGCCGCCTTCACCGCCGCCGCCGCCACGCGCGGATCCATCCCCTCCGGCAGCACAATCGTCCGCGCCGCCGCCCGCGCTTTGGGAATCATCTTATCGAGAATGCTCATCGCAAGACTCCTCATTTCTTCAGCGTCGCGGCCAGCAGGCGGAAAGTTTCCCGCGCGATCATCAGCTCTTCGTTCGTCGGGATCACGATAGCCGGAATCTTCGACGCCTCCGTGCTGACCACCCCCAACGTGCCGAACACCGCCTTGTTCTTCGCCTCGTCGATCTTGCACCCGATCGCCTCAAGCCGCGTGAGGATCGCCTTGCGCCCGGGGGAGCTGTTCTCGCCGATGCCCCCCGTGAAGATGATCGCGTCCGCCCCGCCCAGCAACGTGTGGTAGCCGCCGATGTAGAGCGCGGCGCGGTGCCCGAACATGTTCAGCGCGTTATCCGCCGCAGCCTTGCCCTGCGCCGCCGCGTTGACCGTATCACGCATGTCGCCGCTGCCGATGCCGTTCACGCCCATCAGCCCGCTCTGCTTGTTGAGCACGTTGTCGATCTCGTCGATCGTCATCCCCTTCCGCGCGAGGAAGAAAATGATCGCGGGATCGATATCGCCGCAGCGCGTCCCCATGATCACACCCGGCAGCGGCGTCAGCCCCATCGTCGTGTCGAGAACCTTGCCCCCCTGAATCGCCGCGATCGACGAACCGTTCCCGAGGTGGCAGGTGATCAGATTCAGATCCTCCAGCGGCCGCTTGAGGTAATCCGCCGCCGCCTGCGCCACAAACTTGTGCGACGTGCCGTGAAAACCGTATTTGCGGATGCCGTACTCGTCATAATACTTCTGCGGGATCGCGTACATGTACGCGTGCTTCGGCATCGACTGGTGAAACGCCGTGTCAAACACCGCCACATTCGGCACGTTCGGGAACACCGTCTCGCACGCCACGATGCCGTCCAGATTCGCCGGATTGTGCAGCGGCGCCAGATCGGAGCAGGTCTTGATCCCCGTCTTCACATCCTCCGTGATCGCCACCGAATCCGTGAATTCCTCGGCCCCGTGCACCACGCGGTGCCCGATCGCGTTCACCTCTTTCAGCGACTTGATCACGCCCAGCTCAGGATCCGCCAACATCTTGCACGCCATCGCCAGCGCCTTGCCGTGGTTCTCCGCCGAAATGCCCTGGGTCATTTTCGGCTCGCCGTCACGCTGATAGACCAGATTCGCGTTCGGCGTGCCGATCCGCTCCACCAACCCTTTCGCCATCATCGTTTCGGTGGACATGCTGAACAACATGAATTTGAGCGATGAACTCCCCGAATTGATGACCAGAATCTTATCGAATTTCTTGAATGGCATAATACGCCTCTAACCCTTCCGTGTGAAAAAAGAAACGACGAGACCCACCGGATGTGCGCCGTAAAAAACGGATTGTATTCTGCTCTTCTTCTGTTCATGTTTCAAGACCAAAAACCGATGAAAAAACTGCCATTTTTGTCACTTTTCCGAAAACACTTGCTGAAGATCATCGGTTAAGGTAAAAATCGTGCCGACGCTTTAAGAAAGGGCTATTTGCATGACGAAAAAACTTTTCGGAACGGACGGCATCCGCGGCCAAGCCAACCGTTATCCGGTGAACGCTGATCTCGCGCTCAACCTCGGCAAGGCACTCGGCAAACGCCTCCGCGCCCAAGGCTACGGCAGCGCCCGCGCCGTGATCGGCAAGGACACCCGACTCTCCGGATACATGCTCGAAACGGCCATCACCAGCGGCCTCGTCTCCGCGGGTTGCGACGTCTTCCTCGTCGGCCCCGTGCCCACCCCTGCCGTCGCCCACCTCACCCGTTCCCTCGCCGCCGATGTCGGCATCATGCTCACCGCCTCTCACAACCCCTACGACGACAACGGTATCAAGATCTTCAACCCCCAAGGCTACAAGCTTGAAGACGAGGAGGAGGCGGAGCTCACCTCCCTCATCCTCAACAGCGACCTCAACACCGACAACATCCGCAGCGACCAGCTCGGCAAGGCCTACCGCCTCGACGACGCCCGCGGCCGATACATCGAGTTCGCCAAAAGCACCATCAACAACGAGAAACTGAGCGGTTTCAAGGTCGTCATGGACTGCGCCAACGGCGCGGCCTACGACATGGGCCCGTGGATCTTCCGCGAACTCGGTGCCACGGTCATCAAGACCGGCGTCACCCCCGATGGTCTCAACATCAACGCCAACTGCGGGGCACTCTACCCCGAGGTCGCCGCCAGACTCGTCAAGGAACACGGCGCCGACATCGGCATCGCCCTCGACGGCGACGCCGACCGCGTCATCTTCGCCGACGCCGACGGCAACATCGTCGACGGCGACCGCGTGCTCGCCGCCTGCGCCATCGCCTTCAAGAAGCAGGGCCTCCTCACCAACAACACCCTCGTCGCCACCAGCATGAGCAACCTCGGCCTCCACGACGCCATGCGCAAAAACGGCATCCGCATCGAAGTCACCGACGTCGGCGACCGCTATGTCATCGACGCCATGCGCAAGTCCGGCTACGCCCTCGGCGGCGAAAAATCCGGCCACCTCATCTTCCATCACCACGCCACCACCGGCGACGGCATCATCAGCGCCCTTCAGGTCATGCGCATCATGAAACAGGAGGGCAAAACCCTCGCCCAGCTCGCCGACTGCATGGCCGAATACCCGCAGAAGCTCGTCAGCCTCAAGGTCAGGGAAAAGAAGCCCATCCACGAAGTCGCCGTTCTTTCCGACGCGATCAAGGCCTGCGAGGACGACCTCAAAGACGCCGGGCGCGTCATCGTCCGCTACTCCGGCACCGAGCCGAAGATCCGGCTCCTCGTCGAGGCCAGCGAGGATGACCTCGTCGAAGTCTGGATCGCGAAACTCACCCAAGCCGTGGCAGACGGCCTCGGCGTGTAAGCCCTCCTCCCACAGCCAGCCATGAACCTCATCCAACAACTCCAGTCCCGCGGCGTGACCTTCCTCGCGCCGGAAACCTCCTACGTGGCCCCCGACGTCAACCCCGCGCTCATCGCGCCCGGCGTCACCGTCCATCCCGGCTGCCGCCTCAGCGGCGCGGAACTCTCCATCGGCCCCGGGTGTGTCATCGGTGCGGAAGCCCCCGCTACCGTCAGCGACTGCCAGCTCGGCGCCAACGTCCACCTCGCGGGCGGCTTCTTCGAACGCTCGACCTTCCTCGACGGCTTCAAGGCCGGCAGCGGCGCACACGTGCGCCCCGGCTGCCTCTTCGAGGAGGAATCCTCCATCGCCCACAGCGTCGGCGTCAAGCAGACCGTCTTCCTGCCGTGGGTCACCGCAGGCAGCCTCATCAACTTCTGCGACGCCCTCATGTCAGGAGGCACCAGCCGCAAGGACCACTCCGAGATCGGCTCCTCCTACATTCATTTCAACTTCACCCCCCATCAGGACAAAGCCACCGCCTCACTCATCGGCGACGTGCCGCGCGGCGTCCTGCTCAACCAGCCCGCCATCTTCCTAGGCGGGCAAGGCGGCCTCGTCGGCCCCTGCGTCATCGCCTACGGCACCGTCATCCCCGCCGGCCAGATCTGGCGCGGCGACGTCACCGAGCCCGCCCATCTCGTCGCGAAAGTCGCCTTCCGCAGCAACATCAACATGCCCTACGACCCGCGTGTCTACCACGGCGTCAAGCGCGTCCTGCGCAACAATCTCCTCTACATCGGCAACATCCTCGCGCTCGACCTCTGGTACCGCGCCGTCCGCGCCCCCTTCATGCTGCCCGACCCCTTCCAGAACGCCTGCCACGCCGGCGCGCGCCGGCGACTCGGCGAGATCCTCAAAGAGCGCCTCACACGCCTCGACGAACTTGCCGCGAAGGTCGAACGCTCCCTCAGTCTCGACCAGCCCAACCCCGCCGCCGAGGAACACCGCGCTTTCGTCGCAAAATGGCCGCAGATCAAAGCCGCCCTCGCCGGACAGCTTGCCGTCCGCGAAACCCTCGCCATCCCAGAGCCCGTCGCCGCGCTCGCCGCAGCCCTGCCGACCGCCCGCTATCTCAGCGCCGTCCAGTCCCTGCCGACCGACGCCGCCGCCACACTCACCGGCTGGCTCGACACCTTCCCCGCTGCCGCCGCCGCGTTGGCCGATTGAGCGCGTTTAAGCGTCACCGCTCCTCGGCACGCCCGCCTGCCATATCATCGTGCGGCCCTTAACGCCACCAACTGGTACGGCCGCAGATCCAGCGTCACATGCCCGCCGTCCCGCGTGAGCGCGCCCCCCGTCGCCAACGCCGTCACCGCGCCGCCTCCCGGCACCGTCACCCTGACCCGACTGCGCCCCGTGGCAGCCGTGTTCACCACCGAGATGTATACGCCCTGCGTCCCCGCGTCAATCACACGCACCACCACCGCCGGATCACTGCTGCCGCCCTCCACACGCACGCTCGGCAACGCGGGCAGTGCCAGAAAGTTGGCGTTGAAATCGCGCACGTACTGCGGGAACCCCCGCCCGAAGTTATTGCCGACCAGATAGCCGATCATCGTCGGATCACCGTTCGCCATCGCCACCGCCTCGGCCTGCATGCACGCAGGCCCCGTGCGCTCCACGTCCGCCACGAAATATCCGACCTTCTCCTTGCCCGATGCGTCGCTCATCATGTTCTCGTTGAGTGCGTAATGCCGCATCAGCGCCAACCCGGTCGGCGTCCGATACAGGTCAAACGTCTTGGACGAAGCCACCGTATAAAGCCGGTTGAAAGGATGCGACAACAGCACGCCCTCAACCGACTGGTAGGTCGCCGGGTCATCCGCCGGATTCGCGTGGTGGTTCTCCCACCCGCCCCAGTTCGCGCCCGGAGCGAGCAAGGCCTTGAGGTAGAGCCCCTGCTCGGCGACCTCATCCGGCGAGTGCACCTGCCACGAGCGTCCCAGCGGCGGCGTATGCGCCTCTTGCGCAAGGACGGGTGCCCACACGTCCGGCGAGTCGGTAAAGAAGCGCGGCTGGAAGTCGCCGAAACCCTTGCCCGGCTCGCTCGCGCACCCGGTGAACAGCACGAAGGCGTCTTTAACCCCCTTGCCGCGCAGGTAGTCGCGCATCGCCACCAGAAAGTCCCGGCGTTTGCTCCCCCACCACGCGATATATTTCCCGTACAGCGCCTTGTCCTCCTTGAGCTGCCCGCGCGTCACAGCCGCACCGCCATTCGCCTCCTTCGCGAAGCGCGACAGCGTCGCGTCGCCGAAACCCACCGGCAATTGCGAGCGCGGTCTGAGCCAGACGCCCGCGAAACGCGCCTTGTCCTGCAACGCCACCACCGTCAGATCGAGCATCTTCTGGAAATCCGCATACGTGTCGGGATCCGTGATGTCCGCGTTCGCGCTCTCAACCCATTTGATGTGCGTGTAGTCGCCTTCACCTTTCAGCGGTTTGGCGCGACGTTGGTTGCCCAGACCCTCCTGCCCCTTGCTCCCGCTGTATTCGTAATACGGCAGGATATCAAACCCGTAAGTCCCCATCAGCGCCACGACCTGCCCCCACAGCCCCTTCATGTCGTTGTTGAAATACACCCACTTGTTGCCGCCGTATCCGGAAGAGTCCCAATGCTGGCAGGCGCCGAACTCCAGAAGATCTTTTGTGTAGGTGTTCAGCCCGAGAAAACGCATCTGCTCGGCCTTGTAGCGGTACCAATCCAGCGGATTGTCCACGCCGCGATCTTCAGGTTTCTTGCCCTCGATCACCCCGTCCGACATCTCCTCGCGCCAGAACAGCCGCCGCCGCGGCAGCCCGTCGGGCGGAACGTTGACCTGCAGCGCCAGCTTATCCTCATCCACCACCTCGTAGAGCCGGATGCTCGCGACCGCCGCGCCCTTGGAAAGCGGATCATTCTCGGACGAGAACTGCGCGACCGTCACATCGAACCCGTCCTCGGGCGTGAGCGCGCGCGGACGGCTGGAACCGCGCACCAGCCCCCTCTCCGCAAAGCGGTCATGCAGCCGGAAGAGCAGGTTCCACGTCTCCCACTTGCCGGAAAGCGGCAGGTTCAGCGACTCCACCTGACTGTCCACATACTTCGCGTGCAATGCGTCACCCGTCGCCAGCCCCGTGTGCAACCCGCGTGCGGTCTCGTTGCCGGTGTTGATGATCACCATGCTGCGCGGCGCGTCCTCGGGATACTCGACCGACAGCACATAGGCGCCGCCGGGGCGCAACAGCTTGCGCGCACCCAGCCGGAAGGTCATGTACGCGCACTCCTTTGCGGTCGGTGCCAGCGTGCGGCAAGGCCGTCCCAGAACCGTTTCCACGCGGACGGCCGAAACGGGGTCGGCACGCATCTCGTGGCCGGGCTGCGCCGCACCGCACACCACCTCGTCCACGAGCGAGAGCCGGCCGAACGGCGCCATCTCAACAATCGGACGTTTGAGTGCCTCCTCCCGCGCCCGCACAGACAATTCTGCGCAGACCACACTGGACACCCACACCATCGCCCACAGCAAGACTCCAGACCGCATCATCGCCCTTCCGCCTTTCCCAGATTTGTTGGGATGACTTTACCACGCGCCATTCCCGTGCTGAAGCAGAATCGCGTGAAAGAAAAAGGGGTGGCGGAAAACCGCCACCCCCAACTCTAAACAGGTCCGTTTTTTTTCTGGTTAGAGAAGCTGTTTCACCGCCGCCACGATATCGCGGTCATGCGGCAGGAATGCGTCCTCAAGCGAATACGCCTGCGGCGCGATCCCGTCCTTTGCCCCGACGCGCAGCACCGGCGCGTCGAGCGAGTCGAACGCCTCGGCTACGATGCGCGACGCGATCTCGCCCGTGAAACTCCCGATGCCCACGCAGTGGCTCGCCACCACGCACCGCCCGGTCTTGCGCACGGACGCCAAAATCGTCTCCATGTCGAGCGGCACCAGCGAGCGGATGTCCACCACCTCCGCCGACACGCCCTCGGCGGCGAGCTGCTCGGCGGCCTTGAGCGCCTCGTACAGCATCGGCCCCCACGTCACGATCGACACCTGCTCGCCCGCGCGCTTGATGTCGGCCTTGCCGAGCGGCGTCAGATACTCCTCTTTCGGCACCACGCCCTTGACGTTGTACATGATCTGCGACTCGACGAAGAGAATCGGGTTGTTGTCGCGGATCGCGCTCTTGAGCATCCCCTTCGCGTCGGCAGGCGTCGCGGGATAAACCACGTACAGTCCGGGGATGTGCGCGAACATCGACTCCAGCGTCTGCGAATGCTGCCCGCCGTAGCCCTTGCCGCCGCCCACGGACGCGCGGTACACGAGCGGCACCTCGATGTTTGCGCCGGACATGTAGTGCCACTTGGCCGCCTGGTTCGAAATCTGATCCGACGCCATCAGCCCGAAGTCCATGTACATCAGCTCGACCACCGGACGCAGGCCCGTCATCGCCGCGCCCACCGCCGTGCCGCAGATGCACGCCTCGGAGATCGGCGTGTTGAACACGCGGTCGCGCCCGAACGCGTCGATCAGGCCCTTGGTCACCTTGAACGCGCCGCCGTATTCAGCGATGTCCTCGCCCCACTGCACCACCCGGCGGTCGCGCAGCATCTCTTCGATCATCGCCTCCTTGAGCGCGTCCTTGTAGGTAAGCTGTCCGTCTTCCGTCCGCTTGATCGCCGGCAGATCTCCCTCCGGCTTGGCGTCCGCGAAGGCCTCCGGCACGACATCGACGCGCGTGTCGGTGTACATGTACTTGATGACGTCAGCGGGATCGGGATCCTTCGACCACGCCGCCTTGGCGGCCATACGCGCGTTGCGGTCGGCCACCTTGGCCTTGAGATCCGCGAGCTTCTTGGCCGAGATGCACCCGGCCTCCAGCAGTTGAGCCTCGAACGTCGCGACCGGATCCAGCGCCTTCCACTCCGCCTCCTCCTCCTTCGTGCGGTACTCGAAACGCGGATCACCGAGCGAATGCCCGTAGTTGCGGTAGGTGTCGAACTCCAACAGCACCGGCCCGTCGCCCTTGCGGCAGATCTCGGCCGCGCGCCGCATCGCGTCCATGCAGGCAAGGATGTCCATGCCGTTCACGACCTCCGCATGCATGTTGTTGTCCGCGAAACCCGCCGCGCGCCGCGCCACGCACGACACGCCCGCGACCTCGCCATCCACGCGCCCCGTGAAACCGTAGTGGTTGTTGATCACCGCGTAGACGATCGGCAGCCCGTACGGCGTCTTCGTGTATTCCTTGTCCGTGAACTGCCCCATCGCCGCCCAGTTCAGCGACTCCAGCACCACCCCGTTGGCGTACGCGCCGTCGCCCGCGAAGCAGCACGTCACCTTGCCGGTCTTGAAGTAGCGGGAGCTGATGGCCGACCCCGTGGCGATCGGCACGCCGCCGCCGACGATCGCGTTCGCCCCGAGGTGCCCCGCCTTGAAGTCCGCGATGTGCATCCCGCCGCCGCGCCCCTTGCAGTAGCCGTCCTCCTTGCCGAACAGCTCCGCGATCGCACGGTAGACGTGATCCTCCAGCGCCACCTCCATCAGCTCTTTTTTCTTCGTCGCCGCGCACGCCGGGATGCGGGCCTTCAGCTCCTCCACGCCCATCCCCCGGATCGCCACGCACCCCTTCGCCAACGAGTCGCCATGGCCGCGGTGCGTGGACGTGATGAAGTCATCATACGCCATCGCCGCGCAGCATCCGACCGCCGTCGCCTCCTGACCGATCGAAACGTGCGTCGGCCCGCGGTACTCATACCCCTTGCACGACTCATACGCACCCGTGCGCAGCTTGACGATCATCTCCTCGAACTCGCGGATCGTCAGCATGTCTTCCAGCACATCGACCGCCTGCGCCGCCGTAATCCGTCCTGCCGCGATCTCCTCCTTCAGCGTGCCTTTGTACTGATAAGCCGATATCTTGCCGAGCGAGTGCGTCTTCGGCTTGAAACAAGGTTTGCGCGTGCTCAGATAATTGTTGGTTGCCATTCTTCGTTTCCTTCTGTTCGTTTTGCCATCCGTTGTCAAACAAGAATCGTTTCGACGCCCGCATGTTGGAATGCCTTGCGCTGCGCGGCGGGCATCTGCTTGTCCGAGATCACCGCCGATAACTGCCGGATCGCCCCGAACCGCACAAAGCTCGTCTTGCCGAACTTCGTGCTGTCCGCCAGCAGCACCGCCCGCGCCGCGCGCGTCATCGCGAACTCCTTCGTGAACGCCTCCGCCGGATCGGTCGTCGTCATCCCCTGCCCCGCCGACACCCCGATCGTCCCCATAAACGCCACGTCCACATGCATCTGCTCCAACACCGCCCGCGTCAGTGGCCCCACGAACGTCTGACTCAGCAACCGGCACTCGCCGCCCGTCAGGATCATGCGCGGCCCGCCGTTGCTGAACACCTGCGCCACGCGCAGCGAATTCGTCACCACCGTGAGCTGCGTCTGCACCGTCAGCAGCCGCGCCAACGCCAGCACCGTGCTGCCGCCGTCCAGATACACGATGTCTCGCGGGCGGATCAGCGTCAGCGCCGCCTCCGCAATCCGCTGCTTCTCCGCCGCCGCCATCGACGTCTTGTCGTCGAAAAGCGGCTCCTCGTCCCGCCCCTCGCCTGCCACCGCGCCGCCGTGCACCCGCCGCACCTCGCCGCAACGCTCCAACGCCGCCAGATCGCGCCGCACCGTCGCCGGGGAGACCCCCAGCCCGGACGCCAGCTCCTCCACCCGCAAAATCCCCCGCTCCCGCAGCAGACCCCGCAGTTTGCGCCATCTGGCCTCGGCCAGCTCTCTGGATGCCGTTTCGCTCATTCGTGCTCGTTTGTGATCGGAAACGCGCATATTTAATCAGAACCGCTCACAACCCGCAAGCCGGAATTTCCACCGCGTCGGCCTTCAACTTCCCGCTTGCCCCTCTCCCCCGTTTCGGCTACCTTACTGTAACTTCATACAGTAACGACGGTGTTGCTGGCTTCCTTCACACAAAACTTTCGGAGCACTTATGACGGCACAGAACGCGCGGCTCGCAGGACCTGACAAGGACGGCTTTTTCGGAAAATACGGCGGCAAGTTCCTCCCGCCCCAGCTTGAGAAACCCTTCGCGGAGATCATCGAAGCCTACCAGCGCATCTCCAACGACGCGGCCTTCATCGCGGAGTTGCGCTCCATCCGCAAGCATTTCCAAGGCCGCCCCACCCCCGTCTACCACGCCCGCACCCTCTCCGCCAAGAACGGCGGCGCCCACATCTACCTCAAGCGCGAAGACCTCAACCACACCGGCGCGCACAAGATCAACCACTGCATGGGCGAAGGCCTGCTCGCGAAGTTCATGGGCAAGAAAAAGCTGATCGCCGAGACCGGCGCGGGGCAGCACGGTGTGGCCCTCGCCACCGCCGCCGCCTACTTCGGCCTCGAATGCGAGATCCACATGGGCGAGGTGGACATCGCCAAGCAGGCGCCTAACGTCAGCCGCATGAAGCTGCTCGGCGCCAAGGTCGTGCCGGTCTCGCACGGGCTCAAGACGCTCAAAGAGGCCGTCGACTCCGCCTTCGAGGCCTATCTCGCCGACTACGAGAACGCGATCTACTGCATCGGCTCCGTCGTCGGCCCACACCCCTTCCCCCTGCTCGTCCGCGACTTCCAGAAGGTCGTCGGCATCGAGGCCCGCGAGCAGATGCAAGAGATGACCGGCGACCTGCCCGACGCCATCTGCGCCTGCGTCGGCGGCGGCTCCAACGCCATGGGGCTCTTCACCGCCTTCCTCAACGACCCCACCGCCATCTACGGCGTCGAGCCGCTCGGGCGCGGCGAGAAGACCGGCGATCACGCCGCCACCATGACCTACGGACACGAGGGCATCATCCACGGGTTCAAGTGCTACCTGCTGCAGAACGAGGACGGCTCGCCCGCGCCCGTCTACTCCTGCGCGAGCGGCCTCGACTATCCCGGCGTCGGGCCGGAGCACTGCTTCCTGAAAGACGCCGGCAGGGTCAACTACGTCACCTGCTCGGACGACGAATGTCGCGACGCCTTCTTCAAGCTCTGCCGCCACGAAGGCATCATCCCGGCCATCGAAAGCTCCCACGCGGTCGCCTTCGCGCTCAAGAAAGCCCGCGAGATGGGGCACGGCACGATCCTCGTGAACCTCAGCGGACGTGGCGACAAGGATCTCGACTACGTCATCGAAAACTGGGGGCTCGGCGAGAACGCCTCGGCGAACTAACGCTTCTTCGCGGGAGGCGGCGTCGGCGCCGCCTCCCCTTTCATCCGCAAGTAGAGCCAATATGCCCAGTAGCCGATGTGCTCTTTGACTGCGGCCGAGTTCTTGGCCAGCGCATCCGGCGTCGGCAGGTAGTACAGGATCATCGTCGGTTTCAGCCACGCCTGCATCGAGAGCGCCTCATAGTCGCACCCGGAGGGGATCACCTCAACCCCCATCCTCTTGAACGTCATCACCGAACGGCGCATGTGCCACGCGGACGTCACCAGAATCACCCGCTTGGCCTTGATCTCTTCGAGTTTCTTCCGCGTGAACAAACTGTTCTCGTACGTGTTTTTGCTCTCGGTCTCAAGCATGATCTTTGCGGCAGGCACGCCCAGATCCATCAGGAAACGCCGCATCCCAGGCCCCTCGCCGACCCCTGAGAAAATGACCACCGGCGCCTTGCCCGCATGGAAACACCGCGCCGCCTGCCAACCGCGGTCCGCCCCCGGATACAGCTCGGGATAGACCGTGAGCTTCGTCGCAGAACCCATCCCGCCCCCCAGCACGACGATCGCGTCGGCCCTCGGCAACGTCGCCACGTTCACTGAAGGATACTGCCGTTCCAACGCACCTCCGACGAGGGCAAAACACCACGGCGACGACCATACCCACAGCCAAAGCCATGCGCACAGAATCACCGCCCATCCGGCGCGCGTTTTTTCGCGGCGCATCAGCGCCGCGCCTGCCGCAACGCCGAGAAGCGCCACCGCCAGCGGGCTCAACAGCCATGTCACAATTTTCATCAACGTGAACAGCATTTTCGCCCTCCTCACACCTCGGCACACGTCGGCACCGATCCCTCACCGCAACAGACTTCTTCGCACGCCCAGAGCGTGACCCGAAGCCCCAACGCCAAGGCCGAGGCAATCAGCTTCTCGCGCTCGGCCTGCGGCATCACACACGTGATGATCAGCGTGTCCACCTTCCACTTGCGGACAAGCTCCGCAAGCTCCCTGCCCGGGCCCAGCACCACATAGCCGGAAATGATACGCCCCTTCAGATTGAGGTCGTCATCGACAATTCCGACAATGACGCGATTGTTCATCCCTGTCCGCTCCATCAACTCGCGCAGAAACGCGCGGAAACGCAGTCCGCCGCCATAGACCAGACACCGAGACACCCCCTCTTTCTCCATCAGCAACCGCCGCTCCATCGCGTGCATAACGCCATGAACAGAATCCCTCACCAGACGTATACCCGCAATCGGGATAACGGCCACCATGCCGAACAGGAAAGCAAAACGGAAAAGCCCCGGCTCCAATTCGCTCAGCAACCAAATCAATCCCGTCCCCGTCAAAGTTCCGGCCATCACCGCAGCACCCAGCGTGGCAAAGTCCCGCACCTGAGAGCGCGACCACACACGCCAATACGTCTTCGCGATCACAAGGGCAACGAAAACAGGCACGATAAACATCGGCATGTTCTCCAGAATCGACTCGCGGCTGACCGTCAGGTTCGCCTCCCAACGTGCAAACAGCCACGCGCCGCAGAGAGTCAGAGCGTCGATCGCCATATAGAACGGCACCAGCAACCCCTGCCGCAACGTCCCCCGCTTCTGAGACAACAGCCGCCCGGTGTCCCAAAGCTCAACCCGCTGCAGGTGGCGCGCAACCACATAGACCGCCACAATGAACGCGATCAGGAACAATCCGGGAGCCCGCCCCTTGAGCAACGTCCCCACCAGACCGACCGCCACCAGAACCAGACTCACGCCGTAGAGGGTCATGGCGGCGGTCCGCTGGTTCATCTTTTCGCGCAGCAACCGGTGGTGCACATGCTCCTTGTCCGGCTGCATCACACGCGACCGCCTCACGCCATCGACCACCCCCTGCGGCAGCAAAGCCCGCACCGACCGCCGCCAGATCGCCAGCAACGTGTCGAAGATCGGCACCCCCATCGCCAACAGCGGCACCCCCAGCGAGGCCACCAACTCTTTCCTCGATCCCGTCATCAGCGGCAACGTCGCCACACACAACCCGAGAAACATGCTGCCCGTGTCGCCCAGAAAGACCGACGCCGGATGGAAGTTGTAGCGCAGAAAACCGAGGCAGGCCCCCGCCAACACGAGATACGGCAACGTCAACGCCGACTGCCCCGTAAACAGCAACGCTCCCGCAAGCCCCACACACGCGATCAGCGCGAGCCCCGTCGCGAGCCCATCCATGCCGTCGATCAGGTTGAACGCGTTGACGGCGCCGACAATCCAGAACACCGTCACGAGACAGTCAAGCCACGGCGGGAACGCGATGAAAACCCCGCCGACGCGGATCCCTGAAAGATAGAGGATCAGCGCCACACCGACTTGCCCCGCCAGCTTTACGACCGGACGCAACCCGATTTTATCGTCGATCAGCCCGACCGCCACCAGCATCCCGGAGGCCAGCAGGAAACGCCATTGCCAGAACCCTGAAAACGCCCGGCCGACCGGGCCGCCAATCCCCAGAAACAGAAGGCCCAACACCAGATGGAACGTGATAAACACCGCCAGACCGCCACCGCGCGGCGTCGGCTCATGGTGGATACGCCTCGCGTCCGGCTTGTCCACCATCCCGATCCTGCGCGCCCATTCCCGGCACAATGGCGTCAGCGCCAATGAGAGCGCCAATGCGCCGAGAAACGCACCGGCATACTTGACACCATCCGTCGCGATGCGGACAAGCACATGTCCTGAGAGATCAACAAAGTCTGTCACCCAATTCACCGTCATGCACACACTCCTCAGCGAGGCGCAATCTGCGGATACAACGCCGCCAGAAAAGACTCGAAGCGTTCCAACTCCTCCGCCGTCTCCAACGCGGAACCGACATTCACCGCAACCATCACCCACCGGTTGATCCGGTTGTGGATCGACCGATCCCACACGTCCAGAAAAATACGCTCCGTGTGGGAACAGCTTTCGCGGTCGTTGCTCAAAAACCAGTACACGATGCTGAGGCTCCCCCCGCCAGAACGCGTCGCACTGATCTTCCGCACCGCCAAAGGGGTTCCCCTGCCAATTTCAAGCTCCACCCGCCCCGCGTCCAGCATCGCGAAACCCTGCGCGGGCAGGCACAGTTCCGGACGGTGGATACTGCCCCGGCTCCGCCCGCCCACCACCACGCTCACCGAATACCGCAACCCGTCCTGCGACCGATAATTCCGCTTGAGAATCACCGTATCTCGCGGTAGGGCGTCCGTTTCGCCAAGCGAGGCCCCGTGCAGCGTACCCCCGCACGCGGGGCAGACGAAACCGTCCACGCCCGCCTGTCCCACACGCTTCAGTTCCCGTTCCTCGATCGTCTCCAGACATTGCGGGTTGTGGCAGAACCACGGCACCTCACTCGTGAATTCGCCGACCGTCTCAGGCAATGCCGACGCGATGAACGACCCCGCATTGTATTCCGGTCGCGGCACCGTCTGATTGCCGACAAACACAGCAATCACCAGCACAAAAACAGCCGCCACGACGCCGTAGGGACGCGCCGCGCTCCGCGCCTGCGCGGCCTCCGCGCCGACACACACCCTGCGCAACCACACCAGCAAACGGAACCGCGCAAGCCGCTCGATCAGCCCTCCGTGCTTGTGCAGCAGATCCCCCGCCTTCAGCATCAGCGACACGCCGACAAGGAAAACCACATAGCCGGAATAATCGTGGTAATACCCCGTCGCCACTTCCTGCCCGAACCATGTCGCAATCAGACAGATCGACATGATCCGCACCATGTTCCCGACCATCGCGATCGGCACGGAACACCCGAAAAGCACCCATTTCCGCAGCAGGGATTTCTGTGTGAAGAACGCATACGCCGCCGTCAGTGCCATCATTGCGAAGAGCGACCGGACACCGCTGCACGGGTCAGCCACGTCCACGTTGAACTCCGCTCCCGGCACACGCGAGAACAGCGCCGTCCCCGACCGCTCCACCACGATGCCCACCCCGTTCAGAAGCCCCGTCGCCAGCGCCGACGAAAAGATCCGCAGGTGGATCGTGAAGAAATCGACGAAAGAAGAGACCGGTATCGTGAACGCCAGATACGCCGCAGGGAAACGCATCACCCGTTCCATTCCCTTCCCCCAGAGCGCGTAAGGCACCGCCCAAATCAGACCGATCAACGAGACTTGCTCCAACCGCGACTGCGCCCCGCGCCCGCCGAACCACGCCACCACCAGAAAACCCGCCACCCACAAAACCCCGCGCCAGCACGGCCCGCCGGCCGCCTCGCGCAACGCCTTACGCTGCGACCAGAGCGCGACAAGACTCACGAACGGCACCAGCCACCCGTGCGACATGTCCTCCAGCGGCTCGGAAAACATCAGCATCGTGTAGCTGATCATCGCGCGGTAGTTGAACCAGCCCGCCACCGCCAGCACGGCCAAAGCCGCCCACCTTATCATGTCGAGCCGCCGCTTCATCGCGCCTCCGCACATGTTGCGCCGTCATCCTCTGCGGCAACGTCTGATACCATCCGGCGCATCGCGTCCTGAATCGCGTCATGATCCTTCGCGCCCGAACACACCTGACGGCACCCCTCCAGCACCTTGGCGACACTCCCCTCGCCCGCATCGCGGATCTTGCTGACGAAAATCCGCGCGTGCCCCGTCTTGTACGCCGAACGCTCGCTGACATCCAGCTCCTCGAACAGTTTCTCCCCGGGACGTATCCCCGTGAACACGATCGGGATGTCCTCGTGCGGGCGCAACCCCGACAACGCGATCATCTCTTCCGCCAACTCAACGATCCGGACCGGCTCCCCCATGTCCAACACGAAAATCTCCCCGCCCTTCGCCAGCGCCGCCGCCTGCAGCACAAGCGCCACCGCCTCGGAGATCGTCATGAAATACCGCTTCATCTCGGGATGCGTCACCGTCACCGCCATCCCCTTGCGGATCTGCTCGCGGAACAGCGGCACCACCGACCCCGACGAGTCCAGCACGTTCCCGAACCGCACCGCCGAGAAATGCGTCTTGCCCAGCCGGTTCAGATCCTGCAGCACCACCTCCGCCAACCGCTTCGTGATCCCCATCACCGACACCGGGCGCACCGCCTTGTCCGTCGAGATCAGCACAAAGCGCTCAACCCCCTGCGCCACCGCCAATTCGCCCAGCAGACGGCTCACCAGCACGTTGTTGCGGACGGCCTCGACCGGATTCTGCTCCATCATCGGCACATGTTTGTACGCCGCCGCGTGAATCACCACCTGCGGCTTGTATCGCGCGAAAACCTCCGCCATCCGCTCCCGATCCCCCGCGTCCGCCAGACACGCCGCCACGGGCGATTCCGCCCCGAGCGCCCGGATCTCCCGCTCGATCTCATACAGCGCGTTCTCGGAACGCTCGACCAGCACCACCTGTTCCGGCCCCGCGCGCAACACCTGCCGCACCACCTCCGCGCCGATCGACCCGCCCGCGCCCGTCACCAGCACCCGCTTCTGCCCGAGCAACTCCACGACGAGCCGCCCGTCTGCCGACACCTCTTCCCGCCCCAGCAAGTCCGCCACATCCACTTTCCTGATCTTCGAGGCCGTCAGGCTCCCGTCGATCAGCTCATAATATCCCGGCACCATCCGCGCAGGCACATGCGCCTGTTCGCAGAGCCGCACCACACGCCGGATCACGTCGCGCGGCACCCGCGCCATCGAGATGATCACCTCTTCCACCGCGTGCCGCCGCACCTGCTCCGGCAGCGTCTCGATCACCCCCAGCACCGGATACCCCTGTATCCGCGTGTGCTGCTTGGCCGGATCGTCATCCAGAAACCCCGTCACCTGAAAGTGCCGCGCCCCCGCCCGCCGCAGTTCGCGCGCCACAAGGTTCCCCGCCTCGCCTGCCCCCACCAGCAAGACCCGTTTCGCGCGCCCGTCGTTCTTGAGCATCCCCGAGAAATCGCCCTCCACCCAAAAACGCCACAACAGGCGGACACCCAGAAGCCCGCCCAAAACCAGCACGCCGTTGAAAAGGTTGATGCTGTAGGGCGGACGGAAGCCCTGATACCCATCCCCAAACGCGAGCCGCAAAACCACCAGAAACGCCGTCGAAGCACCCACCGCGCCGACAAACCGCGGGACATCCCCCACGCTCACATACCGCCACATCAGCCTGCGGCAGCCGAAAAGCGCCAGCGCCATGTTCTGCACAGCCCACACCGTCACAAACGAAAGCGCCACGCGCCGCCAACCCCACCACGGCTCTTGGAAATCGAACCGCAGCAGGAACGCCGTCAGATACGCCAACGCCATCACGCCCGTATCGACGGCCCAGCAGCCTAAACGCGCCAAAAACACAGGCAAGAATTCTCGGATTTCCGCTTTCATAGCAGGGTGGTTATTTAAGCAGAACCCCACATCCTTTGACAGTAAAGATTTTGTGAGGTGCCATGGTGCCGTGCGTGGGCGCATCCCTTTTTGACTGGCGGCTCGACAGGCACACGCGGCGCCCTTAAACCCCCGCGTCGCGCCCGAAGCGGCAGACGTAGATGTCGCCGTACGGCAGCAACTCGGAGCGCCAGCCGGACTTTTCCATGCCCGCCACGAAAAGCGGCAGGTTGTCCCGTCCCGGATCGGCAACCACCGCGCACCCGCCCGGAGCGCAAAGCGCCCCGATCGCGCAGACCAGCGCCGGGATGTGCCGCCGTTCGTACAGCAGGTCGCTGCCCATCACGAGCGGCGCCGCGCCGCACCCCGGCGCCCCGGCGGCAGGCCCCGCCGCCATCAGGTCGTTCCAGTCCAGCGCCGCGTACCCCAGCTCAACTCCGTTGAGCGCGGCGTTGTGCTGAACATTGACAGGGAATGTGGGAAAGCTGAAAAAGGCTGAAAATTCTTAAAAAAGCCCGAAAATAAAGGGATATTTAGAAATCGGAAGGGGTAAAAAGCTATC
>Ga0208244_100524_pt1 | contig 35320 bp, 28 predicted proteins | sample SubbioCR12Aug_5A_FD_184828 | JGI IMG/M metagenome (GOLD analysis project Ga0208244, IMG submission 184828) | Serpentinite rock and fluid subsurface biosphere microbial communities from McLaughlin Reserve, California, USA - CR12Aug_5A (SPAdes) | ecosystem: Environmental > Terrestrial > Deep...
TAATAAAGTTTGTAACATTCTCACCCCCACCCTCACCCTCCCCCATCGAAGGGGGAGAGGAATTTGCTTGGGACCGGAGTTGCTTTGAGTGGTTTATTGAAATGCCTCACCTTTTGAACGTTACCAAGAAATTGACAACTTATCTGAGCCGGCACATTCGTCACGCTGGCTTATCCAAAAAAATCGGCAATTTATAAACAGACTCTAAATAGAAAAAAGGCAGGACTGAAGCGGATTAGTAACGCGAAAAATATTCACTCTTCATTGCTGCGAATCCCAAATCCCGATATAGAAAAAATAGACATAACTAACCTTGAGGATTAAGAGAGGATTTTCTTAAAGTAAGAATTCATGATTCTTCAAATCGTCTCTTTATCCCGTATCACTGTCTGAACGCCCCAACAGGGCATAGCCCTTTCTCAGCTTTTGAGCAAACTACCCCCTTGACCTTTCTCTTTCCGCTGTATTTGTCCCTGTTTTTAACCATCTGGGCATAAACTTAACTCGAAAGATTTCCGCCTGATCCCTTTAAAGAATTCCAACTTTTCCAGATCCGTCATCAGCTTCAGAACGGTCTTGCCGGCGTGTTTCACGATCCGACCCGCCACCTGCACGATTTTCCAACGAAACGTAGCAATCGTATGTCTCATCCATGATTCTGGACAAGAAAGCCGTTTGAATCCAATAAAGAGATTGTAAGCAATGACTCCAATCCTGAAAAAAACAGCATTGGCATAGGTCTGCCCACAGGGCATCCGCTCCATCCCAAAACCAATCTTTATCTCCTTATTAAAGTTTTCTGCCTGCCCCCTCTGGTTATGCCACTTGAGCACTGCTGCCGTATCCTTCTGTTCCTCTAACCAATTCGTCGCCACTGCATGATAAAAATAAGGAGCCCCTTTGACCTCAAAAAGCTCCCCCTGTCTCCGGATCTCTCGCTTTACCACCAAACGAAAAGCCTTCTTCGTTTCATTCATGCAATGGACCGTCTCTGCCAACTCATACCCACACCCCCTCACCGGTTCCTTCCATTCCCCTTCCTTTATCAAACCAATCAATGCCTTCACCGCTTTGTCCTGATCCGCTGTAATCCCATACTTCACTCCATCCTCCTCTAACTGATTGAAAAGACCCGCTTGATACGAGGCGCTGTCCGCTCGATAGTTCCCTATTCGCTTCCCTACCGGCATCCGCTTCTTGCACTGAAGGTAAAACTCCTTCTGCCCAAAGGCCGGAGCTACATTGCCCTCCCGAAATTCGTCATACAAACATACCGGAGTCTCATATAAAAACCCTGCCACCGGCATATACCCCTTATTCCAATTATAGGTGAACAAGGCATCCGCCTTCTCCCCTATAATCTCCGTCGCATCCGCATCCAACGTGTATTCCTTTATTCCGTCTCTTCTCAAAATCCTCTCATTGATCTTCCCCCTCACCCGATCCAATCCCTCTAATCCCGGCTCCCCTCTTTTTGGATCTCCCATCCTCCTTAGCCAATCCCCTACGGTATCAGGCTCTGGAATCTCATCACGACCAATCAGCTTCATTAAGCCTTCCTCATTTTTTAGCTCCCTTAAATCCTCTAGACTTCTCCCTCCCCCTTGCAACATTAAAACCACTGCATCCACAATCACCGAAGGATCAAAACCCCGATTGCTCCCCGGACCCGGAAGATATTGATCCGTCAGATCTCTCAGCCCAATTCCATGATTGAATTCCGCCATCAACGCCAGACCTCCGTGGGCCGTTAGTCTCTCCTTCGCCATTTCTATCTTGAATGGGAAGACTGTTTGCTGTATCATTACCATTAACCTCCTTTTGGTCTTTTGGTTTCACCCTACAGGTGATATTCTATATCACCGAAACCTCTTGACCAAAAGGGGTTTTTTTATTTTTTTGAATTCCTATATCTTTTTTAGGGCGAATTTCTGTTGACAGATGAGGTCCAATTATATTAAGTTTTTCAATAAAATGCGTTGATTATTTCTGAGGCAACCATGAACGAATATCAGTTAGCCATCCCCGTCAATATCGAAGACGAGATGAAGAAGTCCTATATGGACTATGCGATGAGCGTCATCATCGGCAGGGCCCTTCCGGATGTCCGGGACGGCCTCAAGCCTGTCCACCGGCGCATCCTTTACTCGATGAACGAATTGAATAACGACTGGGATAAGCCCTACAAGAAGTCGGCACGAATCGTCGGCGATGTGATCGGAAAATACCATCCTCACGGAGATATGGCTGTTTATGACTCCATTGTCCGGATGGCGCAGGACTTCTCGCTCCGTTATACCCTGATCGATGGACAGGGAAACTTCGGCTCGGTTGACGGCGATCCTCCGGCAGCCATGCGTTATACCGAAATCCGCATGGCCAAATTAGCGGGTGAACTGTTGGCCGACATTGACAAGGAGACTGTCGATGTTGTTCCAAATTACGATGAATCCCTGTTCGAACCCTCTGTCCTTCCTTCCAAATTCCCAAATCTCCTTGTGAACGGCTCTTCCGGTATCGCAGTGGGAATGGCCACCAATATTCCTCCCCATAATCTGACCGAAACGATTAACGGACTGATCGCCCTCATCGACAACCCGGACATCTCTTCCGGCGAGTTGATGTCGCACATCCCCGGGCCGGACTTTCCCACCGGCGGTTTTATCTACGGCCAGGAAGGCATCCGGTCAGCCTATGAGACAGGGAAGGGCGTCATCCAACTTCGGGCCAGGGCCATCATCGAGAGGGACAGAAAGGGGGAGAGGGAGAGCATCGTCGTCACCGAACTACCCTATCAAACGAATAAGGCGAAACTGATCGAGAAGATCGCAGAGCTGGCTCAGGAGAAGGTGATCGAAGGCATCTCCGCTGTTCGGGACGAATCGGACCGCGAGGGCATGAGGGTGGTCATCGAACTGAAACGCAATGAGGTCCCTGAGGTCATCCTCAACCAGCTCTATAAGCATACACAGATGCAGACTTCTTTTGGCATCATCCTCCTTGCCATCCATCAGAATCAGCCGAAGCTCCTCCCCCTTAAAGAGATGCTTCATCTCTTCCTCCAGCACCGGAGAGAGGTGGTGACCCGAAGGTCGCTCTTCGAGTTGAAGAAGGCGGAGGCAAGGGCTCATATTCTTGAAGGCCTCAAAAAGGCGATCGACCAGATCGACGCCATCATCGCCACGATCAAGGCCTCCAAGACTCCAAAGGAGGCCAGGGAGAGGTTGATGGATCGGTTTGACCTCTCCGAAGAGCAGGCCCAGGCCATTCTCGAGATGAGGCTCCAGCGCCTCACCAATCTGGAGCAGCGGAAGATCGTCGAAGAGTATGAGGAGACGATCAAACTGATCAATCGCCTCAAGGACATTCTCGCCAGTGAGCGGTTGATGCTGAACGTGATCAAGGAGGAACTCGTTTCGATCCGGGACGCTTATGGAGACGAGAGACATACTGAAATCGTGGACGTCGCTCCGGAGATTAAGATCGAAGACCTCATCGCTGAAGAGGATATGGTCGTGACGATCACCCATACGGGATATATCAAGAGAAATCCCATTAGCCTCTACCGGAGTCAGCATCGCGGCGGGAAGGGGAAGATGGGGATCAACGTGAAGGAGGAGGATTTTGTCGAAGATCTCTTCATCGCATCCACCCATGACTACCTCCTTTTCTTCACCGACGCCGGGAAGATCTTCTGGAAGAAGGTCCATGAGGTCCCTCAGGCCGGACGCATCACCCGTGGAAAAGCTATCATCAACCTCCTCAATCTCAGCCCCGAGGAGAAGGTGACCGCCATTCTCTCCCTCAAAGATTTTTCACCCGGTAAGTTCATCACCTTCATCACGAAAAAGGGGACGATCAAGAAGACCGCACTCGAAGCCTACAGTAACCCCAGGGCAGGGGGCATCATCGCTCTCGGCCTCGATGAAGGGGATGAACTCATCTCCACAAAATTGACTGATGGCGAGCGCTACCTTTTCATCGGGACGAAGATGGGGAAGGCCATCCATTTCTCCGAAAATCAGATCAGGGAGATGGGCCGCACCGCCCGTGGCATCCGTGGGATCCGGCTCTCGAAAGGGGATGAGGTCGTGGGCATGGAGGTCGTCCTTCCACATACCCCCCTGTTGACGGTCACAGAACACGGTTACGGGAAGAGGTCTCAGGCATCGGAATACCGGACCCAAAACAGGGGAGGATCGGGCATCTTTACCGTGAAGAGGACGAAGAAGACAGGCGATGTGGTGGGCGTAAAGTCCATCATGGATGAGGACGAATTGATGATCATCTCGAATAAGGGAAAGATCATCCGTTTGAGAGCCGCCGATATCCCGGTCCAGGGAAGGAGCACACAGGGGGTTAGGCTGATCACGATCGAGGAAGGGGAACGGGTTGTGGCTGTGGCCAAGCTGGCCGAGAAGGAGTGAGTGGGGTAGGGGTTGCATTGTGATTTGATAAGGCAAACCTGCGCAGTTCAACGGATAAAGGTTTCGCTTCAGGGTTTTTCCAGAAGAATCTCCCGACCCTTTTCTGACTCTTTTAACGAGGAGTAATCTTCATCAAAAAAATACTTGAATTTTTTTTAAAATGGGGTTATTGGTATTGAGGTTTGATAATAAAAGTTTAATCCGCAAGTCATTTCCCCTCAATCTCTTTTAAATTCATTTATCCACAATTGTGGAAACATTGTGAAAAGAGCTTGATAACCTATTAAAAATGAAGAAGTTTTTCTTTCGTGGTCTGGTCTGTCCATTCCATAAATTATCTTCGTGTTATGCCTGCTGTTCTCAAGGTTGAGTCCATGGACGATCTTTGGTCTAAGGTGACCGACACTCTAAAAGAGAGGATTGGCCCGCAGAATTTCGATATCTGGATCAAGCCCATTCAACTCCTATTGATGGACAATGACAGAGTGGAGATGGAAGTGCCAAACCGTTTCTTCCGGGAATGGATCCAGGAACATTACTTGGGCCATATGAAAGAGGTCTTCACACATCTGACCCAGAGGTCCTTTCATCTTCAATTCAGAATCAAGAATGACCCCGCGGGAAAAGGGGGGGAGGGAAGGGGGGCAACGTCTTCTCCTCAGGAAAATCATGTCCCTCAGGTTCCTCGCACCCTTAAGGCTCCTTTTAATCCCAAATATTCCTTCGATAACTTCGTGGTGGGAGCGAGCAATCAGTTCGCCAATGCCGCCTGTATGGCTGTGGCCAATCTGCCGGCCAAGAATTACAATCCTCTCTTTATTTACGGAGGCGTGGGGTTGGGAAAGACTCATCTCCTCCATGCGATCGGAAACCATATCTTTCAGCACAGAATCATTCCCGATGCGAAGAAGATCTGTTACACCTCGGCCGAGGAATTCACCAATGAGATGATCAATTCGATCCGCTTTGAGAAGATGGAGGAGTTCAGAAATAAATATCGGCGGATGGACATTCTCCTGATCGACGACATCCAGTTCATTGCCGGAAAAGAGAGAACACAGGCGGAATTTTTCTATACCTTCAACTCTCTTTATGAGGCGAGAAAACAGATTGTCGTCACGAGCGACAAATTTCCAAAAGATATTCCTAATTTTGAGGAGCGTCTCCGGTCCCGTTTTGAGTGGGGACTCATCGCTGACATCCAGCCGCCGGATATTGAGACGAAGGTGGCCATTCTCAGAAAGAAAGCGGAGAACGAGAAGATTCATCTTCCGAACGATGTGGCCTTTTTTTTAGCCTCTCAAATCGACTCCAATATCCGAATGCTGGAAGGATGTCTCATCCGCATTGGCGCTTTCGCCTCCCTCTCAAAAACGGCCATTGACCTCAATTCGGCCAAAGAGGTTTTAAAAAATATAATCAAACCGAAGGATGAATTGATCTCCACCGAAGTCGTTCAAAAGGTGGTCGCCAATTATTTTAATATTAAAATTTCCGACTTTAAGGTAAAAAGGAAGAACAAGGGGTTTGTGGCGCCCCGTCAGGTCGCCATCTATCTCTCGCGAAAATTGACAGGTTCATCGCTGATTGAAATCGGAGAAAAATTCGGCGGCAAAGACCACTCAACGGTCCTCCACTCCATTAAAAAAGTGGAAGAGAAGATGGCCAATGACCCTTCTTTTAAAGAAATGATAGATTATTTAAGGGGTAGAATTAAGTCATAAATCGAGTGGAAGGATTGTTTAAAAAATAGGAGGAGAAGAAAAATGCTTCATTCGGTATGAATTCCTTTTCTTTTTTTTATGGATTTATACATTCAATCCTCTATTCTTTTTTATCACTTACATTCTTTTTCTTCATTTCCACAGGAATAGATGATGACGGTGATAAATTATATTAAATGATACTACATAGAAGGCACAGAGGAGGAAAAGATGACACACCTTGAAATTGAGAAGAAGGAGCTTCTAAAGGGATTAGGTTTAATGCAAGGCATTGCAGGCAGAAAAACAACCCTTCCTGTTCTTTCCCATATTTATATGGAATGGAAAAAGAGTTCCCTCTTCCTTACCGGAACCGATCTACAGACAGGCATTCAAGAAGAGTTAAAAGCAACGGTTCATGAAGAGGGAAAAGCTTCTGTCTCCTCAAAAAAATTATTTGAAATTATAAAGGAATTACCCGAACAGACGATTCATATTCATAAAAAAGAGAATCACTGGATTCATCTTAAGTGTGGCAAATCCGTTTTTAATATAGCAGGACTGGATCCCGAAGAATTTCCATCTCTTCCCGCCTGGCAGGAAAAATCATTCTCAACCCTTTCAACTAAAATTATCAGAGAGATGATTGAAAAGACAGTGTTTGCCGCATCCAACGAAGAGTCAAGATATCATCTCAATGGAATTTTATTTACCCAGCAGAAGGCAGGAGGAAAAGAATTCCTTCGAATGGTAGCAACGGATGGACACCGCCTCTCCCTGATTGACCGGGAAGGGCAGGTGATTCAAGGGGCAGAAAAAGGAATGATTATTCCCAAAAAAGGGGTTCTGGAGATAAGGAAAATTGTGGGGGAAAAAGACGATAAGGCAGAGGAAATGGGGGTCTGTTTTGACAACACTCATGCCTTCTTTAAAATGGGAACGTCTTTAATGGTCATCCGTCTGATTGAGGGCGAATTCCCCGAATATGACCAGGTCATTCCTAAAAATAATGACAGGAAATTAATCATGAGGAAAGAGATGGTCTACGGGTCTCTAAGAAGGGTTTCTACTATGGCGAGCGAAAGAGCCGAGGGAATCAAATTCTCCTTTAAGAAAAATTTAATGGAACTGTCTTCTTATCATCAGGATTTTGGAGATGCAAAGGAGGAGGTTGATATTCAGTATGATGGTCCTCCGATTGAGATCGGGTTCAACGCAAGATACATGATGGAAGCCCTCCAGGCATTTGATACCGATGACATTCTTATGGAACTGAAAGATGATGGAAGCCCGGGGATCATTCGGCCGCATACCCCCCAGACCCCATCCCATCAACTCTATATTATTATGCCGATGAGGATTTGAATCATAAGTCCGTTGTCCTTGGTCCGTCGTCCGTTGTTGATATGATGCAGCGCTAAGGACAAATGACCATCGATCACTGACGATTTAACGAAGGAGAATGAATGAGCGAGATGCCCGAACAGTATACCGCAGAACAGATCAAGGTATTAGAGGGGCTGTCGGCCGTTCGTAAAAGGCCCGCGATGTATATTGGCAATACCAGCGTGGAAGGCCTCCACCATCTCGTCCATGAGCTGGTGGACAACAGCATCGACGAGGCCCTGGCCGGTCATTGTGACAAAATCGAGGTGATCATCCATATCGATCAGAGCGTGACGGTCCGGGATAATGGCCGCGGCATTCCGGTCGATCTCCACGAAAAGGAGAATCGCCCGGCTGTGGAAGTGGTCATGACTAAGCTTCATTCCGGAGGAAAGTTTGACAACCGGAGTTATAAGATTTCCGGGGGCCTTCACGGGGTGGGGCTCTCTGTGGTCAATGCCCTTTCGGAATATATCGATCTTGAGATCCGGAGGGATGGGAAGGTCTATCATCAGGTCTACAAGAGGGGAGAGGTTAAGTCAAAACTGGAAGTGACCGGCAAGACCAAACATACGGGAACCCAGGTCCGGTTTAAAGCCGATGACGAAATTTTTGAGACGGTCCAGTTCAGTTTCGATCTCCTTTCCCAGAGGCTCCGGGAGATGGCCTTTTTAAATAAAGGATTGTCCATCAGCATCGAGGACGAGCGATCCGGGAAGCGACACGACTTCTTCTACAAAGGCGGGATCCTTTCCTTCATCGAATTTCTGAACAAGAACAAGAACTGCATCCACCCGAAGCCCGTCTATATCCAGGGGGTGAAGAATGGGATCGATGTGGAGATCGCCTTCCAGTATAACGATGGGTATGCGGAGAACCTCTTCTCCTTCGCCAACAACATCAATACCCATGAGGGAGGAACCCACCTCGTCGGCTTCAAGGCTGCCTTGACCCGGACGATCAACCAGTATGCCACCAATGCCAATCTGCTCAAGGGCGCCAAAGAAAACATCACCGGCGATGATACCCGTGAGGGGTTGGCCGGGGTGATCAGCGTCAAGATCCCTCAACCTCAGTTCGAAGGACAGACCAAGACGAAACTGGGAAATAGCGAAGCGAAAGGGCTTGTGGAGGCCCTGGTCAACGAGAAATTAGGGAGTTTCTTTGAAGAGAACCCTTCCATGGCAAAGAAGATTATCACCAAGGTGATCGATTCGGCCAGGGCGAGAGAGGCGGCCCGAAGGGCACGGGAGTTGAGCCGCCAAAAGGGAGCCTTCGAGACCAATTCCCTTCCCGGAAAACTTGCCGACTGCCAGGAGAAGGATCCTCAGCGAAGCGAGATCTTTATTGTGGAAGGGGATTCGGCAGGTGGATCCGCCAAGCAGGGACGGGATCGAGCAACACAGGCCATCCTCCCCATCAAAGGGAAGATCCTCAATGTGGAGAAGGCAAGGTTTGATAAGATGCTTGCCAACGAAGAGATCCGGATCCTCATCTCCGCCCTGGGCGCAGGAATAGGGAAGGAGGACTACGATATTCATCGAATTCGTTACCACCGCATCATCCTCATGAGCGATGCCGATGTGGATGGATCGCATATCCGCACCTTGCTCCTCACCTTCTTCTATCGCCAGATGCCGGAGGTGATTGAGAAGGGGTTTCTCTATATTGCTCAGCCCCCGCTCTTCAAGGTGATGGAGGGAAAGAGTGAAATCTATATCAAGAACGAGGAGGAGTTCAACCGGTATCTAATGAACCGGGCCATCGCTAAAAGCGAAGTGACGGTGGAGAAGACGAAGAAGAAACTTCCCGAAAAGAGGCTGGCCTTATTGCTGGAGAAGATCCATCTCCTTAACGATTTGACCCAGAGGCTCCAGAAGAAGGGCACCCCGCGGTCCCTCCTCAACTTCCTTCTGGAGCAGGAAGTCCGGAGCAAAGCAACCTTTGAAGAGAAGGGGAAGATTGCTGATCTCCAGAAGCGCCTGAGAAAGCTCGGGTTTGAAATCTTCGATCTTTATCGGGATGAAGAATATAACCTCTACGGCTTTGAGGTTCAGGAGTCGAACGGAGGGAAAAGCGTTCGAAGCCGTGTCCAATGGGACCTCATCGCATCGGTCGAATATCGGAACCTCTTTCAGGTTTATCAGGAGATTCAGGAGATAGCGCCCCCGCCCTTTATCCTGTTGGAGAAGGGAAAACAGATGATGGTCGAGAGGATAGAAGACCTCCTTCAATCCCTAAGCCATCTGGGAAGGGAAGGACTCTCCATCCAGAGATATAAAGGGCTGGGAGAGATGAATCCCGCACAACTCTGGGAGACGACGATGAATCCGGAGAAACGAACCCTTCTCAAGGTGAGGGTGGAGGATGCCATCGAAGCGGACGAGACCTTCAGCATCTTAATGGGCGACGAAGTGGAACAGCGACGCCACTTCATCGAAGAAAACGCCCTCTTCGTCCAGCGTCTCGACATTTAATCAGAAAGGTTAAGGTTAAGCTTCGCAGGTTTAGGTTGAGGTTGAGGTTGAGGTTTAGAAAACCTTTACCTTAGCCTCAGCCTTCTCCTTTTTTACCTGAATCTGATTTTTAGAGAGAGGGAATGCTCATCGTTGGAGTGACGGGAGGGGTGGCCAGCGGCAAGACAACGGTCTCCAGGATATTCGAGGAGGAGGGGGCCTACCTCATCGATGCAGACCAGATCGCCAGGGAGCTGGTTCAGCCCAATCGCCCCGCTTGGAAAGAAATCACCCGGGCCTTCGGAAAAGAGATCCTTGAAAAAGATGGAACCATCGACCGGAAACGATTGGCTGACATCGCTTTTTCCGATTCCGGGCGGAGAAGAATATTGAACAAGATCCTTCATCCCCGGATCAAAAAAGAGATGGGGAAGAGGGCAAGAGAGATTGGACGGAAAGACCCGGGTGCCATTGTCATCTTCGATGTTCCCCTGCTGGTGGAGACAGGGTTTCATCAGGAGGTGGACAGGGTCGTAGTCGTCGCCTCGAAGGAGATACAACAGATAGAAAGGCTGAAGAAGAGGGCAGGGGTGAGCGAGGAGGAGACGCGAAGGATCATCTCCTCCCAGATGAAGATCGAGGAGAAGGTGAAAGCGGCGGACTTCGTCATTCGAAATGAGGGGTCCATCGAGACGACCCGGACAAGAGCCAGGGAGGTATTTCAAAAATTGAGGAGGATCACCCTTCAGAAGAGAAGGGGACCGACCGATAAGTAAACCTAACCATTGCATCAACGGCCATGGGTAAATCCCGCAAAGGGCGGGGCTTCGGATGGCGGTTGAATTGACATGTTAAGGGAATGAGAGGACTTCTCTAAAGAGGAAACTTATCAGGTGTCGGAAACGTGGGTGCCCATACCATTAAAGGTTCGCCCCGAACTCCCGCCTTCGGCGGGATTCACCCATGGCCGTATAACAAAATTTTTACAACGTTAAGGTAGAGGAGGATAAAAGGGAGGACTATGAACATCAAGGACTTGAAGAAGAAGAAGATCAATGAACTGACAAAGATTGCAAGGGAACTCAACGTCGAAGGAGCGACCGGGATGAGGAAACAGGACCTCATCTTCGCCATCCTTCAGGCCCAGACAGAGAAGAACGGCCTGATCTTCGGGGAAGGGGTGCTCGAAATCCTGCCCGATGGCTTCGGATTCCTGAGGGCGCCCGATTACAACTATCTGCCCGGTCCGGACGACATCTACATCTCGCCTTCACAGATCAGGCGGTTTAACCTCCGAACCGGCGACACGGTCTCCGGCCAGATCCGGCCCCCCAAAGACACGGAAAGATATTTTGCCATGCTGAAGGTGGAGATGGTCAATTACGAAGACCCGGAGGTGGCGCGGGATAAAATTCTCTTCGACAACCTGACCCCTCTTTACCCTCAGGAAAAGATTTCTCTGGAAATGGACGGAGAGAGAAACAACTACTCGGCCCGGGTGATGGACCTGCTCACCCCCATAGGAAAAGGACAGAGGGGTCTCATCGTTGCCGCTCCCCGAACAGGCAAGACCATGCTTCTTCAGGCGATCGCCCACAGTATCACGAAGAATCACAAAGAGATTACCCTCATCGTTCTCCTCATCGATGAACGCCCAGAGGAGGTAACCGACATGGAGCGCTCCGTCGATGGTGAGGTGATCAGTTCCACGTTTGACGAGCCGGCCCAGCGCCATGTTCAGGTGGCGGAGATGGTGATCGAGAAGGCGAAGAGATTGGTGGAGCATCAAAGGGATGTGGTGATCCTTCTCGACAGCATCACCCGTCTGGCGAGGGCCTACAATACGGTCGTCCCGCCCAGCGGGAAAATTCTCTCCGGCGGGGTCGATGCCAATGCCTTACAGAAACCCAAACGATTTTTCGGCGCCGCGAGAAATATTGAAGAAGGCGGCAGCCTCACGATCATCGGCACAGCTCTCATCGATACGGGAAGCCGGATGGATGAAGTGATCTTTGAGGAGTTCAAAGGCACGGGAAATATGGAGATCAACCTGGACCGGCGACTGGTGGACCGGAGGGTCTTTCCCTCCATCGACATCCAGCGATCCGGCACACGGAAAGAGGAACTCCTCCTGGCCCCCGGTGACCTCAACCGTATCTGGCTCCTGAGAAAGGTGCTCCAGCCGATGAACTCGGTCGACAGCATGGAATTCCTTCTCGACAAGATGCACGCCACCAAAAGCAACCGGGACTTTCTCGATTCGATGAATCAATGAACACCATCACTCTCACCCTCACCAGGGGAGTTGAAAATCTTCACAAAATCAGTTAAATAGATTTGGAGGTTATGGAGATGAAAAAGGATATCCACCCCAAGCTTTTTGATACGGTGATCAAATGCGCCTGTGGAGCGACCCTCGAGACACAGAGCGCGCAGAAGGAAATCCATGTGGAAATCTGTTCGAGCTGTCATCCCTTCTACACCGGCAAACAGAAATTTGTGGACTCCGCAGGCAGGATCGAACGGTTTAAGAAGAAATACGGAGAGACGATTGAAAAGAAAGATTGATCTCTTCAACTTTCTATCCGGTTTTCTACGAAGAATCTCAGATCCCGGGTCGAGGTGTACCCGGACAAGCCTTAGACCGATTCCCGCCCAACCCTTATTCCAAACAGCCATTCAGCATTAGTTTATTCGGAGGATGAAGATGTCTTTAGGGAGAAGGAGCCCCGGAGAGGGGCGTTTCCCATGGAGCCGTATTATCTCCAAAAAAGAGGAAGGGCCGCTTCGCGTCGGCGGGCAGGCCGTAATCGAAGGGGTGATGATGAGATCTCCCCACTGCATGGCCATTGCCGTCCGGAAGCCCGGTGGAGAGATCGTCGTGAAAAAAGAGGGACTGAACTTCTTCTCCGAGAAGACCTTCTTTTTTAAAATCCCCCTGGTGAGGGGCGTCATCGCCCTGATCTCAGCCCTCAGCCTGGGAATACGGGCCCTCCATTTCTCTGCCAACCAGGCCCTCCCCGAAGAGGAAGGGCAGAAGGAGATCAGCTCCTGGGCGATGGGACTGACCTTTGCGCTGGCCCTTTCTTTTGGCATCTTTCTCTTCTTTCTCGCCCCTCTCTTTCTGACGAAGGGGTTGAGGGGATTCTTTCCTATCCTTTCAACAAGCGGATGGCTCTTCAACCTGACAGATGGCCTCATCAGGCTGGCCTTCTTTCTTGCCTATATCCGGGCCATCTCCTTTTTAAAGGAGATTGAACGGGTCTTCCAGTACCATGGCGCGGAACATAAGTCGATCTTTGCCTTTGAGGCGGGAGAGCCTTTGAATATCGAAGGGGTGAAAAAATTCGGTTATCTCCATCCCCGGTGCGGAACAAACTTCCTTCTCATCGTCATGGTGGTGAGCGTCTTCATCTTTGCTCTCATTCCCCACCACCTTCCCTTCGGATATAAAGTGGCTTCCCGTGTGGTCTTCATCCCTTTGATCGCCGGGCTCTCCTATGAGATCATCCGGTTTGCCGATCGGAAGCGAAACCGGAGAGGAGTAAGGCTTCTCATCCAGCCCGGACTCTGGCTCCAGAAGCTCACGGCACGGGAGCCTACCGAGCTTCAGATCGAGGTGGCCCTGCGTGCCCTTCAGGAGGTGCTGGAAATGGAGAAGCAAAAAAGAATTTAGATCGAGCAGATTTTAAATCCGAAGCACCTGCCTGCGCGAAGCCGCTTCGGCGAAGGCAGGCGAAATCCGTGCGAAGCATCCCAGCAGGGATCAATTCGAAACAATCTCATCCGCGCAAAGCGGATCCGCCTTTGGCGGAAATGACCCAATTTCAAATGTTTAAAACGAAAAAAAGCTTTAAGAAATTTGAATTTTAGAAATTCGAATTTGTTTCGAGTTTCGATATTCGAATTTTTTCAACTCCAAAGCCTATTTGATTCTGGCTTGGCCAATTTAGGAGTAACGACGATGTTTGAGAAATTAGAAGAGGTGGAGCGCCGGTACGAAACGCTCTCCCACCTTCTCACCCAGCCTGAAGTGATCAACAACCAGACAGAACTTCAGAAGGCGGCCAGGGAGTTTTCCGAGCTGGGAAAGGTGGTTGACCTCTACCGGAGGCTGAAAAAACTGGAAGAGGAAATCAATGGGAACCTTCAGCTTCTTTCCGGTGACGAAGATGAAGAGATGAGGGGGATGATCAAAGAGGATCTTCATCGGCTCACCGCAGAGAAAGAGAAGATGGAAGAGGATCTTCGGACGGCCCTTTTTCCGAAAGATCCCAATGATGAGAAGAACATCCTCCTTGAGATCCGAGCAGGAACCGGAGGAGATGAGGCAGGGCTCTTTGCCTCCGACCTTTTCCGGATGTATGCCAAACATGCGGAGAAGAACCGGTGGCGCGTGGAGATCATGAGCCAAAGTTTCACGGGCGTGGGCGGGTTCAAGGAGGTCATTGCCCTGATCGAAGGCAAGGGGGCCTACAGCCGGCTGAAGTATGAGAGCGGCGTTCACCGCGTTCAGAGGGTTCCTGTCACAGAGGCCCAGGGACGGATTCATACCTCAACGGTGACTGTGGCGATCCTTCCGGAGGCAGAGGAGGTGGAGGTGGCAATCGATCCGAACGACCTCCGGATCGACATTTTCCGGTCTTCAGGCCCGGGAGGTCAGAGTGTCAATACCACGGACTCCGCTGTCCGGATCACCCACCTTCCCACGAATATGGTGGTCACCTGTCAGGACGAGAAGTCCCAGCATAAGAATAAGGCGAAGGCCCTTAAGATTCTGAGGGCGAGATTACTGGACAATGCGAGGCATGAGAAAGAGAAGGAGATCTCGGCGCAGAGAAAGAATCAGGTGGGGACCGGGGAACGGAGCGAGCGCATCCGGACATATAACTTTCCGCAGGGAAGGGTGACGGACCACCGGATCGGTTTGACCCTCTACCGGTTAAGTGGGGTGTTAGACGGCGAAATCGATGAGATCATCGATGCATTGACCACTCACTATCAGGCAGAAGCGCTCAAAGGATAAAAGTCGTATCGTCTGGTAGTCTCATAGTCGCGTAGTCAAAGGGTCGAATGAAAAATAATGTAGTGATTCTAAAACTTCTTTACATATCCGTTCACCCTGAGCTTGTCGAAGGGTGGACTATATCATAGGAGCTTCATTCATGGTTCGATAAGCCTGTCCTGATCACACCGTTCATCCTTCGAGAGCCTCAGGACGAACGGTGTGCCGAAGGGCTCATCACCACGAACGGATCGCAAAGTAACTACTGAATCACTACATTAACGACTATTTTAAAAGCGACCTGCCACCTGGGTTGATGATGACTGTCTTAGAAACACTGAATTGGGCAACAGATTATCTCAAGGAGCACCGGGTTGACAATCCACGGCTCAATGCAGCGCTTCTGCTGGCCCATTCGATGCACCTCAGCAAGGAGGAGCTCTATATCTGTCTCCATGACCAGATGGGGAAAGAAGAAAAAGAGACGCTTGAGGATTTGATCCGAAGAAGAGGTTCCGGCGAGCCCCTTCAATATATTTGGGGACATCAGGAATTCTGGTCCATCGACCTCAAAGTGGATTCCCGTGTCCTCATTCCAAGACCGGAGACAGAACATCTGGTTGAAGAGAGCCTTTCGATCCTCGCAAATATTTCTTCCAAAAAAATTCCATCTGTTTTAGAATTGGGGACGGGAAGCGGAGCCATTGCCATCTCACTGGCAAAGGAAGTGAAGAAAATTTTTCTTGTTGCCACGGACCTCTCAGGGGATGCGCTCATCGTGGCCAGGGAGAATGCGACACAGGCGGGTGTTTCCGATAAGATAGGGTTCGTGAAAGGCGATCTCCTTCAACCTTTCCATCAGGGAGAATCCTTTGACCTGATCCTTTCGAATCCTCCCTATATCCCAGATTCGGAAATAAGCGGTCTGGCAGGGGAGATAAAAAATCATGAACCCCTCATCGCTCTGCGGGGCGGAGAGGACGGCCTGGAGGTTTATCGAAAGTTGATTTCTCAGATTCCTTCTTATCTGAAGAGGGAAGGGTGGCTCCTCCTGGAGATAGGAAGCGCTCAAGCGGCCAGCGTTTCTGAGATGATCGGGACTGAGGGAGGTTTTCAAAGACCCGAACGAGTAAAGGATCTTTCAGGAATCGAAAGAGTGGTGAAGGCGCAGCGAAATTAAAAAATTCGAAGCACCTGCCTGAGCGAAGCCGCTTCGGCGAAGGCAGGCGAAATCCGTGCGAAGCATCCCAGCAGGGATCAATTCGAAACAAGTCCCGCTGAGGCGGGATTCAAAACACAAATTACCAAAACTAATGAAAGCCGTTTTTAATTTTGAAATTTAGATTTGAAATTTGTTTCGAGTTTCGATATTCGGATTTGAGGTTTAAAGATGGATAGAATTGTCATTCGGGGCGGGGAGAGGTTGATCGGAGACGTGGAGGTGAGCGGTTCTAAAAATGCCTCCCTTCCCATTTTTGTCGCTTCCCTCCTCTCAGAGGGGGAGAACCTCTTCCACAATGTTCCCAAACTGAGGGATATCCTGACCATTGCGAGGGTCCTGAAGAATCTCGGAGCCAAGGTCCGGGAGGAAGACGGGATCTATCGGATCGATGCGACAGAGATCTCAAACGATGAGGCCCCTTACGAACTGGTGAAAACGATGAGGGCTTCCGTTCTCGTCCTGGGCCCCCTGGTGGCTCGAATGAGAAAAGCGAGGGTCTCCCTTCCAGGGGGGTGTGCCATCGGCGCAAGACCCATCAACCTCCACCTCATGGGGCTTGAAGCAATGGGAGCCAAGATCGATCTCCGCAAGGGATATGTGGAGGCGAAAGCGGACCGGTTGAAAGGAGCCGACATCTCGTTTGACACGGTCACGGTGACCGGAACGGAGAACCTGATGATGGCCGCCACGCTGGCCAAAGGGAAGACGGTTATACAAAACGCAGCGATGGAGCCGGAGGTGGTTGATTTAGCCAAGGTCCTTAAAAAGATGGGAGCGAAGATCGAGGGAGCGGGAACAAACCTCATCGAGATCGAAGGTGTGGAAGCCCTTCATTCGGCAGAGCACACAATCATCCCTGACCGGATCGAGGCAGGTACGCTGATGGTGGCGGCTGGCCTGACACGCGGCAACATCAAGCTCCATCGATGTCCCTTTCACAATATGGAAGCGGTCATTCATAAATTGCGGGAGACGGGAATGGAGATCGATCCCGAAGGAGAAGGGGTAAGGGTCGTGGGAAGCCGAAGGATCCGGAGCGTTGATGTGAAGACACAACCCTATCCCGGATTTCCCACAGACATGCAGGCCCAGTTCATGACCCTGATGTCGCTTGCCAGGGGATTGAGCATCATCACCGAAACGATCTTTGAAAACCGTTTCATCCATGTGAATGAACTTCAAAGAATGGGGGCGGATATCCGGATCCAGGGAAATGCGGCGATTATCCAGGGCGTGGAGAGCCTGAGCGGAGCCCAGGTCATGGCAACCGACCTGAGGGCGAGCGCTTCCCTCATCGTTGCCGGCCTTGCCGCAGACGGGGTAACAGAGATCTCGAGGGTCTACCACCTCGATCGAGGCTATGAAGGGCTGGACAAGAAATTGGCCGGACTCGGGGCCAATATCAAGAGGGTTAAAGAAGGGGACTGAGATTTTGGATTTCGGCCTCCGGCTCAGAGAGCCCTCTGGCTCGGAGAGAGTGCGGATTGCGGAATGAAAAAGAGGATTCAAGAGGCTTTTGAATGAGGATTCTTCGAACCGGAGAGAAAGGATTTGATCGATACCTTTCAGAGGTGGAAAGCAGAATTGCCGAGGATCCTTTTCGCCTTGAGGGAGAGGTCCGATCCATTCTGGGGGATGTGAAGAAGAGGGGAGATAAGGCTCTTCTTCGCTATACGCAGCGCTTCGATAATGTCCGGCTCACTCTTTCCGAACTCGAGGTGAAGATGGGGGAAGTGAAAGAAGCCCGCAGGAGAATCCCCCGCGATTTTTTGGAGACCCTGAAGCAAGCCAGCCATCGCATCCGAAAGTTTCACGAGCTTTCAAAGAAGAGAAGCGTGGTCAAATGGATTGAAGAGGGGATCAGAATTGAACAGGTTGTGAAGCCTCTTGAGAGGATAGGAATCTATGTTCCCGGAGGAAAGGCATCCTATCCATCGACCGTGCTGATGGCTGCCATTCCGGCAAAGGTGGCAGGCGTAAAGGAGATCATCATTGCAACGCCTCCTCATCCGGAGGGAATCAGCCCTGCGGTTCTCGTGGCCGCGGATCTGGCTGGAGTGGATCGGATCTTTCGCGTGGGAGGAGCTCAGGCGATCGGAGCCTTAGCCTATGGCACTGGAACAATTCCGAAGGTGGATAAGATTGTGGGCCCCGGGAATCGCTACGTGGCTATTGCCAAGCGGCTCGTCTATGGCGCTGTGGATCTGGATATGGTGGCCGGACCGAGCGAGATCGTGATCATCTCTGACGGAAAGACTCCTCCGGCCTTTATAGCGGCCGACCTGATCTCGCAGGCAGAGCATGATGAAAGGGCACTCTCCATCCTGATTACTCCTTCCGAATCCTTTGCAAGAAAAGTGGAAGAAGAGGTTGAGAAACAGCTCTTAGCCCTGAAGAGGGAGAAGATCGCACGCGAAAGCCTCCGCCAGAGAGGCGCCATTTTGGTCGTCAAAGACCTCGACCAGGCCATCGAATTAGCGAACAGGATCGCACCCGAACACCTCGAGCTGTGCGCGAAGAATCCTCTGCGCCTGGCCAAGTCGGTGAAACATGCGGGAGCCGTCTTTCTCGGTCCCCATACTCCTGAAGCCATCGGAGACTATCTGGCAGGGCCCAACCACATTCTTCCCACCGCTGGCACAGCCCGGTACGCATCGGCCCTGGGCGTGGAGGACTTTCAGAAAAAGACGAACCTGATGCAATTTAGTAAAAAGGCGTTGAAGCGATTTGAAGGGGATGTGAAGAGGTTTACGGAGTGGGAGGGGCTGGAAGGACACTATCGGTCGGTTCAGATGAGAACGAAGTGACAATCACCAAATTCCAAATTCCAATAATCAATACCCAAACTTTCTTGGCATCATTGATTATTGTTTGGTTATCGACAGTTGGTAATTGGTGATTTGGATATTGGGATTTGGTTATTGGAATTTAATTTACCGTGAGGTTTTTGTAGGGGAGCCTCTCTGTGGGCTCCCAGAATAGGCGGCCACAGCGGGCCGCCCCTACGTCATTTCTAACAGGGGAGATACGATGAAGAGACATCGGAAGGCAGAGGTGAAGCGGAGGACGAAGGAGACAGAAATCTTCCTAAAGATCGATCTGGATGGGTCCGGTAAACATTCGATTCAGACAGACATTCCCTTTTTCGATCACATGCTCAGCCTGATGGCTTATCACAGCAGGATGGATCTCTCTCTCAAGGCAAAAGGCGATATCGGCGTGGATACCCACCACACTGTAGAGGATGTGGGGATCTGTCTGGGAGATGCCATCCGGAAAGCGCTCGGAGATGCAAAGGGGATTTGGCGATATGGCTTGGGTTTGATTCCGATGGATGAGACCCTGGCCGCCGTCACCTTAGATCTTTCGATGAGGCCCTGCCTGGTTTATCATATGAAGCTTAAGCGATCGCGAATCGGAAACTTTGATCTCGAGCTGGTTGAGGAGTTCTTAAAAGCCCTTGCCAATCACGCAATGATGACGCTTCACATCAATCTCCTCTACGGCCGGAACAGCCATCACATGGTAGAGTCTGTTTTCAAAGGGCTGGGAAGGGCGCTTAGAGAAGCGGTTTCGATTGATAAGCGAGCCATAGGAGTTCCATCGACCAAAGGCGTATTATAAAAAGAAAGGGGCCAAGAGGTCCAAGGTTCAAGTGGTCAAGTGAAATCATTGAGAGCCTTGTTAAAACCATAGTTTTTTACTCGAACCCATGAACCCTTGAATCCTTGAACACTTTTCGTTTTGAGCTATGAATCCAAAGATTGTCATCATCGACTACGGAATGGGGAACCTCAGAAGCGTTCAGAAGGGGTTCGAGCGAGTCAGATTTGAAGCAAATGTTACACGTAATAAAAGGGAAATTGCTGGGGCTTCTGCGATTGTTCTGCCGGGGGTGGGCGCCTTTAAGGACTGCATGGAGAATCTGGAGAAGTATGGATTGATCGAATCCATTCTCCGTTCTATTGAGAAAGGAAAGCCTTATCTCGGAATCTGCCTTGGCCTTCAAATTCTTTTTTCAGAGAGCGAGGAGTTTGGTCATTGTAAGGGGCTTGATCTGATCAAAGGAAAGGTCGTGAAATTCCGGCCCGATCCAGAGCATAAGGTTCCTCATATGGGATGGAATTCGATAGAAAAGGAGAAAGAGACTCCCTTATTCCAAGGGTTAAAGAGCGGAGACTTCTTTTACTTTGTCCACTCTTACTATGTCCTTCCTGATGGAGAGGATTGGACTTCTACGATCACCCGATATGGGATTTCCTTTGTTTCGAGCGTCTGGAAGGAGAATATCTTTGGGACCCAGTTCCACCCGGAGAAGAGCCAGCAGAAAGGGCTGACGATATTAGAGAACTTTGCGAAGTCGGTTTGAGTATATTTCTCCCTCTCTCCGCATACGGGATCTTCGACCCACCGGGGGAGGGGGGAGTATATCGGAAGGAGCCAATCATGAACGAAGTGAAAGTAGGAGAGGTTCGAATCGGAAAGGGAAATCCGCTTGTCTTGATCGCTGGTCCCTGTGTCATAGAGGGGGAAGCCATCGTCCTGGAGATTGCAAAAGGTTTAAAGGCGCTCTGCAAAAAGCTGGAGATTCCCCTGATCTTCAAGGCCTCTTATGAAAAGGACAACCGGGGTTCGGAGAAATCTTACAAAGGCCCGGGGGTGAAAGAGGGATTGAAAATTCTTGCAATGGTGAAGGAGAAGACAGGCCTTCCTGTCTTGTCCGATGTGCACCGGATGGAGGATGTGGATCAGGCAAAGGAAGTTTTAGATGTAATCCAGATTCCAGCCTTTCTCTGCCAGCAGACGAGCCTTCTTCTCAAGGCGGGGGAGTCGGGAAGGGTGATCAATATTAAGAAAGGGCAGTTTGTTGCGCCGGAGAATATGGCAGGCGCTGTCAAGAAGATCCACAGCACCGGAAACCGGCAGGTCCTTCTCACGGAGCGGGGAACCTGTTTCGGGTATAACAAATTGATTTCGGACTTCTGTTCCATTCCCATCATGCAGGGGATCGGCTGTCCGGTCATCTTCGATGCCACGCATGTGGTGAGAAATTACGGCATCCCGAGCGAAGACCCGAGGGGAGGAAGCCCGCAGTATGTTCCTCATCTTTCCCGTGCGGCGATGGCCGCGGGTTGCAATGGCCTCTTTCTCGAAACCCATCCGAGGCCGGTTGAGGCACTCTGCGATGCTTCGAGCATGGTTCCTCTCAATGAGATGGAACAACTTCTCCGCCAGACCAAAGCCATTCACGACCTGGTCGGAGGGTGGGGAATCGTATAACGAAATACAATGTCAAATATCAAAGTTCAAATGCCAAATGAATATCAAATTTCTAAATCCAAATTCTTGACATTTGAACTTAGGATTTGATTTGAGCTTTGAACTTTGACATTTGGTATTCTGCAAACAGGAATTATTCTGGAATGCTGAACCTGTGAAACTGGGAAGACGTTGACATCGGGAAGGAGGACAGGGAATGAAGATATTTATTGATACGGCGAATCTGGATGAGATCAGGAAGGCGAAAGCGCTCGGTCTGGTTGATGGCGTGACCACCAACCCCACGCTTCTTGCAAAAGAAGGGGAGGCAGCGGAGACGCTGATCCGGAAGATCTCTAAAGAGGTGAAGGGGCCTGTCAATGTGGAAGTCACGGGCATCACCTGTGAAGAGATCGTAAAGGAAGCCAAAGTGCTGGCGACCTGGGGCGATGAGATCGTGATCAAAATCCCCATCAATCAGGAGGGATTAAAAGCAGTGAGAATCCTATCTGATGAAAAGATTCAGACGAATGTGACTCTCCTCTTTTCGGCGAGTCAGGCCATTCTCGCGGCAAAAGCAGGAGCGACTTATATCTGTCCTTTCATCGGAAGACTTGATGATATCAGCTTTAACGGCCTCGAATTGATCCAGCAGATCAGGGAAATCTATGACCAATATGATGAGATTGAGACCCGCATCATTGTTGCCAGCGTGAGAAACCCCATTCATGTGATCGAGGCGGCCCGGATGGGCGCAGAGATCGTGACCATCCCGCCTGCCATCATCGAGCAGATGGCAAAGCATCCCCTCACGGACAGAGGGATTGCCCAATTCTTAGAAGACGCCAAGAAGATTGGAGTTAGGAAGTGAGATCCCCAACAATCATCCCTCCCCCTTGAGAGACTGTGTCGTAATTACTGTTTTGTCACCCTGAATTTATTTCAGGGTCTCTAAGCCGTTGATTTTATTAGATGCTGAAACAAGTTCAGCATGACATTTTTTACTATTTCCCCATTACGACACAGTCTCCCGAGGGAGGGGAGCTTTTGGGGGCAGTTTCTACGTAAAAGAGGTGAAAAGATGAAGAGAATCCTTTCTGGCTATGGGTTGATCATTCTGTTATTGGGCTTAATGATTTCTTGGATACCCGGAGCGATGGCCGAGGAGAAACCCCGCCTGGCCATCCTTCCCTTCTTCGTTGAGCGGGAAGCCTTTTGCCCGGTTTGCAAGACGGTCTTTCAGAGGGGAGAGGTCCTGCCAAGCGCCCAAAACACGATGACGAGGCTTCTCTATCAGAAGTTAGAGGCCAAAGGAATTTTTAAGGTCATCCCGTTGGAGAAGGTCGAAGAGGGTTTCTCTCGCAGGGAGAAGAGGATCTTCGAAGAAAGGCCCAAATCCTCCTCGATTGAATTGGGCAAGGAATTGGGCAGTGATTTCGTTGCCATCGGATTCGTTTTCCGTTTTGAGGAGAGGATGGGATCTTCCGTGGGTGTGGAACGACCTGCCTCTGTGGGATTCGACCTCCATCTCATTCGGTTAAAGGACAGTGCAGAGGTGTGGAGAGGGAGGATGGATGAAACCCAGAGGCCGCTGAGCGAGAATCTTCTCAAGATCGGCTCCTTCTTCAGAAGAAAGGCCCACTGGCTGACCGCAGAGGAACTGGCGAGCGTAGGAATGGATGAGGCACTAAGAGGACTGCCCGGAGCAGCAGAACTCGAAGAAAAATAACATTGCAAATTGAAAATTTTGCTCCTTCTTGCTAACTGCTAATTTTTCATTTTGCAATTTTCAATGAGTTTTTCTATGATCATCATCCCGGCCATAGACCTTAAAGATGAGAAATGTGTGAGGCTCTCCCAGGGAAGAATGGATCAGGAGACAATCTATTCCGAGAATCCTATTGAGATGGCAAAGCATTGGGAGTCGAAGGGAGCGGAGAGGCTTCATGTGGTTGATCTCAACGGTGCGGTAACGGGAAAGCCTTTCCACAGGGCTCTGATCGAGGAGATGGTGCGTTCCCTCCATATTCCCGTTGAGATAGGCGGAGGGATCCGGGATCTAACTACGATTGAGGATTACATCCATTCCGGCGCAGAATGGGTCATCCTGGGGACAGCGGCCCTCCGGAATCGCCACCTGCTCACAGAGGCCTGCCATCGATTTCCCGGAAAGGTGATCCTCGGCATTGATGCCAAAGGAGGAAAGGTGGCTGTGGAGGGGTGGAAAGAGGTCGCCTCCATGGAGGCCATTGACCTGGCAAGGCAGTTCGAAGGAATCGGCATTTCATCCATCATCTTTACGGATATCGAGAGAGATGGAATGTCCACAGGTTTAAACTTTGAATCCACCAGGAATTTATCCCGCTCCACTTCCATCCCGGTGATTGCCTCAGGAGGAGTTTCTCGAATCGAAGACATCGAGCATCTTTTAGCGTTGGAACCGGACGGGGTTGTCGGAGTGGTTGTAGGCCGCGCCCTATACATGGGAAGTATTGATTTGGAAGAAGCGATCCGAGTTTCAAAGAAGGTTGGGGAGATAAGGAGATAGGGGGATGGGGGGAGACCATAGGAGTATGTCTGAATGTTAGCTAAAAGGATTATTCCCTGCCTGGATGTGAAGGATGGGAGGGTGGTTAAAGGAACCCAGTTCGTAAACCTGAAGGATGCAGGCGATCCGGTTGAGAACGCGAAGGCCTATGATGAGCAGGAGGCTGATGAGATCGCCTTTTTAGACATCACCGCTTCCCACGAGAAAAGGGAGATTCTCATCGATATCGTTCGACGGACAGCAGAGGAGATCTTCATTCCCCTCACCGTGGGAGGAGGCGTGAGAAATCTTGAAGATATTCGCAAGCTCCTGAAAGCGGGTGCGGATAAGGTTTCGATCAACACCGCCGCAGTCAAAGATCCCTCTTTTGTGAAGAGGGCGTCCATGCGTTTCGGAAGCCAGTGCATTGTCATTGCCATCGATGCCAGAAGAAGAGGGCAGGGCTGGGAGGTTTACACGCATGGAGGAAGGATTCCGACAGGGATCGATGCCCTCCTCTGGGCCAAGAAGATGGAGGAGTTGGGGGCAGGCGAGATTCTCCTCACCAGTATGGACCGGGACGGGACAAAGGATGGCTACGACATTGGATTGACCCGGGCCATTTCGGAGAGCATCGATATTCCTGTCATCGCTTCAGGTGGCGTAGGGACACTGGAGCATCTTTACGAGGGGCTTGCCTTGGGGAAAGCGAGCGCCGTTCTTGCGGCTTCTATCTTTCACTATCGGGAATATACGATCGCTCAGGTTAAATCGTATCTTAAGGAGAAGGGAGTTGTTGTCCGACTATAGAGATAGGGAGATAGGGGGATGAGGAGATGGGGAGCAAGCACCCCACCTCCCTACCTCCCCATCACCCCAACTCTTCAATCGAAAGATGAATTATTTCACCACAATATTAGCTACTGGCTTCGGTGTGGGATACTCCCCCATAGCCCCTGGGACTTTGGGCACTCTCCTTGCAATTCCCATCTATTACTTTCTTTCTGAAATGTCATCCCCGCTTTATGAACTGACGCTGATCACCTTCTTCTTCCTCTCGTGCTGGATTTCAGGACAGGCACAACAATATTTTGGAAAGAAAGATGATCAGAGAATCGTCATCGATGAGATGATGGGCTTCTTCATCACCATGCTCTGGGTGACGAAGACACCTCTCTTCATACTGGTTGGGTTTTTTCTTTTCAGGTTTTTCGATATTTTCAAGCCTTTCCCCATCCGCCGTTTCGAAAAAGTGAGAGGAGGATTTGGGGTGGTATTGGATGATGTCATGGCCGGAATTTTTGCGAATATCATTCTCCATGTTTTATACAATATAATATAGGCCCCGTATTGCCTGTCATTCCGGGCTTGACTAAGCCTGCCCCGTACTTGATACGGGGGAATCCAGTTCTTTTCTTGATTCCCACTGGAGTTTACCCCGTACTTGATACGGGGCAGCAAGGACCTACGTTATAACAATTAATTTCGTCATCAAATAGAAAGGATTTACACATGAAGTTAGAAAAAGCGATTGGAGATTTTTTAAGAGAGAGAGGCTGGACACTCTCCATTGCAGAGTCCTGCACCGGAGGGCTGATCAACGATCGCATTACGGATGTTCCAGGAAGCTCAGACTATTTTATGGGAGGAATGGTCAACTACAGTAATGAATCGAAAGCAAAACATTTAGGGGTCCCAATGGATGAAATAAAGAAATATGGAGCAGTGAGTCCACAGGTCGCAAAAAAGATGGCTCAAGGAGTTCGAAAAGCCTTCGGGACAACCATCGGGCTATCCACCACCGGCGTGGCCGGCCCCACAGGCGGGACAAAGGAAAAGCCCGTTGGTCTTGTTTTCATCGGGCTGTCCCACGGAAGAAGAACCCTGGTGATGAAGTTAGACCTAAAAGGCAACCGCAGAATGATAAAAGAAAAGGCTACCAAGAAGGTCCTTCAGTATTTTAATGAAATTCTGGTTGAAAAAGCTGGCCTTAAGACCTGACGATAACGATTTTGTTTCTCCATAAACCGAAAAATTTGCCATCTCGCGGTAACTCCAAAGAAGTCTCAGATTTGAAGAAGTATTCAAAAATGCTTTAAGAAGCAACATCGTGCCCCGTCAAAGTTATTTAAATAACTTAAATACGTCCCCGTCCCCAGAGCTTTCCCCTGGCGCAGGCTGTCAAGGTGCAAGTAAAAATTGGACTTTGTGAATCTTTTCTTCTTGAAATTTTATTCTTTTTCTTCATAATAGAGAAAGTGGATCATCATCGGATACAAATTACGTATCACCCCTGCCTGCGGTAGGCAGGAATCACGCAAAAAAGGGAGGGTGGGGAGATGAGACTTGAGAGATTTGAAGGGGTTTGGACGGCGATTGCGACTCCCTTTAGTCGAAAAGGGGAGATTGATGATGAGGGATTGGAGAAGAACATCCGGTTTCAGATAGAAAACGGAGCCAATCTCATCCCTACTGGCACGACAGGCGAATCTCCGACTCTGGACTGGAGAGAGCACGATCGTGTCATCACGAAGGCGGCAAGGTTGGCAAAGGGCAAAGCCTTTGTCATGGCTGGAACAGGCTCGAACTCCACGAAGGAAGCCCTCCGGGGGACGAAGCATGCTATGGAGGTGGGAGCTCAGGGCGCCTTGCTTATGGACTGTTACTATAATGGGCCATCCTCCCTCGAGCTGAGGACTCAGTATTATGAGGTGATCGCAAAAGCTTTTCGCAAAGCCTTTATCATGCCCTATGTCATTCCGGGAAGGACAGGGACGAAACTGGAAGTGGAGGACCTGACTATCCTCCATCGGAAGTTTAAGAAGGTGAGGTCGGTCAAAGAGGCAACCGGCGACCTTGAACGAATGGCCAGGACGAGGACCCTCTGCGGCGAAGACTTTGACATCCTCTCCGGAGACGATGATAAGACCTTCGAGATGATGAGCCGAAGTGACATCCGTGCCACAGGTGTGGTCTCGGTGATGTCGAACATCGTGCCAGGACCCATCGGCGAGATGGTGAGGGCGATCCTGAAAGGAGATATGGAGAGGGCAAATTATTTAAAAGAGGTTCTGGATCCCCTCTTTAAAGTCGTGACCGTCAATACCATTGAATCCTACGAGGGTTTTGAAGTTCCGTGCAAGTTCAGGAATCCCGTAGCCATTAAGACAATGATGAAGGGACTGGGTATGCCATCCGGACCGTGCCGGCAACCTCTCGGAAAGATGACGCCTAAGGGGGTGGCGATTGTGCGAAGCGCCCTTAAAACCGTTCACGAAAAGGACAGAGGGATCCTTAGACCCATCCAGGAATTTTATAAGGTGAATATAGAAGACCGAATCTACAACGATAGGTACTGGAAATAACCGGTTGATTATAATCAAGAAGTGTAGTGGGCCTGTCCCCGGAATGGGAACAGGCCCTTTTGGTTACCAGTTGGGGATGAAGAAGAGGAAGGCAAGGGAGGTGATGACGAAGTAGACGCAGAAGACCATCAGCAGCCAGCCCATGATATCCCTGAAATGCAATTTAGCCACAGCGAGCATGGCAATGGCCCAGAATGGCTGGATCATATCGGTCATCATATCGGCCCAGGCAAACGTGACGACCGTCGTGCCCATCCCGACCCCCAGCTCTTTAGCCGCCGGGATGATATAAGGCGCCACCACTGCCCACTCTCCACCGCCGGAGGGAATGAGATAGTTGAGAAGCCCTCCATACCAGTAGACGAAAAGCGGAAAAGTTTGTGGATTCGAGATGGCCACAAAAGCGTTTGTAAACACCGTGGAGAGGAGGGTGAATTTAAAAAGCCCGAGAATTCCAGCATAGAACGGGAACTGGATCACGATTCCCCAGACCGCCTTCCCTGCATCCTCGGTCGCTTTCAGGAATGACCAGGGCCTCCAGTGGAAGAGAATGCCCAGCATCAGCATGGCGAAATTGACTACATTGAGGTTAAGGTCCAGGCCTTTGATTGAGAAGTGCCAGATCAGCCAGATCAGTCCACCGATGAAGACGATGAGATTGAACCCGGGCCACCAGTTCATCCAGTCCGAGGGGCTTTCAAATTTTGCGGGTTTTGGGGGGGCCTCGTAAAGCCTCAGTTGATTCATCAACTCGGGCTTCACAACGAAGGCCTTCCCCGGTCTCGGATGCATCAGGGCCATCAGAATGGTGACCACAGCAACAATGATGATGGTCAGAATCAGGTTGAAAGGATGGAAGATCGTATTGGCTACAGGAATGGTCGCATCCAATAATTTCCCTTTGATTAAGAAGTTATCCGGAGTGGCTACGAGCAATGTGGCAGAACCGGAAAGACCCGCATGCCAGGTGCAACCGAGTCCCAGATAGGCGGCGGCAATCAGCAGACGATAATCGACCTTCGGATTTCTCCTTACGATGAAAAGGGCCAACATGGCACTGGCGATCAGACTTAAACCCCAGTTGAGCCAGGCCATGATCATCGAAAAGAGGGACATAACGACAATGGCCTGCCAGGGTTTTTCAGGATTGGCCCAGCCGGAGAGTCCGTTGAGCAGTTTCCGGACAGGAGGGGAGCAAGCCAGAATGTACCCGGTCATCATGATCAGGCACATCTGCATGGCAAAGGTGAGCAGTTCCCAGAAACCTTTTCCCCATGCCTGAACCGATTGATAGGCTCGGTCACCGATGCCAATCTCCGGCTTGAATCCCCAGATGAGGGCCAAGACGTAAGTAACAATACTAAGAAAGATGACGATGACCAATGCATCCGGGATCCATCGCTCTGTCCAGCGGGTGAGGCCATCGCCCCAATCTTTTAGGAATTCAAATGTTCCTCGGACTTCTTCCTTCTTTTTCTCGTTCATAAATGTTCCCTCCTTTTTAAAGGGTTAGATGTGGGAAAAGAGCCTTAATGGAATTTAAATTGGACCGGAGGCCTTATTGAACGAATCACCTCCTCTCGGCAAGGATTAAAAAGGGTTAAAGAAAATTATGGAGCGTAGAAGCTTGAATCTTTTAAACCACCCAAATTTCTTTTTCCATATCTAAAAAAGTATCTTTTGTCAAGGAAAAATTAAAGACGAGAAAGATCTCCAAATCCTTTTTAACATTGACTTTTTTTCCAATTGTGTTAACATCGATTCAATTGCTTCCCCGGTTTCATGAAGGGGAGATAGAAGGAGTTTTTCCATTGCTCCGATGTTTTCTGGCCATTGAGTTTCCCGAATCGATCCTGAACAGGATTGGGGAGGTTCAGAGGGCTTTAAAGTCTTCAAAAGCCGATGTCCGATGGGTGAGTCCTGAAAATATTCATCTCACCCTGAAATTTTTTGGAAACATTGAAGAATTCCAGATCGAATCGATTGTCAAATCGATCGAGGAACCCATACGAACCACCTCTCCCATTTCGATTGCGGTTCAGGGGATCGGCGCTTTCCCGGGCTTGAAGAACCCGAGGGTGATCTGGGTGGGTTTGAATGATGAGAGGAAGGAGTTAGTCCCTTTTCAGAATCGGTTGGAAAGGGAGCTTGAAAAGGTGGGGTTTCAGCCTGAAGACCGCCCTTTCCATCCCCACCTGACCTTGGGAAGAATGAGATCGAACCAGGGGAAAGATGAGTTGGTCAGAGGGATGGAGAGGTATCGAGAAGAGGGATTTGGAAATTTTCAGGTCGAGGGGGTTGTTCTCTTTCAGAGCGATCTGACACCGACAGGACCGATCTATACACCCTTGAGGGAAATCAGATTGGGGAGATAGGGAGATGACGAGATGGGGGGCATTTAATTCAATTTGCCCCATCACTGGGTCAACTCCGGCTTTGCCGGAGGGCAGGAGGGTATGATGATGAAGGAGGATCCGAGCAGAAAGAAGGCGGTTGATCTGGCAGTCACACAGATCGAAAAACAGTTCGGCAAGGGCGCTATTATGAAGTTAGGTGCGGAGATGATGCTCGGAGAGGTCCCCACGATCTCCACAGGCTCTCTCTCCCTCGATATTGCCCTGGGCGTGGGAGGACTTCCCAAAGGCCGGGTAGTGGAGGTTTTCGGCCCCGAGGCTTCGGGAAAGACGACCCTGGCCCTCCATGTCGTTGCCGAAGCACAGAAAAAGGGCGGGATCGCGGTCTTTATCGATGCGGAGCATGCGCTCGATGTCCAGTATGCAAAGAAACTCGGGGTGAAAATCGATGAACTTCTCCTCTCTCAACCCGACACCGGAGAGCAGGCCCTTGAGATTACAGAGCATCTCGTTCGGAGCGGAGGGGTTGATGTAATCGTGATCGACTCCGTGGCGGCCCTGGTTCCCAAAGCAGAGATTGAGGGAGAGATGGGCGATGCCCATATGGGGCTTCAGGCAAGGCTGATGTCTCAGGCCTTAAGAAAATTGACGGCCACGATCAGCAAATCGAATACGATTGTCATCTTCGTCAATCAGATTCGGATGAAGATCGGTGTCATGTTCGGAAACCCTGAGACGACAACCGGCGGCAATGCCCTCAAGTTTTATTCCTCCATCCGTCTCGATGTCCGGAGAATTGCCTCCATCAAGCAGGGGCAGGATGTGATCGGCAACCGGACCAAAGTCCGCGTGGTGAAGAACAAGGTGGCGCCTCCTTTCAAAGAGGTGGAGTTTGACCTCATCTACGGGGAGGGCATTTCGAGAGAGGGGGATGTCCTTGACGTGGCTGTAGATAAGAATATCGTGGAGAAGAGCGGGACCTGGTACACCTATGGCGGACAGAGGATCGGCCAGGGAAGGGAGAATGCAAAGCAGTTTTTAAAGGAGAATTCGAAGATCCTCGAGCAGATGGAGAAGGAACTCCTCGAAAGCGTTGCCCTCTCCAAGGTAGGATCATCGAAATAAGAAGGGGAGTATTAAAAACCAGGGAGTTTAAAATTCAAAATTCGAATATCGAAATCCGAAACAAATTCGAATGTTCAAAATTCAAATTCTCTAAACTCTTTTGTTTGGAACATTTTAAATTTGGTCATTTGGGATTGTTTCGAATTGGTCCTGCTGGACGCTTCGCCCGGATTTCGTGCTTCGGATTTAGGCTAGCTTACCTGTGAATCATCCCGCTATGGCGGGGAAGGAGGTTGAGATGGATATCAACCAGATCCTGGTGGAAGCGCTGGAGTACGAGGCCTCTGATGTTCATATCAAAGAAGGGGCTCCTCCCATTTTCAGGGTGAATGGCACGCTCAAGCCTTACAGTAAGGTGAAACCCTTCGATCATAATGATCTGTCGAAGATGGCCTTTGGCCTGATGAACGACTGGCAGAAGGAGCGTTTCATCAAGAACCGGGAAGTGGATATGGGTTACGAGGTCTATGGCCTGGGCCGGTTCCGTGTCAATGTCTATCAGCAGAGGGGAAAGCTCTCGATCGCCCTTCGAATCGTTCCCTATCAGATCAAAGCCCTCGAAGAACTGCACCTTCCTCCCGTGATCTCCAATGTCGCCCTGGAAAACAGAGGCCTTATCCTCGTCACCGGGACGACTGGAAGCGGCAAGTCCACAACCCTAGCCTCCATGATCGATATCATCAATAAGAACCGGAACTGCCACATCATCACGATCGAGGATCCAATCGAATTCATCCATGAGGACAAGAAGTCGATCATCGACCAGAGGGAGGTTGGCTCTGACACGAGCACTTTTTCCAGCGCCCTGCGCGTGGCTCTGCGGCAGGATCCAGATGTGATCCTGGTGGGAGAGATGAGGGACTTTGAGACGATTGAAACCGCCCTGACCGCAGCGGAGACAGGCCATCTCGTCATGTCCACCCTCCACACCCTTAACGCCACGGAGACGATCACCCGTATCATCTCCGTCTTTCCCCCTTACCACCAGAAACAGGTGAGGCTCCAGTTGGCTGCCGTGCTTAAAGGCGTGGTTTCCCAGAGGTTGGTGCCAAGGGCGGATGGAATGGGACGGGTGCCCGCGGTGGAGATCCTCGTCTCCACGGCCAGGGTGAGGGAGTGCATCGTCGAAAAGGATAAGACGAGCGAAATCAACGACGCCATTTCCAAAGGACAGACAGCCTACGGGATGCAGACCTTTGATCAATCGCTGATGTACCTGATGAAACTGAACCTCATCACCTATGAGGAGGCGCTGAAGCACTGCACCAATCCCGATGACTTCGCCCTGAGAGTGAAAGGTATTCTCGCCACAAGCGACACCTCCTGGGATGACTATGAGGCTCTTGATAAAGAGAAAGAGAAGGAGAAAGAGACGGAGAAGAAGGTGAAGATGGGAAGGCCGGTCGATCCGAAGATGGGAGGCATGGGTTTGAAAAGATGACCTCGGATGAAATTCGAAAGGCCTTTCTTAAATATTTTGAGGAGAGGAATCACCGTGTCGTATCCAGTTCCTCACTCGTTCCCAGAAATGATCCCACCCTGCTCTTTACCAACGCCGGAATGGTTCAGTTCAAAGGGGTCTTTTTAACCGAAGAGACCCGGGACTACAACCGCGCCGCTACCTCCCAGAAGTGCGTCCGCGCCGGAGGCAAACATAACGACCTCGAAAATGTGGGAAAGACCGCCCGCCATCATACCTTCTTCGAGATGTTAGGAAATTTCTCCTTCGGCGACTATTTTAAAGAGGGTGCCATTGGGATGGCCTGGGACCTCCTCATCCAGAAGTGGGGACTGCCTGCCGAGAAGATGTGGATCACGATCTACCTCGATGACGATGAGGCCTACGATCTCTGGCGGAAGATCGGCATTCCTGCGGACAGAATTGTCAGGCTGGGCGAGAAGGATAACTTCTGGGCCATGGGAGAGACCGGTCCCTGCGGACCCTGCTCTGAGATCGTGATCGACCAGGGAGAAGGCATGGGTTGCGGCCGACCCGACTGCGCAGTGGGATGCGACTGCGACCGCTACCTCGAGCTCTGGAACCTCGTCTTCATGCAGTTCAATCGCGATCCTCAGGGAAAGATGACGCCTCTTGCCAAACCCTGCATCGATACTGGCATGGGATTGGAGCGAATCTCCGCCATCCTTCAGGGCGTCAGGAGCAATTTTGAGACTGACCTCTTCATCCCGGTCATCAAGGAGATTGCAGAGATCGGCCGTCTCTCCTATGGAAAAAATCCGAAGGCCGACATCTCGGTCCGGGTGATTGCGGATCACAGCCGGGCCGCAACCTTTCTGATCAATGATGGCGTTTTGCCGTCCAATGAGGGCAGGGGCTATGTGCTTCGCCGGATCATGCGAAGGGCGATGAGACACGGAAAGATGCTCGGGGTCGATCATCCCTTCCTCTATCAGACCTCGCTGAAGGTGGCCGACCTGATGAAGGAGGCCTATCCCGAGCTGAGGGAGACAGAAGCGATCGTCTCCAAGGTGATCCGAAATGAGGAGGAGCGTTTTTCAGAGACGCTCGATTCGGGATTGAAAATTCTGAGAGATGAGCTGGATCGATTGAAGAAGGAGAAAGCAAGGGTTCTCTCCGGAGAGGTGGCCTTCCGCCTTTACGACACCTTCGGTTTTCCTCTTGACCTGACGGCGGAGATCCTCCAGGAGGAGGGAATAAGCCTTGATGAAGAAGGTTTCAAGGCGCAGATGGAGGAGCAGAGACAGAAGAGCAAGCAGGCCTGGCAGGGCATGGGCGAGGGAAAGACAAAGGAGATCTACCGGCGGCTCTCAAATGAGGGAATGAAAACCATATTTGCGGGGTATGAAGAGATTCAGTGCGAATCAAAGATTCTGAAACTGATCAAAGGGGATGAATCGGTCTCCTCTGCTCACGAAGGAGATGAGGTCGAAGTGATCACTGAGAGGACGCCCTTTTACGGAGAGACAGGAGGGCAGGTCGGAGACAGGGGCGTCATCTTTCAGGAAAACTTCTCCCTGGAAGTGAGGGATGCGATCAGGCCCCTGGAGGATCTGATCGTCCACAAGGCCCGGGTCAAGAGAGGAAAGGTGATCCCCGGGATGGAGGCGACCTTCAAGGTCGATCCGGACCGAAGAAGTGCTATTGCTCTCAACCATACGGCCACCCACCTGCTCCAGGCCATGCTGAGAGAGGTGCTGGGAAGCCATGTTCATCAGGCTGGATCGCTTGTGGCTCCTGAGCGATTGAGGTTCGACTTCACCCATTTTGCTCCGATCGAAAAAAAGGATATTGAACAGATTGAGGCGATGGTCAATCAGAAGGTCCGCCAGAACATGCAGGTCGAGACGAAGATCATGGATGTGGAAGAAGCCCTCCAGATCGGAGCCATGGCCCTCTTCGGAGAGAAGTACGGAGAGAAGGTGAGGGTGGTCAGAGTATCGGATTTCAGCATCGAACTTTGCGGAGGAACCCATACCAGCCGGACGGGCAATATTGGACTTTTCAAAATCCTCCATGAGACTGGCGTGGCTGCAGGCGTGAGGAGAATTGAGGCCTTCACAGGAGAGGGAGCCTATCAATTCATCCGGGAGGAGGAACGTCAAATCGAGGAGATCGCTTCTTCGCTCAAATCACCAGCCGGGGAAATCGGAGCCAGAGTGGAGCGACTGCTTCAGAGGCAGAAGGAACTGGAAAGGGAGTTGGAATCCCTTCAGGCGAAATGGTCGCACCAGGAGATATCAGGCCTCCTTTCGCTTATGAGGGAGGTGAAGGGCGTAAAGGTTTTATCAATCAGGCTGGACGGGAAGGATCCGAAGCGGTTGAGGGAGTATGTGGATCAGCTGAAGGGAAAGATCGGCTCTGGGATCATCCTTCTGGGAAGTCAGAGTGAAGGGAAGGTGACTCTGTTGATGGGCATCACCGAAGATCTCACCCGTCGGTTCAAAGCAAATGAATTGATCAAGAAGATCGCTATCCTTGTAGGAGGCACAGGAGGAGGCCGGCCCGATTTTGCCCAAGCCGGAGGGACCGATTCCGACAGACTGGACGAGGCGCTTAAGGCGATTGACGATCTCATTTAATCGTTTTAATGTGAGACATCATTCCCCCATCCTCCTCAATAAGAAGGAAAGGGGATTTTTTTATGATTTTTTCAATTTCTAAAAAACCTCCCCTCCCCAAGTGGCACGGGCATCTTGCTCGTGTTGAGAGGCGTATTACTTTAGTTTCTTAGAAATAAAATTGTGCGCAAAATGGCAACAAAAATTTTTTAATCAAGTGGATGCTAAATCCGAAGCACGAAATCCGAATTTCGAAACAATCTCAAATGACCAAGCTCCAAATGCTCAAAACGAAAAAGAAAGTTTAAGAAATTTGAATTTTTGTAACACTTTAGCTCTTTGAAAAAAGCTCTTTGACAACCGAATAAAGAAAAAGCTGGCGTCAGATTCAACAATGTTGTATAACGTTCTCCAGGAGCAAGGAGAGCGTTATGGAGTCAGTCGTCTTCC
>Ga0208244_100525_pt1 | contig 35243 bp, 26 predicted proteins | sample SubbioCR12Aug_5A_FD_184828 | JGI IMG/M metagenome (GOLD analysis project Ga0208244, IMG submission 184828) | Serpentinite rock and fluid subsurface biosphere microbial communities from McLaughlin Reserve, California, USA - CR12Aug_5A (SPAdes) | ecosystem: Environmental > Terrestrial > Deep...
TCCCCCAAATTCCAAACCCCGGAATTTAGGGGAGGGGAAGGTTGGGAAGGGGGTCAGTTGCCGCTCACGCGGGCAACATCGTTTTTATTCATCTCGAACGCCGCCATGACGGCTTCTTCGCCGCTCAGTCCCTGCGCTTCGACTTCCTGGAAGGCTTGCAGGGCGCGCTTGTAGTCTTTCGGGATGACCTTGACAAAGCGCGGCGCGAGCAATTTCCAATCTTTCAGGATACGCGCGGCCAACTGGCTGCCGGTGAGGGATGCGTGCCGGTCGATAAGTGTTTGCAGTTCGGCCAATTCTTCGGCTGTTTCGACCTGTTCCAGGTCGACCATCTCGAGGTTGCATTTCCCGACAAAATCGCTGCGCTCATCGAGCACATAAGCCACGCCGCCCGACATGCCTGCTGCAAAGTTGCGCCCGGTCTTGCCAAGCACCACCACGCGCCCGCCGGTCATATATTCGCAGCCGTGGTCGCCCAGGCCCTCGACCACCGCTGTCGCGCCGCTGTTGCGGACAGCGAAGCGTTCCCCGGCCATGCCGCGGATGTAAGCCTCGCCGCTGGTCGCCCCGTACAGGGCCACGTTGCCGGTGATGATGTTTTCCTCGGCCACAAAGGTCGAGCCGTGCGGGGGATACAGGATGATTTTTCCGCCCGACAGGCCTTTGCCGAGATAATCGTTGGAATCGCCTTCCAGTTCGAGCGTGATGCCGCGCGGAACGAAGGCTCCGAAGCTTTGTCCCGCTGAACCCTGGAAGTGCAGGCGGATGGTGTCTTCCGGCAAACCGTCCGCGCCGTGGCGGCGGGTGACCTCGCTGCCGAGCATCGTCCCGACCACACGGTTGATGTTGCGAATCGGCAGGGTGACGTTGACCGGCTGTTTCTTCTCAAGCGCCGGGCGGCAGATGTCGAGCAGGATGTGGCGGTCGAGGGTCTTGTCGAGTCCATGGTCTTGCGCAATCTGGCAGTAGTTGCGGCCTTCCTCGGCCTCGTCGGGGCGGTAGAGCACTTCTGAAAAGTCGAGTCCTTTGGCTTTCCAGTGCTCCACGGCGCGGCGGACTTCCAGTCGGTCGGAGCGGCCAATCATTTCGTTGACGGTGCGGAAGCCAAGTTCGGCCATGATTTCGCGGACTTCCTGGGCGATGAAACGCATGAAGTTGACCACGTACTGCGGGTCGCCGTCGAAGTTTTTACGCAGTTCCGGGTTTTGGGTTGCCACACCGGTCGGACAGGTGTCGAGGTGGCAGACGCGCATCATCACGCAGCCGAGAGTCACCAGCGGGGCGGTGGCGAAGCCGAACTCCTCTGCGCCGAGCAGGGCCGCAATGACGACATCCCGCCCGGTCTTGAGCTGGCCGTCCGTCTCGACGGCGACGCGATTGCGCAGGTCATTCAGGACGAGGGTCTGGTGGGTTTCGGCCAGGCCCAGTTCCCAGGGCAGGCCGGCGTATTTGATGCTGGAAACAGGCGAGGCTCCGGTACCGCCGTCGTGACCGCTGATGAGAATGACGTCGGCGTGGGCTTTGGCGACACCTGCCGCAACGGTTCCGACTCCCACTTCCGAAACCAGTTTGACGCTGATTCGGGCTTCGTGGTTGGCATTTTTCAGGTCGTGAATTAGTTCAGCCAGGTCTTCAATCGAGTAAATGTCATGGTGCGGCGGCGGGGAAATCAGCCCCACGCCGGGGGTTGAGTGGCGCACCTTGGCAATCCAGGGGTAGACCTTGCGGCCAGGCAACTGTCCGCCTTCGCCGGGTTTTGCGCCCTGGGCCATCTTGATTTGCAATTCTTTGGCGTTGACCAGGTATTCGCTTGTCACGCCGAAACGCCCGGAGGCAACCTGTTTGATGGCGCTGTTGCGCGAATCGCCGTTTTCGTCGGGGACATAGCGGGACGGGTCTTCGCCACCCTCGCCGGTGTTGCTCTTGCCGCCGAGGCGGTTCATGGCGATTGCCAGGGCTTCGTGGGCTTCCTTGCTGATGGAACCGTAACTCATCGCGCCGGTCTTGAAACGTTTGCAAATTTCCTCGACCGATTCGACTTCCTCCAGTGGCACGGGTTCGCGTCCGGGTTTGAACTCGAACAGCCCGCGCAGGGTGCCAAGTTTTCCCATCTGCTCGTTGATTAACTGGCTGTATTTTTTGAACAGGGCGTAATCGCCGCTGCGGGTCGATTTTTGCAGGGAATGGATGGTCTGCGGGCTGAACAGATGATATTCACCCTCGCTGCGCCACTGGTACTCGCCGCTGGTGGGAAGGTTGTGACCGTTGGCCGAGCGCTCGGCGAAGGCCGGTTTGTGGCGCAGGGTGGCCTCCTGGGCGATGATATCCAGGCCGATGCCGCCGATGCGTGAAGGCGTCCAGGTGAAGTATTTTTCAATCACGCTCTGGTGGACACCCAGGGCCTCGAAGATTTGCGCGCCGCAGTAACTCTGGATGGTCGAAATGCCCATCTTCGACATGGTCTTGATGACGCCTTTGATGGCGGCCTTGACGAAGTTTTTGGCGGCTTTTTCAGGGGTGATGTCGGTCAGCAACCCCTGGGTAATCATGTCTTCGATGCTTTCGTAAGCCAGGTAAGGGTTGATGGCGGTTGCGCCGTAGCCTATCAGGGCGGCGAAGTGATGGACTTCGCGCGGTTCGCCGCTTTCGAGAATCAGGCCAACCTGGGTGCGAGTCCCCTGGCGGACGAGGTGATGGTGCAGCCCGGCGACCGCCAGAAGCGCGGGAATCGGCGCGTGTTCGCGGTCGATTCCCCGGTCGGATAGAATCAGCAGGTTGACCCCGCGCAGGATTGCCGCATCGGCAGCCTGGAAGAGTTCATCCATCGCCCCTTCGAGGCCATCGCCGCCCGACCCGGCCCGAAAAATAATCGGCAGGGTGGCGGCCATGAAGCCGGGAATCTTCGAATGGCGAATTTGCGCCAGTTCTTCGTTGGTCAGGATGGGGTAATCCAGCCGAATCTGGTGGCAGCTCTGCGGGATGGGCTTGAGCAGGTTGGTTTCCGCGCCGACCATGACCTCAGTGGCGACCACGATTTCCTCGCGCAACGCGTCGATGGGCGGGTTGGTCACCTGGGCGAACAACTGCCGGAAGTAGTTGTAGAGCAGTTTGGGCTTTTCAGACAAGACCGCCAGCGCGGCATCGTTGCCCATCGAGCCGACCGGTTCGATTCCGTTTTGGGCCATCGGGGTCAGCACAACGCGCAAGTCTTCCTCGTTGTAGCCGAAAACCTGCTGGCGCTGGAAGATGGTCTTGTGGTCGGTCTTGATAATGAATTCAGGCTTGGCGGGAGGCAGGTCTTCGAGCCGCACCTGGTATTTGTCCAGCCAGTCGCGGTAGGGGAAGGTCCCGGCCACCTGGTGTTTGATTTCCTCGTCGCTGATGATGCGTCCCTGGCGGGTATCGACCAGCAGCATTTTTCCCGGCTCGAGGCGGCCCTTGTAGGCCACATTTTCGGGCGGGATGTCGAGCACCCCGACCTCGGAGGCCATCACGATTTTGTCGTCGTTGGTGACGTAGTAACGCGCCGGACGCAGCCCGTTGCGGTCGAGTAAGGCCCCGACCTGGAATCCGTCGCAAAATCCCATCGCCGCCGGGCCGTCCCAGGGTTCCATCAAGTTGGCGTGGTATTCGTAGAAAGCCCGCTTCTCATCCGGCATCGATTCGTGGTGCGACCAGGGTTCGGGAATCATCATCAGCATGGCGTGCGGCAGGGAACGTCCGGCCATCACCAGGAATTCCAGCACGTTGTCGAACATGGCCGTGTCGCTGCCGTCGGGCTGGATGATGGGCAACACCTTCTTCATGTCGGCGTCGAAGAGTTCAGACTCGAACATGTTTTCCTGGGCGCGAAGCCAGTTGATGTTGCCGCGCAGGGTGTTGATTTCCCCGTTGTGGATGACGTAGCGGTAGGGGTGGGCGCGCTCCCAACTCGGGAAGGTGTTGGTGCTAAAGCGCGAGTGCACCAGCGCGATGGCGCTTTCCATGTCGGGGTCGCTCAGGTCGGGGAAGTAATTTTTGACCTGGTCGCAAACCAGCATGCCCTTGTAAACCAGGGTTTTATAAGAAAGACTGGGGATGTAGAAGGTTTCGCCGCCCGCAAAGCGACCGCCATAGCGAATTTCGTTTTCGGCCCGTTTGCGAATGACGTACAGTTTGCGCTCGAAGGCCATGTCGTCGGTGATGGCGGGGTTGCGCTCGATAAGCAGCAGGCGCATCTTGGGTTCGGAGTGGGTAGCCGAACTACCCAGTTCGAAGTTTTTGGTCGGCACCGTGCGCCAGCCGATGACGCGTTGGCCCTCGGATTCGATGATTTTCTCGAAATGCAGGCGGATGGCACGGCGGTGGATGTCGTTTCGCGGCAGGTAGACCATCCCCACACCGTACTGCCCTGGCGCGGGCAGGGTAAAGCCTTTGATGTCGGCGATTTTTTGCAGGAACTTGTGCGGGACCTGAATCATCATCCCGGCCCCGTCGCCCGTGTTGGCTTCCGCGCCTCGCGCGCCGCGATGGGTTAGGTTGTCGAGGATGGTCAAGCCGTCGCGGATGATGTCGTGAGATTTACGTCCCTTAATGTCGGCGACAAAACCTACGCCGCAGGCGTCGTGCTCGAACTGCGGGTCGTACAAACCTTGTTTGGGCGGCAATTTGTAATGCCGTCGCTGGCCGTCTCCTTCTGATGTGTTCATGGGTGCTTCTCCTTCGGCGAAAAAAGAATAAGAGCGTGAAAATCTCGATTTGTAAAATAGCCCGGTTTTATCCGGGCGTTTGCATTAGCGCAACAATTTTTTACGGTGTAAGCTATATTCAGGTTTTGGTGACAACCAGCGCCCCCACGGTCATCCAGCCAATTCCAACGGGTAAAATTGGCCTATTATATCGGGATTTCCGGTCTAAACAAGCGTTTTGACGCGCCAGACGCGAAATTTTATGGAAAATTTATGAGTGTTTTGGTGGGAAAACTACAGGTTTCGCAGGAAGGCATCGGGATTGTTCAAAAAGTCGCGCATCAGGCGGACGTGTTCCAGGTCATCGAAGCCCACTTTTTCGATGTGCCCCTCGCTAAAGTGGAAAATCTCCGCGCCGGGATAGGCCATCAGGATGGGCGAATGGCTGGCGATGATGAATTGTCCATTTTGGGCGGTCATTTCTTTGATGGCGGCAATCAGCGCCAGTTGGCGCAGCGGCGAAAGCGGCGCTTCGGGTTCGTCGAGCAGGTACAAGCCATCGGCCACAAAGCGTGATTGGAACAGGGCCAAAAAACTTTCGCCGTGAGAACGCGCGTCCAGGCCTTCGCCGTAGCGGCGGTGCATGTCCCCCAGTTGGCCGGCGGTGCTCATCTGCGCCAGTGATTTGGCATATTGGGAGCGATTTTGGTATTCACGCTCGATTTCCTGCAGGTCGGCTTCCATTTCGGCGCGTAGTTCGTTCTGGCGCTTGGCGTAACCGAAGAAATCCTCGGCGCGCAGGAAGAAGCCTTTGCGGGTGCGCTTCGTCCAGGCCAGGCGCAGGTGCTTCGCCAGTTCGCGGGCATGGACGAGACTCTTATCCGTCCTGACGCTCTCGCTGCCGACTGTAATCATCTCCGCGGCGCAGGCCAGGGCCTCCAGCAGGGTCGATTTGCCCGTACCGTTCTCGCCGACAAAGAGAGTCACCGACGCAGAGAAGCGCATCTCCTCCAGCCCGCGCAAGAGCGGCAGGTTGAACGGATATTGCCCCCGCAGTCTTTCGGGGATTTCACGCAGGTTGATGGTTTGCAGATGGGGCATATTTTGCGAAAAATGAATAAACCGCGAAGGGCGCAAAGGCCGCTAAGCTTTATGAATTTCCTTTGCGCGCTTCGCGTTCTTTGCGGTTCGTTTCCTGGTTTCCCTGTATACACTCTTTCACTTTGGTCAACTTTTCTTCGCCCGCCCCCTGGCCTTCTGCCTCCTGTAAGGCGGCATGTCAATCGAAAAGACCTGGCAGCGGGTGGGGTCTAAAACCTTGTTCCACAGAGCCGGGTAGTTTTTCGCAAAACTATCCGGGTCGAGCGTGGAGGTGATAACCGTCGGCAGGTGGGCGTGGTAACGATGGCTCAAAATCTGGCTGAGTTTGTCCTCGGCCCAGACCGAACTGGCCCCGCTTTCTTTCAGGTCATCCAGCATCAGCAAAGGCGTCGTGCGGATTTCATGCGAGCGCCGGTCGAAAGAGACATCCGAACTCGGCCTGAAGGTCGCCTTCAAGTAGTCGAGCAGGGTCGAAATCTCGGCCAGGATGGCCTGCCCGCCCAGCGCCAGGCGATGGTTGCCAATCGCTGCCGCCAGGTGGGTTTTGCCGCAATAGGATTGTCCGAGCAGAATCAGCCAGCCCTGTGGGTCTTCGGCGAAGTGCGCCGCCGCATTGACCGCGTTGCGCAAATTCTTGATGTGCGCCTCGGTCACTTTCTCGCGCACGATTTCCTTATCCTTGTAGCGATTGCCGAACTTGTCCTGCTTTTCGGTTGTCACGGTTGTGACGATTTCCTTGCCAACCTCATCCTCGCGCGTCTCGAAATTCATAAAGGTCATCCGGCGCACGTCGGGCAGCGAGAGCATCGAAAGCCCCGGGTTGCTGGTTTCCTTCGGACGGCGGTAATCCGGCGCGCTGATGCGCACATGCCGCACCATCTCGTCATCCTGCAATCGTGAGCGGATGCGGCTCTCGATTTCATCCAGGATTAAGTTGGTCGTAATCACCGTGGGCAGGTGGTTGATGTAGCGGTAATTGATAATCTGGAACAGTTTTTCCTGCGCCCAGCCGGTCGCGTTCTGGGTGCCGAAATCGTCCATCACCAGCAACTGGGCCTTGCGGATGTCGTCGAAGCGGCCTTCGAAAGTCGTCTCCGGGCTGTTGTAGGCAAAACGCAAACTGTCGAGTAAGTCCGGCACGGTGATAAACAGGGTCGGCAGGCCGCGCGAGACGGTTTCGTTCGCAATCGCCGCAGCCAGGTGGGTCTTGCCGCAGCCGTAGCCTCCCTCCAATAGCAGCCAGCCGTTTAGCTTTTGGGCAAACTCCTCGCAAATATCGCTGGCCAGTTCCAGGCTCTCGCGTTCCTGATGGGTAATCGAATCCTTGGCCTTTGTGTTGCCGCCGGCCCTGAAATTCTCGAAAGTCAGGTGCTTCAAATGTTCCAGACTGCTTAAGGCATACAGGCGGCTGCGGGCTGTATCGGCCTTATCGCTGGCCCGGCAGGCGCAGGCCTCCACCTTGCCGAACCTTTCATCCCCGAGCGGCACATCCCAGCGCAAATAACCCGCCCCCTGGCAGTAGGGGCAGTTCGGGTCGCCCAGCGGCTCGACAATCGGCTTAATTTCCTTCGTCGAGGTACTCCGAGAACTGGCTGTTCCGGTATCGCTCTGTACTTTTTTCAGGGCCTTTTTGATTTCTTCCTTCATCTCTGCCTCGTTCCTTCCAACCCTTCAAAATTGCTTCCACATACTTCCAGTTACGAATATTGCGCTTGAGCGCCTCACCCAGCGCCTCCTCAATCCACTCTGCCGAATACTCATTTTCGGCATCCTTGAGCGCATCCGCCATCATTGGCGTCAGCGGGCCGATGTTCTGTTCATACAGCCGGAAGACATTCGGCACATCGCGCGGCGGCAAATTTTGCGGATTGGCGGCGGCCGTCAAGCGGCCTTTCTCCAGCGCCTCGGCGGTTGCCCGCCCCCTGGGCGTATTCAACGCGAACAGGCCGCCCGAATCGTTCTCCACCCGCAGCAGAATACCGCGCCGGGTGGCTTTGTCCAGCCCCGCATCGATTTCTGCCGCAGTCCACCCGCCCATCCGCTCCGTATCCGAGGCCATATCGCCCCGCGAAAGAATCCGCTGCGCGCCCTCCATCTGCTCGACCCGCCAGAAGACGTACAGGACAACCTTCAACTCGCCCAAATCGTCTATTTCAGCCAGCAGTTTGCTGAAAAACGAATTGGGCAGGCGGGTGAAACCTTCGGAGGATGTGAAGCCTTTGAATTCAGTCATATTTCGGAGTCCAAAATCTCCTGATTTTGGACCTTTCTTGTGCAACCTGAAAATCTTCCGGTTTTGTATCCAACGTCAGGAGACGTTGGACTCCGTTACGAATTAAAATCCACCGTCCGCGTGGCCGCGTTCTCGAACTTGGTCAGGTTACTGCGGAAAATCAGGTCAATCGTCCCGACCGGGCCGTTGCGGTGCTTGGCGACCTTCAGGTGGGTCACGTTCTGCATGGCCGGGTCTTTCTCGTCACGGTAGATGAACATGACGATGTCGGCATCCTGCTCCAGCGACCCCGATTCGCGCAAGTCAGAAAGTTGCGGTTCCTTATCCGCTCTCTGCTCGACGGCACGGGAGAGCTGTGCAGCGGCAATCAGTGGCACTTTCAATTCACGCGCCAGCTGCTTGAGCGAGCGCGAAATATAAGAAACTTCCTGCACGCGGTTCTCGTTGCGCGCCTCGGAGGACATTAATTGCAGGTAATCGACAATCACCAGATCGAGGCCGAATTCCATCTCGAGGCGGCGGCACTTGGTGCGCAGTTGCAGCGGCGAAAGCCCCGGCGTATCGTCGAGGAAGATGCGCGTATCGCCGAGCACCTCGATGGCCTGGGTGAAGAGCGGCCAGTCGTCGTCGCTCAGTTTGCCGGTGCGCAAGCGCTGGCTGTCGATGCCGGTCTGCTGTGAAATCAGGCGCTGCACCACCTGTTCGTTCGACATTTCCAGTGAAAAAATCGCCACCCGTTTTTTGTGCAGCAGCGCAGCGTTGTTGGCTACGGTCAGCATCCAGGCGGTTTTACCCGCGCCGGGGCGTCCGGCGAATATCAGCAGGTCTGAGGGTTGCAGGCCGCCGAGCATTTTGTCGAGGTCGGTAAAGCCGGTTGGCACGCCGACAATGTCCTCGCCGCGTCGCGCCAGTTCATCGATGTGGTCGTAGAACTCGCTCAGCACCGAGCGGATGGGCATCACCTCGTGCCGCAGTTTGCGCTCCGAGACGTTGAAAATAGCCTTCTCGGCCTCGCCCATGACCGTGTCGATGGGGGTGGCTTCTTGGTAGGCCAGGGTCGCAATCTGGTTGGCGGCGGTCAGCATCTTGCGTCGCAGCGAGGTGGCTTCGACGAGTTTTCCGTAGGCCTCGGCGTGCAGGGTGGTCGGCACCTGGTTGAGCAAGGCGGTCAGGTAGGCCGGGCCGCCGATTTCCTCCAGCCGGTTCATGCTTTCGAGCGTGTCGCTGACGGTCAGGAAGTCAATCGGAATGCGCTTTTCGTGCAGGCTGGTGAAAGCCTCCCAGATGAATCGCAGCCGGTGCAGGTAGAAATCGTCCGGGTTGAGAAACTGCGCCAGGTCGTAATAGACTTCAGGGTTAATTAATACCGCGCCAATCACCGCTTCTTCGGCTTCGCGGCTGTGCGGCATTCCGGCAGTGTTGCTTTCGGGGGCGGGCAAGAAATCTGTCATGGGCTTTCAGGGGGAAATGGGGAAGTCGAGCAAAACAGGCACGTCCGAGTCAGTTATACCCTGCCGTGCCTGTTTTGTGCATTGCTGTTGAATGGCCGATCAGGATTCGTCATCCTGTTTTTTGTCGTCGTCCTTCGGTTTGTCGAGTTTGCTCAAAAAATCCTCGAAAATGGACAGGCGCGAGGGGTCTTCCATGCTGAAGGGTTTGTTTGCGCCGCCAGCGCCGGGCGCAGGCGAAGGGTCAGAGGCGGGCGCGGTGGAAGACGTCGCCTGGATGGAGGTCGAGCCGCGCATATCCTGTTCCGGCACAATCCCGGCCACATCCATCACCGATTCGTGCACCAGGATGGGCACATGCGCGCGAACCGCCAGGGCTACTGCGTCGGAGGGGCGCGAGTCGATGTTTAGGGTGCGCCCATCGTCGGTCTGGGCGACAATGTTGCCAAAAAAGATGTCATCGCGCAGGGCAATAATTTCCACCCGCATGACTTGAGCATTGAACACGCCGAACAGGTTTTTGAGCAGGTCGTGGGTGAGCGGGCGTGCCATTTCGATTTCATTCAAGGCAACCGTGATGGCCTCGGCTTCGTAAGGCCCGACCCAAATCGGCAGGTAACGCTCCGAATCGACCTGGCGCAAAACGACCAGCCGTTGGGGCGACATCAGGCTGACGCGGACACTGTCTATGTTTACTTCTATCATCTCATTCATGGCGGCTCCTGTAAGTGTTTCAATTTTAGCATAAGGCGGCCTGAAAAAACGTCTGCATTGTGTAAAAACGTCAATTCAGGCAATGCTGTTTTATAATCGACTTATGCCTATTCGTTTACTCTCTCCTGAAGTTGCCTCCCAAATTGCCGCCGGTGAAGTTGTCGAACGCCCGGCCTCGGTTGTCAAAGAACTGGTCGAAAATGCCCTCGATGCGGGCGCTCGCTCGGTGGATGTTGCCATCCGCAGCGCGGGCCGCGCCCTGGTAGAGGTCGCCGACGACGGCAAGGGTATTCCTGCCGATGAAATGCCCCTGGCGGCAGAACGTCACGCCACCAGCAAACTACGCGACGCCAACGATTTGTTTCGCATAGGCACCCTCGGCTTTCGCGGCGAAGCCCTGGCCTCGATTGGCTCTGTTTCGCGCATGACCATCACCAGCCGGGCCGCAAATGCCCACAGCGGCGCGCGGATTCACATCGAGGCCGGTATCGCCGGGGCGGTGGAGGTTGTCGGCGCGCCGCAGGGGACGGTGGTGAGGGTCGAGGATTTGTTTTACAACGTTCCGGCGCGGCTCAAATTCTTAAAGCAGGATGTGACCGAACGCCGCGCCATCGACGGGCTTTTATCGCGTTACGCACTGGCCTACCCGCTGGTGCGCTTCCGTTTCGTCAGCGATTCGGCGCCCATTCTGCAAACCAGCGGCGACGGCGACCGGCGCGCCATCCTGGCTTCGCTCTACGGCGTCGATGTTGCAAAACAGATGCTCGAAGTGCTGGCCGAAGAAGAATTTGAATCCGGCCAGCCCTTGCGCCTGACGGGATACATCAGCCCGGCCTCGTTGACCCGCTCGAACCGTAAGGAAATCACCTTTTTTATCAATGGTCGTTGGGTGTCCGACACGCCCCTGACCCAGGCCATCATGCAGGCTTATCACACCCTGCTGATGGTTGGGCGTTTCCCGCTGACGGCGTTGTTCCTCGAAATCGACCCGGCGGAGGTGGACGTCAACGTTCACCCAGCCAAGGCCGAAGTCCGTTTTCGGGGACAGGATAAGATCTTTAGCTTTGTCCAGCGTTCGGTGCGGCGCGCGCTGTTGGCTTATTCCCCCATCCCGGCCATGCCGCCCGCCCAGAATTTGTGGGGAAGCGGTTCAGTGTCCAGTGGACAGTATCCGGTATCCAGTGGAGAGTATCCAGTGGCTGGTGGGCAGGGGGTTGGTTTGGAGTGGGGGATTGCGCACAGCGAGGTGAATGCAGAAGGCAGAGTGCAGAATGATGAATCTGGAACTATGCCGCAAGGAGATAGTCAGCATTCCGCATTCAGTAATCTGCCTTTGCTTCGTCTGGTCGGGCAAATTGGCGCGTCGTACCTGGTAGCCGAGGGGCCGGATGGCCTTTACCTGATAGACCAGCATGCCGCCCACGAGCGGATATTGTTCGAAAAGTTGATGAGCCAGCGTGCCCGGCAGAGCATTCCTTCTCAGGCGTTGCTGACCCCCGAAGTGGTACACCTGCCACCCGCCAGCGCGAATCTAATCCAGGAGCAATTGCCGGTCCTGCAAAAATTCGGTTTCGAAGTCGAGCCTTTCGGGCCGGGAGCCTTCCAGGTGCGGGCCATGCCTGTCCTGTTTTCGGGCAGTGACCCGGCGGCGGCCCTGCGCGCCCTGGTCGAGGATTTCGAGGAGGATGAATCACCCATGCAAAACGAAATCGAGGCCAAAATTGCCGGACGGGTGTGCAAACGGCTGGCGGTCAAGGCCGGGCAGGCGCTTTCTCCCGAGGAACAACGGGCGCTGCTCGAAAATCTCGAAGCCTGTGAATCGCCGCGCACCTGTCCGCATGGCAGGCCGACCATGATTCACCTGTCGGTAGACGTGCTCGAGCGCCAGTTTGGGCGGCGCGGGGCAAGATAAGTTGGGCGAAATTACTTTTTGGGGATGTGTACGCTAAAGCGCGTGCCTTCGCCGAGTTTGCTTTGTACTTCGATACGCCCGCCGTGCCCCTGGATGATGCCCTTGCAGATGGATAGCCCCAGCCCGGTGCCCATCACCTTCGATTCAACAGCGCGGACGCGATAGAACTTCTGGAACATGTTGGGTAGGTCGCTCTCGGGAATTCCCAGGCCGGTATCGTCTACAAAGATACTCCATTCAGTATCCGACATGCTGGCCCGCATGACAACTTTGCCACCGGGGCGGTTGTATTTTATGGCGTTGCTGACCAGGTTAAGGATGACCTGCTTTAATTTGTCGCGGTCAGCCTGGATGTCGGGCATATCTCCCGGCACGTCAACCAGGAGGGTGACGCGGTTTTCATCCGCCTTGGCTTGCATCACAGACTGGCACTCTTCAAACACGGTCTTGATCGGAAAAGACGATTTGTGAAACTGCACCCGTCCTGATTCCAGCCGCGCCAGGTCGAGAAAAGACGAGGTCAGTGCGGTCAGGCGCATTGTTTCAGACTGGATGTTGCTGATAATCTGATGCGATTGTTCGGGCGAAATTTCAGGCCGCAAAAGCAGGTAACTGGCGGTATTGATGGATGCGAGCGGATTGCGCAGCTCATGCACGAATTCCGCAATCAGGTCGGATTGCTGGAACAAGCGCGAGTTTTCGATGGCAACCGCGGCCTGTGCGCCCAAGACTGTCAGCAAATCCTCGTCGGCTTCGCTGAACTCGCCTTCCTGCTTGTTGAGCACTTCTAGAACGCCGACCACTTTGTCTTTGGTAATCAGGGGGATGCCCATGATGGATTTCGTGGCGAAACTAACCGTTTTAGCAACTTTCTTAAAGTATCGCTCGTCTTTATTCACGTCGCGGATGCGTACCGGCTGGCGGTTGGTCACAATCCAGCCGGCGATGCTGTCCATCGGGACGACCAGCCCGCGCATGAGCGGGTCCATGTTGGTGGCGGCCTGGAAGTAGAGTTGCTTGCCCGTGTCATCATAGAGCAGGATGGAGGCGGCTTCGGCGTCGCTGATATCCCTGGCGGCTTCGATAATACGATTAAGGAGGGGGTCCAGTTCCAGGGTCGAGGCAAGGTCGCGTGAAATTTCAATTAAACGGCGATACTGCTCTAAATGGGAATCGTTATTCAGCATGATTAAGCACCCTTTTTGCGATGGCGGGAATAATTTGCGAGGCGTCTTCGTAAATGTTAATGTCGGCTCGGATGCTGATATAGGTCGGCGAGTTGTTGATAATGATAAGGTGCGCGCCTCGGTCGACCGCTTGCATTGGAAGGCCTGCCACAGGCAGAACCTCCAACGAGGAGCCAATTACCAGCATCAGGTCACATTTGCGCGCTTCAGACTGTGCCTGCTGCCAGGCTTTTTGCGGTAATTGTTCCCCAAATAGAATGACATCCGGTTTGAGAATGGCGGAGCAGTTGCTGCAATAGGGCAATTGTCCATTTTGCAGGAATGCGGGCAGGAAATCCTGATGAGGAAATTTACGGTAGCACTGTGTGCAGGTCAGGGTGGCTAGCGTGCCGTGCATTTCAATCACATTGGCCGCGCCCGCTTTTTGATGCAGGATGTCAATGTTTTGGGTGATGACAGCGTGGAGCTTTTCGTGTTTTTCGAGGTCGGCCAATGCCAAATGCGCGCTGTTGGGCCGGGCTTCAAATATGGAAGACGCCAGGGGGCGGAACCACTCGAAGAAAACTTCAGGATGAGTCCGAAAGGTAGTCTGGGAGGCTACTTCGAGTGGCTCATCTTTTGCCCACAATCCTTTGCCCTCGGAGCGGAAATCAGGAATACCCGACGGGGTCGAAATTCCGGCTCCTGTCAGGGCAACGATATGTCGGGCCTGTCCGATAAGTTCCGCGGCATATGCTATTGCCTCCAGGGTTTGGCCGGGCAGGGTTTCCATAATGTATTCTTATGCTGTTTGTTTGGCGCGCCCGATAATCTTGTTTGCCAGGCTGGTGTATTGTTGGTTGGTCAGGCTCTCGGTCTGCGCCAGGAAGGCTGTAGTTTGCACGCGGATGGCTTGCATCAACAACTCTGGAGCAGGCGTGAACGTGACCTCGATGGGATACTGGATTTTTTCCTGAACCTGCGGGGCAGATAACTGCGCCTCGGAGCGGATGCGGTAATTAACCGCCAGGCGAACCTTGCTTTCGTCAGCGCCGAGCGCATTCAGGTTATCAATCAGGTGGCGGGTATGGATAAGTGGATTTGTGAAAGGCTCTGTCACCACCAAGATTTCATCGAACGATGGTATCAGTTTTTGATTCAGGGATGTCAGCCCGCAGCCCAAATCAACCACCAGGTACTGTGCCATAAAGGTCATTTTGCTGAGTATGGCCAAGAAGTGTTGGGCGTTGTCTTGCAGCGATGCTTCACGGGGTTGCGGAGAAGCGCACAGGATTCTTAATCCCGATTTGTGCTTGCTGATTTTTTCTTTAATGATGTCCCGTGTGATTTCCTTGACCGGCATATTCAGCAGTTCGGTCAGGCCCTTGGGCTTGGGGAGGCCCAGGTCTTCCACGAGGGTGCCCTGGCCGGGGCGAAACTCGGCCATGATGACAACCGTTTTACTAATTTGCTCCGTGGCAGAAGCCAGGTTGAGCGCAACCGTAGTCGCTCCCAGTCCGCCGCGCGCGCCGAGAACGCCAATGACATGGGCGGGTTTGTCGCTGGCCGGGCCGGTTGGGGGGTTGACCTTTGCCTTGGATGCGCGCGCCAGCAAGGCCCGCACATGGGCTTGTAACTCGGCTGGATGAGTGGGCTTGGTCAGGTAGTCGTCGGCCCCAGCTTCAAACCCGGTGACTTTGTCGTCCAACTGGCTCTTGGCGGTAAACATCAGGATGGGAATGTTGACCGTCCGGGGGTTGGAGCGCAAATTGCGAGCGACTTCGTACCCGTCCATTTGCGGCATCATCACATCCAGCAAAATAAGGCTCGGGATTTCTGCAAAGGCCAGGTCCAGCCCTTGTTGTCCATTTGATGCTGCAATAATTTGGTAGCCCTGTTTTTGCAACATCATTCCCACCAGGCGCAGGGTGTCGAGGTCATCGTCAATTATTAGAATTTTTTCAGCCATGGAATATTTTTTCCTGATGAATAGAGCGCATGAACACAGTTTAGCATTAAGCCCGCATACAATCAAGGCGAGCCGGTAAATTTTTCGAGAGTTCCTGACAGTCAGGGCGGTTACAATAGGGGCATTCGCATCATCAATTGTATTTTTCGGAGACCTTCATGCGCGAAATTTCAGTCATAGGCATTGGACAAACCAAGGTAGACGAACACTGGGACAAGGCTATCAAAGACCTGGCCTTCGAGGCGGCCATAGCCGCTTTGCAGGATGCCGGGCGCGAAACTGCCGAGGCTCTGTTCGTTGGCAATATGCTCTCCCCAATGGTTAGTGGACAAAACCACCTCGCCACCCTGGTGGCCGACTGGATTGGCATTCGCGGGGCCGAAGCGGTGAAAATCGAAGCTGCTTGCGGCTCGGGCGCGGCGGCCTTTCGGGCCGGGCTGATGGCGGTTGCCTCCGGCGAGGTTGATTCCGCCCTGGTGGTCGGCTTGGAGAAGATGACCGACAAGGCCGGGCGCGATGTGACCGCCGCCCTGGCGACTGCCGCCGACGCCGACTACGAGGTCGAGCAGGGTGTTTCTTTCGTCGGGTTGAATGCGCTCATTATGCGGCGCTACATGCACGAATACGGCTGGAAGCACGCCGACTTTGCTCCCTTCAGCATTAACGCTCATGCCAATGCCGTTCATAATCCGTTTGCGCGTTTGCGTGAGCCGATAACTCTCGAGCAGTTCGAGAAATCGAGCATGATTGCCACCCCGGTTAACTTGCTGGATGCTTCGCCAACCGGCGATGGCGCAGCGGCGGCTTTAATCGTCCCCGCAGGCCGGGCGCGTGCGGATGGGAGAAGCGTCTGGGTGGTGGGCAGCGGCGCGGCCACTGACAGCATTGCCATCCACGACCGGCGCGAACCGCTCTTCCTTTCGGCGGCTTACAACTCTGCGCGCCAGGCCTATGCCCAGGCGGGAGTCTCGGCTGTGGATATTGATGTATTCGAATTGCATGACGCCTTTTCGATTATGTCCGCCCTGTCGCTGGAGGCCTGCGGCTTTGCGGATCGCGGCCAGGGGCCTCGCCTCGGCCTCGATAACGAGATCCAGGTGACGGGTCGTGTGCCGATTTGCACCCGGGGAGGGTTAAAGGCCCGGGGGCATCCCGTCGGCGCTACCGGCATGTACCAGATTGTGGAGGTCATCCAGCAATTGCGGGGTGAGTGCGGCCCAACCCAGGTGGACGGCGCAAAAATTGGCATGGCGCAAAATATTGGCGGCAGCGGCGCGACAATTATTACCCACATCCTCAAGCGCGAATAATAACGAAACGGGCTACGTTGACAGCCCGTTTTTTTCTTTTACCAGCCATCAACGAAAGCGGCCCATTCCTGGTTGTCGTCGATGTGCCGCCCGAAGATATAGGTGGCGCTGGAAGGCGGTTCTTTTGGCACGCGCAGAAGGTTCATGTAAACTTCTTCGAGGCGGCGGCCGCCCTTGCGGTGGTTGCAGCCCGAGCAGGCGGCGACGACGTTTGTCCAGGCGTGCGGGCCGTCCATGTGGCGTGGGATAACGTGGTCGATGGTCAGCATGGAACTTTGTTTGCCGCAGTACTGGCAGGTATAATTATCGCGTCGAAAGACTTCCTTGCGTGTCAGTTTGACGTGCGGCCGGGGACGGTGAATCATGTTCTCGAGCCGGATAACCGATGGGCGCGGAAAAGCCCGCGAAACGGTTTGAATCATCCCGCGTCCATTCGCAACCAGGCCGGCCTTGCCGTTCAGGATTAAACCGATGGCTCGGCGTGTGTTGCAGACATGAATTGGCTCGAAGTTGGCGTTCAGCACCAGGACTGCTTCGTCCATGACGGCCTCCAGATTTGCGGAATTATAATCCCCTTTGGGATTTGTTTTGATGAAAGATGAATATTTTTTGAGTTGGGAGGTTTGCCGATGAAGGTCATGATTGCAGGTGGCAGCGGCTTGATTGGGACGGCCCTGTCACGCTCCCTGTTGCGCGACGGGCACGAGGTCTGGCTGCTTTCGCGCAGCCCGCACAAGGTTCGCTTGACGCCCGGCGCGCAGGCTTTGGAATGGGATGGCCGGACGGTTTTTCATCAATGGCTGGGAACTTTCAGCCAGATGGATGTGGTGGTTAACCTGACCGGCGCGACCATTGGTCAGTGGCCCTGGTCGGACGCGCGGAAGCAGGAAATTCTCGACAGTCGTGTAAGGTCCGCGCAGGTCATGGCCGAGGCTTTTGAAAAGGCGTCCCCGCGTCCGCCGGTTTTCTTGCAGGCTTCAGGGATTGGCTATTATGGCCCTCGTGGCGGTGAGCCGGTGACCGAAGATTCTTCGGTGGGGAACGACTTTTTCTCGACCGTTGCCATTAATTGGGAAAGCGCCACGCGGATTATTGATACGATGGGCGTGCGGCGCGTTATCATGCGTAATGGGCTTGTGCTTGCGCGCGAGGGCGGTGTCCTGCCGATGATGGCTTTGCCGGTAGCCCTGTTTGCCGGCGGTCCGTTCGGCTCAGGCAAGCAGGGAATTTCGTGGATTCATGTCCGCGACCATGTGCGCGCGATGCGCTTTTTGATTGAGAACGAAAAGGCGCGCGGGATCTTCAACTTGTCTGCGCCAAACCCGGTTTCAAATGCGGATTTTATGCGCGCGCTGGCGCGGGCCATGCACCGCCCGTATTGGTTCCCAACCCCGGCTTTTGCGCTGCGTTTGGTTCTGGGTGAAATGAGCGACTTGCTGCTTACCGGTCAGTATGTCATTCCGCAGCGGCTGGTCAACCTTGGTTTTGCGTTTGACTTCGAGAGTATCCGCGATACCCTGATGGACTTGTATTAATTCTGGTAGCAATATATACTGAATGGGTATTTTTTGTCGCATTGGAGAACTCGATGCAAGTCGGAAACGTGCAAAAACTCATCTCCATTTTCGGGCAGTCTTTCAAGCGTTTGGGCGTGCAGGTTTCGCTCGAACGACTTGAAACCCTGGCCGTGACGATTCACCGGGGCATGACCGCCCAGGCGCGTCACTTCCATACGCTGGAGCATGTTTTTGCCTTTGTTGATTCCGACGATGCGATTAGCACCCTTGCCTCGCTTTACCACGATATTGTTTATTACCAGGTTGACATGGGCTTCGCCCCACACATTTGGGAGTTGATTTCGCCTTACATCTCCCAGGCGGACGGGGATTTTTGCGTCAGCGATATTCCGGCCTGGGATGACCTGGCCCACCTGACTCTGGATGTCTTTGCCCTCCAGCCGGGTCAACGATTGACCTCGATGGCCGTATTGAATGAGTTTTTGAGCGCGCTGGTGATGAACCGTCAGTTGGGCGACCTGTTGGGCGTGAAAGACATCTTGCGCATGAACCTGTGCATCGAGGCGACCATCCCTTTTCGCGGGCGCAATGCGGATGGAGAGAGTTATTTCGAGGTGATGGAACGACGCCTGCCCGAAATCGCCCGGCGGCACGATATCGAGATGAGCGAGCAGGATGTTGTTGAAACCCTGCAAGTCGCGGTGACTTTTGGCAACAAAGATATCGAGAATTTTGCCGAGACTGACCCCGGCCGTTTCCTGGACAATACCTGGAAGTTACTGCCTGAGAGCAATGCCGCCCTGCGCCTGCCGGATGTGTATTCAATTGGTACTTATCGCCAGGCCTTGCAGAAAATGGCGGTTTTCTTTGCGAATCTTGACCCTGAATCGGTATTCAACCAATATCGTGGTGTGCCCAGCGATGAAGTGTTCAACCAGATGTTGCGCTATTCCCGTGCGAACATCTCTGTGGCGCGAGAGTATCTTAGGCTGAAAATCCTGTCCATGACTGTGCTCGAGGCTCTTGCAATTGCCACGGGCGGCGATGCGCCTGTCTCGTTGTTTATGGGTGATGTACCCAGGGAAGGCATCAGCATCAAACGGCTTGAATACTTCCTGCCGGAGGTGGAAAATGCCCCTTGGGTTGACCAGAGTTCGGTAATTTACAAACTGCTCGAATCTGGGCGCTCGAACGAGACCAGTTTCGACATGAAAAACTCGCCGCTTTCGCTTTTTATTTACAAAAGCATCCCGCCCGACAAAATTGTTCACTATATGGAACGTTCCCAGTTGATGTTTTCCGGGAAAATTTCTGCCGACGACTTTTTGACAGAAATGGACCCTGCCGTTGTGCGCGCCATTGCCAGCGCCAGCGCCATTATGGTTTTTACCCGTCGCGAGGGGTTGCTCAAATACGCCAACCTGCCCTGATTGGGTTTGGTATAATATTCTCCATGCTGCCTGAAGAACGTACATACCGTCCTGAACTCTTGCCGCGCCAGGGTGAAATCAACGCCTGGCTTTTTGCATTGCTTGCTAGCCTTGCGCTGGGATTGTTACATCAGCAGGGTGTTGTGCCGGTATTCTCATGGATTTTCGTCATCTTCTTGCTCGTCTCGGCCCTGAGCATTTCCCTCGGCAACTGGATGGATCGGCGCACCATCCTGCGCATCGCTGCTGACGGTGTTTCCTTTGAGAACGGTCTGCGCCGCGTCTCCCTAACCTGGTCACAAATTGACGAGGTGCGCATCCGCCCGGCCCGCTGGGGAGAGCAGATTCAGGTCATCGGTGAGCAATCCCATTTCAGTTTCAACACTCTCGGCGAACTGCAATTCAAAGGCGAGAACCGCGCCAAAGTCGGATTTGGCCAGGGGCAGGAAATCTTAAAAGAAATTTTGAACGCCAGCGGCCTGACCAGGAAGAAACAGAACGACCGGTACGCTTATTATTCACGTGCCTAAACCCCCACGCTGTGAGGACAGGACGCGCCTGCCGGAACACAGCAGGCGCGTTTTTGATTGATAAAAATACCAGAGAGGTACCACCATGAACATCAACCAACAAGTCGAAATCCTTATGCAGGGAACCGAATACGGCGACGAAAATCTCACCCGCCAGATGGAAAACGAACTGCGCGACCGCCTGACCGAGGCTGAAAAGCAAGGCCGCCCGCTCAAGGTCTATTGCGGCTACGACCCGCGCACCGCCGACCTGCACATCGGACACACCGTCACCATGCGCAAATTGCGCCAGTTCCAGGAACTCGGCCACGAAGTGACCTTCGTCATCGGCACCTATACCTCCTTAATCGGCGACCCCTCCGACAAAGACAAACTGCGTCCGCTGCTGACCCACGACGAGGTCATGGAAAACGCCCGCAGCTATGCCGAGCAGGCCTTCCGCGTGCTCGACCGTGAGAAAACCATTATCCGCTACAACCATGAATGGCTCTCCGGCCTGACCTTCGCCCAGCTCATCCAACTCGGCTCCAACTTCACCATCCAGCAGTTCCTGACCCGCGAAGCCTTCCGCAAACGCTTCGACGAAGGTGACGGCATCTACCTGCACGAATTCTTCTATGCCATCATGCAGGGCTACGACGCCCACGCCCTCCAAACCGATGTGCAAGTTGGCGGCACCGACCAGCTTTTCAACATCATCACCGCCGGGCGCAAAGTTATGAGCGCGATGGGCGCAAAACCCAACATCGGCATCATCATGGCCATCCTGCCCGGCACCGATGGCGTGGTCAAGATGAGCAAATCGCTCGGCAACCACATTCCGCTCAACTCGAACCCCGAAGACATGTACGGCAAAGTCATGTCTGTGCCCGATGCCGCCATGCCGCAGTTTGCCAAACTGGTCACCCGCTGGATGCCTGCCGAAGTTCACGCCTTTGAAAACGACCTGAAAAGCGGCGCTCTGCACCCCCGCGACGCCAAAATGCGCCTGGCCCACGAAATCACCGCCACTTACTACAGCGAAGAGGCCGCCACCGGGGCCCAGGATGCCTTCGTGCGCCAGTTCCAGCACGGTCAAATCCCAACCGACATGCCCGAATACAGCCTCCAGCCCGGCCAAACCGCCCTCGACGTGCTGATTGCCGCCGGGTTGGTCGCCAGCAAGTCGGATGGAAGGCGCATGTTCGATCAGAAAGGCGTCAAACTTGATGGCGAAGTCCTCGAAAAAGGCGACGCCGAACTGCCCCACCCTGGCGTCCTGCAAGTCGGCAAACGCCGCTTCGTGCGCGTAAAATAAACCTATGCCCACGCAAAGCCGCAAAGAACGCAAAGATTAAAAACTTGGCGACTTGGCGGCTTTGCGTGAAATGTTTTAATTCGTAGAAACCTCGTTTCTTACTAACTCCTGCCAGCCTTCGACCTCGACCCCCACCTGAACCAAACCGGGCTTCACCGGCAGCACGAACTTGATTTTCCCCGCTGTTTTCTTTTTATCGACCCCAACCGCCTGGAGAATGGCTTCGGGATTTATTTCTGCTGGAACCTCTACCGGCAAACCGAGGCCTTCCAGCGTTTGGCGAATCTCATTTGCCAGCCCGGAACGCGCCACCCGCAGCTTTTCCGCCATTTCGGCGACAATCACCAACCCGATCGAAATCGCCTCCCCGTGGAATAACTCAAATCCCGAGGCCAGTTCGATGGCATGACCGACTGTGTGCCCCAGGTTGAGCGCCGCGCGGAATCCTTTTTCGTAGGGGTCGGCTTCAATCACTTCGATTTTGACTGACATCGAACGCCGTACGATTTCGTCCAACCGGTTTTCGACCTTTTCCCAGCCCTGACTGCAAATCTCGAATAATCCCTTATCGGCAATCAGCCCCGATTTGACCACCTCCGCCAGTCCGGAGCGCAGTTCGCGCTGGGGCAGGCTGGCGAGAGTCTCAGGGTCGGCCAGCACCAGGCGGGGTGGATGAAACGCGCCAATCAGGTTTTTGCCCTGCGGCAGGTCGAAGCCGGTTTTGCCACCCAGCGACGAATCGGCCATGGCCAGCAGGGTGGTAGGGACGCCGACCCAGTCGATTCCGCGCAGGTAACTGGCAGCGGCATAGCCCGCCAGGTCGCCGGTCACGCCGCCGCCCAGGGCGACAACGGTGCTTTTACGATCCATACCCAGGCTGAGGAAGGATTGCCAGAACCCGGCGATTGTCTCCAGCGTTTTGTTTTGCTCCCCGGCCGGGAAAATCACCATTTCGGCGCTGTAACCGGCGTCGGATAGCGATTTCAGGGCATGCTCGCCATACAGCGGCGCGACATTGGAGTCGCTGACGACGGCCACCGGCCCGCCCATCCCGCGCGCTTTGAGCATTGCACCGAGTGACTCAATCCCGCCGGGCTGCACGCGCACATCGTAGCCGGTTTTGCCCATGCCGCGCACGTGGAACCAGCCCAATTCGCGCTGAATGCGTTTGATCAGTTTGGCCGGAGAGGCCGAGGATGTGTCGATTTGCAGGGGGAAGGATGCGTAGTGTTCGCGGCGTGTAGTCAGCAATTTTTCGAGTTTTTGAGCCGGGTCGTCCGCCACAAGCGGCCTTTCCTCGCTCGATTCGCTCAATCGTTTTAGCAAAACGTCAAACGGGGCGGTCAGCAGGATGACCCGTCCGTGAGATTCGGCCAGGGTGCGAGAATCCGCCCTCAGCAGCGCGCCGCCGCCGAGGGCGATGACGGAGTCTCCTTTAACGGTGTCCAGGATGAGGGTGGAGAGCGTCTCGTGTTCCAAAAGCCGAAAGGCCGATTCGCCTTTGGAAGCGAAAATGTCTGGGATGCTGAGTCCGCTTCGATTCTCAATTTCAGAATCGAGGTCGTAGAGGGGCAGGTTGAGGGCGCGGGCCAGTTTTTTTGCGAGGGTGCTTTTGCCAGCGCCGGAGGGGCCGTAGAGGAAGATGTGCATGGAGTCTCTCGCTTAATTTTTTTCAAATAAACTGCGAAGGCTGCAAAGAGCGCTAAGTTTTTTATTTTCTTTGCGTACTTCGCGCTCTTAGCGGTTCGATAAGACTTAATCCCAGAAAATGTGTTCGCCACCGATGATGTGCAGGTCCGAAAGGCGGGGTTGGCACAAGGTGGCGAAGCGCGGCAGCATTTCGGCCAGGCTGTCGCCACCGAGTTTGGCGAGCAGGGCGTCGGCCAGGATGAAGGCGGTCATGGCTTCGAGGATGGGCACGGCGCGCGGGACGGGGCAGAAGTCGGAGCGTTCGTATTTGGTGTCGACTTCGAGGCCAGTGGCAAGGTCGACCGAACGCTGCGGGACGAGGGTGGTGGCGATCGGTTTCATCGCGGCGCGGATGATGAGGGCTTCGCCGTTGGTGACGCCGCCTTCGAGGCCGCCGGAGCGGTCGGTGGGGCGGGTCAGGCGCTTGCCGTCGAGGTGGATGGCGTCGTGGGCGCGGGTGCCGGGCAGGCGCGCGTTTTCGAAGGCGTCGCCAAATTCGACGCCTTTCATGGCTTGCACGGAGAGAATCGCCGCGCCGAGGCGGGCTTCGAGGCGGGTGTCCCACTGGGCAAAGGAACCCAGGCCGACCGGCAGGCCGGTGGCGGTGATTTCAAGGATGCCGCCCAGGGTGTCGCGCTCCTGCATGATTTGTTTGATGCGTTCCTGCATTTTCGCGGCGGCGACGGGGTCCGGGCAGCGCACATCGTTGGTTTCGGCCAGGGCCGGGCGTTCGGCGAGCGGGATTTCGGCCAGGTCGGCGTCGATTTCGCCGATGCTGCGCACATAACCGCCGACGCGGATGCCGAATTGGGCCAGGAAGTGCTTGCAAATGGCTCCAACGGCAACCCGCGAGGTGGTTTCACGGGCCGAGGCGCGTTCGAGCGAGGGGCGCAGGTCGTCGTAGCCGTATTTGACCGCGCCGGTCAGGTCGGCGTGGCCGGGGCGCGGAATGGTGAAGGCCGGGATGGGCTTGTCCTTCCATTTGACGTGGTCGGCGTTGATGACCTGTAACGCAATCGGCGCGCCGGTCGTTTTGCCGGCCATCACGCCGGACAGGATTTGGGCGGCGTCTTTTTCGATTTTCATGCGTCCGCCCGAACCGGCGCCTTGCTGGCGGCGCGAGAGTTCGGTGTTGATGATTTCGGGGGTGAGCGGCAGCCCGGCGGGCATTCCGTCTAAGATGGCCGTCAGGGCCGGGCCGTGTGATTCTCCGGCGGTCAAAAATCTTAAAGGCATAAGGCCTCCATTTCTTGGAATTTAAAACCTGTACACGGATTTTACGGATTACACGGAAGGACACGGATTTTTTCTGGATTTTTAAGACCAAACAAGGTTTTCATAAAAAATAAAAATCCGTGTTTCTCCGTGTGCCGTAGGCCCGTGTAATCCGTGTACAGTTTTTTGATGCAATTATTTCCAAATATCCAAATCACCCAATCGATTAAGCGCCTCGACCAGCTCTGAATCGGGAGAGCAGAAGGCCAGGCGGGCGTAGCCTTCGGTGCCGAAGACAGTTCCGGGCGTCAGGCTGACGCGGGCATTTTGCAGAACGTGGTTGGTGAACTCGACGGCTTTCCAGTCGCCGGGCAATTTGAACCAGGCGTAGAGCGAGGCCTGTGGCAGATCGACCTCCAGCCCGAGTTCGCGCAGGTGACCGATGACCAGGTCGCGGCGGCGCTGGTAGACTTGGTTGCGCGGCCCCAGCCAGGACTGGTCCCCGCTCAGGGCGGCGATCGAAGCTTCCAGGATCGGTTTGAACCCGCCCGAATTGACATTGGCCTCAATCGTACCGAGTGTCTTGAGCACCTCCGCATTGCCAACTGCGACCGCTGTGCGCCAGCCGGCCATGTTGTGCGATTTGGACAGGGTATTGAATTCGATCGCCACATCCAGCGCGCCGGGGATTTCGAGCAGGCTGGCGGCATAGTAGCCGTCGTAGGTCACCTGTGTATAGGCTGCGTCCGAAACCAGTAAAATGTCGTGGCGCCGGGCAAACTCGACGGCAGATGCAAAGAATTCGCGTGAAGCGACCGCCGAAGTTGGGTTGTTGGGGAAGTTCAGCCACAACAGCCGGGCGCGACTTAAAATATCGACAGGGATGGCCGTCAGGTCGGGCAGGAATCCCGTTTCGCGGCTGGACGGCACAATGAATGGCTCGGCCCCGGCAAAGCGCGCTCCGCGCACATAGCTCATATAGGCCGGTTCGGGAATCAACGCCACGTCACCCGGCTCGAGCAAGGCCTGCGACAGGTGGAAAATGCCCTCCTTCGAGCCGAGAAGCGGCAAAACTTGGGCTGTCGGGTCGAGCGTCACGTTGTGCAGGCGCTGGTAAAGCCCGGCCCAGGCCTCGCGCAGGGCAGGCGTGCCCTTGATCGGCTGGTAACCGTGGCTGTCAGGCCGGGCCGCGGCACGCGTCAGGGCTTCGATGATATGCGGCGCGGGCGGCAGGTCGGGCGAGCCAATGTCGAGACGGATGATCGGCATCGGGTTGCCATCGGCGCGCAATGCGTTGATGCGCACATCGACAGCGGCGAAGAAGTGGTCAGAGATGGTGGTGGTGCGGGTGGCGAAGGTTTTCATTTCAAAGCCTTTTTTTGCGCAAAGCCGCCAAGTCCGCAAAGAAAAAAAACATAAAAACTTGGCGCTCTTTCCCGAAGGACATCGGGACGATGTGCGGCTTTGCGCGAGATGATTATTTATTTGATTCGAGACTCATTTTCATGGCGCTGCGGTCGGCTTTGTGGCCGGTCCATAGTTCGAAGGCCAGCGCGGCTTGCTCGATGAGCATGCCCAGCCCATTCGAGGCCTGCAAACCAGCGGCGCGGGCGCGTTTCATCAGCATCGTTTCGGGCGGATTATAGACCAGGTCGTAGACAAATGCTCCCGGCGGGAAGTCACCGTCCCAGGCGCAGGTTTCGATGTTGGGGGTCATGCCAAGCGGCGTTGTATTGACCAGCAGCTCAAAATCAACTGTTTTGGGATCGAGACTTTGGGCAGCCTGCAAGCCGAATTCTGCTACGAGGGCCTGGGCTTGCTCGATGCGCCGGGCCGCCACCGAAACCTCCCAACCGTGGGCTTTGAGTGCAAAAACAACAGCCCGCGCGGACCCGCCTGCGCCCAGCACGAGAGCAGATTGGTGATTGGTGATTTTCGATTTTCGATTAACCATTAACGATGAAACATCATCCCAAAACCCCGCCGCATCGGTGTTATCGCCGATTAAGCGGCCATCTTTGGCATAAATCGTATTCACCGCGCCGATGGCTTTTGCCGTTTCGGAGAGTTCATCCAGCAGCGGAAGTACCGCCTGCTTGTGCGGAATGGTTACATTCAGTCCGTGGATCTCTCCGCTGCGGACGCGCTCCAGGAGACGGCCCAATTCGTCCGGGCGGGCAGGGTCAACCGGGAACAGGGAATAACTGCCTTCCAGCTCTGCTGCCACTAGCGCGGCAGTGTGCAGCTTGGGCGAAAGGCTGTGCGAGAGGGGAAAGCCGGTTAGGCCGAGTTTATACATCAGCAATCAGTGACCAGTTTTCAGTAATCAGTCCTGAGCGGAGGGTCGAGTAGCGCGTCAGCGCGTATCGAGACCCGTAGTCGAAGGACGGGATAACTGGGATAAGACATCGAAGTAGTTTGGAAATGTCTTCGAAACACAGCCGGGATTTTCGATTTCGATGCCCGGCGCGCGCAGGCCAATGAGCGAGAAGGCCATCGCCATGCGGTGGTCGTTGTAGGTCCGGATCTTTGCCGGGCGGATATCCTTGCAGGGGTAAATGGTCATGCCGTCCGGGTGCTCTTCGACGGTCACGCCCAGGCGGGTCAGTTCGGCGCAGGTCGCTGCAACCCGGTCGGTTTCTTTGACCCGGGCTGAAGCGATTCCGCGAATCCGGGTGGGGGAGTTGGCAAAGGGTGCAATCGCCGCCAGCGTTTGAGCCGTATCGGGAATGTCGCGCATGTCCACGTCCGGGCCGCGCAGCGTTGAGTGGCCAGTGACCAGTATGCAGTGGTCAGTCTCTTCGATGGTTGCGCCCATTTGAGCGAGTATATCCAGAAATTTGATATCTCCCTGTTTCGATTGTCGCGAGATATTCTCGACGCGCACCGTCCCGCTGCAAATCAACGGCGCAGCGAAAAAATAGGAGGCGGCTGAGGCGTCCGATTCTATGGTGTAGCGTTCCCGTGCCCGGTAGCGCCCGGCGCGGACGGTGAACTGCTCGTAGCCGCGCCGTTCGACGCTCAGCCCGAATTCTTGCATGACGGCCAGGGTCATTTCGACATACGGTTTGGAGTTGAGTTCGGTCGAAAGGGTCAGTTCAACGGGATTTTTGGCATAGGGTGCGACCATCAGCAGCGCCGAAAGGAACTGGCTGGAAATATCCCCGGCGATGCTGGCTTGCCCGCCCGGCAAGCCGCTGGCGTGGATCGTGATGGGTGGGCAGATGGATGTTCGATACTCGGTATTCAGTATTCGATATTCGATATTCGAAGATTCGAGTTTCGAGCTATCGAGTATCGGCGTTATTTTTGCGCCGAGCGCTTCCAGCGTTTCGACCAGGTCGCCGATCGGGCGTTCGCGCATGCGCGGTTCGCCGTCCAGGGTGTATTGACCGTTGCCGAGGGTCAGGAAGGCGCTCAGAAAGCGCGCAGCCGTCCCGGCGTTGCCGATGAAGAGCTCGGCGTGGCTGGCCGGGATGCGCCCGCCCTGTCCGCTGACGGTCATCGTCTGGCTGGCTTCGTCGAGCCGGACGTCAAACCCCAAAGTCTGGAGCGCGGCGGCAAAATAGCGTGAATCGTCGCTGAAGAGCGCGTTTTCGAGGCGGGTGGTGCTGTCAGCCAGGGCCGCGATCAGCAGGGCGCGGTTGGTCAGCGATTTCGAGCCGGGGACGCGCACGCTGGCGTTGATGGGTTGGGTGATGGGTTGAATGAGCATTTGCGAAATATATTTTTCACGCAACACTTGCCCTGGCGGGCAGTGCCAGGGAGCCGCAAAGACCACCAACTTTTTTTGTTCTTCTTTGCGACTTTGCGCGAAATTATTTGACTTTCCGTTCGACCGCTTCGGCTACAGCGCGGATTTGCTTGACCATTTGGGCGAATTTCTCAGGTTTGAGCGATTGCGCGCCATCCGAAACAGCTTCTTCGGGGTGCGGGTGAACTTCAACGATCAGGCCATCGGCTCCGGCGGCGATGGCGGCCCGCGCGATCGGCAGGACATATTCCCATTTGCCGGTTGAATGGCTCGGGTCGAGAATGACCGGCAGGTGAGTCTGGGCTTGCAGGACGGGGATGGCGTTGATATCGGTCGTGTTGCGGGTGGCTGTCTCGAAGGTGCGGATTCCGCGCTCGCAGAGTATGACGCGCCGGTTGCCGTCCGAGAGGACGTATTCGGCCGCCATTAGCAGTTCCTCGGCGGTGGCCGACATGCCGCGCTTGAGCAGGATGACTTTGTCGGTTTTGCCAACGGCGTGCAGCAGGTTGTAGTTCTGCATGTTGCGCGCACCGATTTGAAGCACATCGGCGTATTTGGCAACCAGCGGGACCTGCTCTGGGGCCATGACCTCGGTTACGACAGGCAGGCCGGTCAATTCGCGGGCCTCGGCCAGGATTTCCAGACCGGCTTCGCCCATCCCTTGGAAGGCGTAGGGTGAAGTGCGCGGTTTGAACGCGCCGCCGCGCAGGGCGTGCCCGCCGGCTTCTTTGACGGCCTGGGCGATTTCGAGCATTTGTTCGCGGCTCTCGACCGAGCACGGCCCGGCGATGATCAGGATTTCATCGCTGCCGACTTTGACGCCGTTGACGTTAAAGATCGTCTTTTCGGGCTGGAATTCGCGCGAGGTGATTTTGTACGGACGCGAAATGCGCATGACGCTGTCGACACCGTCCATAAGTTCGAAAGTCTCTTTGGAGACGCGGCGGATGTCGCCGACCACGCCGATGACGGTGCGCTCGGCGCCCCTCGACAGGTGAGCGTTTAACCCGTTTTTCTCGACATAAGCGACGACGTTGGCGACTTCGGCCTCGCTGGCGTTGGCTCGCATGATGACCATCATAGCGCCACCTCATGTTGCGGAACTGTGCGGCCCATCGCTTCGGCAATCGCGCGGACCTGCCTGACCATCTCGGCGAATTTCTCTGGTTTGAGCGATTGCGCCCCGTCGGAGGTCGCCTGTTCGGGGTGCGGGTGGACTTCAATAATCAGCCCATCGGCCCCGCCCGCGACGGCAGCCCGCGCTATCGGCAGGACGTATTCCCATTTGCCGGTCGAATGGCTCGGGTCGAGGAAGACCGGCAGGTGAGTCTGGGATTTGAGCACCGGTACAGCGTTGATGTCGGTCGTGTTGCGGGTCGAGGTCTCGAAGGTCCGAATCCCGCGCTCACAGAGCATGATGCGCCGGTTGCCGTTCGAGATGACGTATTCGGCGGCCATCAGCAGGTCCTCAACGGTGGCGGCCATGCCACGCTTGAGCAACACTGCCCGCTGGGTTTTGCCAACCGCGTGCAGCAGGTTGAAATTCTGCATATTGCGTGCCCCAATTTGGAGCACATCGGCGTATTTGGCGACCATCTCCACCTGGTCGGGAGCCATCACCTCGGTCACGATGGGCATCCCGGTCAGTTCGCGGGCCTCGGCCAGAATCTCCAGCCCTGATTCGCCCATCCCTTGGAAGGCGTAAGGCGAGGTGCGCGGCTTGAAGGCCCCGCCGCGCAGGGCGTGCGCACCGGCCTCGCGCACAGCCTGCGCGGTTTCGAGCAACTGCTCACGACTCTCGACCGAACACGGCCCTGCGATAATTAAGATTTCATCGCTGCCAACTTTTACCCCGTTGACATTAAAAACCGTGTTCTCTTTTTGGAACTCGCGTGAAGCCAGTTTATACGGACGTGAGATGCGGGTGACGTTATCCACGCCTGGCATGAGCGTTATCACCGCAGGGTCAATCTGGCGGATATCGCCGACCACGCCAATCACGTTCCGCTCGGCGCCGCGGACGATGTGAGCGCGCAGTCCATTGTTTTCGACCATGGCGATGGCTCCGGCCAAATCCACTTCTGTTGCTTCGGTCTTCATAATAATCATCATAGGGTATTTCTCCTTTGGGCGTTTGGGGGGTTGCTAATCATAAAATAATTCAAAACAGGCGATACTTCAGTTTGAGACCAGGTCTGGCCGCAGGACAATCGCTTTGCGCAAGTACATGTGCCGAATTTCGCTTTGCAGCAAGTCCGTGTTCCAGTGAATGAGCACCCTGAGTACTTTTGGCAGGCTGTCGGGTACGGCAATTTCCAACCCGCACAAAAGCGGGACTTGTCCCCAGCCCATTTTTCGAGCAGCCTGCGCCGGGTGGACGGACGATAAATCCGGTGTCAGCGTAAAGGTAATGCTGGCGATATCGTCCGGCGCGAGGCTGGGATTGGCTTGCAGGATGGCTTCCAGCAGTTCCCGTGTGGATTCAAGGATGAGTTCCGGCTGGTCTGCCTCGATACTGATTGCGCCGCGAATTCCACGAACTGGCATAAGAAAATCTCCTTTGGGTCTCTTCAAGTTATAAAAAAAGCGCGAGGCCGTGTCGCCTCGCGCTTTTAGGGGTCTTTTTCTCTCTATGCCCGCTTAAGCACCGCTAACGGCAGTCCGTTTGGGGGAGCCGTAAAAATAAAACCAAAAAAAGTAAAAGCGGGCATAAGTTTCCATAAGTTAAGTTGGCGTAGTTTAGCACCCGCTTATGGATGCGTCAAGAGCCAGTTTATAAAAATTTTGTGAAAATTTATATCCGTGGGCAGCCTTCTTCACGGCAAACAATAGGGAACCTGCGGACGGTCAACTTTCGCAATGAAAATGTTGATGTATAATATCAGTCCATCATCTGGGGATGACAGGCTTCGACAGGAGAGGCTGGCCCCGGAATGCGAGCCGAGAGGCGCCGAACTCGATAACTCAGCGCAAACACTTAAGTGCCAATCGCACTCCCTACGCCGCTATGCCCCTCGCTGCCTAATCCGCAGTAGAGAGTTAACCGGCCCGTCCCTACGGGGACGGCGTCCACCGCTCCCGCTCCCCTCCCGGAGAGCGAGTGGGCGTCAAAATGGAGAGGTGCCGCGTCTGACGGTCACGCAAGACGCGAAAGAGGGCCTTCGGGCCTGAGTGAATGGCCGCCGTTCGGTTTTGCCGATTGAATCTTCGGCGGCGACACAGTCAACCGGCTACGCTCGTAGATTTCCGTGGGACGAATCTTTTGGACGCGGGTTCGATTCCCGCCATCTCCACTTTTATAAAAAACACACCAATAGGGGTGGTGTTCCATTTTGTTGTTCCGCGTTTAGCCATGAAAATCGAAAAAATAACCCTGCATCATTTGCGTATGCCGCTGGTTTCGCACTTCGAAACCTCCTTCGGACGTATTTTTGAGCGTGACTGCATCCTGGTTGAAATCCAATCGGAAGGGCTGACAGGCTGGGGAGAGTGCGTTGCCGACCGCGACCCTGGCTATTCTTACGAAACATCTGGCACGGCCTGGCACATTCTGCAAGATTTTATTGCCCCGTTGCTCCTCGGTCAGCAGGTGGCAGACGCCCATAACTTCCAGTATCGTGTAGCCAACATTCGCGGGCATCACCTGGCCAAGGCCGGAGTCGAAATGGCGCTCTGGGATTTGCTCGGCCAGCGCACCGGGAAAAGCCTGCGCGAATTATTTGGCGGGCAGAGGGGCAGTGTCGCCGTCGGCGTATCGGTTGGCTTGCAGGATACGCCGGAAATCCTGCTCGAAACCGTTTCAAGATACATCCAAGATGGCTACCGGCGCGTCAAATTGAAAATCAAGCCGGGGCGCGACATCCGCGACACCGAAACCGTTCGGCGGGCCTTTCCGCAAATCCAACTGCAAGTTGATGCCAACTCGGCTTACACGCTCGAAACCGCTCGCGGGTTGCTTCCGCTCGACGACCTTGGCCTGCTTCTGATAGAGCAGCCGCTCTTTGAAGACGACATCTGGGATCACGCTAGCCTGCAAAAAAACTTCAAAACCCCGATTTGTCTCGACGAGAGCATTATCAGCCCTCGCCATGCGCGTTACGCGATTGAAATGCAAGCCTGCCGCATCATCAACATCAAACCGGCGCGTTGCGGCGGGTTGAGCCAGGGATTGGAAGTCCACGACCTGTGTCAGCAAGCCGGGATTCCGGTCTGGTGCGGGGGGATGCTGGAAACGAACATTGGGCGGGCCTCGAACCTGGCCCTGGCCTCGTTACCCAACTTTTTGCTCCCCGCCGACATTTCCGCTTCCGCGCGCTACTATCGCGAAGACCTGACCGAAGAGACTTTTACCCTGAATCCTGACAGCACCATCAGCGTGCCCGAAAAACCCGGCCTGGGGGTTACGGTTATCCGCAATCAGGTCGAGAAGTTTACCCTGGCCAGGGTGGTGGCTTAACCTGATAGTATTGCAAACTCTAACCAGATTCATATGCCCGCCGGGCGGGCTTTTTGGTAAAATGCAATCAGACATTTCTTGTCTGATTGGTAATCCCGTATTCGTTTCGGGATAAGGAGAAAACTTATGGCTGGCATGGACCGCTTTACACAGCGAGCACGACGCGTACTCAGCCTGGCACACCAGGAGGCCGAACGCGCCCATCATAATTTGATAGGGACTGAACACCTGCTGATAGGGTTGATTGAGGAAGAAGGTGGCGTGGCCGGACGCGTTTTGCGTGAAATGGGCCTCGAGGCCCAGCGCGTGCGCGAAATGGTCATGCGCCTGACCGGCGAGGGACGAACCCCGCCCGGTGAGCGTATCGAACTCGCGGCTGATACCCAGCAGGTGCTTGAATTGGCCGTCGAAGAAGCCCGCCGCATGGGGCATCATTACATTGGCACCGAGCACTTGCTGCTTGGTTTGATTCTGATTGAAGGGACAGCCATGGAGGCCTTGCGCCGCCTGGGTGTTACCCCGGATGAAATCCGCCGCCAAACCCGCCGCATTTTGCAGGAATCCTCGACAACCGTCCCGCCGCCGGCTCCCGCTGGCGGGGCGGGACGCGACCAGCAGCAGCGCGGCCAGGCGCAGGACAAAAACGCCAAGACCCCGCTGGTCGACCAACTGGCTACTGACCTGACCTCCAAGGCCGAACAGGGCAAACTCGACCCGGTCATTGGCCGCCAGATGGAAATCGAGCGCGTTATCCAGATTTTGGCGCGCCGCACCAAGAACAACCCGGCCCTGATAGGCGAACCCGGTGTTGGCAAGACGGCCATTGTCGAAGGGCTGGCACAGCGTATCATCGAGGGAGAAGTTCCGGCCCCGCTGATGAACAAGCGCGTCCTGCAACTGGACGTTGGTTCGTTGGTGGCCGGTACGATGTATCGCGGCCAGTTCGAGGAGCGGCTCAAGCGGGTGATTGATGAATTGAAAGCGACCGGTTCGATATTGTTTATCGACGAAGTTCATATGCTGGTCGGGGCCGGCGCGGCAGGGTCCAGTGTAGATGCTGCCAATATCCTCAAGCCGGCCCTCTCGCGCGGCGAATTGCAGGTTATCGGCGCGACCACGCTCGACGAGTATCGCAAGCACATCGAATCGGATGCGGCCCTTGAGCGCCGCTTCCAGCCCATCCAGGTCGAGGAGCCTTCCGAGGAAGAGACCATTGCCATTCTGAAGGGCATCCGCACGGCTTACGAGGAACACCACAAACTGGTGATTTCAGACGAGGCCCTCGAAGCGGCGGCCCACCTTTCGTCCCGCTACGTGACCGAGCGCTTCCTGCCAGACAAGGCCATCGACCTGATTGACGAATCCTCGTCGCGGGTGCGCATGTATAAATCCCCGGCTGCCAAGCAGGCCAAAGACCTGTTCACCCAGCTGCGGGAGGTGCGCCAGAACCGCGCCCTGGCCCAGGAAGAAGCCAACAACGAGGAAGTCCAGCAGTGGCAGGAGCAAGAGATTTCCATCGAAAACCAGTTGGAGCGCATGCGCACCATGTGGGACCGCGCCAACAGCCCGGTTGTGACCGCCGACGACATTGCCGAAGTGGTTGCCATGTGGACGGGCGTGCCCGTGATGCAGATTGCCCAGGAAGAATCGGAGCGTTTGCTGCACATGGAAGACGAACTCAAGGCTTCCATCATTGGCCAGGATGAGGCCATCGACGCGATTTCCCGCGCCGTGCGCCGCGCCCGGGCCGGGCTTAAAGACCCGCGCCGTCCGATTGGCTCGTTCATTTTCCTGGGGCCGACCGGGGTTGGCAAGACCGAACTGACCAAGACTCTGGCAAAATTCATGTTTGGCAGCGAAGATGCCGCCGTGCAGCTGGATATGTCCGAGTTCATGGAGCGTCACACGGCCAGCCGCCTGGTGGGAGCGCCTCCGGGATATGTTGGCTACGAAGATGCCGGTCAACTGACCGAAGCCCTGCGCCGTCGCCCATACTCGATTGTCGTCTTTGACGAAATCGAGAAAGCGCACCCCGAAGTGCATAACATGCTGCTGCAAATCATGGAAGAAGGTCACCTTTCAGATGCCAAGGGCCGCAAGGTTGACTTCCGCAATGCGATTATCGTGATGACCTCCAATGTCGGTGCCGACCTGATTAAACGCCAGACCGCGCTCGGCTTCCAACTCAAACGTGACGAAGTTGCCGAGGAGAAGGTCTCCTATGACGATATGCGTAAGAAGTTGAACGAGTCGCTGAAACGCGCTTTCCGGCCTGAGTTTATCAATCGCGTCGACAGCACGATTATCTTCCGCGCCCTGAACAGGGAAGACATCAAGAAAATTGTCCGTCTGGAACTGGATAAGGTTGCCCTGCGATTGGTGGAACACAGCATCACCCTGACGGCTACGCCCGAGGCGCTCGACCTGTTCGCTGAGCAGGGTTACGATGCCGATATGGGCGCGCGCCCGTTGCGTCGCGTCATCCAGATGCGGGTTGAGGACAAACTCTCCGATGCGTTGCTGGCCGGAACCTTTGTGGACGGTGACAGTATCGAAGTCAGCGTAGACGCGGATAGCGAAGTGGTGTTGAACCGCATCGAAAGCCCCCAGCCTGAACCGGCAGTTTAGAACAAGAAAATGGGTGGCCTTGATGACCACCCATTTTTTATTCCTTCTTGGTGATATGAAACCTATTGGCAATTTGGACATGCTTTTTTCGATGGAATGGTAACCCATGCTGATAACAGGAGCGATATGAATCGACAAACGCAACAAGCAACCCTGGCTGGCGGATGTTTCTGGTGTCTCGAAGCGGTTTTCGATGACTTGAAAGGC
>Ga0208244_100526_pt1 | contig 35161 bp, 25 predicted proteins | sample SubbioCR12Aug_5A_FD_184828 | JGI IMG/M metagenome (GOLD analysis project Ga0208244, IMG submission 184828) | Serpentinite rock and fluid subsurface biosphere microbial communities from McLaughlin Reserve, California, USA - CR12Aug_5A (SPAdes) | ecosystem: Environmental > Terrestrial > Deep...
TAATCCGCTCATACTGCCTGTGTGCGATAGCCAATCCGGTTCGGCTGCAATTTGAAGAGCATGATTATTCTTTACATAATTGGCGTTGTAGGCAACCTGCAATCCAACCGTACCCGTTGCATTTTCAACACCTACTGTTGCAGAATTGATAGTTCCCGTCATGTTGTTATAGTAAGTCATTATCTTACCGCTTGAGTAAAGAACAACCTGCCAGGTATAACTTGCTGTACCGCTGTATCGCTGGTAGTTCGTCCATTGAATAATGAACCTGTTACCATCCTGCTTATAGTGAACGGTTCCGGGTGATTTTGCATCGAGGTCATCCCAGAAGGGACAAATCAATTCGTTAGGAACTGCCGCAGTTGGTATAGCAGCATTAGTAAATGAATTGGATGTAATTGGAGCAAAGCACAAGAACCCGTTAGTTGAGATATAAATTTGTGTTTTTAATTGTCCGTAAAACTTTAAGTTGAAACCGAGGTTAAATGGACCGGCATAACCTTCATCGGTAGCTCCAAAAGTACCGGTAGCAATCCAATTCGTAACAAGTGTTCCGGTGGAAGCAATATCGTTCCAAACATACTGCGGACCATTCGGCTCGTCGCTGTCAATCCATTTATAACCGAATGGATCGGGACCGCCCTGTCCTTTAATAGATTGTCCGAAACTTTCATCAGGTGTTTCTTTATTGCTATTCTTTACACTTCCATCGGAAATAGGGATTAAACGTGCTTGTACTGACGCAGTAGGATAGTTATGATTATCAAAAGTAATCGAATAATTAAGTGTTGATGGATTCAATGTAATATTTGAAATCGTTATTGTATCAACTACAGTGGCAGCACCACCCAATAAATGCGAAACGCCTGCCGGATTAATAGTACATTGAGGAGCTATTAAAGTAGAACTGTTGATTACGTTCGACATCAGGGATTTATTCCCCCACATATCCACTGCCTTAGCGGCAAAATAGTAAACAGTGCCGGGATTAAGCTCATCAACAGTAAATGATTTGGGAGTACCGGCTGTATCGGATTGTCCGGCATATATTGTTTGCGGTGCCGAATTGAAATCGTTATCGTTTGCAATTGCCGTTGTTGAATATCTTATGTCATAACCTGTTACACCACCGAAGGTAGAGTCGTATGGTGCAGTCCATGTTAATGTAACCGAATTTGAAGTTTGATTGCCCGCAGCTAAATTTGTAATAGGGTCGGGTGCTGTTGAATCAGGTAGAATAACTCTCTTTGTTTCTACAGAAGGATCACCCATACAGTTATACATTTCCATATAACGAAGCATAGTAGACCCGGTTGTTATAGTTCCTCCGTAATGTTGAACTGTATAATATTTCCCCATATCAAACATCGGTGTAACTTTAGTAAGATTGTCATCAAACATAGATTTGAATAATCTTTTCTCAAGAATGTCATCTTCATCCCAATAAGAGTTAACAGATGAACCGTAAAAAGTCACTCCGCCATTTGTTGTTCTAATCCATGTTTCACCGAAACACTCTGCTAAATGATAAGAGCCGGTAACACATGCAAAAGAATAAACAAAGGGATAAATTGTGTTGTTCGTTAAAGAGTTTACCTGGCTTTGACTAACCGATGGTCCGTCAGCCCATGAAGTTTCAGAACCGTGTCCCGAGAAAACTGCAAACAATTGGTTATCGTTCAAAGCATTAATAACTTGCTGGGTTGTAGCTCCATGGCTAACCATGTATAATTTAAGGTTAGTATAATTTGCGGGACCGAAGTAATTGTTTATTACAAAATTATGTGTCCCTTCGGTTATAGAAGAATTATCCTGCCCTGCCATGAAAACATTTTTCTTCGGAACAGCACCGATATTGTTTTCCATATAAATTGTTTTATTGATTATGTTCTGAAGTTGTGCAGGACTTGCAATAGAAAACCTTCCGATAAAAGCATCTGCATAATAGTCGCTTCCTTCAAGCTGAACGTAATTTAAGTCGGTTCTTGGGGTACCGGCGCCGGCGCCTGTCCATGCAGGTATTTTATCTGTATCGCCGACAAGTAGTATAAATTCCGGTTTTGTTGCCGGGTTTGAATATCGCTGTTGAATGAAAGTTTTAATAGCCGTTGTTGTAGTTCCGGTTACTGTTGTTGTAAAGAGAGCAACATTAAATCCAAACGAACCTTTGTGTGTAACAAAACCAGCCAGACCGGCTTCATATTCCGGGGCAGTAATAATAAGATAGTTTTGGATCAACTTCGTATTTCTTTTTTCATAGTTGATAAAGAACATATTGAAAAATTCGGAATAAGTCTCCGAGTGTTCATAGTTCGTTTCAACAGGATTATCAAGTTCAATTCTGATTGATGCGGTTTGAATAAAGTCAATCACTTTTGAATAAGGTGTATAATTAAAAGGATAAATTGTTACAGTAACACCTTTAACTCCTGCAATTATGAACGGTTCGGATATTTTAACGATAGGATAACCTGTGTTCATATCCGAATTATAGAAAGATTGATCATAATTAAAAGGTCTATCCTTTAAAGGTAAATTTCTCTGCCATGGTTCCTGGAACGGGAATAGATGTGTTTGTAATGTTTGATTTCCTGTAACTGTGTTCAAAACAGAAAAATTTGGAACACTCTCATTACCGGTAATCATAAGATTGAATGATATTTGCGGTAAAGCGGGACGACCGATATCCGTGGTTGTACCGTATTTAGTTTCTAGTAATGTAAAATCGGTTCCTTCAACTGTTTTAGTTCCGAGTGTAAATTCGGGTAAATTGAAGTCGATTAAATAGCTCTTTCCCGTTTTTGTTATTTTTATTCCTTCCGGTGTTTCCGCAAAGGAGTTATAAACGAACAAAAAAGATAAAAAGCAGATAATAAAGCTGAGTTTTTTCATTATGTCTCCGATAAATAAATGATTAACGACTATTTAATTCAAGTTCTTCAAATGAGATGTTCATCAAGTGGTACTTAGACCATCCTTTGAAATCGTAATGCCACCATTCCGATGTGATACTTTCAAATCCGTTCTTCTCCATCAATTTCCTAAGTAATGCTCTGTTTTCTATAACTTTCTTAGGTAGTTTTATGTACGCATGGTGTGCTTTATGCGTAAAGTTGTCATACTCTGTCGGCATTTCAAGCTCTTCACCTGTGCTGGAGTCAATTATTGTAAGGTCCACCGCACAACCTCTGTTATGTCGCGAACCTTTTTTAGGGTCTGCGGCGTATCGGTCATCTTTTACATATTCCCACATTAATTCTGTAACCGAATAAGGTCTGTACGCATCAAAGATTTTCATTTCGAGGTTTTTATTTTTTAACTCCTCTTGAATTTTCTTCAATGCTTTTGCAGCGGGAAGCCGTAAATATGCTTTGGGTGATTTGTAAAGTATTTTTTTAGTAAAGTTATCTTCTGTGGCATATTTAATATCTATTTTTATACCCGGAATAAATTCTTCCAGGTCTACCAGGCGGTTGTTCTCATCCTTTTCAACAAGTTGACTGTAAAGTTTGTAATTCTCGATAACCGGCAAACCGTACTTATTTTTAGGGACGGTTTGAGCATTAACGGTTGAAATTACAAAAAAGAAAAAAACTAGAACCCGGATGGAGAAACGAGCGGATAATCTTATAGAGTAAAATCTCAATTCATAAAACTTTCTAATTTATTTTGATAGTAAACTTAAGATATTTAAAGAGAATTCTCAACTCTTAAAACAGGGTAAACATTAAGCTTGTGATCAAAATAGGGGGAGCGTTCATAAAAGAAATTTAGCCTTTGATACGGATTCCCCCTGAATTTTTCATCTTCAGCTAATTTCTTCTCAAATTCTTCTTTCAAACCGGGTATTTCATTTAACATTTCAACAGCCATTTTCTCCATTACATACCGTTCAAAATATTCTTTCCTTTCGAAAATCGTATTAAAGAATCCCCATCTTAAAAACGAATCTGCCGATTTCGGCTCAAGCAGCCAGAGAATTACTCTAACTGTTCTTTGATCTGTTTTTACTTTAAAGCTCCCAGCCGTAATAATCTCATCTTCCTGTATAACATCATAATTACAATTTACTGTTTGTCTTCCCTCGTAGGGCACATCGCTGAATTTAACGTCTTTGAACTTATATTTTGTCACATTTAATTTTGTTTCTTCCGATATAGTTTCAATTTCAACACCGTGGAGTTTCAAACGATCGACTATTAATCCCCACTCCTGCGGAATAATATATGCGGAGGGTACTATGATAGAGTCAACTATTTCAAGTTCGTTATAATAAGGAACTATTTCTTCAAATTTTTCGCCTGTGAAAGTTGTTCTTATTCCGCCGGAAACAACACTTGAGTCTCTTACGGACTTAAAGCCCTTATATAGAATTTCTGAAGGAGTGTCTTTTATTTTAAACTGAATCGGAAAATATTCCTTTTCTTTACTGTACATTTCAACCGTTTTTAAATCGGCTTCCCGGTTAAGAACAAGAATTTCATCTTTCTGTTTTCCGATATATTCTATTGAAGCCTCAATAGCTGCTTTCGTTCCGAATACTCTTTCCTTAAAAGGTTTCATCATGTGTGTTTCGACTAACAAGCAAATTCTATTTTGAATCGCCACATATCCGTTCGAAAGACGTGGTGAACCAAACCAGTCATAAAGTCCTTTTTCCGGTGCATTATCTCGAAATCCCAGATAAGGAAAAACAAGAAATCCTTTCTCTTCAACATACTTTTCAAAGTAAGGAATAAAACTGCTTTTTATTTTTTCTGCCATTGCGGGATAGACATTTTGAAATTTTTCTATTCCGTATGTAACGGTGTATTGAAAATCAGCACCATTAGTAGTATGATTATCAATAAGGAAATCGGGCAGCCAATTACTGAACAGTTTGATAAGGTATTGCATTTCCGGGGCATCTGCTTTCAGCCAATCCCTATTCAAATTCAGGTTTTGTGCTGTTGTTCGCCATCCCATTTCAGCAGGACCGTTTTGGTTGATCCTGTTATATTTTGAAAATCTTTCATGTCCGTCAACACTAAAAATTGGAATGATAAGCAAATTACAATGATCGAGATAATTCGATTTTTCTTTTGTAATAAGTATTTCTCGCAGGAGCAGCATTGTTGCATCTTTTCCCTCAATCTCTCCTGAATGTATCCCGTTAACAATCATCAAAAGCGGTTTGCCGGTTTTCTTTGCTTCTTCCGGTGTAAAAACTTTCTCTTTCGAAACTATAAGAGCAAAAATATCTCTTCCCTGCGGTGATTGACCGATTGAGAACATTTTAACATATTCGGACGCTGCTTCAAATTTTTTGAAGTATTCCATTGTCTCTTCATATCTTGCCGTTTCAAGATAGTTCGACTTTTCAAATTTAGTTAACCACTCATCTTTAATAACGTTTTGAGCAAAAGTAGGAATGTATAAAACTATGTTAAAAAAAAGGAGAAGTGTTAAAAATCTGATATTTTTTTCGTTTTTCATTATAAATCACTTTTTTTGATTCAATGCTTCCACAATTCTCTATCAAGGCTTCTATATTGAATAGCCTCACTAATATGTTGCGGATGTATTTTCTCGGAATTCTCAAGATCTGCGATGGTTCTGCTTACTTTTAATATTCTATCGTATGCGCGTGCAGATAGTCCGAGTTTTGTCATAGCCATTTTTAATAATTCGGCAGATGCAGTATCCAGTTTACAGAATTCTCTAACCTCTTTAGAACCCATATCTGCATTCGTGTAAACATGTTTTAAGTGAGAAAATCTCTCAAGTTGGATTTTCCTTGCAGTAACCACTCTTCTTCTAATTTCATCTGAACTTTCTCCCTTTGCTTCGGACGAAAGCTCTTTATACTTTACGGCAGGAACTTCAATATGAATATCTATTCTATCAAGCAGTGGTCCCGAAATCCTTGCCATGTACTTTTGAATTTGCTGGGTTGTACATGTGCACTCTTTATTCGGATCGGTATAAAAACCGCAAGGACACGGATTCATTGCTGCTGCAAGCATGAAATTTGCAGGAAATTCAAGAGACATCTTGGAGCGGCTTACGGTAACTCTTGCGTCTTCAAGCGGTTGGCGTAGTACTTCTAAAACATTTTTTTTGAATTCCGGTAATTCATCTAAAAACAATACTCCGTGATGAGCGAATGAGACTTCACCCGGACGAGGAAAAGAACCTCCCCCTACCAGTGCTGCATCCGAAACAGTGTGGTGTGGGCTTCTGAAAGGTCTTTCCGTTATCAAGGCTTGATTTCTCTGCATAATTCCTGCAACGGAATGTATCTTGGTTGTTTCAAGTGCCTCTTCAAATGTTAATGGAGGAAGGATTGACGGAATTCTCTTTGCGAGCATTGTCTTTCCAGAACCCGGGGGTCCGATCATAATAATGTTATGAGCCCCGGCAGCTGCTACTTCCAAAGCTCTTTTTACATTCTCCTGTCCCTTTACTTCCGAGAAATCAAGATGGTACTTATTTACTGCTGAAAAAATTTCATCTTTACTTGTAAAAACCGGTTTCTTTTCAATATCACCGTTAAGAAATTCAATTACCTCGTTAATATTATCCATTCCGTAAACATTTATTCCATCCACGATTGATGCTTCATTAACTGAATCGGAAGGGACAATTAATATTTTTTTACCGTTCTTTTTGGTTTCTACTGCAACCGGAAGTGCTCCTTTAACGTGTCTAAGTGTTCCATCAAGAGACAACTCGCCAAGAATTACAGAATCCGTAAGAAGACCCGGTTTTACAGCATCATTTGATGCAAGTATCCCGATTGCAATCGGCAAATCAAAAGCACTCCCCTCTTTTTTAATGTCCGCGGGGGCTAAATTTATCGTAAGTTTTTTAATCGGGAATTCGTAACCGCTATTTTTTATTGCTGCAATAACACGTTCACGGCTCTCTTTGATTGCACTATCAGGCAGTCCTACTATTGTAAAAGCAGGAAGATTTTTTTCACTATGAGTTTCAATTTCAACAAAAAAAGCATCAATACCGTAGGTTGCACTAGAAAAAACTTTTGACAACATACCCCACCTCTTGCTTTTGTTTTTGGATCATTTAGCAAGCAACATTTTTTTTGTCTGACTAAACGAAGGTGTGCTTACTGTATATAAATAAACTCCTGAAGGAAGATTAGAGTCGTCAAACGAAAAATAATGTTCACCTTTTTTTAGAAATCCTTTATGAAGAAGTTCTATCTCTTTCCCTTCAAGATTATAAACGATTATCTCGGCATAAGAATCCTCAAACATCTCCACAGTTATCTTTGTATTAGGATTAAAAGGGTTGGGGAAATTTTGTTTAATATCGAAAGTTTCAATAATTCCTTGACCGATTTTAACCTGCGATGAATAGGAAATACTGCCGTCTGAATTAACCTGTTTAATCCTATAATAAACAACTTTGTCCTCGGGTCCCGGTGAATCAATAAAAGAATAGACGAAATCTTGTTGCTTTTCGGAAGATAATGTTGTAATCGTAAAATAATTTGTTCCGCTTATCGATTTTTCAACAGAGTATTTAATAGCTTCGCTATTATCAGCACTGGTCCACTCAATTAAAAAACTGCTTGCTAATTTCTTAATATTTATCTCAGGGGCAGAAGTAAATATCGGTGCATCCGACTTAACTAATTGAACAGAGTTGTAATTCAATTTACCGTATTTATTATCTTGAATTAATTCTTCGCCGAAATCAAAATTAACTTCCATAATTGGAATTAACCCTGTTAATTTATCCGTTCTGTAGTTGTAACAATCCGATAAAGTCATTTGGTCGCGGCTAAATGAGAAGTTAAGTTTATCAAGGTTAAAACCGCCGTTTGCTTTTTTAGTAAAAAACGATGCTACTAAATCTTGTTGTCTAAAATCAGAGTTAGTACGCAGTTCGGCAAACCGGCATCCGTTCAAGTAAAAATAAAATAGATTATTTGTAAATGAATAGATTATAGAGAAGTGATACCAGTTTTTCAAGGAGATGAAATTCTGCCTGTAAAAAAGAATGTCCTGATTTTGTTCTTCAAAACTTAATATGTTAAAATCGTTCAACTTTAATCTGAATATTTCTTTACCGTTGATCTTGTTAATTATCCTGAAAAAATTTAATGCGGATTGATTAAATTTAACCCATGTTTCAAGGTATAAACTCCCGGCATCGAATCTATTTAGCTCAATGTCCAGAAATGATGCTTGATTAAATAATCCTGATTTCCCGGGCTTTCTGGTCGGTTTGTAAACATTAATAAATCCGGTATAATCATTATCATTATCAAAATCGGAAGTGGGTTTATATGAGACTTTCTTAATAACTTTTTCTTTGAGTTTTACCAGTTGAACAATCTTTATAAATATTTTTTCAGAACTCCCCGAGTTCAAGTTCCATAAGACCTGATAAAAATCACCGGTCTGCATATTCAACATTTTGTTTGTAAGCAAAACCTTATAAGCTGTTTGAGTTACATTATCACTGTTTACCGGAATGAGGAGAAGTTTAATTGTTTTACCGGTTGTTCTAGCCTCAACGAAATTAACCGTAACATTTTGATCAAAAATAATTTGAAACTCTATAGTCTCTGTTGAATCTATCCTTGCTGAATTTATTAGGGAGATGTCGAAGTTGGTATTATTCGCAACATAATCGGGGAAGAAAAGCCGATTCCTCCTCTCTCCGTCCATTCCGTTTGCCATGAAACTGAACAGAAAGAGTAAAAATATGTAAATTGGAATATGCATTTGTACCAAAATAGATAATTTTAGAGAAAAGAGCAACCTATTTGAATTTGCGTAAGAATTCTATTCTATCTTGAAGTTCACTGACCGGGACAAGTAATTTATCTTTCCCATAAATAGCATCTTCACGATTTGTAAATGTTAACTCGTAGTCCTTACTCATTACTATCGCTTCTTCGGGACAGACTTCTTCGCAGAACCCGCAGAAAATACATCTCAGCATATTGATCTCAAATTTTTCCGGGTATCTTTCTTTTTCTCTTTCTGTTTCCGCAGCTTGAACTTCAATTGCCAGTGCAGGACAAACACGTGAACACAAGCCGCATGCTACGCATCTTTCTTCGCTGTTTGCATCCTGAACAAGTACAGGTCGCCCCCTATAAGATGATGGTGGTTCAAACTTAACCTCAGGATACTCCATAGTAAATTTAGGTTTAAACATCATTTTAAAAGTTAGAGCCAATCCTTTGGCAATTTCAGGAATATATATCTTTTGAAAGAATGTTAAATCTTTATATCTTTTTTTCTCTGCCATCTAAACTCCGGTTTAGCTTAATATCATTACTAAGATTGCAACCCAAACAAGGTTGATTAAGGAAAGCGGGAACATCACTTTCCAGCCGATATTCATTAATTGATCGTATCTGAAGCGTGGGATACTCCATCTAACCCAAATAAAAAAGAAAAGCAGCAACCCAACTTTTATAAAGAATGCCCCTACTTGAAGCACAGCCATCAATCCCGCAGGAAGTCCGAGATACTCAATATAAGGGATATGCCATCCACCGAGATAGAGAGTGACTATTAATCCTGCCGAGATAATCATATTTGCATATTCTGCAAGAAAGAATGCTGCGAATTTCATACTGCTATATTCCGTATGATAACCGCCGACAAGTTCCGGTTCGGCTTCCGGTAAGTCGAACGGTAAACGGTTAGTTTCTGCAAATGCGGAAACTAAAAAAGTGATAAAACCTATTGGCTGGATAAATGCATTCCACATCAAACCGCTTTGTGAATTTACAATTTCGATAGGTCTTAACGACTCGGAAAAGAGAAGAACTCCGGCAACCGAAAAACCCATTGAAATTTCATATGAGATCATTTGTGCGGAAGAGCGAACACCTCCGAGTAACGAATACTTACTCCCTGATGACCATCCGGAAAAAGTCAAAGCATATACTCCTATAGAGGTTAATGCAAGGACAACCAGAATGCCCATATTTACGTCGGCTACAACAAGCGGAATTTGCAGACCGAAAATAGAAACCTCCGGTCCGAATGGAAGAACAGCATAAGTACTAAAAGCAACAAACAGTGCTAAAATCGGGGCTAATGTATGAATCGATTTAACTGCTGCCTGTGGTACTATATCTTCTTTAAGAAACAATTTAAAGACATCTGCGAAGGGTTGAAAAATACCGGCAGGACCCACCCGGTTAGGACCTAATCTATTTTGGACCCATGCACTTATTTTCCTTTCAAAGTACACAAGATAAGAAACCGTAAGGAGCATAACATTTACGATCAATATTATCTTAACTAGTGTAATAACTACTAACTGCCAAATTTCCATTGATTAAAACTCCGCTAGTTTTTTTTCAGTTTTAAGTTGAACCTGCAATTGAATCCCTTGTTCACCAATATCGTCATAGTTAATATCTTTTAGCGCGTGAATTGATTTAGCCATCTCATCGAAGACTTCGTCTGCACTGTTATACTTTATTTTACTTCCGAAAGCGGCAAAAAGTCCTACAAATATTCGCCATGATGAACGGGCATCAATTTTCTTTACTTTCCCCCACCTATCGAAAGTTGTCCCGAATTTATCTAACCTGCTAAGTTCCATCCCGTCAAGAGTTCTGTCGACATCAAGTGTTGCGATTGCAGGTCTGATCCTTTGAATTCTCCCTTCAAAATTAATCCATGTACCGTTTTTCTCTGCATAAGTGGAGGATGGAAATACAATATCTGCAATTGCTGTCGTTTCATTATAATTTGATGAATGGACAATCAGAAAATCAAGTTTAGAAAATTCCGTTTTATATTCGGGATATAACGAGATTATGTTTTCTTCCAGGACATAAAGAGCTTTAATTTTTCCTTCCTGAATTTTTTTAAGGATTGAATCGATACCTTTTCCATCTTTTTCAATCAAACCTGTTATTACTGCCCCGTTAAAATTCGGTATTTTTTCTTCTCTTATCAGGATGTTATCTCCCGAATCTGGAATTTTGTGATCTGGAACCGTAATATTTTTTACACCGAGAACAGTTCGTGCAAATCTGGCTAGTACATAGTTTTCTTCACATGTTGAAAAACCGGAAGCTATAAAGGCTATTTCTTCTTTATTGTAACTCTTTAATTCAGAAATAGCACTAGCAAAAGCTTCATCCCAGCCAACCTTGGTCAACTTTCCGTCTTTTTTAATATGTGGACCGTTAATTCTATTCTCTGCATGTACATCTTTGAACGTTTCAATTCTTCCATAGTCGCACATCCAATAACCGTTAACCGATGGATTATATCGCGGGGTTAAACGAAGTATTTCGTTACTTCTGGCCCAAATATCAATATTGCAACCCCTTGAACATCCGGTACACACAGATTTAGTTGATGACATATCCCAAACACGTGCTTTAAATCTGAAATCACGATTAGTTAATGCACCAACCGGACAGATATCCGTAACATTTAACGAATACGGATTGTCGAGTTGTTTACCGGGAAAAGTTTCTATCGTTACTCTATCGCCACGTTTTACAAATGTAAGCTGGGTTTCACCTGCGATTTCATCACAGAAACGAATACAGCGTGAGCAGGAAATACACCGTTCACCATCGAACATTACATAAGGTCCTAATGGAACTCGTTTATCTTTGTGCATTTTCTCTTCAGTGAATCGGCTTTCACCTACACCATGCTGATAAGCATAATCCTGAAGTTTGCACTCACCTGCTTCATCGCATATCGGACAATCAAGCGGATGATTAATTAGTAAAAACTCCATAACTGCATTTCTTGCAGAAACTGCTTTCTCGGAAACCGTATTTACTACCATTCCCTCGGCAGCTAAAGTGGCGCAGGCGATAACAAGTTTGGGCATCTTTTCAACTTCAACAAGGCATACCCTACAGTTTCCCGAGACAGATAGGGAAGGATGCCAGCAAAAATGCGGAATATCAATTCCGTTCTCTTCAGCAACTTGAATAATTGTTTGACCTTGTTTAAAACTTAATTCTTTTCCGTCAATTGTAATTTTGGACATATAAATCTCTTATTATGCAGCTTTATTCAATTTTTTATTATTGGATTTTATTAATACTTTACTGAAAAGTGAGCTATCAAGAACTTCATTTGCAATCTCCGATATTTGTTCCGGTGAAATAGCATCAATTCTCTGGATAATTTCTTCAATTGGAATAAACTTATCAAAATATAAGAACGAATGTGCTATTCTTATCATTCTATTTGTTGTGTTTTCAAGGCTAAGAATCAATCCGCCTTTAACGTATTCTTTAACACGCTTTAATTCTCTTTCAGATATTTTAACATCTCTAAATTTTTGAAATTCTTTTGCAATAATTGAAACAACTTTATCTACGTGTTTTTCATTAGTAGAAAAATAAACTCCGAAAGCGGAAGCATCCGAAAAGGAATTGAGGAATGAATTTATTTGATATGTTATACCCCGTTTTTCTCTAACTGCCTGAAATAATCTTGAACTGCTTCCTTCTCCAAGTGCATTTGAAAGAAGTACCAGCGGAAATCTTTGGGGATTATCGAACCCGTATGTCTTCCTTCCGATTATGCAATGAACTTGCTGAATCTCTTTTTCAATAATTAAGTTTGATGCAAAATTCTCTTCACTTGTTTTTCTTGTCTGAGGAGAATACTTAAAATTATCGACAAAAATATTTTCCGTTAGTTTAACAATCTCATCATGATTAACAAGTCCGGATGCTACAACTAACAATTCACCTGTTAAAAATTTTTCTTGATGAAACTTATGTAAAAGTTCCGAATTGAAACGAGTAATATTTCTTTCGGTTCCGATTATCGGGAGTCCAAGACTACTTCCGTTAAAAATCAGCTCTTCGAACTTGTCGAATATCAGCTCTTCCGGATTGTCATTAATGTCATTCAACTCGTCAAGGACAACACTTGCTTCCTTAACAATATCTTTATCCCTTAATAATGGATTAAGCACCATATCGGAAACTACGTTGAAAGTTTTACCTATATTCTGGGCTAAACCTCTTCCGTAGAAGCATGTATGTTCTTTCGAAGTGAACGCATTTAGGTATCCGCCGACAGATTCAATTTCCTCAGAAATTCTTTTTGCACTTCTTTTCTTTGTCCCTTTAAATACCATGTGTTCGATAAAGTGAGAAATCCCGTTGTTATCAACCGTCTCATCTCTCGCTCCCGAATTAAACCAAAAACCTAAAGAAAAAGATTTTACATAAGGGATATGTTCTGTTATTATTTTTATTCCGTTTGGAAGTTTTGTTATTCTATTATTACTCAATATTGTTTTCTTTTACTCTCATACAAATTTGAAGTGTAAATATATAGAAATGGGTTTAGTTTGGCAAGGTTCGGAGTGTTGACATTTTTTACAAAAAAAGGGAGGTTCTGCCCTGTTTAGCCGGACAAAACCTCCTAAGAAAATTATAGATTTTTAATTTCAGTCGTTAGTTTATTTATTGCTTCTTTTGCATCACCAAAATACATAAGAGCATTCGGATAGAAGAACAACTCATTTTCTATTCCGGCATACCCTACATTCATGGAACGCTTATTAATAATTACAGTTTTTGCATAATCAACATTTAAGATGGGCATTCCGTAAATAGGACTGCTCTGATCGTGTCGTGCAGCCGGATTAACAACATCATTTGCCCCGATAATTATGGCAACATCTGTATTGGGAAAATCATCATTAATATCTTCCATTGCATAAAGTTTATCGTAATCAACTTGAGCTTCTGCCAATAAAACGTTCATGTGTCCCGGCATTCTACCAGCAACGGGATGAATTGCATATCTAACCTTAATCCCTTTTTTCTCAAGCACATTCATTAAATCCCTAACTGCGTGCTGAGCCTGTGCAACAGCCATTCCGTAACCCGGAACAATTACAACACTACTAACAGAATCAAGCAGCATTGCAAGCTCCTCAGCATCAATTGATTTTGCCTGTCCTTTGGGAGAATCCGTTGGAGCTGGTCCCTCAGCACCGGCTGAAGCCCAACCACCGAGGACTACATTCATAAGTGAGCGATTCATCCCGCGGCACATAATCATTGTTAAAATCAATCCGGATGCTCCGACTAAAGCACCTGCAATAATCAACATATTATTTTCAAGTACAAACCCTGTAGCTGCAGCAGCTAATCCTGAATAAGAATTTAATAGCGAAATTGCAACCGGCATATCGGCTCCGCCTATCGGTAGAACGAGTAAAACACCAAGCAGGAGTGAAACAGCAACTACTGCAATCAACAACGATTCTTGAAAAGGATCAACAACAATAAGAATACCGGCAATAATAACCCCGAGAAGCAATAAAGCATTCAGGGGATGTTGTAAAGGATATTTAACTACTTTTCCTGTAACAATTCCCTGCAGTTTTCCGAATGCTATTAGCGAGCCTGTAAATGTAATCGAACCGATTAGAACACTTAACACAATTGTTACAGTTGTTGACTCCACAAATGAAATCCCTGGGTCATTCAGTTTATTATAATATTCGGAGAGAGCAACAAGTGCAGATGCACCGCCTCCGAATCCGTTAAGTAAACCAACCATCTGCGGCATTCCTGTCATTGGTACTTTCAACGCCATAACAGTACCGATGGCGCTTCCGATTATCAATCCTGCGAAAATCAATTCCCAGTTAATTAATTTAGTTAATATTACAGTAATTAAAATTGCAAGGAACATTCCAAGAGAAGCCAGGAAATTTCCCTGTCGTGCAGTTTTCGGTGAGCTGAGTTTTTTAATTCCGAATATGAATAGGACAGATGAAACAAGGTAAACGATATATGAAATTATCGTCACTATCCCGGGAGAAGTTATTGTAGTATTTTCCATTTTTTACCTCATTTCTTCTTAAACATTTTTAACATTCTATCGGTAACTAGGAATCCGCCCACAACATTTATCGTTGCAAAAATGATTGCGATTAAACCAAGCCATGTACTTATGGAGTGCTGCTCCATCGAAGCACTTATTAATGCACCGACAATTGTAATTCCCGATATTGCATTTGAACCGGACATTAGCGGTGTGTGCAATGTTGGCGGTACTTTTGTTATTAATTCAAATCCCACAAAGATCGCTAACACAAATACGTAGATGTGCATTAAAAGATCTAAACCTTCCATAAAACTTCCTTTCTTACTTTAACAATTCTTTAATTCTGTCACTTATCACTTCACCGTTTTTTGTGACAAGACTCCCTTTTACAATTTCATCATTAAGATTCAATTCGATTTTACCATCTTTCCCGATATGCTGAATAAGACTTAATATATTTTTAGAATACATTTCACTAGCATGAGTAGGTACCAAACTTGGTAAATTCGGCTCACCGATAATCGTTACACCATGCCTTGATACGGTTTTCCCGTTTTCGCTCAGTTCACAATTACCACCGAATTCTACCGCCATATCAAGAATGACACTTCCTTTTCGCATATTTTTCACCATTTCTTCGGTAACAAGAATCGGTGCTTTTTTGCCCGGTACAAGTGCCGTTGTTATTACAATATCAGCTTCCGTAACGTGCTTGAATACCAATTCTTTCTGCTTCCGTAAAAATTCTTCGGAGGCTTCTTTTGCATAACCTCTTTCATCCTGCATATTTTCATCGGTTTGAACTTCAATAAATCTACCGCCAAGACTTTGGACTTCTTCTTTTACGGAAGGACGAATGTCCGACACTTCGACTACTGCGCCGAGTCTTTTTGCAGTTCCGAGTGCTTGCAGACCTGCCACACCTGCTCCCATAATAACTACTTTCGCAGGTGAGATAGTACCAGCAGCAGTCATCATTAACGGAAAGATTTTTCCAAGGTGATTAGCTGAAATCAACACACTTTTGTATCCAGCAATATTAGCCTGCGAACTTAAAGCATCCATTTTTTGAGCAAGTGTTGTCCTGGGAATTAAATCCATTGCAATAATATCAATCCCCTTTTCAGCGCATATTTTTGCACTTTCCGGGTAATGCAGCGCGTACATGAATGAAATCAATAGAGTTCCATTTTTTATTTTATTGATTTCCTCAGTCGCCGGACGCTGAACTTTTAAAATAACATCTGCTTTAGAAAAAACTTCATTACTATCATTAGCCAATTTTGCTCCTGCAGATTCATACTGCTCGTTACCGAACCCGGCTTTTAATCCAGCATCCTTTTCAACAATGACTTCAAAACCGGATTTGATATACTTTGATACTGTATCCGGTATTGAAGCCACCCTGTTTTCACCGGGGGCAATTTCTTTTACAACTCCAATTATCATTTTTACTCCAAAATAGTTAAAATATTAATAGGCATTTATAATTAGATATTATCTGATTTATCTTGATGCCATTCACTTTTATTTACCAAACAATTATACAAACTAAATAGTTTATAGTAAAAAAAAATTATCGTTTTTCTTCATTTTACATTAAGTTTGATAAAAAATAGTAGAGATTGATGTTTTGCTTCTTTACACCAATTCATTAACTTTTAAATAAGAAAAAATGAAAGGAATAATAATGAAATTTCTCTACTGCTTGTTTTGTATCTCCATAATATATCTCACCTTTGCACAAACTGGAACAACTGCATTTATTAATGGGAAAATTTACACGGTAAACGAAAAACAACCTCTTGCAGAAGCCGTTGTCGTTAAAGAGAATCGAATTTTATTTGTCGGGACAAATGAAGAAGTCCGAAATTATGTGGATAAAGAATCTAAGATTATTGATCTCCAGGGTAAATTAATGCTGCCGGGGTTTATCGATAATCATACACACTTCATTAGCGGTGGTTTTTATTTGAATGGAATTGATTTACGTAATGCGAAAACAACTACGGAATTTACAAATCTCATAAAAGATTATGCTTCATCCAATCCCGGTAAATGGATAACCGGCGGTAATTGGGACCATGAAGCATGGGAAAAGAAAGTCTATCCGCACAAGGAATGGATTGATGAATTTACTTCTAATACACCTGTTTTTGTTGACCGTTTTGACGGACACATGGGCGTTGCAAATTCTTACGCATTAAAACTAGCAGGAATTACAAAAGATACCGAATCCCCCGCAGGAGGATTGATTGAAAAAGACCCTGTTACAGGTGAACCAACAGGGATACTTAAAGATAATGCAATGTCTTTAGTTTACAGAGTCGTCCCTGACGACTCCGATGAAGATTATAACCAAGCTGGTTTAACTGCTCTTGAGGAAGCGAAAAGATTGGGAGTCACAAGTATTCAGGACATAACCTACGCTAAAGACCTTGAGGTATATAAAAAACTTGAGAAGGAGAAACAGCTAACATGCAGAATCTATACAAGAACACCATTATACGATTACAAATCTCTTGTTAATGCAAATATTAAAGTCGGGACAGGTACTGCATACTTAAAAATGGGAGGATTGAAAGCCTTTGCTGATGGTTCGCTCGGTTCGAGTTCTGCATTATTTTTTGAGCCGTACGAAAATGAACCGGATAACTACGGACTTGCAATGGAAATACTTTCTGATGGTAGTTTAAAGAAATGGGCACTGGATGCCGATAATAATAATCTTCAAATCTGTGTGCATGCAATAGGTGACAGTGCTAACTCCGAAATGCTTTCAATTTTTGAAGAGATCATAAAAACAAATCCGGGATGGGATAGAAGATTTAGAATCGAACATTCACAACACGTAAAATTTGAAGATATCGATAGATTTGCTAAAGCAGGAGTAATTGCATCAGTTCAACCTTATCATTGTATTGATGATGGTGTTTGGGCAGAAAAGCGAATTGGTAAAGAAAGAATTAAATATACATATCCGTTCAGAACTTTTCTTGATAAAGGAGTGCATCTCTGTTTCGGAAGTGATTGGACCGTTGCTCCCTTAAATCCTCTTCTCGGAATCTATGCCGCTGTTACTAGGGCAACACTTGACGGAAAAAATCCCGGTGGGTGGATTCCGGAACAAAAAATAACCGTGGAAGAAGCCGTTAAATGTTATACAATTAATAATGCTTATGCATCGTTTGATGAAAAAGAGAAAGGGAGTATTGAAGCGGGAAAATTAGCAGACCTTGTTGTACTTTCGGAAGATATTTTTACAATTGCACCTGAAGATATAAAAAATGTAACAGTAATTTTGACTATCTTTGACGGGAAGGTTATCTATCAATCAACTCAGTGAAGAAACGTTTATATACATTGAATTAAAAGGAAACGGAAGTAAAGCCGTTTCCTTTTAAGCTACGTACAATTTACTTAATCTTTCGTTGCTAGCCGAGTACCTGTCAAATAAATTACCATTAGAAGAAAGGTCAATCATTCTTGCATTTACTTTGGGATGGTATGAGGCTTTTTCATTAATGTCCAAAACATCAGCCGCGGGTACTGCAGAATTAACTACTAAAAATCTTTCCTTTTTCGGTCTCGCTTTTAAAGTCAATTTTCTATTTTGTGTGTTTCTGAAGTGTATCATATTTTGCTGTTCGCTATAAGCAGCGATATAATCTTTTTTATAAAGATTATCATTTCTTCTATTATCCACTCTAACCGGGACGGGAGCCAATGCAGGTCTAGCCGTTGCTCTTGAATCTCTGAACTTATAAATTATGTACGAAACCGCAATTATAACCGTAACAACACCGGTGAAAATTAATAAAGCCATTTTTATGAGAGAAATCAGTTCCATTTTTTTCCTTTATCTAAAACTATTTAACATTTTCTAAATTTCTGCTTATGTTATACAACAATAATGCCATTTCTGATTTGAATATCAAATTGGTTCTTTTTTTTCAAGAATAGTAACCCACACTAAAATTTTCCCGACATTTTATTCTTATAATTCATTATAAATAAAGATGTTAACAGTTAGCATTATGAATTTATGTCTAGTTGCGATTCCAATTGGGAGTTGGTAAGTCATGATTTACATAGGTTTCAAACTAATTCAGCACAGTATTCTTTTGAGATTAAATTATCATTTTGATACATATTTATATCCACCAAACATTTCCGGTAAGTTTTTAACAGCTAAGTTGCTTCTAAAAATCAGAAGAAATGATAATTTTAAAAATTGTTTTTCTACATCAGATTTAATATCTTTATTTTCTTAATTTTTAAGGCTTTAGAGTATCCATTAAAGTGAGGCAAAAATGACAAAAGCTGACTTGGTTGATTTTGTTGCTCAAGGTACAGGTTTAACTAAACTTGAGACCGAAGCAGTTATAGAGGGTTTTTTTAATGCAGTTATTGAAGCTCTAAAAAATGGTAGTGGTATTGAAATTAGAGGTTTCGGAACTTTCAAAGTTAAAAAGAAAGCAGCCAGAAATGCCCGTAATCCAAAAACCGGAGAGAAGGTTTTTGTCCCCGAGCATTTTGTACCGACTTTTAAATTTTCCAAAGATTTTAAAAACGTCGTTAATGCGGGTATGCAAAAACAAAATGTACAGCAAGGTTGATGGCATTAAACTGTAAAAATTGCAACAACAAAATTGAGGAGAAATTTAAATTTTGTCCTCACTGCGGTTTTGAACTCATAGAAAATTACAGAGAGAATGATGCGGCAAAAGATGCTGAATCGTTTTCATGCGAGGTTTGTGGTGAAATAAATTCTCCTGATAATCAGTTTTGTTCTGGTTGTGGTGCTAAACTTCCTGGAGATATAATCCCGGAAAAGCTGACGCAAAAGAGTAAAAAAGTAACTACTCAGAAGAAACAAAGGAAACCGGCTTTGAAAACAGAGAAAGTGAATCAAAATACCGATTCTTTCTCTCCGGGCAAATTGATTTCGATTTTTAGCGGGGTTTTGGTAATTGGCTTAGTTGTGCTTTATTCTTCGGGTGTATTTGACTCTTCAGTAAAAAAAAGCGACGCACTGATGAGTAATAATCTCTCATCTGGCGTTGATTTAAACAATTTACAAAGAATTAACCAGTTGAGAGAGAGTGTAAAGACAAACCCTGATGATTTAGAAATGGTACTTGAGCTGGGACATCTTTTAATGGACTCAGGTTTCTTTACAGAAGCCATTTCAATATACCAAAAGTATTTAACTAAAGATCCTAAAAATGCGGATGTTATTGTTGATATGGGAGTTTGTTATTTTGAGTTAAATCAACTTGAAATTGCTGACTCGGTAATGCAGAGTGCATTGGTTTTTAATCCTCAACATCAAATAGGACATCTAAATCTAGGAGTGGTTAATCTGAAAAGAGGAAACACGGAAAAATCTAAGGAATGGTTCAGGAAAGCGATTGAAATTAATCCGGCTACAGAGTATGCACAAAGAGCCAAACAATTATTAGAATCACATTAATTTTAACAATATAATTAAACGGAGGTATAATGCCCTGCGGTAAAAAACGCAAACGACATAAAATGTCAACCCATAAAAGAAAGAAAAGATTAAGAAAGAACAGACATAAAAAGAAATTGAGATAATCGTAACAATATTTTACGATTCAATTTAAGATAAGCATTCTGTTTTATATCTTTAATTACAATTAAAGCCACCTTAGCTCAGCTGGTAGAGCAGCTCATTCGTAATGAGCAGGCCGCCGGTTCGAATCCGGCAGGTGGCTCGGAAAGCCTTAAAACTTGTGTTTTAAGGTTTCTATCAATACATCTACTTATGTCTTGAGTTAAATTATACAATTTCAAGAACTTAAAATTTAACAAATCCCCCTGGGAATTTATACATCTAATAACCCTCTCCCGGTTATCTCATTAAAAAAATCATAATTACTGAAAGATTGGAATCTCTTACCGCACTAATTGTCAGAAGTCAAGATACCGTCCTTGGAAAGTTGTTTTTGCCAAAGAATATCCCGATAGTCAATTAGCCCATAAAGCAGAGTTGAAACTTAAAGCATGGAAATCCAGGGAAGGGATATAGGTTCGAGGAGCTGTAAATCCCCGGCGCTTCCGGGGATTTTCTATATTAAAGCTACAACTTGACAAATCCAACAAATATTTCAAGTTATAAGTTGAAAAATATCGGTTATATATCGAGTTATGGATTGATTTTTTATACTTTATGGAGCCGTCTAAAAAGCAATAAAAATTTTGAATCCGGAGATAGCTGGAGTATGTAACCAAACTAAACCCGGTTAGGAATCCTACCTCGAATTTAGGGGGTACCTCTATGGAACCCAATCCGCCATGGTGGGCTTGGGTTGGATGTTAACGACATTGAATGAACTGGGGAAAGCGCTCCGGTTTTTTTGTAGTGGATGGATTTATCATGGAAAATAATTTCTAATCTATAAATAAATGATTTTTTTTGTTTTATTATTATTAAAAGTTTATATTTAATTCAACAAAAAAGCGTAATTAGTTTCACGAATACTGTGAAATAACCATTTACTCCACTTTTTGTTTTTTGTGTTCTAATTAATATAATAAACTTTCGTGAAGTTTTTGTGATTACATCTATAATTGATAATAACTTATGAATACGTCTATTATATTATTATATTATTATTTTATATTGATAAGAGTGTTTTGCTGAATAATGTATTTGAATTTTCCGAGCCATAGAAAAACAGAAAATTTGAATACTGAATAATGGATTATGAAGAAATAATCTGTAACGGCAAACTGTTTTCTGTAACCATTAAGTCAGAATGTTATGATTAAATTATACAAACACAACACAAATAAACATAAAACTGATGAGCAGTTTGTCCCATCTGTATATATCAAAATTTATAAACTAGCATTCCCCTATAATCAATCAATAACAAATCATTCATCTAATTTTATAAAACTTCATTTTTTTTACTATATCTACTTATCAAGGTATAGAATGATTTTTAATAAGATTTTTGGAAAAGTGCATAAATATGTCCTCTATAGAAATTGAAAACAGATTCATTAAATCATAATAATAGGAATTTTTTATGACAGAAAAAGAAAAAAAATATGGATTAGTTCTTGCTGCATTACTAATAGATATCGGTAAGTTTATTCCGGTTTCAAATGAAGATTCTAACACCGACTTAAAGGGATTATCTCTTAGTTTTTTTGATGACAATCTTAAGGAGAGAAAAGCTGTAAATCATCTGAAAGATTATATCTCGGGTCTGCTGAATGATAAACCCGATATAATATGTGAGGCGGATGAGTTATCGGCGCGGGCTGAAAAAATCTCAACCGGGAAAAACAAATCTGCAGAACCTCTGACTTCGATTTTATCGCGAATTGATTTTATGAATCCCGACAAACCTTTATCAACAGATAAATTTCTATATCCTCCCCGTAAACTCAATTTTGATGATATTTTCCCGATTAAAGTTACTCAGAAAGATGCAGAATCTCTCCAATTTAATTCAGAGCGACAAAAACTATTTGATGAATTCATTAAGGAGATAAAACTTATACCTGACTGTGATATTTCTTCTTTGGTTGAGTCAATAATATTTCTATTTGAGAAATACCTAGTTTACATTAGTGCCGGTAAGATTGATGATATTTCTGATGTTTCGCTGTATGATAATTCAAAAACAATTGCAGCATTGGCAATATGTAAAAAATACTCGGAAATTGTTGGAAAACCTTTTCTTATAATTGCTGCAGATTTAAGTGGAATACAAAACTTTATCTATGCTGAGATTGGGCCAAAAGAAGAAAAAGAATCAAAAGCAAAAAGACTTAGAGGAAAATCTTTTTATCTAAGTTTACTGACCGATCTATTTAGTGATTATATATTAAACCAGCTTGATCTTCCCCGCACGAATATCTTGTTGAATGGAGGGGGACATTTTGTTATAATCGCTCCAAATAGTGAAACTAACAAAGAAATTGTGTTAAATTCTGTAACAAAGATCCAGAAATGGTTCTATTCAAATTTTAAGGGAAATTTAAACCTTGTTCTTGACACTCTGGAAGCCGACGATGCAATGTATATAGATTTTCCAATTTGGTATAATAAAATAGCCGGTTTACTCTTACGAGCAAAAAAACAAAGAAGTTTTTATAATTTGGACTCTGTTTTCGATTACAATCTGGATTCTATGAATATAAGTGAGTATGAGCGAAACCTTGGGGAAGAATTTCTACAAGATTATAATGCAAAAGATGAGCGATTCGAAAAAAATCTAATTTTACTTTCATCTCTATTCGAGAAGATTGGACAGAAATTACCTCAAACAGAATTTCTATTACAAATTTCTGCTAATATTGAAGCCATTAATAATCTAACCAAAAACGCAGAATATACCATTATTCCTTTCCCAGCATTTGAGATGGCATATTATTTCTGTGAAAATAAAAACCAGCTTTTTAGCTTTCTTAATGATAATAAAGTGGTAAATTTTAACAAAGTTCAAATATTAGCAATTAATGATACGGAAAAATCATTGGGAGACTTACCAGAGATTTCCAAAAGCATTTCCTTTCCAATTTCTGTCGGGTTCAAGTTTATGGGAAATAATGCGCCCAAAGGTAAATATGGCGTAATGAATTTCGAGGAGTTGAGCAAAGAGAACTCAGAAGACGAAAAAGAAGGCAAAAAACTTTCTTACGAATTGGCGGCAACTTTAAGGATGGATGTTGATAATCTGGGTGCTATTTTTAGTCAAGGGCTTGAGCGTGGTGCGAACAAACAGAGTATCAGAACCCTATCAAGAACGGTGGCGCTTTCACGTGAATTAAATTTGTTTTTCGGTGGATATTTGAATAAAATAGCTGAAAGATGGAAAATATATATAACCTATTCGGGCGGTGATGATTTATTTGTTGTAGGTTCTTGGATAAATATTGTCGGTTTTGCTCTTCAAGTAAAAAAGGATTTTTCTCTTTTTGCATGCAACAACCCTTATGTAACTATCTCTGGAGGAATATATCTTCATAAAAGCAGTTTTCCAATCGGAAGAGCCGCTCAGTATGCCGGAGAAGCTGAGGAAAAAGCAAAACAAAAATTTTTAGATAAAGACTGCATTTCAATATTCGATCGGGAATTAAAATGGAGTGAGTTTGAGAAATACTTATTATATGGCAAGGAGTTAGATGAACTCGTAGACCGCAAGGATAGGCCGGTTGATAAATCCGAAGCGGTAAAAGTAAGTTTTCTACATTTCCTTCTCGAACATTCTAATAATATGTTTGATACAAAAACGGAAGAATTCGACTTGAACAGGTATTTTTCCCTGATTAATAAAATCCGGTATTTTATTGCTCGTAGAGCAGAAATTACCGCCCAAAAGGTGAAAGAGGCAGATAATAATACGACTAAAAACCGGAAGGTACTTACCTTATCCAAACTTGTAAATTCTGCCGATTCAGAAAAATATTTGGAAAATTTGATAATTCCCGCCTCTTATGTAATATTAAAGAACAGAGATATTAATAAACAACAAAATCAAAAGGAGTACTAAAACTATGGCTTTAAAGAATTTAGACAGTGTCAATGATATGGCTGATTTGAGTCCCGAAAATATTGATTCAATCAGTAATTATTTTGGCGAGATGCTTGCGGATAGGTATAACGGCATCAAAACTAACCAGGTCCGCAATATTTTTTCTTCTGTTCAATCTATTAGAACAAAGTTAAAGACCTCGAAAAAATTCACAGATGATATTCATAATGAGTTAATATTGATAAAACCAAAACTTGCTTATGCGGTCGGTAGGCAAAATAAGGTAAAACCGCTTTATGAACTATTATCAAAAGGCATTCAAGTTACTGTTAATTCTAAAGATAAAGAAAAAGGATTAAAAAACTTCATTCAACTTGTAGAATCGATAGTAGCATATCACAAATTTTATGGTGGAAATTAATTATAAGGAGTTCAAATACTATGGCAAATCAATTTTTAGCAAATGTTATTATTAAAGGCAAAATGAAAGCTTTAACAGGGATTCACGTTGGAGGCAGCAAAGAAAAACTTCAAATTGGAGGTGTTGATAGCCCGGTGATACGCGACCCAAACACTAACCACCCATATATCCCCGGTTCTTCACTGAAAGGTAAAATGCGTATGCTCCTTGAATTTGCTCTCGGGAAAGTAAGTAATTCAGGGAAACCTTATGAGAGCAAAGACAAAGATGAAGAAATAACCCGAATTTTTGGCACTTCGGAAAAAGACCTCAAGACAGGTCCCACTAGATTAGTTGTAAGAGATGCTTTCCCGGATAAAGCAACTACTGAAATGTGGTCGCAGCTTGAATCTGAGCTATTTTACACTGAACTTAAACCGGAAAACACGATAGATAGACTTACATCAGAAGCAAATCCAAGATTCTTAGAAAGAGTAGTTAAAGACTCTGTATTCGATGTGGAATTTGTTTATAGTATCTATGACCTTGGTGATGAAGGAAAAATCGATAAAGAGAATATAGGTCGTATTTTTGAAGCTTTAAGATTGCTTGAACATTCCGGTATCGGCGGAAATATCTCTCGAGGATACGGACAAATAGAATTCAAATTCGCCGACCCAATAGTTGTTAAGAAAGAAGATTATCAAAATGGTACAGGCAATTTCATTCTTTCGTCACAAAAAATCAATGAACAGAATCTGAAATCATTAACGGAAATTAAAATTCCGTCGCTTGATTAGGAGTTTTTATGAAGATCGCTTATTTAGAACCGAAATCATCTTTTCGGGAAAATCTTCGTTCGGATACACTTTGGGGTTTGCTTTGCTGGGGCATTAAATCAATATACTCGGAAGCTTCTCTGGATCAATTTTTTAATTCTTATAAAGAGGGTTCAGTTCTTAAAGTTTCTTCTGTATTTAGGTTTGTGAAGGATGACTCGGGAAAAAAAACATTACTCTTTCCGAAGCCAAATCTGAAACCTCTGGATCTGAACGAATTTTTCGAAAAAAATAAAATTAATTCAAGAAAAGAAAGAGCCGAGTTTGTCAAAAATATTAAGAGGTATAAGAAAGTTCGTTATATCACTAAAGATATCTTTGATAAATTTTTAACCGGAGAATTGGATGAAGAAAAATTCTTCCTCTCAGGATTATGGGGTAAAGAAAAACTGTTATTCAAAAAAGAAGACATACTTCATAATTCTATTAATCGTCTTACAAATACGACTGAAGAAGGTGCTTTATTCACTACAACCGAAACATTTGTTAAAAATGGCGGGTTATTTTTCTTAATTGATGGTAATAAAACCCAAACCGAACTTGTATCCGGTGCAATTAATTTTTTCAGTCACATTGGTTTTGGTGGAGATTCCTCTATCGGTAAGAATCATTTTGATGTTTCCATTGAAGATATTATTTTCCCTGTAGTTCAGAACCCTTCCGCTTTTATCACATTATCTCTATACTCTCCAACCGAAGATGAAATTCAGAACATTCAACTTAATCGGGAGTTAACCTGGTATGAGTTAGAAGCAAGAAAAGGGAAATTCGGAGGACAATTTGTTAAAACCGGTAACTTCTGGAAAAAATCTGTTCTTATGTTCAAAGAAGGTTCTGTTTTTCCTTTAGGTCAAAAAACTGACTATGGTAAGCTGATTAATGTAAAAGAAGATTACGATTTCCCCGTTTATCATTTTGGTTATGCATTTAATTTACCAATTAATTTGAAGTAGAATTATGAAACTAAAACTACATACTGTTAGCCCTATTCATATTGGAACCGGTAATTCATTGGAACCTTTTGAATACATAATTGAAAATAATATTTTCTATAGGTTAGATAAAGATAAAGCATTCAAATTAGCTTTAGAAAGGCATCCTCATTTCCCGGAAAAGTTTTCTTCCTGGATTGATAGCACCACCTCCAAACTTAAAACTGCAAGAAGTAATCAAGAACAAGCCGAAATTCGAAAGAAATTCAATTTTAAGTACTTTTGTGAAACTATTCTTCAAGACCCGAAACTGGCTGCTTTAATTATTGAAAAGGGTTTTGCGTATAAGTGTAGTGTTCCTTATGGTACCTTGAATAAAAAGCAAGTGCTGGAATTACTTAAAACATACGATAATCAACCTATTATACCCGGCAGCTCTATAAAAGGAGCTATCAGAACAATTTTGGCCTGGCGGGCTTTCAAAAATATGGGTGATAATGAAAAAAGAAACTTGCTGAAAAAAATAACCAATTCTAAAGCTTACGAAAGAAAGAAAGGCAAGGATTTAGACACACCTCTCGAAGAAGAACTATTTAACTGCGGTAAAAAGAAGTTTCATAATGGCGTGGAAACCGCAGACTATTCGGATATCAAATTTGACTTAATGAAATTTGTTCGAATTACAGATGCCACACCGACTAATGCAAAAATTGCAGTCTACCCTGCAAACTTGTACCTAACTAACAAGCCGCCGCAAACACAAACACCTGCTCTCGAAGTAATTGAATTTAATTCCTCATTTGTTTTTGAGATTAAAATAAATGAAGATGAGCTAAGGCATATTTATAACTCTTCAAAGTCTCAAAACTCGAAAATCTGGCTGGGTTTCAATCAGAAGTTTAAGAGAATTTTTGGGTTTGATCCCGATAATATAGAAAGGGGTAAGCTTGAAGAAAAAATAATCGAATCCATCAAATATACAATTACCGACTATTATAAAACTCAGTTTGAGCGTGAAATGAAATGGATTGAAAAATTCCGAGAAGAAATTCAGGTTGACAGAAAAAATAGGACTAATGCTCATATAAAAAGTATCAGAGAGTTCTATGAAGTCTATAAAAGTATTAGCATAATGTTCCGAATCGGGTGGGCTTCCGGATTTACAAGTACAACTATTTTTGATGCACTTGAAACTAATCCAATAACAAAACCTTTTATTCAAGAATTATTTGCCGATTTTAAGATTGGTATTCCGCCTACAAGTAAGAAAGACCCGAACATTACTCCGGCAGATGTATCAAAGTTCCCCAAATCGAAGCGGTTTAAGGCTAGAACCGAAGAAATACCAATTGATCCCTTTGGGTGGGTGGCGTTACTTACTATGAAACAAAATTTGGAACTTGAATAATGGACAGTTTCTAATGGGTGAGGATTTTAAAGCTGAACTTACTAGGATTGAATTATCTATTTCGCAAGATTGGATTAAAATAAATCCTGATATTTATGCGTTGTTCATATATTTTTTGTATATAAGAATACTTCCTTCAATCAATCCATTAAAAGCCAAGAAGGTTTATGATAAAAACAACACTAATAATGAAAAAAACGATGAATACAACCTTGATAATTACTTACAGAATTTTTTCAATGAAGATGTTGAACAATCATGTAATAATATAGATCAATCAATAAAAACCTTATCGATTATAAATTCTTTCAGTTTTGGAGATTTATTTAAGGTTAAAACGAATGAGAATGTTACTATTCCAAAAGATGGTGATGAGTTCTCAAATCTTGAAACACAAGATAAGGTTAATGAATTAAATCGGGAAGTTGAGCAAAATAAACAAACATTTTCTACATTAACTCGTTTTATTTCCAAACTTGATACTAGTTTTTCAGAGATTGAATTAAAATTTGGATTTTACGAATTTATTAAAGAATCGTTTACAAGAAATTCTTTTGTTAAAACTAATATAAATATAAAATGGGAAGTTTTTGAAAAGCTAAAACTTATTTTGCCAACTGATCTTGAGAGTATATTTATTTTAGGTAAAACAAACCATATTAATTTAGTTGAACTACTTAATAATGGTTATAAATTTAATATTATATTAGATAAAGAAAGAATCCCAGATTTATACTTTCAAATTTTATTTAGTCTTTTTAACTATAAATATGAGTTTGGAAGTTACACAAAGTCTATCCCTATAATTTTATGGGACTTAACAAATATAACAGATGCTGAAACTCTGGGTATAACTAAATTGTTTTCTAAATATTCTTCGCAGTTACAAGGGGAAGTATCATCAAAACTATATTTGTTATTTGATAAAAGCAATCCATACAATCAAGATATAGTAGAGTTTATCCATTCAATTTGCAGAAATAATTTATTAAGAACTATTCTTTATTCTTCAAACAATGAGATAACAATATTTGAAGTATTCAGTGAGTATTCTCTAAACGAGCAAAAAAAAATCAATATTGTGGATTATACTCTTTTTCCCAACCAACTAAAAATAATTAAGTCGTTTTATGATTACTCAAATACAACTAAAAACGTTTCGATTATTCAAAACAATTTGTTACTATCAAGACAAATTAATATTAGCAATCTCTTTTTCTTATCCAGAAGTTATCGTTTAGGCAAGATATCAAAACTCATAATTGGCGAATCATTAGCGAATTTAAAAATTAGGCGCGGAGAACAAAATAAAGAAATTATAACCTCTGATGATGGAATTCCCTTAGTTGTAAAAAAAGATCTTGTTGAAGCACAATACGATGATATTGAACCAATAAAACTCACAAGAATAGATAACAAGCAACTACAAACAGATGCTACCGTTTCAAAGAAAAGTATTATTTTCTGCTTTCATAACAATGAGATATTATTTAAAATATTTAATCCTATTGGAGGGTACGAAAAGATCCTTTTAGACCATGAAGTGTTTGGCTTGGAGATACACGAAAATGAAATTACAATAGAACAAGTATTTGGATATTTAAGTAGTGCTTTTAGTGTTGAAAGTTTATGGAATAAAAAAAATACAAACTCCACTTATCAAAATCTAGAACAAATTTTAGATATAAATGTAGTCATTTCCAATGAAGTAATTGAAAAACATAAAATGGAATTAGACTTACAACTTCAGAAAAATATATTAAATTCCTTTCGGCATAACACACGAAGCAAGATTTCAAGAATTATTCAAAATGTTGAAGAAATTGAATCACTAATAAAAAGAAATAATTTATCAAATGAGTTATTATTTCTAGCTCCTGATCTTAATAAACCAGGTGAAGAAGTCGGGACTACCGTTTTGAAGACTTTGAAGGAATTAAATCATGTTTCAAAATATCTAGAGCAGACTAAAAAACTATATAGCGAAATAGATTATAATAATTTTAAAAAAATTGATTTAGTAAAAATTCTCAGTGACATTAAAGAATTAAGAAGAGAAGATAAATTTAGATTGCAAATTCCTACTGAATTTAATAAGTATTTTTTGAATGCACACGAAGATTATATAGTATTTATAATAACCGAACTCTTGGATAATGCGAACTTATATGCTTTTGATAAGGAAGCATCAGAGAATGTTGTGAGTATTAAGTTTGAATACAAACAAGGGAACTTAGTTATGAGTTACTCTAACAACGGAAAGGATTTTGAACTTACAAAATCAGAATATATTCAATTCGGTAAGACTTCTAATAAAGATAAAGGTACCGGGTATGGAGGTGCAATGATTGATAAATATGTGAAGGCGCATAATGGCGATTTGTTTGTAAAAAAAGGTAATGGTATGAACTTGGAATTCCATTTTAATATTAGGGAGAAGCAATATGTATACTAATTATAATAAAGACACGGTTCTTATAGTTGACGACAGAAAAGAAGATTTCGATTTGATTTCCAACTGCTTTATCAAATATAAAATAGAATGTATCTATGCAAATAGCACAGAGGAAATGGAAGATAAACTCAAATATATGTATATGCAACTTACTGCAATTGTTCTCGATATCGTAGGATTTCAGAAAAAATCACAAAACATTGAAAATAGCGATTTTTTATCTCACACAATAGGAATTCTAAATAGAAGTAGTTTATATCAAGGAATAAAAATATTTATAGCTTCTGGATCACCAGACGATTATGACGTAATCAAAAAAGCCTTTAAAGATTATGAAGTTTTTACTAAAGACAACGAGCAGCTGGAAACTCTAGCTAAAAAAATAAAAGAAGTAGGTCTAAAAAAAGACGAAACAATAATTATAAATAGACATGATAATTTATTCGAAGCTATTAAAAAATGCGGTTTAGAAGAATTCTCTAACTCAATTATTGAAATTTTAAAAGATATAAGTCAAAATAATAAACAAAATATTACTGAGCATATTGCAACAATTAGAAGAATACATGAACGTATTTATAAAAGCGTTAATGAAATGTTTAATTTAAGCCAAAAAAATAACTTTTCTTCAATTAACAGAATATTAGCCGGAAATAGAAATTATAATAACAAAGCTGAAATAACAACAGAATATTATTATAATGACCGATTAATAGAGCAAGCTAATAATACAATACATTGGGTTGGAAGTTATCATGGTAGTCACGACAATAAAACCCTGAATGTTAGAGATATTGACACTATCAATTTCCCCACAATTTATACGCTAAGAACTCTAGTTTATTCACTAATGGAAATTATTTTTTGGTATTCAAGAATTTATTATACTAACAAAAACAAATCGTAATATGTTTTAATTACAAGATTATTTATAACATTATTAAAGCTATAATTGTTTTATGAAAATTTTATTTCACCTGTTAAGCGGTCAAAATTTGCCAAATTATATTGCAGGAAAAATTATTAATCCCGAGCTGAACTTTTATCTTTATACGCGGGAATCGGAAAATAATATTAAGGTGCATGAAGAGGTTATTGGAAAGAATTTCAAGAAAGAAGAAATCGATTCTTGGGATTATGAAAAGGTTTACTCAAAAGTAAAATCAATATTAGCTGAGTTTATTGCCGATAAACCCATTCTGAATTTTACCGGCGGAAACAAAATTATGTCTCAAGCAGCTTTTAATGCTTTTAAGTCAAATAGTATGGATTGCATTTATATAAATTCACAAAATGATGAATATATATATTTCGATAACTCCGATGCTGAAAGCAAAGTTACAAGTAATAATATTAACATCCACGGCAATATTAAGGAATTCCTTGGTTTGAACGGACAAAAAATAAAATACGACAATACTGCCGAAACCGATATTCAGGAAAAGTTGAGAAAATTCTTAACAGTAAACTTTCGGACATTCGGTAAATATATCCTAAAATTTGCTTCGAAAAACAAGTATGGTTTTAATACTCCTTTGGTCATTAATGAAGGAAAACACAGAGGAACCACTTTCGCTTTTCAAAATGGCTTTAGTAAGGTGATTTTTAAGAAGAATACTAAAGTTGAATTAGATCTAAACGACAAAGGCGATGACCTGCTTCAGTATTTAGTTGGAAAATGGTTTGAGACTGCCTGTTATAAAAAACTTCTCGAATTGAAGTATTTTGATGAAATCCACTCTAATGCTAAACTTGAAAAAATTAACAGGCCGCAAGAACTTAAATACGAGGACAAAAACGAATTTGATATAATTGCAATAAAAGGTATCTATCCAATTATTTTTGAATGTAAATCCGGCGGCATCAAATCCGAATTCATAGATAAACTTGCTACTATTAAGAATACTTATCTTGGAAGATACTCGTCCGTCTTCTTCATCTCCTATTTTCCGATGAATTTAACAAATGAATTTGAAATTCTATTAAATGAGAAAATGGAAGAAAACAGAATTGTCCATATATTATTACGGGATATAAATCAGCAATTATTAAAGCATTTGGAACATAAGGAGAATTTAAGATAAATGTTCTCAATACCTAACATAACTCTTTACAAATTTATTTTTAACCTCGAAGCATTGGAAGATATGAACCTTCCGCCTTATAAGGGCTCTATGTTTCGTGGTGCTTTTGGTGCAACTTTCCGAAAAGTTGTTTGTGTTACCCATAAACCCAATTGCGATAATTGCATTCTCCAATTACAATGCAGTTATTTTCGCATTTTTGAGACAGAAATAACCGACAACAATATTTGGTTTCTTAAAGGAGTTAAAAAACTACCGCATCCTTTTATTATTGATCCTCCCCTGGAAGAAAAAAGAGGGTATGCAAAAGGAGATTCTCTGGAAGTCGGACTAACTATCTTCGGTGAGTATATAAATTTTCTCCCTTTCTTTGTTTATACTTTCCAGCAAATGGGGGGTAAGGGGATTTCTTATAAAAGATCAAAATTTCAACTTGATTCTGTCTATAATATCTCATTGGAAAAGGAAATCCTTATTTTTTCTTCTAAGGATAATATGCTTAAAACAGGCTTGTTAGACGGGATTAGTATAGATACTCTGGATTTTAACTATCCCGGTAAAGAAATAACTCTCGATTTCATTTCCCCCTTTAGAGTACAAAAAACAGGCAAAGTATTTACTAATCCACAGTTGATTACTCCGGAAATACTATTACAAACCCTTGAAAGAAGGATTTTTGCAATTGCATCACTGTTTTGTAATTCGGGTAATAATTGGCAACCGATTAAAATAGAAAATGATTTAAGAATAGCCGAAAACAACCTCTACTTTTACGATTGGGAGAGATACTCCTCACGGCAAAAAACCAAAATATTACTTGGTGGGTTTAGAGGGAGGCTTAAACTGGAGGGGGACATAAAAAGATATTATCCCCTTTTTAAGTGCGGAGAACACCTTAATATCGGTAAAAACACGGTTTTTGGTCTCGGCAAATATTCAATAATTCCTTATTAGATTTACCGGGATGAAACTTGCTCTTTGAAATTTTGACCGACTAATGAAATTTCATTAGGATATATTGTGAACATTGTTCTTTTTTGTTGTTTTGATATATTTTAGGTCTTTCCCTCGCCGGATGCTTAAATACAAAGTATCCGGCTGAGGTACTTACCTAACATTATGCTTAACTACGGTTACGGAATCCTTTATAACAGAATTCTTACATCAATTACAGTTGCCGGATTAAATCCGAATATTAGCTACTTACACAAAGAACAAAAAAATAAACCGACATTAGTTTTTGACTTAATTGAACCATTTCGTGCTCCGGCAGTAGATAGAACTGTTATTGCTGTTTTGAATAAACACTCGAATCTGGCGCTTGATAAAAATATTCTTTCAAATAAAACAAAATCGGTTCTCTCTCAAAAATTACTTTTGAGAATGAATACCGAATTTACTTATAGAAGTAAAACCACTTCGATTAATAACTTAATGATTGAGCAGGCTGCTGGGCTTGTAGATTATCTACAAGATAAATCGAAAAAATTCAAACCCTACATTTCCAAATGGTAGGTCGTTTTCTTTGAAATTTTGACTGACGCCGTAAATGAGAATATTCTTACACGGCGGGATTTAGTATTTAATTTGTTATTAATAAATAACTTAATGTATTTATCTAAAGTAAATGGGTTTTCTCTATATTTTCTCATTTAACAAAGACATCCCGGTTTTCAGTTACAAATGAGAAAAAGTGTAATTTTAGCAGCTCTTTTTTGATAAAAAACGCGACTATTTTTACTTATTTTTCTCAGACGTGGTATTTAATAATTCCGGATCAGCATCTGAGAAAGTGGTTTTATTATGTTTTCAAGACGTTTTCAAAAGAATTCATCTCTTTTTTACCAAATTTTAAGTCCCGTATATGGAGAAAAAAGATTACAAATGAGAACTTTTTAGGTGAATTCTGTAAATGTTTACAAAGAAGGGAGATAAATTATTATGAAAAAGATGTATAGAATTAAAAAAATTCGTAAGTTTAAATGTATAAGCTGATTACAATTGAGACCTTGAATAAAAAGGATTGAGACAAGTTTTCCGATAAGGGCCGCTGTATCAGCGTGCCCTATGAAGATTACAATTGAGACCTTGAATAAAAAGGATTGAGACTCAATTAAATCGATTTGCCAATCATGGCCGAATTGGCCTTGACAGGATTACAATTGAGACCTTGAATAAAAAGGATTGAGACATTTGGTTAGTTTGTAGATCTATCAGTGCTCTTATAATAGTCGATTACAATTGAGACCTTGAATAAAAAGGATTGAGACCCATACCTCAAATTCCTTAGTAGGCATTGTTTTATATGATTACAATTGAGACCTTGAATAAAAAGGATTGAGACTTTTCTTTTTTAGTTTCAATTTCATTCATTACTTTATTTCTATCTTTTTGATTACAATTGAGACCTTGAATAAAAAGGATTGAGACAAAATAATTTTAAGTAATGAAGGATCTGCCTCCTTCAAAAGCTGATTACAATTGAGACCTTGAATAAAAAGGATTGAGACAACTTTAGCCGTGATTTTATAATTTCCTTTTCTGTCCCTTCAAACGATTACAATTGAGACCTTGAATAAAAAGGATTGAGACAGATGGATTTTCCTGACGCAATGCCCAAGCTGTTTTCGGCGATTACAATTGAGACCTTGAATAAAAAGGATTGAGACGTTCACCTGTTTCAACCGAGGCAAATTGTACTACCAC
>Ga0208244_100527_pt1 | contig 35073 bp, 38 predicted proteins | sample SubbioCR12Aug_5A_FD_184828 | JGI IMG/M metagenome (GOLD analysis project Ga0208244, IMG submission 184828) | Serpentinite rock and fluid subsurface biosphere microbial communities from McLaughlin Reserve, California, USA - CR12Aug_5A (SPAdes) | ecosystem: Environmental > Terrestrial > Deep...
TTCAGCACGGCGAAGCCGGCCTGCTCCACATGATCCTTGTGCAGGGTATTGATGTTCCCAAGCTCACCCAGCACGGCGCGGCCGAGCTTGAGGCTGTCGTTGAGGGTGGCTGTCTGCGAAAGATCCAGCAGGGTGCGTGCCAGATGCGGATCCTTGACGTCGAGATTGACGCCGCCGACCAGGTCGGCCGAGTTTTCACGCTGCGCCAGCCAGCGTGCAGCGGAACTGGAGGCGCCGTTCTCCGAGAGCACGAACACCGAAGAGCCCCGCGCCGTGGGCTTGATGAAGGCATCGGCATGCACGGAAACGAAAAGATCGGCCTTCACGCGGCGCGCCTTCTGCACGCGCTGCTGCAGCGATATGAAGAAATCGCCGTCGCGCGTAAGCATCGAGCGCATGTTCGGCTCGGCATCGATCTTCGCCTTGAGCCGACGCGCCACCGACAGGGTGACATGCTTCTCGTAGCTGCCGCCACGGCCGATGGCCCCGGGATCTTCGCCGCCGTGACCGGGATCGATCACGATCGTCACCATGCGGATCATGTCGTCCTGTCCGGGCGACTTCTGCGGCGTCTTCCGGGGAGTCGAGTCGAGTTTTTCCAGCAAGGCCAGCAGGGGATCGTCTGCCACGGTCGGATACAGGTCCATCACCAGGCGATAGCCATACTCGCCCACCGGCTTGAGGGAGAACACCTGCGGCTGGATTTCCGTCTTCAGTTCGATCACCAGGCGCACCACGCCCGGTTTGAAGCGTCCGGCGCGGATCAGCTTGATATAGGGGTCCGTCGCCGAAATCTTGTCAGGGAGGTTCTGCAGGATGCTGTTGAATTCGATGCCCTCCAGATCCACGACCAACCGCTCCGGATCCTTCAGGATCAACTGCGAGAAGCCGATGGGCTTCTCGCACTCCAGCGTCACCCGGGTGTAGTCGCGGGCCGGCCAGACGCGCACGGCCAGGACACTGGTTGCGGCCTGCCCCACCGGGCTGACCAGCAGGGTCATCGCCGCGCCGGCAAACTTCAGGAAGTCGCGGCGGCGGAGCCTGGCAGGGAGGCGCGGAGCTTGCTCAGGCATGCGCGCCCCGCTTCGGTGAGCGGTTTGAAATCGATGCGGCGGCCGCTGCCGGCCATATCAAGGGAAATCCGCAGGTCGGCAGGCGCAAGGTAGCCCTCGGCCTTGTCGGGCCATTCGGCGAAGCAGACGGCTCCGCCTTGAAAGTATTCGTCCAAGCCTGCATCCAGGTATTCTTCCGGCTGGCTGAATCGATAAAAATCAAAGTGATGCAAGTCTAATCTAGAAATAGCATAAAGTTCAACCAAAGTATAGGTCGGACTCTTCACATTTCCCTGGTAGCCGAGGCCGCGCAACACCCCGCGCACCAGGGTCGTCTTGCCGCTGCCCAGTTCGCCGTCGAGGTAAACCACCAGCCCCGGCGCCAGTGCCTGGGCCAGCAGGGCCCCCAGGGCCAGCGTCGCCGCTTCGTCGGGCAAATGCAGGGTCAAGCCGTTATCATTCTCGGTATGCAAAACGCTCGCTCCATCGACGGGGTTGAGCTCGCCGCGCGCATCAGACAATGGGGGCGGGAGCTGGGATTTGATGCCATCGGCTTTGCCGACACGAGGCTCGACGCCGCGGAAGCCGAACTGGCGGCGTGGCTGGCCGCCGGTTTCCACGGCGAAATGGATTATATGGCAAGCCACGGCGTCAGCGCCCGCCCGGCCGCCCGAAGGGCGCTGAGCGCCCCCTCGGGGGGCAGCGAACGAAGTGAGCGTGGGGGCGGTTCATGTCTCAAGCGCTCGCGCCCGGCGGAACTGGTGCCGGGCACCCTGAGCGTCATCACGGCGCGCATGAACTACCTGCCAAAGGCGGCGCCGATGGAAACCGTGCTGGCCGACGGCACGCGCGCCGCCATCTCCCGCTATGCCCTCGGCCGCGATTACCACAAAGTGCTGCGCGCCCGGTTGCAAAAGCTGGCCGACCGCATCGCAACAGAAATCGGCGCCTTCGGCCACCGCGTGTTCACCGATTCCGCGCCGGTCATGGAAGTGGCGCTGGCGGAAAAAAGCGGGCTGGGCTGGCGCGGCAAGCACACGTTGCTGCTGACGCGCGAGGCCGGCTCCTATTTCTTTCTTGGCGAGATCTACACGGATCTGCCGCTGCCGGCCGATGCCCCGCAGACGGACCACTGCGGCACCTGCCGCGCCTGTCTCGACATCTGCCCGACACAGGCCATTGTCGCCCCCTACACGGTGGACGCGCGACGCTGCATTTCCTATCTCACCATCGAACTGAAAGGCGCCATTCCCGAGGAACTGCGATCGTCAATCGGAAACCGCGTCTACGGCTGCGACGACTGCCAGCTCGCCTGCCCGTGGAACCGCCATGCGCAGATCACCCGGGAGGCGGACTTCGCCGTGCGCCACGGCCTCGATGCCCCCGCTTTGGTCGAGTTGTTTGCCTGGACGGAAGCGGACTTCAGGGCGCGCCTCGCCGGCAGCGCCATTTACCGCATCGGCTTCGAGCGCTGGCTGCGCAACCTCGCCGTGGGGCTGGGCAACGCACCAACCTCTCCGGCTGTTGTCGTTGCGCTGAAAGGACGCGCCGATCATCCCTCGTCGTTGGTGCGCGAACATGTGGCCTGGGCGCTGGCCCGTCATGGCGCTGGCTGATCCGGCGGAACAACTCGCCAGAGATAGATTGCCAGCAGCGCCAATCCGACATACAGCAGCGTAAATGTCGTTGCCGACACATCCCAGTAAAGCAGCCGACCCAGCCAGTGACCGATGAAGCCGGCCTCGCCCGGCGCCTCGCCGCGCAGCATGCCCTCCCAGACCGTCAGCGGGCAGGCGATGCCGGCCAGGGATTCGAGCGCAACGAAGGCGATCGCTCCGACATGCAGCAAGCGCAGGCGGCGATGCCTCACCCAGCGCCAGCCGGCCGCGCGCCCCAGCGGAATCAGCACGAACCCGGCGGTAATGAAGCCGGCAATGCAGAAGTGAAGGAGAAGAACGAAGTCGGCGAGCAATGTCACACCCGCTCCGCTGCTTTCAGCTTCCGGTGGCTACCGGACGCGAAGGATCGGCGCACCACTCGCTCCAGGAGCCGGGATAGAGGCGCGATCCGGTCAGGCCGGCCACCTCCATCGCCAGCAGGTTGTGGCAGGCCGTCACACCCGAGCCGCAGGAATGGATCACGTCGCTTGCACCGCGCCCGCCCACCAGCTGCTGGTATTCGGCGCGCAATACTTCCGCTGTCTTGAAGCGTCCATCAGGCTCAAGGTTATCCTTGAAGAAGCGATTCACCGCACCCGGGATATGCCCGCCCACCGGGTCAAGCGTCTCGTTCTCGCCGCGGAAACGCTGGGCATTGCGTGCATCCAGGAGCAGGGCGCCGTCCTGCGGAGACTGACTTTCCACGAAACGCGCACCGACCGCCGCCTCCGGGCGCAGCCGCGGCGTGAAAACGGCGTGGGAATGATGGGATTCCGCATCGGTCAGGTCGTGTCCTGCAGCCTCCCAGGCATTCAGGCCGCCATCGAGCACCGCCACCGCGTCATGGCCGAGCCAGCGCAGCATCCACCACAATCGCACGGCATAGGTGCCGCCGGCATCATCGCAGGCCACCACCTGCGTATCCTGGCCGACCCCCCACTCACCCAGCTTGGCGCTGAAGCGCGCCGGATCCGGCAGGGGATGGCGGCCATTGCGGCCGTTGAGCGGACCGGAGAGATCGCGCTCGAGGTGCGCATAAATCGCGCCCGGAATATGCGCTTCACGGTAGGCGAGCTCTCCTGCGTGCGGATGCACCAGGTCGAAGGAACAGTCGAAGATCCGCCAGCGTGCATCATGCAGATGATGCGCCAGATCGCCCGCGCCGATCAAGGTGGAAAAGGTCCTCATGCCGCCTGCAGCCAGTTGCGGGCTTCCTGCTCATCGGCGAAAACCTGCAGATCGGCATCGACGAATATCTGCGACAACCAGGCGCTCCATGTCACCCATTGCGAATCCGTCAGGACGGCAATCCTGCCGAAATCGTGGCTGTGCGCCCGGGAAAACCTGATTTCCTCCCACGCCATGTCGAGCGTAAAGTCGGCCATCTGGCGAAGGTCGAAAAGCAGATTGACCGGCCCCTCAAACTTGACCTTGTAATTGACCAGTTCCTCGAACTCCTTGTAGTCACCCAGGGAGAACTCCCCATACACGGTGACGGTGACCAGTTTTTCCATGTGGTCGGTGACGATCATGTTGCGCTCCCTTGTTTATCTGCGACTACTATATCAATCCTCTACGGTCGACGCACGCGACAGCGATGGGCCTGCCGTCGCCATACCTCAACCCGTTGGCAATACTGCCAAAACATCCCGACGCCATCTCTGCGCGCGTGCCTGCATGGTGGCAATGCGCTATGATTATGGTTTGTTTTTCAGCAATCCACATGAGCCAAGCTGCTAACGACAAGCTGCCTCAATCCTTCGAGGCCGCGCTGGCCGAACTGGAATCCATCGTGCAGGACATGGAAACCGGCAAGCTCAGCCTGGAGGACTCCCTCGCTGCCTACCAGCGCGGCGCGATACTGCTCAAGCATTGCCAGGGTGCGCTATCCGCCGCCGAGCAGAAAGTCCAGGTGCTGGAAGCAGGTCAGCTGCAGGATCTGCCGCGCACCGAAAGCTGACCGCTTCAAAATGGATTTCCAGAACTGGATGACTGCCGTGCAGCAGCGTACCGAGCGTGCGCTCGAGAGCCTGCTGCCTGCTGCCGATATCGCCCCGCAACGTCTGCACCAGGCCATGCGCTACGCCACCCTGGGCGGCGGCAAGCGCATCCGGCCGCTGCTGTGCCACGCCGCAGGCGAACTTGCAGGCGCCGATCCCGCGCGCCTGGACATCGCCGGCTGTGCCGTCGAATTGATCCATGCCTATTCGCTCGTGCACGACGACCTGCCCTGCATGGATGACGACGTCCTGCGCCGCGGCAAACCGACCTGCCATGTCGAGTACGACGAAGCAACCGCCATGCTGGTCGGCGACGCCTTGCAGGCGCAGGCTTTCCTGCTGCTCTCCGACCACGATCTGGCCGACGATCCGCGCCGCCAGATCGGGATGCTGCATCTCCTGGCGCAGGCCGCCGGCTCGCGCGGCATGGCCGGCGGCCAGATGATCGACATCGAGGGCACCGGAAAGAGTCTGACGCGCGCCGAGCTGGAAATCATGCATGTGCACAAGACAGGCGCCCTGATCCGCGCCGCGATCCTGCTTGGTGCGCAATGTGGCGCGCCGATTCCTGAAGACGAAATGACGCGCCTGGACCATTTCGCCAAGCGCGTCGGCCTGCTGTTTCAGGTGGTCGACGACATCCTGGATGCCGAAGCCAGCACGGCAACCCTGGGGAAGACCGCCGGCAAGGATGCCGCACAGGGCAAGGTTACCTATGTCAGCGCGGTGGGTCTGGCCGAAGCGCGCGACATGGCTGACTCGCTCCGGGCAGAAGCGCGGGAAGCCATCGAGGCCTTCGGCGAACGCGGACGCCGCCTGCACGAACTGGCCCACTACATCGTCACCCGGAAGTTCTGATGTCCGCCTACCCGCTGCTCGATACCATCTGCAATCCTGCCGACTTGCGCAAGCTCGAACGCAAGCAGTTGCCGCAACTGGCGCAGGAAATGCGCGAGTGCCTCATCGAGTCCGTGTCGAAGACGGGCGGCCATCTTTCCTCCAATCTCGGGACGGTGGAGCTAACCATTGCACTGCATTACGTTTTCAATACGCCTGATGATCGCCTCGTTTGGGATGTCGGCCACCAGACCTACGCCCACAAGGTGCTGACCGGCCGGCGCGAAGGCATGACGAAGCTCAGGATGCTGGGCGGCGTCTCCGGATTCCCGCGCCGCGACGAAAGCCCCTACGACACCTTCGGCACCGGGCATTCGTCCACCTCGATCTCGGCGGCACTGGGCATGGCCATCGGCGCGCGCGACAAGGGCGAAGCCAAGCATGTCGTCGCCATCATCGGCGACGGCGCCATGACCGCCGGCATGGCTTTCGAGGCGCTCAACAATGCCGGCGTGGCGGATGCCAATCTGCTGGTCGTCCTCAACGACAACGACATGTCGATCTCGCCGCCCGTGGGCGCCCTCAACAAGTACCTTGCCCGCCTCTTTTCCGGACATGCCTTCAATGCCGCCCGGCGCGCCGGCGAGAAGGTGCTCGGCGTCTCCCCTTCCCTGCTGGAGTTCGCCAAGCGCACCGAAGAACACCTGAAGGGGATGCTGACCCCAGGCACCCTGTTCGAGGAGTTCGGCTTCAACTACATCGGCCCGATCGACGGCCACGACCTCGATTCGCTGGTGCCCACGCTGAAGAACATCTCCGAGCTGAAGGGTCCGCAGTTCCTCCACGTCATCACCAAAAAGGGGCAGGGCTACAAGCTGGCCGAGGCCGACCCCGTGCTGTATCACGGCGTGTCGAAGTTCGACAGCGAAAACGGCATCCAGCAGGGCAAGGGTGGCGGCAAGCTCACCTACACGCAGGTTTTCGGCGATTGGCTGTGCGACATGGCAGCGCAGGACGCACGCCTCGTCGCCATCACCCCGGCCATGCGCGAAGGGTCCGGCATGGTGCGCTTCGCCGAGGAATTCCCTCGGCGTTTCCACGATGTCGGCATCGCCGAGCAGCATGCCCTGACGTTCGCCGCCGGCCTTGCCTGCGAGGGTATCAAGCCGGTGGTGGCAATCTACTCGACCTTCCTGCAGCGCGCCTATGACCAACTCATCCACGACATCGCCCTGCAGAACCTGCCGGTGATGCTGGCCATCGACCGCGGCGGCCTGGTCGGCGCCGACGGCGCCACCCACAACGGCGCCTTCGACCTGTCCTACCTGGCCTGCGTGCCGAACATGCTTGTCATGGCGCCCGCAGATGAGAACGAGTGCCGGCAAATGCTCACCACGGCCTATCATCACGACGGCCCCAGCGCCGTGCGCTATCCGCGTGGTCATGGTCCTGGTGCGCAGATGGGAAAGGGCCTCATTGCCCTACCCATCGGCAAGGGCGAAATCCGACGCACAGGCAGTCATGTCGCGCTCCTTGCCTTTGGCAGCCTGTTGGCGCCGGCGCTTGAGGCGGGCGACATGCTCAACGCCACCGTCGCCAACATGCGCTTCGTCAAACCGCTGGATCATGATCTGATCAGGGAACTCGCCTTTAGCCATGATCTGCTCGTCACCCTTGAGGAAAATACAGTCATCGGCGGGGCTGGCGCCGAGGTGGCCCGCTCACTGGCGGAACAGGGGCTGAACGCGCGGCTGCTGCGCCTCGGGCTGCCTGACCGTTTCACTGAGCACGGCGATTCCGCCACCCTGCTGGCACAATTGGGCCTGGACGCCAAGGGCATCGCTGAAAAGGTGGAACAAGCAATACTTGAGTAATTCTGTCGGGAATGGTAGGCTGCGTTCACAAATATCAAGCGCTAAAGCACTGACAGGCGCAAACACATCCAACCCCGAGAGAGATTTATGGATCTGACCGACACTATGGCCATACCTGACGTACAAGGCTTCACAGACACCCGCCAACTGGCCATCAACAAGGTCGGCATCAAGTCGATCCGCCACCCGGTCAAGGTGAAGGACAAGAACGGCGGCATGCAGCACACCATAGCCGTCTTCAACATGTACGTCAGCCTGCCCCACAACTTCAAGGGCACGCACATGTCCCGCTTCGTCGAGCTTTTGAATAGTCACGAGCGTGAGATCTCCGTGGAGAATTTCGAGCCGACGTTGCGCAAGATGGTGAAGCGGCTGGAGGCCGAGACAGGTCATATCGAAATGACCTTTCCCTACTTCATCAACAAGAAGGCCCCCGTTTCCGGCGTGCAGAGCCTGATTGATTACGAGGTTACCTTCGTGGGCGAAATACATGAAGGCGGCGACTACCGATTCACCATGAAAGTCGTGGTACCGGTCACCAGCCTGTGCCCATGCTCCAAGAAAATTTCCGAGCGCGGCGCGCACAACCAGCGTTCCCATGTCACCGTCACGGCAACGACCAATGACCTGGTCTGGATCGAGGACCTGGTGCAACTGGTGGAGAGTCAGGCGTCCTGCGAACTGTACGGCCTGCTCAAACGGCCCGACGAGAAGTACGTCACCGAGCGTGCCTACGACAATCCGAAGTTCGTCGAAGACATGGTGCGAGATGTTGCGGCACTGCTCAACGCCGAGAAGCGCATCGACGCCTACGTGGTGGAGTCGGAGAACTTCGAGTCCATACACAACCACTCCGCCTACGCCCTCATCGAGCATAACAAACCCGATTCCTGAGCACGCACCCAAGCAAACGGGGCGCCGCAGCGCCCCGTTTTTCATGCTTGCGAACGCTTACTGCGCGTCGCCCTTGTTCGACGAAGCCAGTTTCTCGCGAATGCGCGCCGATTTGCCGGAGCGCTGACGCAGATAGTAGAGCTTGGCGCGACGCACATCGCCCTTGCGCTTCACTTCGATGCTGGCGATCAGCGGCGAATAGGTCTGAAAGGTGCGCTCGACGCCCTCGCCGGAGGAAATCTTGCGCACCGTAAAGGCGGAATTGAGACCGCGGTTGCGCTTGCCGATCACCACGCCCTCGTAGGCCTGCACGCGCTTGCGCTCGCCTTCAACGACGTTCACGTTCACGATCACCGTGTCGCCGGGGGCGAAATCGGGGATGCTCTTGCCCAGTCGGGCGATTTCTTCCTGCTCAAGCTGTTCGATCAGATTCATTGCCTTGCTCCCAAGTCGAAAGGCCTTTGGCCTTGTACGCAGAGCATGCTCCCGGCATGATGCATACGTTTCTAGTCTAAAAACTGCTGCTACTTCTCCTGTTCCCGCTTGAACTCCTCAAGCAGGATCGATTCTTCCTTGCTCAACTGCCTGCGCTCGATCATTTCCGGCCGCCTCAGCCAAGTTCGTCCCAGCGAACGCTTCAGCCGCCAGCGCCGGATTTCGGCGTGGTGGCCGGTCAGCAGGACTGGCGGCACGGGCAACCCTTCATACACTTCAGGCCGCGTGTAATGCGGACAATCCAGCAGGCCGTTGGCGAAGGATTCTTCCACCGCAGAATCGGCGTCATTCAGCGCGCCGGGCAACTGGCGCACCACTGCATCGATCAGCGCCATCGCGGCGATTTCCCCCCCGGACAGGACAAAATCACCCAACGAAATCTCTTCATCGACGCAACGCTCTATGAGACGCTCGTCGATGCCCTCGTAACGACCGCAGAGCAGGATCGCTCCGCTCCCCTGCGCCAGATCCAGTACTCGTTCATGCCTGAGCGGTCGGCCCTGTGGCGACAGATAAATCACTTTACCGTCCGGCTGGTCTCCCCTGGCCGCGGCTATCGCCTTTTCCAGCGGCTCCGCCAGCATCACCATGCCGGGGCCACCGCCATAAGGCCGGTCGTCCACCGTACGGTAGTTATCGACCGTAAAATCGCGAGGGTTCCACAGCGCCAGGCGCCACAGGCCCTGCTCGCGTGCCCGCCGCGTGATGCCATGGTCGGCCACCGCTGCGAACATCTCGGGGAACAAGGTGATGACATCGAAAGCGATGCTCACCAGTCACGCTCCCAGTCCACCTGGATCCGGCGTCCGGCCAGATCCACCTCCTTGATCACTATTGCCACAAATGGCAATAGCCTCTGGCTACCGTCCTCATCGCGCACACCAAGCACCTCATGTGCGCCAGTTCTTGCCAGTTCGGTGACGCAACCCAGCCGTTCGCCCGCCAGATTCACCACCTCCAGGCCGATCAGGTCGGCCCAGTAAAACTCATTCCTGGCGGTTACGGGCAAAGCCTCGCGCGGAGCGCCGACATACTGCCCAACCAATTTTTCCGCTGCGTTGCGGTCCTCGATGCCATCGAAGCGAACCACCAAGCCCTTGCCCTGTGTCTTGCACTCCGCAAGCTGCCGCGTTTGCCACAAGGCATCGCCAGCCTGTTCCTCGATACCCAGCCACCAGCGCGGCAAATGTGCCCACGACTGCGGATCGTCTCCGAAGAACTGAATCCTGACCCAGCCGCGTATGCCGAATGGGGCCGTGATGCGCCCCATGACGATCATGCTTGTTAGGCGGCAGCCTTGGCCGAGAATTGCTTGACCAGTCGCGCCACGGTAGACGACATCTGGGCGCCCTTGCTCGTCCAATGCTCGATACGCAGCATGTCGACGCGAAGGCCCTGCTCCTTCTCGCCGGCAACGGGATTGTAGAAGCCAACGCGCTCAATGCAGGCGCCATCGCGGCGCTTGCGTGAATCGCTGACGACCATATTGTAGAACGGACGCTTCTTGGCGCCGCCCCGGGCAAGTCGAATGACGACCATGTGCTTAACCCTTGATTGAAATCGGAAACGGAATTTCGGTGCAGACCTGATCCGCAAAGCGAATCTCAAGCGCTGCTGCCGAAGCTAAAGGGGCGGAATAGTAACCGAAAACAGCCTGAATAACAAGAACTAGCCAAGTCAGGCAGGTGCTGACCACACGGCGGGGTACCCTTGCCCGCCCGCTCGATTGCTCTACAATAACCCCGTTATCATTCCAGGGGCCGCCCACGCTCCGCTGACCGCTTGGAACGCGCTACTCCCGTCCGCCAGATCCCTGTGCCAGATGACGTTACCCATGTCCTGGACTGGCTTGCTTCGCCTATCCCGGATGATCCTGCGCAGGATCTGGCTCAATTAGGCGGTGAACTGGCCGCGCTCGGCCTCGCGCGCCTGGAAAATGCACATTACCACTGCATTCTCGATCTTTTTTATGACCGGGCGCACCGGCTCTCCCATGCCCTGAAGGCTCGGCTTATCCAGACCAGCCTGCCGCTGAGCAAGGAATTGCGAGCGATGGCCAGCTTGATCATTGCCGTACACGAGAGCGTCGCCGCCGGCTATGAACGTGTTCTGCTGGACACGGACCGGCTCCCGTTCAGGGCAAGCGCCGCACCGTCAGTACCGTGGCTGCGCGTGCATTGCGCAGTCTCGGGGAAGTTCTGGAAACCAGTTGCATGGTGTCCGGCCCGGCGCCACCCGACCTGTGGCGCCGCGCCCATGCCCTGGCCAAGTCGGCTCGCGAGCATTTCGAGCCTGCCGCGACCGTGATTCCCGGCCTTTCGCTGGATGCCGAAAAGAACTATAAGGGCCTCCTGGCGCTGGCCGCCGCTCAGCCCGAGGGGTTTTCCCCGAATGAAATCGCGCTGGCCAGCGAGTACCTGGCCCTGTTCTCCGCGGCTGTCAACCTGCTGCCCGCCACCCCTCCGCAAGACGAGGGTTCCTGGTATTGGCTGGACTGCAGCAGAGACATGGGGCCCGTGCCGCCCAACAGGCGCATCCCGCCCGATCACGGCGATCTGCTCTATTGTTCATTCCAGTTGCTGGCGCGTCTGCTGGGCGAACAAATATCCGCACTCGAGTCGGGCATGCCTGCGGGTAATCTGCGCTTGCCGGAGCGAGCCACCGGGCATGGTGGCATTGCTGCGCTGAAACGCCTGCAGGAACATTGGGCGCGCCCCCCGCATCGCCAACACTCACGCCGCCACAACAATTTCCGCGCACAGGTCTGCGTTGGCCTCAACGAACTGTGGCATTTGCTGGAGAAGGGCGAGGCGCCCGATGGCACCGAGGCCAGCGCACCGCACATGACCGAATGGATGGTGCTCAACGAGAGCCCCGGCGGATATGCCGTCATGCACGTTGCCGGCGAAGTGGAAGGACTAGTCCCGGGCAGCGCCATCGCGCTGCGCCCGGAGCCGGACAAGCCCTGGAGCATCTGCATCGTGCGCTGGATGAAAAGCGAAAACCCGGAACATATCGAACTGGGTCTTGAACTGGTCGCGCCGGCCGCCCGTTCCGTCCAACTGGTGTTCCGCAACGGCGATGCGGGTCAAGTGCCGACACCCGGCCTGCTCTTGCCCGCAATCCCTGCACTGCGCGAAAATCCCGCCGTGCTGGCCCCCTCCGGCGCTTACAGTGCCCGTCGCTTCTTCATCGTCTCGGGAGAAGACAAAACCCACATCATGCAGGGCAGACTGCTCAGCCTTGACCTGCAGACCGGCGCAGTCGAGCTGTTCCAGTTCGAATCAGATCCCTATCCGATGTAATTACCGCCTGCGGGAAGCAATATCCCCCAGTACCGCGGTCGTCAGCGCCCCCGCCAGCACTACCAGCCAGGACAGGTAGAGCCAGACCAGAAAGATCGGCACCGTGGCGAATGCGCCGTAGATCAGCGTATAGCCGGGAAAAACCGACACATATAAGCCAAAGCCCCGCTGTACTACCGTAAAGCCCAGTGCCGCCACCACACCGCCGGCAACAGCATGCCGGGCTGCCACGGGACGATTCGGCATGGCGTAGTACAGCAGGCCGCACAGGGTGGCGAGTAGCAGTGCCGGCAGGGCTTTGAGCGCAAGGTTGGTCATCCACTTCGGCTCGTTGACCAGGCCCAGCGAAGCCGTCATCAGATAGGTTGCCGCCGCCACGCTCGCCCCCAGCACAACAGGCCCGATGACCAGCACGCCCAGGTAGATGAAGATCCTTTTCAGCAGCGGCCGCGGCTTCTTGACACCCCAGATCTGGCCAAATACGCGATCGATGGAGAACAGCAGCAGCAGTGCCGTCACAACCAGCATGCCCGTGCCCAGTGCCGTCAGGCGGCCGGTCTTCTGGCTGAATTGCAGCGCATAGTTGGCAATGACCTTGCCGGCTTTCTCTGGCAGCAGATTGGCCAGCAGGAAATTTCGCAGTGCCGTGCCCAGCCCCGAGAAGAGGTCGAAATGGGAAATCAGCACCAGCGCCACGGTCAGCAGCGGCACCAGCGCCAGGAGCGTGGTAAACGCCAGGCTGGCGGCAGCCTGGGCGCAACGCTCTTCGCGGAATCGCGCCACGCAGCGCATCAGGAATTCCGGCAAAAGGCCGACCAGACGCATCGAACATCCCGTTCCGATAGAATGCCGCGATTCTACCGGAGGCACTGGTGCCCGCATTTGGGTCCGGGGTATTCATGCCAACTAACGCCCGCAATTTCAACCACGCCACCGCAATCAGCCTGATCGCCCTGTTATTCCTCTGTCTGGCCTGGGAATTGTGGTGGGCGCCCCTGCGCCCGGGCGGCTCGTGGCTGGCGCTGAAAGCGCTCCCCCTGCTTGCCCCCCTGTTCGGCGTGCTGCGCGGACGACGTTATACGCACCAGTGGGTGCCGCTCCTGGCGCTGGCCTACTTAACCGAAGGCGTTGTGCGCGCCATGACCGATCAGGGGCTTTCGACCTGGCTCGCGCTCGCCGAGGCAGCCCTCTCGCTCGTCCTCTTCGGCAGCGCTGTGCTGTATGCCCGCGCCACCGCAAAAGTCAGTCGCCGCGACACGGCGAACTAAGAAATCCGCGGCCGACATCACGCGGCCGGCGCCATCGCTGATGCCGTGCATGGATTCGCCGGCCCGGTTGATGTCCCTGCTGGCGGCTTACTGGGTCTTGCCGGCATTAAGCAATTCCGCAGCAGACAAGACCTCCTCAGCCACATCGCCTATCTTCCGGCGCTGCGTACGCGCCGCTGTGCGCAGGGCTTCAAACGCCTGCTGCCGGCTGACCCGGCGGCGCGCCATGAGAAGACCGACCGCCATGCTTACCTCACGGTTCTCGTTCAATGCAGTCTGCAGTTGCTGCCCGGATTTGCGCAGATTCCATATATCCGCAGCGCGGGCAATTGCCGCTTCGATCGCGGGAATCAGTTGAGGGATATCCACAGGCTTCACCAGATAGCCAAGCGCGCCATATTCGACGGCCTGCTGTACGACATCCTCTTCTCCATACGCAGTGAGGAAGATGAATGGCAGGCCCGGATGCTCAAGCAGGTGCTTGGCCAAGTCCAGCCCCGATTGACCAGGCATGCGCATATCCAGGATGGCGATGTCCGGCCGCTCGACACCCAGCACGCGCAGCGCCTCCTCCGCCGAGGCGCAGGCCTGGACGGCATAACCAGCCTGTACCAGACCGCTCGACAGTGTCGCGAGAATCAGCCGGTCATCGTCGACCAGCAGCACCTTCCGTTGCGGTCTCTTCTTCTCGTCCATTTTTCCGTCTCCTGCCCACTCCTTACGGCAGTTTTTTGTATAACCTTGGCAAGACGGCGCCCCGGAGTGTTTCATGCCATCAAGGCAATAGCGCCTAGACGCGATTGCAATTCCTTGCCCTGACTTGCTGATTTCTATCACTTCACTGCCCAGAGTTCAATAACCAATATCAAATACGGTTATTTGGACGGGTCAGACTTGCGGATTGACCTTTTCCGGACTCGAGAACAGTTTGTTCAAGGCATTGATATAGGCCTTGACGGAGGCTACGACGATGTCGGTGTCCGCCCCCTGGCCATTCACCACGCGTCCCTCCTTGGCCAGTCGAACGGTCACCTCGCCCTGTGCGTCCGTGCCGCCGGTGATGCTGTTGACGGAGAAAAGCAGCAGTTCGCTCTGGCTGGAAGCGATGCGCTCCACCGCCTTGAAGGACGCGTCCACGGGTCCGTCGCCGTCCGCCTCGGACTGACTTTCGGCGCCGCCGACGGATAGCGTGAGGCGGGCATGCGGCGTCTCGCCGGTTTCAGAAGCCACGCGCAGGCTGACCAGCTTGTACTGTTCCCGCTCTGGAGTGACCGTCTCGTCAGACATGAGGGCCTGTAAGTCCTCGTCGAAGATCTCGTGCTTCTTGTCGGCCAGCTCCTTGAAGTGGGCGAAGGCCACATTAAGCTGTTCCTCGCTCTCGATGACGATGCCCAGATCTGCCAGCCGGGTCTTGAAAGCGTTGCGTCCGGAATGCTTGCCCAGCACCAGCTTGTTCTGCGTCCAGCCGACATCCTGGGCACGCATGATTTCGTAGGTTTCGCGGTGTTTGATCACGCCGTCCTGATGGATGCCCGACTCGTGGGCGAAGGCATTGGCGCCGACGATGGCCTTGTTCGGCTGCACAGGAAAGCCGGTGATGCCGGATACCAGCTTGGAAGCCGGCACGATCTGCGTCGCATCGATGCGCGTCTCGCAGCCGAAAACATCCTGCCGCGTGCGCACGGCCATGACGATTTCTTCCAGCGCGGCATTACCGGCACGCTCGCCCAGGCCGTTGACGGTGCACTCGACCTGGCGTGCGCCCTCCATGACGGCAGCGAGCGAATTCGCCACAGCGAGTCCAAGGTCGTTGTGGCAATGCACCGACCAAACCACCTTGTCCGAATTCGGCACCCGCTCACGCAGGTTGCGGATCGTCGCGGCGAACTGCCCCGGCACGTTGTAGCCGACGGTGTCCGGCACGTTGATGGTCTTTGCCCCGGCCTTGATCACTGCGTCGAAGATGCGGCAGAGAAAATCCAGTTCGGAGCGGCCGGCATCCTCGGCGGAAAACTCGATATCATCCGTGTACTCGCGCGCCCACTGCACGGCCTTCACCGCCTGCTCGACAACCTGATCGGGTGTCATGCGCAGCTTTTTCTCCATGTGGATCGGGCTGGTGGCGATGAAGGTGTGGATGCGGCCGGACTTGGCTGGCTTGATGGCCTCGCCCGCACGGCGGATGTCGTTCTCGCCAGCACGCGCCAGTGAGCAGACGATGGAGTCTTTCACCGTTTCCGCGATACTGCGGATGGCATCGAAGTCGCCGGGTGAAGCGGCGGCAAACCCCGCCTCGATGACGTCAACCTTCATGCGTTCCAGTTGGCGCGCCACGCGCAATTTTTCTTCCTTGGTCATGGAGGCGCCCGGGCTCTGCTCGCCGTCGCGCAAGGTCGTGTCGAAAATCACCAAGTGGTCTTTCATGTCATGCCTCCTGAAGAGCCGCCCCGAAGGGGGTATGCGCCCCCTTGGGGGGCAGCGAGCGAATGTGAGGGTGGGGGTTCATATTTTCTCCGGATGGAATGCGTCAGTCGTCGTACGAGGATTTTGTCCTCGTCGGCCAGGTACAACTCAAATTGTGGGTCGGGGAATTTAGCGCGCGCGGCGCAGCAGCGGCCGAGCCAGCAGGAGGCCGCTGAGAAGGAGTGTTGCTGTCAGGAAGAGCGCAATCTGAAGCATGGATGGACTATAGCCAGAATCCACCGTCGCCGCAAGAGGGTGTCAAGCCGAATTCCTTTTGCGCCGAATCCAGCCCCATGCGGCCATGACATAGCCGGAAAAGGCATAGCAGAGGAACAGCGCGAACAGGATGCCCGGTGGATAGCTGGAAACCAGGACGAACAAGAGAACTATGGCCAGCACGGCGATGAAAGGCACGCTGCGCCTGAGATTGATGTCCTTGCCGCTGTAGTAGGGGAAGTTGCTCACCATGGTCACGCCGGCAAAGATCGTCAGCGCCCAGGCGTACCAGCGCACTTCTTCTCCCGTGTAATTGAGATCCATCAGCACCCAGACGAAGCCTGCAATCAGCGCAGCCGCCGCTGGGCTGGGCAGCCCCTGGAAATAGCGCTTGTCCACCACTTCGATATTCGTATTGAAGCGTGCAAGCCGCAAGGCGGCGCCAACGCAGTAGATGAAGGCGGCGATCCAACCCCACTTGCCCATGCCCTTCATCGCCCACTCGAACACCACCAGGGACGGTGCCACGCCGAAGGACACCATGTCGGATAAGGAATCATATTCGGCGCCGAACGCGCTCTGCGTGCGTGTCAATCGGGCCACGCGCCCGTCCAACCCGTCTAAAATCATGGCAATGAAAATGGCCACTGCGGCATGCTCAAAGCGCCCTGTCATGGACTGCACGATGGCGTAGAAACCGGCGAACAGGGCCGCCGTCGTGAACAGGTTGGGCAGGATATAGATCCCCCGCCGCCTCATTTCGGGGTTGACCAGCGACTTGCGGGGTCGGATCTCGGGCATGGCCCTATTGTAGCCGAGGGGATGCGGTCTGTCGGCTCAGGGCAGTTCGGCGAGGATGGTCGCCGACGCGGATACCTTTTCGCCGATGGTCACCCTGACCCTCGACTGTGGCGACAGATAGACATCAACGCGCGAACCGAAACGGATGAAACCGTAGCGCTGGCCGCGATTCAGGGCATCACCTTCCTTGACGTAGCAGAGGATGCGCCGGGCAATGAGTCCTGCCACCTGCACGCTGGTGACATCCTGCCCGTCAGGCGTGCGCAACCAGAGTGCGTTTCGCTCATTCTCCAGTGAAGCCTTGTCCAGGGCGGCGTTCAGAAAGCTGCCGGCATGGTACCAACAGCCTTTCACTTCACCGTCTACCGGGCTGCGGTTGGAATGGACGTTGAAGACGTTCATGAAAACGCTGATCTTGAGCGCATCCCGGTCAAGGTAGGGATCGCGCGTTGTCTGGATGGCGACGATGCGTCCGTCGGCGGGCGAGAGTACGTCTTTCGCCGTGCCGGGAGTCGGCCGCGCCGGATCGCGGAAGAACTGCAGGACGAAGACGGTCCAGATCCACAGTGGCGCCGACCAGCCCCAGCCGACCAGCCAGCCGACGGCCAGCGCCGCCGCGACGGAAATCGCCAGGAAGGGCCAGCCCTCCCTGGCTATGATGGGATGCGGGTAGGAATAAGACACTAGCCCTCCGCCGGGCCGCCCCAAGGAGGGCTGCAGTCAACGACATGGAAGCCGCGCAGCGGCTGAACCGTCGTCACCCCTTTCCATGGGAAAGGGGCTGGGGGATAGGTCGTCATCTAGTTCTTGGTCTGGTCGACCAGCTTGTTCTTCTTGATCCACGGCATCATGTCGCGCAGCTTGGCGCCGACCTGCTCAATCGAGTGTGCCGCCATGTTGCGGCGGGAAGCCAGCAACGTCGGCGCGCCGGCGCGGTTCTCCAGGATGAATTCCTTGGCGTACTGGCCGGACTGGATCTCCTTGAGGATGCGCTTCATCTCGGCCTTGGTCTGCTCCGTGACGATGCGCGGGCCGCGCGTGATGTCGCCGTACTCGGCGTTGTTGGAGATGGAGTAGCGCATGTTGGCGATGCCGCCTTCGTAGATCAGGTCGACGATCAGCTTGACCTCGTGGAGGCACTCGAAATAGGCCATCTCGGGCGCATAGCCGGCTTCGACCAGCGTCTCATAGCCGTTCTGGATCAGTTGCGTCAGGCCGCCGCACAGCACCACCTGTTCGCCGAAGAGGTCAGTCTCGGTTTCCTCGCGGAAGGAAGTCTCGATTACGCCGCCGCGCGTGCCGCCGTTGGCCGCCGCATAGGACAGCGCGATGTCACGCGCCTTCTTGGAGACGTTCTGATGAACCGCGATCAGCGAAGGCACGCCACCGCCTTGTACATAGGTCGAGCGCACCAGATGGCCAGGGCCCTTCGGCGCGATCATGATGACATCGAGATCGGCGCGCGGCTGCACCTGTCCGTAATGGATATTGAAGCCATGGGCGAAGGCCAGCGCTGCGCCCTTCTTGATGTTCGGCTCGATGTCTTCGCGGTATACCTGCCCGATGTTCTCGTCCGGCAGCAGGATCATGACGAGATCCGCGCCCTTCACCGCATCGCCGACCGACTTCACGGACAACCCCGCCTTCCTGGCCTTGTCCCAGGAAGCGCCGCCCTTGCGCAGGCCGACCGTGACCTTGACGCCGGAATCGTGCAGGTTGAGGGCGTGGGCATGGCCCTGCGAGCCATAGCCGACGATGGTGACCTTCTTGCCCTTGATGAGTGAGAGGTCGGCGTCCTTGTCGTAGTAGACTTTCATGTTTTCATCCTTAAGAAAAAATGGCGGGCTATGCGGGCGATTCCGCCCGTCTCCCCTCTCGCGTTGCTAGACTTTCAGAATCCTGTCGCCGCGGCCGATGCCGCACACGCCGGTACGCACCGTCTCGAGAATGAGGGATCGATCGATGGCCTCAATAAAGGAATCAAGCTTTGTGGTGTTGCCGGTCAGTTCGATAACATAAGTCGTTTCGGTCACGTCGATGATGCGGCCGCGGAATATATCCGACATGCGCTTCATTTCCTCGCGATCCTTGCCGGTGGCGCGCACCTTGACCAGCATCAGCTCACGCTCGATGTGGGCCGCCTCGGAGATATCCACCACCTTGATCACCTCGATCAGCTTGTTCAACTGCTTGGTGATCTGCTCGATGATGTCATCGGAACCGACGCTGACAATGGTAATGCGCGACATCGAGGGATCCTCGGTCGGCGCCACGGTCAACGATTCGATATTGTAGGCGCGCGCCGAGAACAGCCCGGTCACGCGGGAAAGCGCGCCGGCTTCGTTTTCGATGAGTAGAGAGATAACGTGCCGCATGGTGCTTATAGCTCTTCAGAAAGGATCATTTCGGTGAGGCCCTTGCCGCCCTGCACCATCGGATAGACGTTCTCTTTCGGATCGATGGCGAAATCGAGGAAGACCAGGTCGTCCTTGCGCTTGAAAGCTTCTTTCAGGGCGCCTTCGACATCGCCCGGCTTCTCGACCTTCAGGCCGACATGTCCGTAGGATTCGGCCAGTCTGACGAAATCCGGCAGCGCATCGACGTAAGACTCCGCATAGCGGTTGCCGTGGAAAAGCTGTTGCCACTGGCGCACCATGCCAAGATAGCCGTTGTTGAGCAGAACGATCTTGACGGGCAAGCGGTACTGCTTGCAGGTGGATAGTTCCTGGATGCACATCTGGATGCTGCCTTCTCCGGTAACGCAGGCCACGGGCGAACCGGGGTGGGCAAGCTGGACGCCCATCGCCGCCGGCAAGCCGAAGCCCATCGTGCCGAGGCCGCCGGAGTTCATCCAGCGCCGCGGCTTGTCGAACTTGTAGTACTGTGCCGCCCACATCTGATGCTGGCCGACATCGGATGTGACAAAGGCCTCGCCCTTGGTCACTTCGTAAAGTTTCTCGATGACATGCTGCGGCTTGATAATTTTGCTCTTGCGATCGTACTTGAGGCAGTCCTTGCCGCGCCATTCGTCGATCTGCACCCACCAGGCCTTGACCGCTTTCTCATCCGGTCGGTCGCCGCTGGCCGCGATGAGCCTGGAGAGGTCATCGAGCACTTCCGGCAGATCGCCGACTATGGGAACATCCACCTTGACCCGCTTGGAGATGGACGATGGATCGATGTCGATATGGATGATCTTGCGCGGCATCTCGGCGAAGTTGGCAGGGTTGCCGATGACACGGTCGTCGAAGCGCGCACCGACCGCCAGCAGCACGTCGCAATGCTGCATGGCCATGTTGGCCTCATAGGTGCCGTGCATGCCGAGCATGCCGACAAACTGCTTGTCCGTCGCCGGGTAGCCGCCCAAACCCATAAGCGTATTGGTGACAGGAAAGCCGAGCTGCCTGACCAGTTTTGACAGTTTGTCAGCGGCATCCGACAGGATGACGCCACCGCCGGTATAGATCATGGGCCGCTTGGCTTCGAGCAGAAGCTGCACAGCTTTCTTGATCTGACCCTGATGACCTTTGATGACAGGGTTGTATGAGCGCATGGCGACCGATTTCGGATAGGCGTATTCGCACTTCATCGCCGAAACATCTTTCGGAATATCAACCAGCACCGGCCCAGGGCGACCGCTCTTGGCCAGATAGAATGCCTTCTTGATGGTCGAAGCCAGCTCCTGGATATCCTTGACGAGGAAGTTGTGCTTGACGCAGGGGCGGGTAATGCCCACGGTATCGACTTCCTGGAAGGCGTCCTGGCCGATATAGGCCGTCGGCACCTGGCCGGAGATGATCACCATTGGAATGGAATCCATGCAGGCAGTGGCAATGCCGGTAACGGCATTCGTCACGCCTGGGCCGGAGGTAACCAGCGCTACACCCACCTTCTCGGTGGAACGCGCATAGCCATCAGCCGCATGGACGGCGCCCTGCTCATGGCGGACAAGAATATGGCGGACTTTGTCCTGCTTGAACAGTTCGTCATAAATAAACAGTACAGAGCCGCCGGGATAGCCGAAAACAAACTCGACCTTTTCTTCCTGCAAGCACCTGATTACAATTTCCGCACCAGTCAAAACCATTGTTGCACCCAGAAGGCTCCCATAAACGGCTGAAAAACCTGTGATTTTACTTACCCACCCCTCCTTGGTCAAGGCATTTCGCGATGGGCAAACCCCTTCGCGACGAATGGAAAACTGAATCCTGACCACCAGAACGGAATTGTCGGACTTCCTCGCCAGCATCGAGCGGCGTGCATTCAAGCAGGCGTTGTTTGCGGTGCGTGACGAAGAGACGGCTTTGGATATCGTGCAGGATTCGATGCTCAAGCTGGCGGAAAAATATGGCAACAAGCCGGCCGGGGAACTGCCAATGCTGTTCCAGCGCATTCTGCAGAACACCATCAGGGATTTTTATCGCAGACAGAAGGTTCGCTCCCTTTGGACCACGCTTCTATCAGCTTTTTCCCCATCCGACGATGTTGACGCCGACCCATTGGAAACTTTGGAGATCGAACAGGGGTCATATTCGCCTGCAACGCCTCATGGAAACCTTGAACAGACCCAAGTACTTGCTATCATTGAGGAAGAGGTAAAAAAACTGCCCCCACGTCAACGCGAAGCCTTTCTGATGCGTTACTGGGAAGACATGGATATCGCCGAAACCGCGACGGCGATGGGGTGCTCGGAAGGCAGCGTGAAAACGCATTGCTCCCGAGCTACGCATTCGTTGGCTACTGCATTGAAGGCTAGAGGCGTAGAGCTATGAACACAGAACGTGAAATCGGCTACAAGGTACGCCATTACCTCAACTTGGGAACAGACGAACTCGACCGCGGAACCGCCGGCAGGTTGTTCGAAGCCCGCCAAAACGCGCTTGCCCGCTACAAGGTCGCAGGTACGCAATTGAGCATGGCTGGTCTAGGCCATATTTCCGCAGACCAGTTTCTCCCCCATGTCCGCGCCCTGATAGCCATAGTCGGGCTGGTGATCGGAGTGATCGGAGTGGCCACCTGGAATAATTTCCAGAAGGCTGACGAGCTGGTGGAAATTGATAGCGCGCTGCTCGCTGACGATCTGCCGATCAACGCCTATCTCGACAAGGGCTTCCAGACATGGCTCTCCGAGCGCTCGTCGCAGGACTGATTCTCGCTTTCTCGCTGCCTACCTATGCCCAGCCCGCTGTCCCGGAACTGAGGCAGCCTGTTTGGTCTGAGCTTACCCAGGAGCAGAAGCAGATTCTCGCACCGCTCGCCCGAGACTGGGACAAGCTGGAGGCAGTTCGCAAGAAGAAATGGATTGGGATTGCCAAACGCTATCCGACAATGAATCCGGAAGAGCAGGCGCGCGTCCAGCGGCGCATCAAGGATTGGTCCAGCCTGACGCCCGAGGAGCGCACTCAGGCGCGCGCGCAATACAAAAACCTGAAAACCGCTCCGCCAGAACGCAAAGAAGCTATCAAGGAAAAATGGGAGCAGTACAAGGAATTGCCGGACGATGAGAAAAAGCGTCTCGCAGAAAAGGCGGCCAGCAAGCCTTCGCCCAAGCTCGGGATTGCCAGTTCGCCCAAACCGGTGCCCAGGATTCAGACGATAAAACTGCAACCATTGCCTTTAACCGCCACACCCGCCCCACCCCCAGCCGCAACGGTGAAAGAATCGCCAGCCATCACCGAGACTGCCGCATCTCCTGAGGAAACTGCACAGTCTGACACGCCGCCATCACCTGCAGTCTCAACTGCCACCCCATCCTCGCAGCAGTAATTGTGGCAGACGCAACCCCGGCCGCTTCCGCTACGCCAAGCATCCGCCGGCGCCTGGCCAGTTTGTTCTATGAAATTTTCCTGCTGTTGGGCGTATTGAGCGTCGCTTTCGTCGCGCCTCACCTCCTGATCGGCATGGTCAGAAAAGCAGCTACTCCGGGGCCCTTGCTTTGGCTGCACGTATTTCTTGTTCTGCTGGCTTATTTCGGCTGGCTCTGGAAACGGGCCGGTCAGACCCTGGCCATGCAAACCTGGAAGATCAAGCTCGTCGCCGCCAGCGGCATGCCCCTATCCTATAGGCAGTTACTCCTGCGCTTTGTGCTTGCCTGGCCAAGCCTGCTTGCCTTCGGACTAGGAATACTCTGGGCCCTTGTTGATCGCGACCGGCAGTTCCTGCATGATCGACTGGCCGGCACACGACTCATCAACTCAGCGTGATCAACGTCGCTCAACCCACCACAACATGCCGGCTGCCGCCAGCAGGAAGAGGGCGCTCGGCGTGATGGCCGAGAAGAAGGGCGGCCAGCTATTGATAATGCCGAGATTGGAGAACAGGCCGTTGAGCATGTGGAAGGTAATGCCAAGCATGATGCCGGCAAATACCTTGACGCTGACGGCCCCCATGCGATCCTGCAGATAGGCAAACGGCAGCGCCAGGACCATCATGACCAGTGCAGCCAGCGGATAAACCAGCTTCTTCCACATGGCGATCTCGTAGCGCTGGGTTTTGACCTGGTTGTCCTTGAGATGTCGGATATAGCGATACAGGCTGGCTACCGACATGCGCTCCGGCATCACCAGAAGCACGCTGAGGATTTCCGGATTGATTGCCGATTGCCAGATGGCTTCGGGCAGGCGATTCACCCTGGCCCGGTCCTTCTCAAAAACGGTCTGTGCCACATCCTTGAGGCGCCATTTGTCCGGTGGCAGATATTCGCCTTCCTTCGCCTCCGATATCGAGCGCAAGACATGGTTCTTGTCGAACTCGTATATGCGCACGCCTTCCAGCCTCGAATCGGGGAGCACAGTGCGAACGTTGATGAAGCTCATGTCATCCTTGACCCACAGGCCAGAGCGGAATTCCTGCCCTACCACCTTCGACATCGACTCCAGCCGCAACTGCTTGGCTGCGCGCTCGGCAGGCGGAGCGATGAAGTCCCCGACCACGAACGTCAGCAGTATGAAAGCCAGGCCCACTTTCGCAAACGTTCCCAGGATGGCTGCAGTCGACAGGCCCGAGGCACGCAATACCGTGATCTCCGAATGGCGGGCAAGCAAGGTAAGCGCATACAGCGTACCTATCAGAACTGCGATGGGCGCCAGTTCGTAGACGTGCCCCGGCAAGGTCAGCAACACGAAAAGCGTCACATAGCGCAACTGGTAATTGCCCTTGCCCAGGCTCTGCAATTCGTTGATGAAGTCGAAAAAAGCGAAGAGCATCAGGAACGCCACGAGCACCAAGGTGACGGCGGAATAGATTTCCCTTGCCAGGTAGCGTTGATAAACTTTCATCGACGCAGTCTCGCTATGGTGAATAAAGACAAGCGTTTGAAAAAGAGCAAAATCAGAACGACGAACATCACAGCGTGTACCAGCCACCACCCCGTCTCGAAGCGCAGTTTCCCTTGCGCCACCCACGCCTGGCATAGCGAAATCAGGTTGCTGTAGAACATGTAGGTCAACAACGCCAACACGAGATTGTTGGTGCGTCCGGCACGCGGATTGACGAAGCTGAGGGGAATGGCCAGAAGGGCCAGATTAAATGCCGCCAGCGGCAAGCCTATGCGCCACAGCACCTCTCCCTTGCCGGCATTGCTGCCGCCCTGCAGCAATGCCCAAGTGGACATGCTCTTCGTCGTCAGCTCAATGCCGCGTGCTTCTTTCGTCTCGATTCGCACAGCGTAACGCTCGAACTCCATGACGCGGTACTCTGGCGAACCCGGCGTACCTTCATAGCGGCGGCCATTGACGAGGACCACGAAACGGTCCCCATTGGGCATGCTCTCGGTGTGGCCATTGGTGGACATCATGACGCCCTGTCGACCATGCTGCACCGAACTGATGAAGATATTCCTCACCGCACCCTCCTCGCTGGCGCCGGATTCGCCGGAGGCGGCTTCGACGAAGAACACGCGTTCGCCGCTGGCAGATTCCTTGAATGCGCCCGGCGATACGCGTGCAACATCATCGCGCGTATCCATGCGCTGGCGGTACTCGGTGCTCTTCATCTGCGCCCAGGGCGAAAGCAGCAGGGACAGCACGGCTATCGCCGCCACGAGCGGGACGGAGAACTTCAGGACAGGCCTGACCCAGTCCATCAAGGACAGGCCTGATGCAAACCACACCGACATCTCCGAGTCGCGGTAGCTGCGCGACAAGGTCATCAGGACAGCGATGAACAAGGTCAATGAAAGCAGGATTGGCAGGTGTGTCAGCGCGCCAAAGCCGAGCAGCGCAACAACGGCCTCGGAAACCAGCTTGCCGCCGGCCGCCTGACTCAGCAGGCGAATCAGCTGGGTCGTCAGCAGGATGGCGAAAAGGGCGACAAACGCTGCGCCGGCGGTGCCGGTGCATTCGCGTATCACCGCACGCTCAAAAGTCAGCCCACGCGCCATTTTGACTTTATCTGAGGGGAAAAGGGATAATCGCAGTCTAGCCAGACAGAGAGGAGTTGCGCGTGGAATTTAGCATAAAAAGCGGTAGCCCGGAAAAGGCCCGATACGACTGCATCGCGGTCGGCGTATTCGACTCACGCAAGCTGTCGGAGCCAGCGCAAAAACTGGACAAGGCTGCCGGAGGCCATCTGTCCGGCATCCTGCGGCGGGGCGACATGGAAGGGAAGACGGGCACGGCGCTCCTGATGCACGGCACACCGGGCATCGCCGCCGAGCGTGTCCTGCTGGTCGGCCTCGGCCAGGAAGCCGAGTTCGGCGAGAAAACCTATCGTGACGCCATTGCCGCGGCGGTGAAAGCCCTGAAAAACACCGGCAGCAAGGACATCCTCATCACCCTGAGCGAACTGCCCGTCGCAAGGCGCAACACGGCCTGGATGGTACGCCAGGGCGTCATGGCCACTCATGACGTGCTCTACCGGGCGGATCAGCTCAAGTCAAAGAAGGACGATGACAAACCCTCATTGGAAGCTATCGCGTTCTCCGTGCCCGGCAAAGACGCCCGGTCCGCCAATGCCGCCCTGACGCAGGGCGAAGCCATCGCGCAGGGCATGAACCTCACACGCCATCTGGGCGACCTGCCGGCCAACATCTGCACCCCCACGCACCTTGCAAAGCAGGCGCAAAAGCTGGCCAAGGAGTTCAAGCTGAAATGCGAAGTGCTCGATCGCGCCCGCATGGAAAAGCTCGGCATGGGCTCACTGCTTTCCGTCGCGCAGGGTGCGCACCAGCCGCCGCGCTTCATCGTACTGCAGTATCGCGGCGGCAAGGCCAAGGCGAAACCCGTCGTGCTGGTAGGCAAGGGCGTCACCTTCGACACCGGCGGCATCTCCCTAAAGCCGGGCGCCGAGATGGATGAAATGAAATACGACATGTCTGGCGCAGCCAGCGTGCTCGGCGCCTTCCAGGCCCTCGCCGCCATGAAGCTGCCACTGAATGTCATCGGCCTCATTCCCGCCACCGAGAACATGCCGGGCGGCTCAGCCACCCGGCCGGGCGACATCGTCACTTCGATGTCCGGCCAGACCATCGAGATTCTCAACACCGACGCGGAAGGCCGTCTCATCCTGTGCGACGCCCTCACCTATGCCGAGCGCTTCGAGCCCGACTGCGTGGTGGATGTCGCCACGCTGACCGGCGCCTGCGTCATCGCCCTGGGCGCAGTCGCCACGGGGCTGATGGCCAACGACGACGACCTCGCAGCGGCCTTGCTGGAGGCAGGCCAAATCTCGGGCGACCGCGCCTGGCAGTTGCCCCTGTGGGACGATTATCAGGAGATGCTCAAGAGCAACTTCGCCGACATCCCGAACATCAGCGGCAGCCGCGCGGCCGGCACCATCACCGGCGCCTGCTTCCTTGCGCGCTTCACGAAAAAATACCGCTGGGCGCATCTGGATATCGCCGGCACCGCCTGGCGCTCCGGGGCCAGCAAGGGTTCGACGGGGCGCCCCGTGCCGTTGCTGACGCATTTCCTGATGAAGCGCGCGGGCAAGTTGTGACAAGCATCGATTTCTACCATGGCGCCGGCGACAAGGTGAAATCGGCCTGCCGTCTGATCGGCGAATTGCATGCCCAGGGCCGCAAGGTGCTGGTCTACGCGCCCGTGGAAGGCCTTGCCGCACAAGTCGAACGGCAATTGTGGGTTCAGCCGGCGACGGGCTTCCTGCCCCATTGTCGCATCGGCACGGCGCTTTCCGCCGAGACCCCGATCCTTATCGGCGGCTCGCTGGACGAATCACCCCACCATGACGTGCTGGTCAATCTCGACGGCGATTTGCCGCCGGCCTTTTCCCGCTTCGAGCAGCTGGTAGAAGTCGTCGGCGCAGATGAAGCCGACCGCGGGCCGGCACGAGAGCGTTTCAAGTTCTACCGGGACCGCGGCTATGCCATCACGGCACACGATCTCAAGGGTGGCTGACATGAACAACCCCCACGTGGCATCGAGATGAACGACGACATCTTCGGCAAGGCTGATGCGCTGATGAAGCGTCGCGCCTTCATCGCTGGAGGCGCCCAGCCCTCTGCCCCGGTTGAGGATGTGCCGGTGCTCACCGAGGTGGTCGACCCGAGTCAGGCCGTGCCGGCGCTTTCGGCGGCCCTATCCGGCAGCCCTGGCGCTGAGGATCTGGCCGAACGCATGCATGAACTGCTCGACCCACTGCCGCCCGACATCGCGCGCGCCGTGGAGAACTGGCTGGTCGCCACCCTGCCGCGCCTGGTCGCCAGCCGTCTCGACGGCCTGTCGGAACAGATCGCCGAGGAAGTCGGCTCGGCCCTGCGGGATAGCCTGCCCTTGCTCATCTCCGATCTGATTCGTTCAGCCCAGGAAAGAACCAAGTCGGGCAAGTAACCGGCGCAAGCCGGGCAAGTCGGCCGCTCCGGTATAATTTCCGTTTTTTCCGCTGTAATTTTCCCTCTGAGCGATGGAACTCGCCAAATCATTTGAACCGGCCGACATCGAGCGCCGCTGGTACCCGCTGTGGGAGTCGCGCGGCCATTTTGCCGCCGGTGCCGACGCCACCAAGATCGACAACTTCTGCATTCTGCTGCCGCCGCCCAACGTCACCGGCACGCTGCACATGGGCCACGGCTTCAACCAGACGCTCATGGACGCACTGACCCGCTACCACCGCATGCGCGGCGACAACACGCTATGGCAGCCGGGCACCGATCACGCCGGCATCGCCACACAGATCGTCGTCGAGCGCCAGCTCGACGCGGAAGGCGGAACGCGCCACGATCTCGGCCGCGAGAAATTCCTCGAACGCGTCTGGCAATGGAAGGAGTACTCCGGCGGCACCATCACTCGCCAGATGCGCCGCCTCGGCACCTCCCCGGACTGGTCGCGCGAGCGCTTCACCATGGATGAAGGCCTGTCGAAGATCGTCACCGAAACTTTCGTGCGGCTCTACCGCGAGGGCCTCATCTACCGCGGCAAGCGGCTGGTTAACTGGGACCCGAAGCTGCTCACCGCGGTGTCCGACCTTGAGGTCGTCTCCGAGGAGGAAGACGGCTTCATGTGGGATATCCGCTATCCCTTCGTCGAGGGGAAAGGCGCATTGATCGTCGCCACGACGCGACCGGAAACGCTGCTCGGCGACGTCGCCGTCGCGGTGCATCCCGAGGATGAGCGCTACGCGAAGCTGGTCGGCAAGCACGTGCGCCTGCCGCTCACCGGACGCAGCATCCCGGTCATCGCCGACAGCTACGTCGACCGCGAGTTCGGCACTGGCTGCGTGAAGATCACGCCCGCGCACGACTTCAACGACTGGCAGGTCGGCCACCGCCACGGCTTCGCGCCGCTCTCCGTCCTTACGCTGGACGCGCGCATCAATGAGCACGGCCCGGAGCAATACCGCGGCATGGACCGCTACGAGGCGCGCAAGGCCATCGTCGCCGACCTCGAGGCGCAGGGCCTGCTTGTGTCGGTGAAGCCGCACAAGCTGATGGTGCCGCGCGGAGACCGCACCGGCGCGGTGATCGAGCCGATCCTCACCGACCAGTGGTTCGTCGCCATGTCGAAGCCGGGCGCGGACGGCAAGAGCATCGCCGGCAAGGCGCTCGAATGCGTCGCCTCCGGGGAAATCAAATTCGTCCCCGAGCAATGGGTGAACACCTACAACCAGTGGCTCAACAACATCCAGGACTGGTGCATCTCGCGCCAGCTCTGGTGGGGCCACCAGATCCCGGCCTGGCATGCCGACGATGGCCGCGTCTATGTCGCCCACGACGAAAACGAGGCCACCACCCTCGCCCGACAGGACGGCTACACGGGCGGACTGGAGCGCGACCCGGACGTACTCGACACCTGGTATTCCTCGGCCCTGTGGCCCTTCTCCACGCTGGACTGGACGCCCGAGTGGCCTGAGAAGTCCAATACGGCGCTCGACCTCTACCTGCCCTCCTCGGTGCTGGTCACCGGCTTCGACATCATCTTCTTCTGGGTGGCGCGAATGGTCATGATGACCAGGCACATCACCGGCAAGATACCTTTCCGCCACGTCTACGTGCATGGACTCATCCGCGACGCGGAGGGCCAGAAGATGTCGAAATCCAAGGGTAACGTGCTCGATCCGATCGACCTCATCGACGGCATCGCGCTGGATGCCCTGGTGGAAAAGCGCACCAGCGGCCTGATGAACCCCAGGCAGGCAGCGCAAATCGAGAAACGCACGCGCAAGGAGTTCCCCGACGGCATTCCCGGCTTCGGCACCGATGCCCTGCGCTTCACCTTCGCCTCGCTCGCCTCGCCCGGCCGCGACATCAAGTTCGACATGGGCCGCTGCGAGGGCTACCGCAACTTCTGCAACAAGCTGTGGAACGCCACGCGCTTCGTGCTGATGAACTGCGAGGGCCAGGACTGCGGCATCGCAAAAGAACATGCCTGCGGCACGGATGTCCTCTTCAGCCAGGCCGACCGCTGGATCGTCAGCCGCCTGCAGCGTACCGAAGCCGAAGTGGCGCAGCATTTCGTCGACTACCGCTTCGACCTGCTTGCCCGCGCCATCTACGAATTCATCTGGGACGAGTACTGCGACTGGTACGTGGAACTGGCCAAGGTGCAGTTGCAGATGGGGGATGCGGCACAGCAACGCGGCACGCGACGCACCCTGGTGCGCGTGCTGGAAACCGTCCTGCGCCTGGCCCACCCGCTGATCCCCTTCATCACCGAGGAGCTGTGGCAGAAGGTGGCGCCCGTTGCCGGGCGTGCCGGCGAGAGCATCATGCTGGCGCCCTATCCGGCGGCCGACCTGTCGCGCATCGACGTGAAGGCCGAAGCCGAGGTGGAGACGCTGAAGAATCTCATTAACGCCTGCCGCAGCCTGCGCGGCGAGATGAACCTCTCGCCGGCGCAGAAGGTACCGCTGCTCGCCGCCGGCGATCCGGAAAAGGTGAAGTCCTTCGCCCCCTATCTCTCCGCCCTGGCGAAGCTCACGGAAGTGACCGCCACTGGCGCCGATCTCCCGGCTGGCGACGCCCCGGTGCAGATCGTCGGCGACTTCCGCCTGATGCTGAGAATCGAGATCGACCGCGCCGCCGAACGCGAGCGCCTCGGCAAGGAAATCGCGCGCATCGAGGGCGAGATCGTCAAGGCCAGCGCCAAGCTCGGCAACGCCGGCTTCGTCGAGCGCGCCCCGGCCGCCGTCGTGGTACAGGAAAAGGAGCGGCTGGCGAACTTCGTCTCGCTGACTGAAAAACTGCGTGCACAACTTGGGCGGCTGCAGGAGTGACCTCCTGCCCGTCATTCCCGCGGAAGCGGGAATCCAAAAAAGGCGTTTGCGAAGCTCATTCCCGCTTCCGCGGGAATGACAATACGGAGTGAAGCATCTCCTGCGCGCGCTCGGGCAGCGCAATTTCCGCCTCTACTTCATCGGCCAGAGCGCCTCCTTCGTCGGCACCTGGATGCAGCAGATCGCACTGGCATGGCTGATCTACAAGCTCACCGGCTCGCCCTTCATGCTCGGCCTGGCGACCTTCGCCGGTAACATCCCGATCCTTTTTCTCGCACCGTTCGGCGGCGTCTGGTCCGACCGCTTGAACCGTCGCCGCGCCATGATGCTGACGCAGGCCCTGTCGCTGATTCAGGCCGCCGTGCTGGCGGGACTGACTTTCGCGGGGAGTATCGAAGTATGGCACCTGCTCGCTGCGGCAACCTTTCTCGGTTTCGTCAATGCCTTCGACACACCGCTGCGCCAGGCTTTCCTGCTGGAAATGGTGGGATCGCGGGAGAATCTGCCGAACGCCATCGCGCTCAATTCGCTGATGATGAATGGTTCCCGCCTGGTCGGACCGGCGCTGGCCGGCGTGGTGCTGGCCGCCGCGGGCGAAGCCTGGTGCTTTCTCCTCAACGCCGCCTCCTACCTCGCCATGCTCGGCGCGCTCGCCGCCATGCAACTGGCCACGCCACCTCCTCCGCGAAGCAGCCAGAACTGGCTGGACGGATTGCGGGAGGCCGTGCATTTCGCCTGGAACTTCGCACCGAGCCGCTACCTGATCGGACTGGTCGCCCTCGTCAGCTTCGTGGCGACACCGTATGCCGCGTTGATGCCGGTGTTCGCGCGCGACCTGCTCGGCGGGGATGCCAGCACGCTTGGATGGCTGGTCGGTGCCTCCGGCGCCGGCGCCATGGCCGGCGTGCTGTATCTCGCCGGCCGGCGCGGGACTGCGGGACTGGAACAGCACATTGCCCTGGCCGGCTTCAGCGCCGGCATCGGACTCATCCTGTTTTCCCAGTCCGCCACGCTCTGGCTCTCGCTGGCCCTGCTGCCGCTGGTCGGCTTCGGCATCATCACCATCGCCGCCTCCGTCAACACCATCCTGCAACTGGTAGCGCCGGATGCCATGCGCGGACGGCTGGTCAGTCTGCACATCGCCGCCTTCCTCGGCGTGATGCCCGTCGGCTCCCTCGTCTTCGGCCTGCTTGCCGAGCGCTTCGGCGTGGCCGCCACCGTCGCCGCCGGCGGCCTGCTCTGCCTGGCCGGCACGGCGTGGTTCGCCACGCGCCTCGGCATCATGCGCAGCTTGCTGGCGCCGCACTACGAGCGGCGCTAATCACCTGTCCCACGAGTTCCGCCGCTAAGGGCGTGGGCGGATTTGCCTCTCGGGCACACTGGCAAGGCGCGAAGCCAAAGCGTTTTTTCGAGATGAGCTGGCTTTCTTATCCGAGTGCCTGATCGAGATCGGCAATCAGGTCGTCGGCATCTTCAAGCCCGATCGACAGCCGCAGCATGGCGTCCGAGATGCCGCGACGATCGCGATCCTCCTGGGTCAAGCCATGATGGGTGGTGGTGGTGGGCTGCGTCACCAGGCTCTCCACGCCACCAAGGCTGGGCGCCAGAGCGAAGAGCTTGAGCCTGTCGGCCACCCGGGTCGCGTCCTCGCCGGAGCCCTTCACCTCGATGCTCAGCATGCCGCCAAAGCCGCGCATCTGCCGCGCCGCCAGCGCATGGTTCGGCGCATCCGCCAGGCCCGGGTAAAAGACGCGCGCGACACGCGAATGCCGCGCCATCGCTTCAGCCACCGCCTGCGCCGTAGTGTTCTGCCGCTCGACCCGCACGACCAGGGAGCGCAGGCTGCGCGCCAGCAGGGAGGCAGTCTCCGGCGCGATCATCTGGCCCAGGTTCTTGCGCCAGTTCCAGATCGGCGCCAGCAGTTCCTTGCTGCCCATGATCGCGCCGGCAGTGATGTCGCTGTGGCCTCCAAGGTACTTGGTCGCGCTATGCACGACGAAGTCGGCGCCCAGCTCCAGCGGTCGCTGGTTGACCGGCGAGGCAAAGGTGTTATCAACCGCCAGCCGCGCTCCATTGCGGTGGCAGATGGCGGCGATGGCGGCAATGTCGAACACTTCCAGCCGCGGGTTGCTTGGCGTTTCCAGAAACACCAACCCGCTGCCATCACGCAAATGGCTCTCCATCAGGTCCAGTTCGTGGCCGAGGACCAGGTTGGTGCGCATGCGCAGCAGGGGCAACTGCGCGGCCAGCAGTTCCAGCGTGCCGCCGTAGGCATCGCCGACACAGACGATGCCCTCGCGGCCGTGCGTGAAAAAAAGCGCCGCCTCGGCCGCCATGCCGGAACAGAAAGCCCAGGCGGCCTCCGCGCCTTCGAGGCTGGCAAGCTTTTCCTCCAGCGAATGGATGGTCGGGTTCAGGCCGTAGCGGGTATACAGACTGCCCGGCTTGCGGCCGTCGACGACGTCGAGCAGGTCTGCCGTGGAATCGAAGCGAAAGGTGGTCGTGTTGTACAGCGGCGTATGCGGCGAACCATGCGCATCGTTGATTTCGCCGGCGTGGACGCAGCGCGTCGCCAGTCCCTGTTTTTCTTCCATGGCGCCTCTCCTCTCTCAAGAAATTCCACTGCATCGGTCGTGATTGCGCAGCGATGTCCGGGACATCAGTTCCGGCAGCGGAACATTACGCTTAAAAGCGCCGGTAGAGCCAGTATTTCTCGTAGAGGATCTTGCCGGCGTGCCATATCAGGCTCGGCCCGTGCATGTCCACCTGCGGCGTCGGTTCGGCGTAGAAGTTGCCCCTGCCGATGCCGGCGCGGCCGCCGCCCGCCTCGATGAAGCACATGCCGTGGCCGTCGAAGCTGCGCGGCTGGCCCTTGCCGGTCCAGGCTTGCGCAATGTTGTTGGCCACGGTCTCGGCCTGGCCGTGGGCGAAGACGCCGGCCTTCGGCAGCGGCCGGCCCATCTTCAGCGGGATGGTGGTGATGTCGCCGAGGGCGAAGACGTTCTCGAAGCGCGTCTGCAGCGTGTGGCGGTCGACCGGAATCCAGCCGGCTTCGTTGGTCAGGCCGGCCTCGCGCGCCACCACTGGCGCGCGATGCGGCGGCACGTAGAGCAGCAGGTCGTATCCGGCCGAGGCCCCGTTGGCGAAAGCGATGCGGCGCGTTGCCGGATCGACCGCCTTCACCTGGTGTTCGGGATGGTAGGCAATGCCGCGCGCTTCGAGCATGCCGCGCACCGCAGCGCCCACTTGCGGCCCCGCCACGGCCATCGGCTGCGGTTCGGCGGCGAAGAATTCGATGGACGTCTGCTCGGCCAATCCGCGCCGGCGCAGGAAATCCTCCACCAGCAGCGCCGCTTCGTAGGGCGCGGCCGGGCACTTGTACATCGGCGCGGCGGTGAGAATGACGATGCGTCCTCTGGTGAATTCGGCCAGAGTGTCACGGACGGCCGTAGCGCCTTCCAGCGTGTAGAAGTCCAGCCCGGCCTCGGCAAGGCCGGGAATCGTCTCCGGCGCATAATCGGCGCCGAGCGCGATCACCAGCGCATCTGCCGCCATTGTCTGCCCGCCGAAATCGACGAGGCGCCGCTCGGGATCGATCCGCGTCACTTTGCCCTGAATGAACTCCACGCCGCGCCCGGCCAGCCGCGACAGGGGGCGCGAGAAATCCGCCGGCACCCGCTCGCCGACCATCAGCCACAACAGCGAAGGCGGAAAGAAGTGCTCGGCCGTGCGATCCACGGCGACGACGCGATCCGCTTTCGGCAGCAGCTTGCGCAGCGTTTCGGCAGCCACCAGGCCGCCCAGGCCGGCGCCGAGGACCAGGGCGGTGCGGGCCATCAATAACTCACGACCTTGTCGGCCCATTGGGTCCACTCGACAAGCTGGGCCATGCTGCCGCGCTGCGCACCGGAAACGAGGTCGTCGTCGGCGATGCCGCGTGCGTCGATGCAGGTACCGCATACCGCCACTTCGCCTTTCCGGCGTATGACGCCTCCCAGCATGTCGCCCAGATTGTAGTAGCCCTGCGGCACTTTTTGTCCGGCCTTGCCGCATGCCGCACCGTCTCCGATGAGAAACACCTTGACCTCGCTGTCGCCTGTCTCCAGCAGTCCCCGCGCCAGCCGCACGCCGTTGTAGCTGCGTTCGGTACCGTAAGGCGGATCATTGAGTATGAACAGGTACTTCTGCATGGCAACCCCTTTCTGAATGGCGATCTGAACAAAGACTAATATACGTACGATTGTTTGAATTGTAGATCAAAAACCAGGGCAATGCAAGCCGCTTTTCTCCTTCAGGACATCCCGCTCCTGGCTGCCGCCGTCCATGTGAAGATGGCGATCGGTATGTTCTTGCGTGCATCGACCTTCGTCTTACCGCAGCGCGATTGGCTGCATCATTGAAGCGGTTCAGGCGCTGTCGGGTTAACGATTGCTCGTTACCGGAAGCTGATCGGCCTTCCACTCAGGAAAGCCGTCTTCCAGGCGGCGCGCGCGGTAGCCCTTTTTGCGCAATTTCTCCACCGCCTCGAAGGCGAGCAGGCAA
>Ga0208244_100528_pt1 | contig 34974 bp, 24 predicted proteins | sample SubbioCR12Aug_5A_FD_184828 | JGI IMG/M metagenome (GOLD analysis project Ga0208244, IMG submission 184828) | Serpentinite rock and fluid subsurface biosphere microbial communities from McLaughlin Reserve, California, USA - CR12Aug_5A (SPAdes) | ecosystem: Environmental > Terrestrial > Deep...
CAAGATCCAGACCATCATCAAGATGGCCTATGGATTTAGGAATCGGGATCATCTTAAGACAGCCATTTACTTCCATTGTGGAGGCTTAGACCTTTACCCGGGTACCCATTAAAAACCCGGAAGAATCGAAATTCATTTTTAAAAATCTGTGAAATCAGAGAGCAAAGGATAGTTTTTCAGAGATCTCTTTTCTAATGATAAGGCTTACAAGGATCTGGGTTCATCGTCGGCCCGCTCCAACGAGTTGTTTGTCTTTCAATAGATACAGGCATCAAGTATTGAAAGGACTTCATCAAGGAGTTCGTCCGAAGCCTTTCCGATGGGCTTGGCCTGACGTGCACGGTAATCAATAGACTTGACCTGTTCGACCATCACAAACCCCTTCACATGTGGGTTCCCGGTGACCATCACATGTAAAGGATAACTTCGATCAGTGGTGGTCAATGGACAGACTATGGTGAGACCGGTTTGCTCGTTAAAAAGGGTGTTGCTTACAACGAGGGCAGGGCGCCGTCCCTTTTGCTCATGACCGGACTGTGGGTTGAAGGTAACTGCAATAAAGTCCCCCTTTTTCGGAACGTACGCTTTCACTTACCAGACCTCTCTTCCCACTGGCTTACCCCAATCCATCTCTTCAACTTTGTAGTTCTTGGGAATGCGTGATACTAAATCATGCAGGCTTTGCTTACCGCGAATGCGTCTTACCGGTGCTATGACGATCAGGCCATCCCGTGAGGTAACGTCGACGTCGTCACCCACCGATAGATGTGCGTCTTCAAGCACCTGCTTCGCAAGGCGTAGTCCCTGGCTGTTTCCCCACTTCTGGATTTTTGTCACCATATTGTTACCTCCGTTGGATATCCAAAGTATAGCCAATGGGGTATGGCCTGTCAAGTCCGTTTGGGGCCTATATTTAAGGGGATGATTTGCGGTGACATCTTCAATTGTCAATTGAATTCCTAACCTCGTATACCTGGAAACAATCGTTCATATTTTGAGTCTTTCTTTTAGCGCCTCCAATGCTTCTTCTCTGGTGTTGATCTCACCCTCAATCTGTTTTTCACGGATGAAGTTTAAAAGTTGGCCGACTTCAGGCCCCCCCGGGAAACCCATGGCCATCACATCGTGGCCGGTGATCAATGGTGGAGGGTGGACAATATCCTTCTCCTCGAATAATTCCAGAATCCGGAGGCAGTGACCTTCAACGATCTCATCGATCTGAATGGACAGGATGCCCCGGCTTGCCTCCTTATCCGCAAGGGTATGGAGGACAAGCAAAGGGGTTTCTTCTCCCATCTGATTGACCAGCCTTTTAAGGGCGGATTCCCCGGTTTCCGAGGAGAGATTGAGGATTCTCATATGATGCTGAATGAGGCGAAGGATCCTGTTCTTCATCGGATTGGAGAATCTAAGCCTCTCCATGATGGCCTCTGCGCTCTTGCAGGAGAAGGATTCATGATGGTAGAAGTGGACCCTTCCTTTCTCATCCTGAGAGTAAGTGTCCTGTTTTCCGAGGTCATGGAAGAGGGAGGCATAATATAAGGCCAGCCTATCTTCCTGGGTCAGAGAGACTGCCTTTCCCTTCTGAGCCAACCATTCCTCAGCCCAGGCTATTTTATCGATCATAAGAAGAATATGGGAAAGGACATGAAGATGGTGGTGTTTGTTCTGGCCAAGGCCTTTTAGCCCCTTTAACTCCGGGATGAGGATGAGAAGGAGCCCAAGTTCATAGAGGGATTTTATTCCGAGGCCCGGGCGCGTGGAGAGAAGGATCCGGTCCAGCTCCATCTTAACCCTTTCACCGGGGAGATCCCGAATCAATTCTTTCTTTGAGGAAATCTCCTCCTCCAATTTTATATCCACTGTAAATCCTTCGAGGGTGCAGAGATAGCGTATGGCCCGCAACATCCGCAGGGGGTCCTGGTCCATGGAGCGTGGAGAGACAGAACGGATTATTTTTTTTTCAATATCATCAAAAGCTCCTTGGACTGCATGACAGGTCTCATCGCGAAGGGAGACAGCTATGGCATTGATGGTGAAATCCCTTCTCCGGAGGTCCTCCTCAAGGGTCTCTCCCTGAAGGAAGGTGACATCGATCGATATCTCCCTACTCATCATCCGGTAGGTGATTGTGCCTGCCTTCTCATTTCCCACTTTAAAGAAATGGAATTGAAGAGAATTTTCCATCGTTGAGATAAAGGAAGAGAATTCCTTCGGCAGGGCGAAGTCATAATCCATTCCTGATAGCTGGAAAGCAGGGGAGTAGGCTCTGAGAAGCAAATCGCGTAAGTATCCCCCCACGAGAAAGAGGTCCACTCCCTTCTCCTTTGCAAGGGTGGAAAGTTTAAAAAGGATGGGGTCATCGAGGACCCTTTTGACTAACTCGTTTTTATCCATCGGAGATTTAGTTAGAAAAAAGTCTAACGGTAAGGGTAATCCCGCGAAACGCGGGACCCGTATCTTTATTAGAAGGCTACGTTTGTCGTTGTCGAAGCTCGTATCGATGCTCGATCTTCGTCTTTCGGTTAAGGTAACGAGGCCCGTTTCGGTTATCGGTCACGGTTGGGTAAAAATAATTAAAAGACGATCAACGTAACCTTTTATGAACGATACGGGCCTCTTAACCGTCACCTTAACCTATTGACAGTTTACGAAACGGGCTTCGTAACCGTAACCCAATGCCCGGAATATTTTTAGGTTTGAGATTCTGTTTGATAAACTCCTTTAGTTATGGTAATTTTGCTACAGATGCAAAAAGAATAGACGATGGAAGGGAGGCTTGTCAATTGTCGTTGCGAGTGGAAACCGGGAGGACGATCAGGGAGGAACTGGAAGCACAGGAGAAGAAGTTTCTTTCGCCCTTTGCCACATTGAGTTCGATGAGCAAAGGCCGGCCATCCGTTGAGGAGAAGTGTCCTCTCAGGCCGGCCTTCCAGCACGACCGGGACCGGATCATCCATTCTAAATCCTTCAGGAGGCTGACGCATAAGACCCAGGTCTTCCTCGCCCCGACCGGAGACCATTACCGCACCCGATTGACTCATACCCTTGAGGTCTCTCAAATTGCCCGGACGATTTCAAAGGCCCTTCGGCTCAATGAAGATCTGACCGAAGCCATCTCGTTGGGCCACGATCTGGGCCATACCCCATTCGGACATGCGGGAGAGGACACCCTTAATGAGATCCTCCCGGGCGGATTTAACCACTCCGATCAGAGTTTGAGGGTGGTGGATCTTCTTGAAAAAGATGGAAGAGGGTTGAACCTCACCTTCGAGGTGAGGGAAGGCATCTTAAAGCATACGAAGGGGAAGGGGGAAATCCTCTGTCAGGACCCCGCTTCAATGGCCTCCACGCTCGAGGGTCAGGTGGTGCGTTTAGCCGACATCATCGCCTACATTAATCACGATATCGATGATGCCATACGGGGCGAAGTGATTTCCCTGAAGGATATTCCTGAGGATTGTATCAGACGGTTAGGGGAGACCCATTCGAAGCGGATCAATACGATGGTCAATGATATCGTGTCGGAGACCTTACGGGCAGGAGGCGGACGCCTCGCCATTTCAGAGGAAATTCTTTCTGCGATGTGGGATATGAGAGAGTTCCTCTGGGAGAGGGTTTATGAGAACGAGACCGTCCATGCCGATTTTCACAAGGCGGCCAAGATTTTAAGAGAACTCTACCAATATTTTATGGAAAAGCCGGACCATTTATTAACCCTGATCGAAAGGCAGACGCTCTATGATTCATTAGAGCGCTGCATCTCCGATTTCCTGGCCGGCATGACCGACCGCTACGCCTTCAATCTCTATGAAAAACTCTTCCTTCCCCTTCCGTGGACGGCTTTATGAAATTGAAGCCACGAAAGGGTCTTCCGTCGAGAGAAGGGGCTGTTCAGGTGATCATCCTGGGCGCAGGCGGAAGGGATTTTCACAATTTCAACACCTTCTTTAAAGACCGTCCCGGATATCGGGTGATCGCATTTACAGCCACTCAGATTCCCTTTATTGCGAATCGAACTTATCCTCCGGAATTGAGCGGAGTCCTCTATCCGGAGGGAATTCCGATCTATCCCGAGGAGGACCTCCCCCGGCTCCTCTCAGAGAAACCTGTCCAGCAGGTCGTCTTCTCTTACAGCGATATCTCCCACGAGGAATTGATGGATAAAGCTTCCTTCGTTCTCTCCAGAGGGAAGAATTTTATCCTCCTTGGTCCTGAAGGGACGATGCTTAAAGGCAAGGTCCCTGTCATTTCCGTTTGTGCAGTGAGGACCGGATGCGGAAAGTCGGTGATCTCCCGCAAGATCGCTTCCCTTTTGAAAAAGAGAAAAATCCGGGTTTCTGTGATCCGGCATCCAATGGCTTATTGTACGTTTAAACCGGTCCTCAGGTTTTCCGATATGGGGGATGTAGACGAGGAGGCCTGCACGATTGAGGAGAAAGAGGAGTTTGAGCCTCTTGTTGAAATGGGAATTACCGTCTATGCCGGTATCGACTACCAAGAGGTTTTAAGGGCGGCGGAGAAAGAGTCTCAGGTGATCATCTGGGATGGAGGAAATAACGACTTTCCATTTATCAGGCCCGATCTGGAGATCGTCCTTCTCGATGCGCTACGACCCGGACATGAGAAACTCTATTACCCCGGAGAGGTGAATCTCAGAAGGGCGGATATTCTTATCATCACGAAGGTAAACGAAGGGAGAGAGGAATCCTTGAGTCGGATCAGGGAGAATATCTCCCGGTCAAATCCTGCGGCAAAGATAATGGAAGCCTCCTCTTTGATCGATGTGGATCATCCGGAATGGATCGAGGGCAGAAGGGTATTGGTCATTGAGGATGGGCCCACCATTACGCATGGAGGCATGCCAGATGGGGCCGGGGCCTCCATTTCAAGGAAGCTGGCGAGGGAACTGGTCGATCCCAGACCCTATGCGGTTGGTTCACTGAAGGACGTTTTTGAGAGGTATCCTCATATCGGAAAGGTCCTTCCAGCAATCGGATATTCTGAAGATCAGGTCCGGGACCTTGAAGAGACCATCAGAAAGTCGGTCTGCGATGCGGTGGTCATCGCTACCCCTACCGATTTGAGAAGGAAGATACGAATTCATCAACCCGCCGCAAGGGTAAAATACGATTTTGACATTGCCCTTGAGCCTGTCATCGAGGACTTTTTAAGGGGCAAAACAATTCTGAAAAAATGACCCCAAAGGTTGACATTGGGCTTTGCTTATGATAATTACCTAATATTAATGATGAAAATTAATCCGTTAGAAGTTCCAGGAGGAGTTGAGTCCCTCGCCTGAATAATTTTTAAAAACAACTCCCATTGCTTCCAACAGGGTGCACTCCAATTAAAGGAGAGTTTAAAAATGGCAAAAGAGATTCTCATCGTTGATTCAGACAAAATGTTTCAAGAGGAGTTTGAACGAATCTTTGAAGCGACCGATCACCATCTCTTTTTCACGACCAACGAGGAGGAAGCTCTTCTTAGGGGAAAGCTCTTTAAGCCCGATCTCATCATCGGAGGAAAGGATCTGTGCCAGGCGGTCAGATCTGACCTGGAACTGGAAGGTATCCCTTTCTTTATTCTTCTCGATATGTTTGAGGATCTTTCTGACAGGGAGCGAAAACTCCTCCGGGCGGACGGGACGATCTCGAGGCCGCTCAATAAGGATGAGATTCTCAGTATGGTGAGCCATTTAGACCAAGGAGTTAAGGAAGAGGGCGGGGAGATGGCTGCTTCCGAAAATGATCTGGATTGGAAATCCTTCGCTGATCTCGGGAAGGCGGGGACAGAAAAAAAGGAGGAGTTTTTTCTGGATGAACTGGGGGAGACAGAAGAAGAGATCATCGAACTGGTGGATGTGGTGGAGGAACCTGAATCGAGAATGAGCATCGATGATTTTGCCCTCCAGCAAAAAGAAGAGTTGATTGGAGAGATCGCTCCGATTGAATCCTGGGAAAAGCCAGAAAGAGAAGGGGTAGGTTTAGAAAAAGAGTTTATCCTTGTTCCGGAGGAGAAAGAAGCGGAGATCGAAGACACCTCCCTGAGGATAGAGAAAGAGGTTGTAGAGAAAAAAGCCTCTCCCGAAGATGAGCTCTTTGAGAAGATCGAATTGGAGGAAATTCTTCGAAAAATGGAGAGACTTCAGCCCTCCATAGAAAGGGAATGGCCTGTCGAGAAGGAGGAAAAGATTCCCGAGAAGACTCCGGAAAAGATCTCACCTCCCCCTCAGGAGGCAGGAGATAGATACACGGGTTTTGATGAGTTCGAGGCCGCCCTCAGGGGCGAAGTGAATACCGAGCTAGTGAAAGAAACATTCCAGCCATTTTTCATCGAAGATACGAAGCAAGAAGCTCCGGGATTGGCAACCCCCGAAAAGGCCCCTGCGGAATTGGAGCTCCAGGAACTTACGGAGGAAGAATTCCCGGAGATATTTCTGGAGGAGCTTGCAGAAGAACTTGAAAAACTTAAAGAAGAGGAGTTAATGCCCGAAGAGACAACCGTGGAGGTAGAAGCGGAAACGACCGAAGAGGAAGAGATTTCAGAACTTTTTGGGGAAGAGATTCAGTTTCCGGAAAAGGCGTTAGAAGAGATCGTTCGTGTGGAGGAGCTACCTCCCGTGAAAGAGCTATCCCCAGAAGAAGAGATTTCAGAACTTTTTGGAGAAGAGATTCAACCTCGGGAACAGGCGTTAGAAGATGTGTTTCGTGTAGAGAAACACCCTCCTGTGGAAGAGATAGCCCCCATAGAGGAGTTAGCTCCAGTGGAGGAGCTTAAGGGGGCAGAGGTTGGAGCGCCTGCCATAGAAATTCCGAAGATTTCTTTGGAAGAGATTCCTCCTCCTGTCCTGCGCATGGACCGAAAGATCGAAGAAGTGATCGCGAAAGGGGTGCAGGAGATGATGCAGGATTTTGTGACCAAAGTCATGCCTGAGATGGCCACGCAGATGATCACCCTTACCATGGAGCGAATCGAAACGATGGTCAAGGAAGTCGTCCCCGATCTGGCAGAGAAGGCGATTCAGGAAGAAATCCAGCGGCTTCAGAAGGGAGAAAAGGATTAAGAGATTTCTGAAAAAGTATAGAAATCCCTGATTACAGAGTGCGAAAAGTAATTTTTCAGAGCTCTCATTAAGGAGGCAGAAGGTTGCAACGATGGTTTCAAAAGTCTTGGATAAATCGTACGATCCCCACCGGGTGGAAGAAAAATGGTACCGTTTCTGGATGGACCGGAATTATTTCCGGGCAGATGAACGTTCAAATCATCAGGCCTATTCCATTGTCATCCCACCTCCCAATGTCACCGGTGTCCTTCATATCGGACACGCCCTGAACAATACCCTGCAAGACATTCTCATCAGGTTTAAAAGAATGGAAGGCTTCAATGCGCTCTGGATGCCGGGGACGGATCATGCAGGCATTGCCACCCAGAATGTGGTGGAACGGCAACTGATGGAGGAGGGTCTCGACCGACATGCTCTGGGAAGGGATATATTCATCGAACGTGTCTGGAAATGGAAGGAACAATCGGGCGGAACGATTATCAGCCAGTTGAAGAAATTGGGAGCTTCCTGCGACTGGTCCAGGGAACGCTTTACCATGGACGAGGGTCTCTCGGAAGCGGTCAGGGAGGTTTTTATCCGCCTCTATCAGGATGGGCTGATCTACCGCAGCCATTATATTATCAACTGGTGCCCCAGATGCCAGACCGCGCTCTCCGATCTCGAAGTCGAACACCATGAGATTTCAGGGAAGCTCTACCACCTTCGGTATTCCTTCAGAGAAGGGAACCGTTTCGTGGTCGTAGCGACCACACGGCCGGAGACAGTGTTGGGCGACACAGCTGTCGCCGTTCATCCGGAAGACGAACGCTACCAGCGGGATATTGGGAAAAGAGTCATCCTCCCTGTCCTCGGCAGGGAGATTCCGATTATCGGCGATCCCTATGTGGATATCGAGTTCGGGACCGGCTGTCTTAAGATTACTCCTGCCCACGATTTTAATGATTTTGAGATCGGACTGAAACATGGGCTTGATCAGGTCAAGGTGATCGATGAGGCAGGCAGGATGAATGAGCATGCCGGGCCTTATCATGGGATGGATCGGTTTGAGTGTCGGGAGAGGATCGTCGAAGATTTTAGAAGGGAAGGGATGCTGGTTAAGACAGAGGATTATCACCACAAGGTCGGCCACTGCTACCGTTGCAAGACGATCGTGGAGCCCAATCTCTCCCTTCAATGGTTTGTCCGTACCAAACCATTGGCTGAAACGGCCATACAGGCGGTTCGGACAGGCCGCACACGGATTGTCCCTGAAGTCTGGGAAAAGACCTATTTCGAATGGATGGAAAATATAAAGGATTGGTGCATCTCCCGTCAGATCTGGTGGGGCCATCGTATTCCCGCCTGGTATTGTGAGACATGCGGCGAGGTGATCGTGGTAAAAGAGGAACCCCGATCCTGCTCCAAATGTCGATCCGATCGGTTAAGGCAGGAGACCGATGTCCTGGACACCTGGTTCAGTTCCGCACTCTGGCCTTTCTCCACCATGGGATGGCCTAAACAGACAGCCGAGTTGAAGGTCTTTTATCCTACCTCTGTCCTGGTGACGGGTTTCGACATCCTCTTCTTCTGGGTGGCCAGGATGATGATGATGGGAATAAAATTTATGGGAGATGTCCCCTTCCGGGATGTTTACATCCACGGGCTGGTCAGGGATGAGAAGGGGGAGAAATATTCGAAGACCCGGGGAAATGTAGTGGACCCTCTCGATCTGATCGACCGCTTCGGAGCGGATGCCCTCCGTTTTACCCTGGCCGCCTTAACCATGCCTGGCAGCGATCTGAAGCTTTCGGAGTCACGGACCGAAGGCTACCGCCACTTCGCCAACAAGATATGGAATGCCTCCCGCTTTGCCCTGATGAACCTTGAAACCTTAAGCCCTGATGCGATGGCCCAAGCGCATTCGCCGGAGGAGTTGAGCCTTCCGGATCAATGGATCCGGAGGAGACTGAATCAGACGATACGGTCCGTTCGAAAAGCCTTGGATGAGTATAAATTCAATGAGGCCTGCCATCACCTTTACCAGTTTATCTGGCATGAATTCTGCGACTGGTATCTGGAGATGACCAAACTCTACCTTTACAGGGAGGGGGATCAGAAGAGGCAGGACCTCACCCGGCAGACGCTTTCAGAGACGCTCGATGCCATTCTCCGGTTGCTTCATCCCATCATGCCCTTTATCACCGAGGAGATCTGGCAACAACTTCCCATGCGAAAAGGGAGTGAATCGATTATGATTGCTGAATTTCCAAAGCCCGATCAACGCTACGATGATCAGAAGGTGGAAGATGAGATGGCATGGATCATCGAGGTGGTCAATGGCCTTCGGAACATCCGCGGAGAGATGAACCTTCCTCCATCGGAACAGATTTCCGTTTATATCCGGACGAAAAGTGAAGAGGCGGAGAAGAGACTGGGAGAACAAGAACCCTTCATCCGGTTCCTCGCATCGGTGAATGACCTGAACATTGGGCAGAATATCGAAAAACCCCTTTACAGCGCGTATGCGGTCGTGAGGGATGTTGAAATATTTGTCCCGATGGACCGGACACGCATGGAAGAAGAGGCAAAAAGGCTTCAAAAGGAGATCCTGAAGATTGAGAAGGAGAGCGGTTTCGTTATGAAGAAACTCTCCAACGAGCAATTCCTTTCGAAGGCGCCTCCGGAGATCGTTCAGGAGGTAAAAGAGAAGGCGATGGAATTTGAATCACAGCGCCAGAAACTGGAAGAGAGTCTGATCAAAATCAGAGAGATGCTGAAGTAAGAAAAATTCGAAGCACGAAATCCGTGCGAAGCATCCCAGCAGGGATCAATCCGAAACAAATTCGAATGTTCAAATTTCTTAAACTTTTTCCGTTTTGAACATTTGATATTGGGTCATTTGAGATTGTTTCGGATTTCGATATTCGGATTTCGAATTTCTAATCGTTCCTGCGTATGCTATTATGAACAAGGGAAATTTACCCTATTGGAGTCTCAAGCAATGAAGATGGATATCGAAAAAGTGGCCAGATTGGCCCGCCTTGAATTATCCGGGGAGGAGAAGAAAACTTTTGGAAATCAGCTGGAGCAGATCCTTGCTTATATGGAACAACTGAACCGTCTTGATGCCACAGGGGTGGAACCCACCTCCCATGCCATCCCCATGGTGAATGTCTTCAGGGAGGATGAGGTGAAGCGCTCCGTTCCAAGGGAAGAGATTCTGGAAATTTCGCCAGATCAGGGAGATGGGCATTTTAAGGTGCCAAGGATCATCGAGTAAACGAAGGGAAAAATGGAAGATTGGAAGATTGGAATAATGGAATATTGGGTTTAAGAGGAATATTCTCCCATTATTCCACCATTCCATCATTCCAGTATTCTATTTGCTAGGAGAAGTGTTTAAGGAGAGGGAATGGATCTACACTCAATGACCATTCATCAACTTCATGACCTTCTTGTGAAGAAAGAGGTGACTTCACGGGAAGCAACAGAAGCTCTTTATCGCAGGATCGGAGAGGTGGATGGAAAAATCAAATCTTATCTCATGCTGAGCGAGGAGGAAGCCTTCCGCCAGGCGGATGAGGTGGACCGGAAGATCATCCGGGAAGAAAAGATAGGGGGGTTAGCGGGTATTCCAATCGGGCTTAAAGATATCCTCTGTACAAAGGGGATCCGGACGACGTGCGGCTCTAAGATCCTTGGGAATTATGTGCCTTTTTATGATGGAACAGTGATCAGCAAGCTGAAAGAGAATAAGGCTGTTTTTCTTGGAAAGCTGAACATGGATGAGTTTGCCATGGGTTCCTCCACAGAAAATTCTGGATTTCAGACCACACGGAATCCCTGGGACCTGCAGCGCATTCCGGGCGGATCGAGCGGAGGTTCTGCTGCCGCCGTAGCGGCGGATGAATGCATTGCAGCCCTCGGCACGGATACAGGAGGGTCCATCAGGCAACCCGCGTCCTGTTGCGGTGTGGTTGGTTTAAAACCCACTTATGGCAGGGTGTCGAGATATGGGCTGGTGGCTTTTGCTTCTTCACTCGATCAGATCGGCCCCATCACAAAGGATGTGGAGGATTGCGCCATCCTGCTTGACGGGATCAGCGGCTACGACCCCTTCGACTCCACCTCCGTCAATGTCGAGGTTCCCGATTATAAGCGATATCTGGTCAATGATGTGAAAGGAGTCCGGATCGGAATTCCGGATGAGTATTTCATAGAGGGTATGGACCCGGATGTGGAGAGATCAGCCAAAGAGGCCATCGATCTTTTAAAGAAGTTAGGGGCAGAGGTGAAGGCGATTTCGCTTCCCCATACCTCCTATGCTGTGGCCATCTATTACATTATCTGTACGGCGGAAGCCAGTTCCAACTTGGCCCGTTATGATGGGGTCAAGTACGGATTTCGATCGCACAGGTATGGAGACCTGATGGAGATGTATGGTCGGACCCGCGAAGAGGGTTTTGGCAGTGAGGTGAAGCGTAGGATTATTTTAGGGACCTATGTCCTGTCAGCGGGATATTACGACGCTTACTACCGAAAGGCTTCGCAGGTCAGGACCCTGATGAAGAACGATTTTGAAAAGGCCTTTGAAGAAGTGGATGTGATCGTGACTCCCACAGCGCCCACGCCCGCTTTCCGGATCGGAGAAAAGGCCGAAGATCCGCTTCAGATGTACCTCTCCGATATTTTAACGATTCCGGTCAATATTGCCGGAATCCCTGCCATCTCCATACCCTGCGGATTCAGCAGGGAGGGGCTACCGATCGGCCTCCAGATCATGGGAAAACATTTTGATGAAGGAATGCTCTTAAGGGCGGCCTACACATTTGAACAGAATACAGATTTTCATCTAAAGAAACCGTCGCTCATCTAAATCCCGAAATCCACATTCCGTATTCCGAAATGAATTAATCGGTCATTTCCACCAGCCACTCAAGGTAGGAAGAAGAGCCTTCAATAATAGGAAGGGCGATGATTTCTGGAACGGTGTAGGAATGGAGGGACTTCACTTTTTTTTCTAACTCATCAAATTTCTTCCTCTGGGTCTTAATGAACAGGAGCCACTCTTTTTCATCCCATATCTTTCCCTCCCACCGGTAGATGGAACGAACAGGAGAGACGATATTGGCGCAGGCAGCCAGCCGCTCCTCCACAAGGGCATTTGAAATTTTAACCGCATCTTCTTCGGAACCACAAGTCACAAGCACAACCATCGGTTCAGACATTATTTTTTCCCGAGCACTTCTTCAAAGGCCCTCAAGGCAGTTTCCACAGCTTCTTCCGTTACATCCAGATGCGTGACCAGACGGATTTGTGTTTTTCCAAAGGGATGGATGAGGATTCCGTGGCGCTTCATGGCTTCTGCAATCTGAGGGCCTGTTTTACCGGTCTCGGTTACATCGAATATGACAATATTGGTTTCCACATGCTTCGGATCAAGAGAAACTCCCTTCAGTTCCTTCAAACCCACTGCGAGACGTTTCGCATTCTGATGGTCTTCTTTTAGACGTTCAAGGTGGTGATCCAGCGCATAAAGCCCGGCCGCTGCAATGATCCCGACCTGACGCATTCCGCCTCCAAACATCTTTCTAAAGCGGTGGACCCGGTCAACAAACTTTTTGGACCCTGCAACCAGAGATCCAATAGGGGCTCCCAACCCTTTTGAGAGGCAAACCGATACGGAGTCCGCCCATTGACCGTATTCATGAGGACTGACTCCGGAGGCAACCGAAGCATTCCAGAGCCTGGCTCCATCAAGGTGGACCGAGAGGCCCTTTGATGTTGCCAACCGATAGATCTCTGTCATCTTATCTGCCGGATAAATGGAGCCTCCTCCCCGGTTATGAGTATTTTCAAGACAGATCAGCCGGGTGACAGGAAAGTGGTGGTCATCCGGCCGGATGGCCTCTTCAATCTGTGAAGCATCGAGAATGCCACGAATCCCCTTGAGACAGTGAAACTGGATTCCCGACAAAACCGCCCCTCCTCCCCCCTCAAAGTTATAGGGATGAGAGGTGGCTTCAATCACGACCTCATCTCCCGGTTGGGTATGGGATTTGATCGCAAGCTGGTTGGCCATGGTTCCGGAGGGGACGAAGAGAGCGGCTTCCTTTCCAAGCATCTGAGCCACCCTCTCCTGGAGTCGATTGACCGTGGGGTCTTCGCCGAAGACATCGTCTCCCACCTCTGCTTCTGACATCGCCTTTCTCATGGCAGGCGTAGGCCGTGTCACTGTATCGCTTCTAAGATCAATCCATTTCTTCATCTTTCGTCTCCCATCATTCACTGTTTCGTTAAGAAAATACAATGTTACCCCAGTGGTGTCAAGGCTTCCCCAAACTCCGAACTTCCTTAAATCAGAACTTCCTTAAATCTCTTGCTTTTGGTCGAATGATGAGATATTTTTATCTGACAGGGAGGTTGGGATTCGATTTATGTCAAAAGGGGCGATCCTATTATTCGCCTTTATTCTTTTTATCTCAGGTTGTTCAACCAGAATGACGGTCCAGCCCACTTCTCCCCTGCCTCTGATAGAACCTCTCTACTACCCTGATGAATATTTTTCCGGCATTCCCCTGGAAGAAAAAAAGACAGAAGAAATTGAGATAGTAAAGTTAGAGGTAAAAGAGGAAAAGATAGAGACCCGAAAAGAAGATGTGAGTCATCTCGCCCCCCTCCCTCTCCCCGCAGGGATTCCAAAAGAATCGTTAAGCCTTCCTGACATCGCTGTTTCCAATATCTTTCTCAAACAGAAAAGGAAACTATTTGCCACTCTTACCAATATCGGCACAGCCCCATTCCCAATGGAAAGCGGAGGATTGAGTCTCTTTGTGGATGGCCAATTGGAGAAGCGGTATGCATTAAAAAGCCTTACAGATCATGGGTACCTCAAACCACAGGAGAGCCTTACCCTTCCCATTCCGTTTTCACTTTTCAGCCGGAAGGAGGTGGAGGTTAGGGTGGATACCCCGGCGGAACTGCGGGAAATGGACATGGAGAATAACCTTCTCAAAAAGATACTGGAAGGATTTCCCATTGGTCCGGATATCGTGATCAAAGATTTCGATTTGACAGAGGATCTGGAACTCATTATTATCCTCTCCAATATCGGAGAGGCGGACCTCCGGAAGGGTGTGACCTTCAGGATTCGAATCTATTTGAACGACCGGAAGATTTCTGATTTCGAGCATTTTATTTCAGAGGAATTGAAAGCCCATTCAAAGAATCATTACATCCTTTCACCTCCGTATCGGGTCGGCATCAAGGGGATCTCAAGGGTGAAGGTCTCCCTTGCTTCCAAGCTCCGTTCGGATGACATCCGAATGGAGAACAATGTCCTCGAAAGGAGATTCATCATTTTTCCTTTTCAGATCGGAGGGCAGGGGAAGGAACAATTTTCATTTTTTATCCCTTCTCCTCCGTTGAGGGGTGAGGAGTTATCGGAAAAGATCAAGATGGAGGTGAGGTGGGAAGGGCCCTCCACTCCGTTAAAATTTTCTTTTGGGGGACCGGAGGAGAGCAGGTCTCTATTGGATATTTCAGGGACAAGTCCGGTTAAAGTCGAATGGCCTATCCTCTCCGGTGAGCCACAGCGGGAGAGCCACTGGAGAGTTTCCGTGACCAACCCTTTTGAGAATAGAGCGGAAGGACATCTCATCATACAGCATCCCTGATGAAATCATAATATTTTGAGGAGCAGGCATGGAAGGAATCTATATTCTCTCAGGAGTGGTCATCGCTCTGGCCGTCGTTTTTTTCTTCCTGATGGAGCAGAGGTTAAAGAAGATGGCAGAGGAGGTAAGGAAGGATCAGTCCTCACAGGCCGTTTGGGCGTTGATTCAACAGCAGATTGAGAAGTTGCGGGAGCAGATGAACGATGGCCTTTCCAGAAATATCTCCCAGCTTTCCCAGCAGCAGGATGCCATCAATGCGCAGCTGAGGGGGATTACCGACCAGGTCAACCGGCAGCTTCAGAACTCAAGCGGAGAGATCAATAAACGCCTGGACAATGCCGCCAGAGTGATTGGGGATGTCCAGAAGAATATCGGAGAGCTTTCGGAGGCCAGCAGGCGAATCTTTGAGGTCGGGAAAGACATCGCCACGCTTCAGGAGATCCTCCAGCCTCCGAAATTGAGGGGTGGGTTGGGGGAACAATTTTTGGGAGAACTGTTATCACAGATCCTTCCGCCCGAATTCTTTACCCTTCAATACTCGTTTTCCAGCGGGGAGAGGGTGGATGCGGTGGTGAGGCTGGGAGAAAGACTTGTTCCCATCGATTCCAAGTTTCCGCTCGATAATTTTAAACGGCTCATCGAATGTAAAACCGAGGAAGAGAAGAAGGCTTCTCAGAAGGCCTTTTCGAGGGATGTGAAGAAACATATTGACGATATCGCCAGCAAATATATTTTGCCCCAGGAGGGGACTTACGATTTTGCTCTGCTCTATATCCCTGCCGAAAATATCTATTATGAGACCATCACAAAGGACGAGGCATTCGGAGAAGAGAAGGGGATTTTGAATTATGCATTGAAAAAGAAAGTGATCCCGGTCTCGCCCAATTCCTTCTTTGCCTATCTCCAGGTGATTGTCCTCGGATTAAGGGGATTGAAAATCGAAAAGGATGCCCATCGAATATTGGATTCACTTTCGGGTTTGAATAAAGAATTGGAGGCCTTTCAGGGGGATTTCCAATTGGTCGGAAAACATATTACCAATGCGATGAATAAGTATGAGGAGGCGAGGAGACGTCTCGATAAATTCGGCTTCAAACTGGAACAGATCGAAAGCCAGCCTGCCCTGCCGCTGCCTGAAAGAGTGGCCGGATCTAAACACGAGAAGATAGAATGATTCCGACCAGAGAAGATTGCTTGAGATTGATGGTCCAATACGGGATGCTTGAACATATTATCGATCACAGCGTCGCAGTGGCAAGGGTGGCCGTTTTTCTTTCCGTCAGGTTGAACAGGAAGGGACAGGGGCTCGATCTTCCTCTGGTCGAAGCCGCGGCCATGCTTCATGACCTGACCAAGACAGAGTGTCTCAAAACGAAAGAAGACCATGCTCTGACGGGATCGAGGCTCTTGAAGGAGATGGGATACGAGAGGATGGGGAATGTCGTGGCGGAGCATATCCATTTATCGAAAGAGATGGATCCTTCGCGGATATCGGAAGAGGAAGTGGTCAATTATGCGGACAAACGGGTCCGACATGACCGGATCGTCTCTCTCGATGAAAGGTTTGAAGACCTGAAGGGGCGGTATGGTAAGAGCGAGAGGGCCGTTGAGCTGTTGGAAGGGCTGAAAAGAGCCACGTTTGAGATCGAAAGGAAAATCTTTTCTATCCTGGAGATCAATCCGAATCATCTCCAGGACCATTTGTTTGAAACGGGTAACGGGCGTAGGGATGAGGCTAACGGAGGAAAATCCTTCCTTCAGGATTAGAAGGGAGAAGAGAGATATTTTTTAAAATAAAAGACTTGACTTTTAAAATGGCGGTGGTTTATGATGGGCATCATTTTGAAAGGCAAAAAATAAGATCAAAAAAGGGGAGGTGATTTAAATGACGAAGGCGGAATTGGTGGCTGCCATTGGGAAGGAAGCCAAGGTTTCAAAAGCGTCGGCTGAAAAAGCCCTCAATGCTTTTACAGCGACGGTGACAAAGGCTCTTAAAAAAGGGGATCGGTTGAGCCTTCCCGGATTCGGGACTTTTTCTGTGACGAAGAGGAAAGCGAGAATAGGGAGAAATCCTCAGACAGGAAAAGAGATTAAAATTCCTGCCGCAAAGGTGGCCAAGTTTAAAGCGGGAAGTGTTCTGAAAAGCGCGGTAAAGTAATCCTAAAAAATCCTGACCTGTTCTTAATAAAAAAGGGGAGAAAAAACTCCCCTTTTTTATTAAGAAAAAGCCAAAAAACGGGGATATTCAAAGAGATATTTAAACAGGTTATGAACAATGGCCCATTGGCGGAGACGCAAACCACCCCAATATATTGTGTTTATATCTTATAGGAACACAACAAATTAACTTATTGAAATAACAAGCGTATTTAGTTCATTTTTCGCCCCCTGTTTTTTTTCGCAATGAAATGAACGGGTTGGAAAGATAAAGCTAATTTTTTTCCACAGGATTTGCACATGCGCGGAGTATCGCCGTAGAAACCTTGATTTTATTGACTCTACGAGGGATATCCTCTTCGTAGCGTTGACCTTCAATTGATTGCGTCTTCTATCTTTTGTTAATGCAGTCTGGATCGATAAGAGATGGCTTCGTATATCGGAAATACAGGAGTATCAAGTCATCCCTATTGTCCGCTTTTGGAAGAGACCAGGAATAGGGACGGAACAAGGCCATGGAAAAGTTAAAAGTTGAGAGGCAATAAAGATTTCATGTAGAGGGTTGAAAGAGAGAGGGGTTTTTGTTATCGTCTGATGGAAGCATTTTCGGGGATAGATGATGAAGCATGTGATTCTTGGCACGGCAGGACATATTGACCATGGAAAGACTTCCCTGGTCAAAGCCCTCACCGGCGTGGATACCGATCGATTGAAGGAGGAGAAGGAGAGAGGGATAACAATCGAGTTGGGATTTACTTTTCTGGACCTCCCCAGCGGAATCCGGCTGGGGATTGTCGATGTGCCGGGCCATGAAAGGTTTGTCAAGCATATGGTAGCAGGGGCCTGGGGGATTGATCTGGTTGCACTCGTCATTGCGGCTGATGAAGGAGTGATGCCACAGACAAAGGAACATCTCGATATCTGCACTCTCTTGAAAGTAAAAAAAGGATTGATCATCCTTACGAAGATGGACCTGGTCGACCAGGAACTCTTAGAGATGGTTAAGGAAGAAGTGACGGAAGCTGTCAGAAATACCTTTTTAAAAGAGGCTCCCATTCTTACTGTTTCTTCCACCACGGGCGAGGGAATCTCCCGATTGATCTCGGTCCTTGACGATCTCTCGAAGGAGGTGGAGGAGAGATCCTCTGACGGTCTCTTCCGGTTGCCCATTGACCGGGTCTTCATCATGAAAGGATTCGGTTCGGTGGTGACGGGAACGGTCGTCTCCGGAGGAATTGCATTGGGAGAGACAGTCGAGGTTCTTCCCTCCGGCAGGGAAGGGAAGATCAGGAATATACAGGTCCATAATCAGTCCGTGGAGAAAGCCGAGGCCGGACAGCGGGCGGCCATCAATATTCAAGGGATTGATACTTCTGAGGTCAACAGGGGAGATATCCTGGCCCGGCCCCGTACCCTTACCCCGACAAGAATCATTGACGCCTATCTGGAGTATTTACCCGGCGCTGCGAGACCGCTCAAAAACAGAACCATTCAGAGATTTCACATCGGCACGAATCTGGCTGCAGCTTCGATCTACCTCATGAATCGAGAGGAGCTGTTACCGGGCGAAGGCGGGTTTGTCCAGTTGAGATTGGATCGGCCCATTGTAGCTTTGCCTCAAGACCGCTTTGTGATTCGGGGCTCATCGGCCATTCAAACCTGTGGAGGAGGGGTTGTTTTGGACACCCATCCGGATAAACATAAACGATTTTCAGGGGAGGTTGTCTCCGATTTAACGCTCCTCAGAGACGGAAGCGGAGAGGAGGTCCTGCGTCAGCATATCCTCCACTCGGGTACAGGCGGAATGATTTTGGATGACCTTCTAAAGCGGGTGGCATTGGCCCCCAATGAGGCCCAGGTCATTCTCAGGAGGATGATTGAGAAGAGAGAACTCATTCTCATCGATCCGGAGAGGCTTAAGGTGATTGATTTTTCTCAATACCATGGGCTGAAGGAGATCGTATTGGCTCAGTTAAAAGAATTCCATGTCCGGTTTCCTATGAAATCGGGCTTGGCAAAGGAAGAGTTAAGGACGAAACTACCGCCGGCAGTGGATATGAAACTTTTTCAAATCCTGACCGGCGAACTCATCCAGTCAGGAAGAATCGTTTTAGAGAAAGATAAGCTAAGATTGCCTGAGCATCGGGTTTCCTCCTCCGATGAAAAGGGTCTGGTCAAAAAGGTGGAAGAAGCTATCCTGAAAGGGGGACTCCAGCCTCCTTCTCCAAAAGAACTTTCTGAGGCATGGTCTGAAGAGGAGAAGGGGATTCAGGCGATCTTTGAACACCTTGTTCACGAAGGCAGCCTGATAAAGATCAAAAGCGGAATCTATTTCCATCGCACACCCTTCGAAGAGTTGAAAGAGAAGTTGCTCCATTATTTAAAGAAGAACAACGAAATCACCACGCCGCAATTTAAAGAGATGACCGGAGCATCGAGGAAGTATGTCATCCCCTTGATTGAATACTTTGATCAGATCAAATTGACCCTGAGGTTGGGGGACAAGCGAGCTTTAAGAACTGCCAAATAGAGTTGAAAAATGGTGGGTTAGAGCTACGGTTACGAAGTCTGTTTGGCATAGGATTAAAGAGAATGTCGTTTAACGGTGACGACGCTTGTATCGAAGCAGGAAACACGATGTCCGAATTTCGACAAAAAAGAACTCGAGCCTCCAGTTTTGAAAATCGAGCATCGATACGAGCTTCGACAACGACAAACATCGATTTCAATTAAGTTTTTAGAAAGGGGCTTCCTATGAAGGTAAAGAAGAAGATTACGAAGAAAAAATTAAAGCAGCCGGATGAATTTATCAGTTTTACCGAAAGGTCCTATCTCTTTATCGGCGAACATATCAAAAAGATAAGCGTCGGCGCGATTCTCGTTCTGGTTCTCATCTTATCTTTCTTCCTGTTTCGGATGTGGGATCAGAGAAAGGAAGATGAGGCAAATCAAAAATTTATGTTAGCTCTTGAAGCCTATCAGATGGTCAGCTCTCCATATCGTGAAGGGTCGCCGGCCGATTATAAAAAGACTCTGGAAGGATTTGAGGAGGTGATTAAGACCTATTCAAGGACATCTTCCGCAAAGTCCTCTCTCATCTATAAAGGGGGAATTCATCTCCGTCTGGGTGAATTCGATGAAGCGATCAATGCTTATGATACCTTCCTAAGGAAAGCCGGGAAAGAAAAGTTGTATCAGCTTTTTGCCCTTGAGGGGTTAGGGTATGCTCACGAAGGGAAGAAGGATTATGAAAAGGCCGTGAAGGCGTATCAGGAGATCATCAAATTGGGGGAGAAATACCATTGGGCGGGGGCTCATTTGAATATGGCGAGGTGTTATGAGAAATTGGGTAAAAATGATGAAGCCCTTGAAAATTACAGGACTTTTTTAAAAGTCTCACCAAAATCGCTCTCAACCAATTCCGTTCTCAGGAAAGTATCCTTTTTTGAGAAGTAACGTAACAAGTTAATTTTTTCACTTGACAAATATGGAAATATCATTAAGGTTGTGATAAAAATTACATAGTCAGATGGAGAAAGAGAGCCAACCGCAGGAGGCTATTATGGAAAAGATATTACAGGGGAATTATGCAATTGCAAGGGGGGCATGGGAAGCAGGGGTTAAGGTCGCCTGTGCCTATCCCGGCACGCCGAGCAGTGAAATTATTTTTGCCATTTCCAGTCAATATAAGAAAGATATACAGGCCGAATGGTCTCCAAATGAAAAGGTTGCCTTAGAGGTGGCAATCGGCGCTTCATTTGCCGGTGCAAGGGCTCTGGCCTGCATGAAGCATGTGGGGCTAAATGTTGCTTCAGACCCCTTCATGACACTTTCCTATACCGGTGTTAAGGGCGGACTTGTCATTGTCGTGGCTGATGATCCTTACGCCCATAGCTCCCAGAATGAACAAGACAGCCGCCACTGGGCAAGGTTCGGGAAAGTTCCCATGATTGAGCCCTCAGATTCCCAGGAATGCAAGGACTTTACCAAACTGGCATTTGACCTGAGCGAACAGTTTGACACCCCCGTACTTATGAGAACGGAGACCCGGATCTCTCATTCCTTTTCCCCTGTTTTACTGGAAGATCGGAGAGAATCGCTCATCCCCATCGGCCTCGATCTGAAAGATGCGCCCAAATATACAATGGTCCCTATCTATGTTCGTATGAGGCGGGTCGTTGTTGAGGAAAGGATGAAGAAGTTAGAGGCCTTTGCTGATGAGTTCAAGTATAATGTGATGGAGATCAATGACCCGAAAATCGGAGTGATTACAAGCGGCGTCTGTTACAATTATGCAAAAGAAGTCTTTCCGAATCATTCCTACCTGAAATTAGGGATGGTCTGGCCTCTTCCAAAGAAAATCATCAGAGAGTTTTTTGCCAAGGTTAAAAAAGTAATCATCGTGGAACAACTAGATCCTTTCCTCGAAACAGAGATCAGGGCAATGGGTTACAAGATCTTTCACGGAAAGGATGTTCTGCCCAGCCTCTATGAATTCAATCCGGAGATCATTGAGAAAGCGATCAAAGGAAAGCGCTACAAACCTCCTAAAGAGAGAATCAATGTGGATGAACTGCCCAAGAGGCCTCCGAACCTCTGCTCGGCCTGTTCGCACCGGCCCTTCTTCTATGCTTTAAAAAAGTTGGGGGTTTTTGTTTTTGGGGATATCGGATGTTACACTCTTGCCGCAGCGCCGCCGCTCAACGCCGTCCATTCCACCGTCTGCATGGGAGCCGGAGTCGGGGGTGCGTTCGGTGCATCGAAGGCGCTTGGAAAAGAAGGGCTGGGAAAGGTCTGCTCGGTCATCGGAGACTCCACCTTTCTCCATGGAGGAATCACGCCTCTGATGGACATTGTTTATAATAAGGGGAATGCCACGACCATCATCCTTGACAACCGGACGACCGGAATGACAGGCCTTCAGGAACATCCTGGAACGGGTTTTACGATAACCGGAGAAGAGACCAACCAGATTGACCTGGAGGTTTTAGTGCGGGCGCTAGGTGTCAAACATGTAAGAAAAGTAGATCCCTATCATATTAAAGAGACGATGGAGGTCATCAAGGAGGAGATCGAAAGGGATGAACCCTCCGTGATTATTACTGTTAACGGACCCTGCATGCTCCACCGGAGAGAAAAGAGAAAATTTGAGCATCCCTATTATGAGATTGAGATAGGGAATTGCAGGGGCTGCGGGATGTGTCTGGATATCGGGTGCCCGGCCATCAGTTGGAGAGAGGTCATGGGTGAGGAGGCTCTGACCACTGACGGGCACAAGCGCAAGGGTGTCGTCTCTATCAATCGCTTACAATGTCCGGGGTGCGGCGTTTGCCAGCAGATCTGCAAGTTTGAGTCGATCGTTCCGGGAAAGGCATAGACATCCTATAAAGAGCAAAGAATACGATGTCTGATTACAAAGATTAAAAAGCAGATTAAAGCGATTAAAAATGAGGGTCCCTAAAAGCCTCAGGATATAGATAGGGTTGTTAATAAACTTTTGGGAATCAAAGCTATCAAGTAAAGAGATTAATGGTTTAATCTCCGTAATCTAAAATAATCTTAGTAATCAGGTATAATTCGTAATTTTTCCCTAAGGATTATACCAGGAGGAAAAAATGGAAGAAAAAGTGACCAATGTTCTGTTATCGGGGGTAGGAGGTCAGGGAACGATTCTGGCCAGCGATATACTCTGTTCGGTCTTTCATGAAATCGGCTATGATGTGAAGAAGAGCGAGGTTCACGGGATGGCGCAGAGGGGTGGAGATGTGACCACCCATTTCCGGTTTGGCAAAAAGGTCTATTCACCCCTGATCAAATACGGTGATGCCGATTTTCTGATCTCCTTTGAACTCCTTGAGGGGCTGCGATACATCAACTGGGTGAAAAAGGGAGGAAAAGTGCTCCTCAACCATCAGGAGGTGTACCCTCCAGCGGTCAACCTCGGCAAGATGAAATACCCCGAAGATGTGGCCAGGACCTTTAAAAAATTGTTTAAAGGAAATGCCTTTGTCATTAAAGCCCTGGATATCGCCGTAAAATGCGGGGATGCGAGGGCTATCAATATTGTGACCCTTGGGGCCTTTTCAAAATTTTTTGATATTAAAGATGAAATCTGGGAGAGAAACCTTCTGCAACACCTCCCCGAGAAAGTCCATCAGCTTAACCTCGATGCCTTCAGGGAAGGGAAAATGGCCGTTTAACAAGATAGGAACTTTGTCATTTAAGGGGCGAAGAGTTATTCTCTTCGCCCCTTTGTTTTTTGGGTCCGTTCATTTATAATTTTAAGTAATCGGCCAAGACGGCATGGACACACGCAAACCATGAAAATACCCTGGGTGTTTGGGTTACGGTTACGAAGCCCCTGCCTACCGGCAGGCAGGCGTTTCGTAAATCGGTGACGGTTACGTGGAAAGAATTAAGAGACGATAAACGTAGCCTTTTATTAACGATACGGGCCTCCCTGCCTGCGGTAGGCAGGGTTACCTTTACCGTTAGACTTTTATTTTCTACATAATCGGAGGTAACGCACCATGAGACGGTTCCGATTCATTTTTTTGATTGCTATCACCCTATCGATTCTTCTCCTCGTAGTCCATCATGCCCAATCAAAAGAGCGGGTCCATCAATTCACGATGGAGAATGGCATGAAGGTGATCCTCGAGGAGAACCGCACTTCTCCTGTAGTCGCCCTCCAGGTCTGGGTAAAGACGGGAAGCGCAGATGAAAGGGATGATGAGGCAGGGATGTGCCATTTCATCGAGCATATGATTTTCAAAGGAACAGAGAAGAGAAAGGTTGGAGAAATGGCAAAGGAGATCGAATCCCTTGGTGGCTCGATCAATGCCTATACCTCCTATGATCAAACTGTTTATCACATTACGATCGCCAGCCGTTATGCAGACATTGCCCTCGATATCCTGTCCGATGCCATCCAACGCTCTGTTTTCGATCCGTCGGAGCTCGAAAAGGAGAGGGAGGTCATTCTCGAAGAGATTCGAATGGGAGAGGATGACCCTTCGAGAAAACTCTTCCGGCAGACCATGGCCACTGCTTTTCAGCTCCATCCCTATGGAAGGCCGATTATCGGGTATGAAAAGACAATCAGAGCAATCACAAGAGATCAGATGCTCGCTTTTTTCAAACGATGGTATACGCCGGATCGCATCTTTTTCGTCGCAGCCGGCGACTTTGACCTTTTCGAGATGGAAAGAAAGGCAAGGGCCTTATTTAAGGAATTTAAACGGCCCCCCGAACGGTTTCCTGAAAGGTTGAAGGAGGTTGAGCAGAAAGAAATCCGGTCTAAACTCACCTTTGGGAATTTCAAGGAGACCTACTTTCAGATGGCAGTTCCCATCACTTCCGTCACGCATGAGGATACTCCGGGCCTTGATGTTTTAGAGCAGATTTTAGGAGGAGGAGAGACCTCCCGACTGGTGCAGAAGGTGAAGTTGGAGAAGGGGTTGGTTCATTCGATCTCCGCCTCAGCTTATACGCCGAAAGACCCGGGCCTCTTTATCATCGGAGCGACTCTCCAGGCAGAGAATCTGGAGAAGGCGGTGGAGGAGATTCTAAAGGAGATAAACCGGTTGATCCAGGAAGGCGTGACGGCTGAAGAGCTTTACCGTGTCAGGGTCAATGTTGAAAGCGGTCTCATCTATGACCGGCAGACTGTTCAGGGACAGGCAAGGAAGCTGGGTTATTATGAAGCCGCCACAGGGGATGTCCAATTCGAAAAGGAATACATAAAGAGAATCAGCCTCCTTCAGAGTGAGGACATAAAGAGAATAGGAGAAAAATATTTTAAACCCTCCCAATGGAGCCTCAGTCTCCTGGCGCCGGAAGAAAAGGCCGATGTCCTTAAGAAGGTCTCTTTGAGTGCCGTGATTGAAAAAGCAGGTTCATCGGTCGTTCCCGTTGGCAAGAAAAAGCCCCTGCCGGTGTCGAAGACCCTTCTGGGAAACGGAATCCGTCTCATCGTAAAAGAGAACCGGAACAATCCCATTGTATCCATCCAGGTCTCCTTTCTGGCAGGCGTTCGTTTCGAAGAGGAGGCCCAAAACGGAATCAACCAGTTTATGGCTGTGATGATCACAAAGGGCACAGAGAAGCAGACCAGCCTCGAAATCGCCAAAAAGGTGGAGAGGATGGCAGGCTCCCTCAGCGGCTTTTCAGGCTATAACAGCTTTGGCCTCAGCTTTACCTTCCTGAGCCAGCACTTTGACGAGGCCATGACCCTGCTCGGCGAGGTTCTCAAACACCCCTCATTTGATACGGATGAAATGGAGAAGAGAAGGCGGTCCATCCTTGCTTCGATCCGGCAGCAGGAGGATGACCTGGACCGGATGGTTTTCAAACTGTTCAGGAAGGTTCTTTATGAGAAGCATCCCTACCGGATGGATACGATTGGGACACTCGATACCATCCAGAGGATCACGCAGAAGGAGTTAAAGGAATATTACGGGCGCATCGCCGTTCCTGAGAACATGGTTTTAACCGTTGTGGGAGATGTGGATGTAAACCAGGCGGCCTCTGCCGTTCAAAAGGAGTTTGGAAAGATACAGAAGTCCAATTTTGTCCCCCCCGAAGTGCCCAAAGAGCCGCCTCTCCAGAAGACGAGGAAGTCCGAGGTTTATAAGGAGAAGGAGCAGGCCCATTTTGTCCTTGGATTCCCGGGCGCCACTCTCCAGAGCAGAGACCGGTATGTTCTCGACGTTCTCGATGCAGCCCTGTCCGGCATGGGAGGAAGGCTCTTTTACCAATTAAGGGATAAGGAAAGCCTGGCCTATGCTCTGGCATTTATCAGCAATGTGAATCTGGATCCCGGATATATCTGCGTCTATATGGGGACCCATCCGGACAAGGTAGAGACCGCTATCGCCGGTGTCCTCAGGGAGCTGAAGAAGGTCAAAGACGAGGGGCTGACAGAGGATGAGGTGGAGAGGGCAAAGCGATACCTGATCGGCAACTTTGAGATTGGCCTTCAGACCAACGGCGCCCATGCAAGGCAGATGTCCACGGACGAGTTGATGGGGCTGGGATATGACCATTTGCAGAGATACCCTGATCAGATTCAGAAGGTGACAAGAGAAGATGTCCACCGGGTTGCGAAGGAGTATTTCAATCTGGAAGCCTATGCCCTCGCCATCATCCGGCCTCCGGAAGCAAAGAAACAATGACAGGAAGGCTAAGGCTTAACCCTTTTTCGCTCAAAGACACCCTTGAGTGCGGACAGTTCTTTCGTTTCACAAAGGCCCTGAATACCTATCTTATTCAGACCTCTAATCGTATTTTCTCGGTCCAGCAAAAAGGGGATGTCCTCTTCTATGAAGGGGTGGAGGAATCCTTCCTTATCCGGTTCTTCAGACTGGATGAGGATATGGACGGCATTTTAAAGGAGATTGATTGTGACCCCTTTATTCATCAGGCGATTCAGAAATACAGGGGAATGAGAATGATCCGTCAGGACCCCTGGGAGTGCCTGGTCTCATTTCTTTTCTCTTCTGCCAAGGCCATTCCCCATATCCGTTGCCTGATTGAAGCCTTATGCAAATCATCCGGGAGAAAAGTGACCTGGGACTCCCATATCGGCTATGGATTTCCGGACCCCAACTGCATCCAGGGATCTCAGCAGTTGGAAGAGGTGAGGGCGGGTTTCAGGACGGACTATCTGGTCAAGACGAGCCGGTGTATTGATCGAGACCAGCTCCTCGCATTAAGAGAGCTGACATACGAAGAAGCTAAAAAGAGGTTGATGGGTCTTCCCGGAGTTGGGAAGAAGATCGCTGATTGCGTCCTTCTCTATTCACTCGATTTTCTCGAAGCCTTTCCCATCGACACCTGGATTAAAAAGGGATTGCAGAAGACTTATTTTAACGGAGAGAAGGTTGGGGAGAAGAAGATGGAGGAATTTGTTAAAAACCACTTCGGCCCCTACGCCGGCTACGCCCAGCTCTACCTCTACCATTTCTGGCGAAACCACCGAATTTGATTGCAGGTGGCGGATTGCAGATGTCCACTTTGGCCGGCGCCTATCATTTCATACTATACATTCGAGTTCCCCCATCGCCAGCGAGAACGGGAGTTTCTGACTTAAAAATTAAGTCAGAAAGGGGAGCAACAACAGGCAATAAGAATTTGCTTGACATTCTATAAACGATGATTTATTAATAATTAGCGTCTGGAAAGAGTCGCAAAGCGTCTCGAAGAGGGGTTTTAAACCTCATCACCAGTCGCTTTTTTTAGGGTAATCGAATGATCCTTTGCTATGTTGATGAATCAGGAACACCTGATATCCCCGGGAACACCTCCCACTATATTCTTACAGGTCTATCATATAACATTATGATTACTTGATGGAGATATTTTCTATCCCCAAGGGAAAAAATTTCTTGACAAACAAAATAGATAGAAATACAATTCATTTGAAAATCACATAAATCATGCTTTGCAAGTTTAAGTCGAAGCAATTATAATATTAATAGAAAAGATTTGTAGCCACCCGTAAGGTTTCGACCTTACGGCGCGGGGCCTCTGAAAAGAGGCCCTTGCTTTTTGGATGGAAAAGGTTTGTACCTTTGTCTATATAGATGGTTTCAACCTTTACTATGGTTCAGTAAAGGGTACTCCCTTTAAATGGTTAGACATCAGGAAATTCTTGCAATCTGTTCTGCATCCTAAGCATTCGATTCTGTCTATAAAATATTTTACTGCTCTCGTCTCTTCGCCTCCCCACGATCCACAGAAAAGTACAAGACAGCAAGTTTATTTAAGAGCTCTAAAGGCCTATATTCCTGAGATAGAAATCTATTATGGTCATTTTTTGAGCAACCCGATCAGGGCCCCTTTGGTGAATCCTACGCCAACCCAGCAATATGCGGATGTAATTAAAACAGAGGAAAAGGGGTCTGATGTAAATTTGGCTATTCATTTACTCAACGACGCCTGGATGAAAAAATATGACTGTGCAATTGTTATTTCGAATGATAGCGACCTCGCGGAATCCATGCGCCTTGTTAAAGAACAACACAAAAAAATGATAGGATTGTTTGTTCCGGGGTTTCCCAAAGATAGGAGTATATCCCGGGAATTGAAACGTTATGCAAATTTTGTGAGACCGATTCGAACCGAAACCCTAAAAGCCTCCCAGCTTCCCGACCCGATTCCAGGCACGAAGATCCATAAACCGAAAGCCTGGTAAATGCCTGACGAAACAATTTGCTTTTCAAATAGTAGAGTGTGGATTGTCGGGGGAATCCTTTTTTAATTGGGTACGGGCATGAATTGCATTTGCAGGGCTCTGCTAAAATCTCAGAAGTTATTTCAAAATATCTCGAAAAAGTTTATTCGGCCATTCCTGATCGTCAAGAAACAAAACGTGATTTGCTTCATACTCCTCTCTTGATTCTGGTTCTTCTATCCCTTTAATAAGGTTTTCATAGGGGGTTTTTGATAAAATAAAGGAATGCAGGCTGATATTCACTTTTCCGAGATCGCTTTCCAAACTCTTGATGCCCTTGAACAGTTGAACCTTTTCATGATCCAGTCTATTGATATGTTCCATACCTTTGGGATCTAAGAAGACAATCTGCTGACGTTTTCCATTCTTCACCCACATGATGAAATCAGGGTAGAAGCCGCTGAGATTGAAAAACCCCACGCCCACCTTTGGGAAATTCCGCAGCAGATAGATTTCATAAGCCCCAAGTTTATCTTTATTGTTTTCCAGGTATTGTTTGAAATGTGCGATGAACTCTTTTTCACTCTCTTCCAGCCCTGCCGGAGATATTTTATCGATCTTTTTGCTGCTAAGCAGGATAGGCAGATACAAATGACGGTCAAAATAGACCCGTGGAAGAGGTTTTTCCGCCTGCTTGAATAGCTTGTCCAGATCCTTAACAAGCCTTTTAACCTCTTCAATGAGCTTCTTTTCCCTCTTGTCTATCTGAACCGTATAGGCATACTGATTCCCCTCCTTTACAAAAAGGGGCAACACTGTTTGCCGCGTGACCATATCGTACCGAATATTCCTTGATTCATACCGTTTGGCATGATGCTTGTAGAACTGCTCCATATACTTTTTCAAAACCTGAATCGCAATATCCTCCATGCGGTTCAGATCTTCTTTTGTTTTTATATTTAGCGACTCACCAAGCACAAGAATTGTATATCGGTCCGACAGCAGGATGTGTTTAAGTCTATCCTTACTAATGACAAGATTCCAATACTCCCTCGATGCCTTGAATTCCTGCAATTCAGCTAAAATCCGCGGCCAGTTGAGGAGCTCTAAAATATTTTCCGGCAAAAACTCCTTCGTCTTCTCCGCTTGAACCTGCTGAATCTTCACACCCCCGTCTTTTTCCCTGTCCTTTCCGGTAAACATCATGACTTTTGGCGTAAGGTCGAGGGACACAAAAAGCCTCTTGTCAATCTCCAGGGGGAGGACCACCTCTTCCTCAAACTTCTTCGTCTGATCCTTCGAGAGATAGTAAAGCTGCCCCCATTTTTTCTCATGTTGCACCTTAACAGGGATATCGATGCTCTCGAATTCAACCTCTTCTTTCTTGATGGCTTCCAGAAACCGGCTGAGATAATCCGCCTTGATGCCATAGATATTCAGCGTCTCAAGGAAATGAACCGGGCCTTTACCTCCACTTCTTTTGAGGGAATAGCCTCGTCCCTTTATACGGATTCCCCGGCCAAACAACTGGATAATCTGCGGTCCCTGACCTGTCCCGATATTCAAGAGTCCCATACTGGAGACTCGCCACGTATCCCATCCCTCGATGAACTTCTTTGAACCAATGAGCACATTGATCGGAGAAGTCTCCCGCTTGATCGAATCGAAAAGTGATCCACTAACAGCATTTACCTCGATGCCAATGCCCTTCTTTTCAAGCTCCTTTTTCACATTCGAGACGATGCCGATGTTAACCACACCGAAATATTGGTTTTCACCAACTTTCAAAGCCAGCTCGCCGTCCGCATTTCTGATTTCGTGTACACCAAAGCGCCCTTTGCCGCCGAATACCCTTCGATATAAGTCATCGAGATCGAAGCCCACTTGCCGGATGTATTCAAATTCGCCCGCCAGGGCATCTTCATCATCTTCATTTTTCAACCCTGAGCGGCCATCAAGGATGATCTTCGCTTGTTTACGCACCCAGCCTTCATCATGCAGGACCCTCCGGAATAATTCGATGATCTGAAGGACGTCCGATTCCTCTTCGTTGACAGTGGTCCCAACAAAAATCCAGAGGGGTTTTTCAAGATTGTGCTCCTGGGCAAGCAATCGATTGTCTTCATAGGCAAGGTATTGCTGGTAAAAGGCCAGGAGATTAGCGACGAACATCGTTTCCTGAAACTGCTGCTGATTTAGATTACCTGGTTTGACATTGAGCACGGAAAAATCCTTCCCATAGCCGTCGAGGTAAAAGTATCTGTATGAATAATCAAAGACGATGGCCTTCGCATATTCCACGAGTGTCTCTCGATTACTTTCAGTCAGGATCTGTCCGAAGGTGGCGCTGTATTCGAAAACAAAGCCGTTCTCTGCGACCCTGTTTCTTAGCTTGGCCCACTTCTGCTCCTCTGATTTCTTCCCCTTATGCCCCTCATCCACAAAAAGAAGGTTCTGCCCCTCAAAAACTTCTACGGGAAGGGTCACTCCTCCTCCTTTTTTCTCTTCTACCAGCTTCGTCATCTCCAGGATCAACATCCCTTTCTCACCCGGCAGGAGGCCCACATTGCTCAAATTACCGCCGTAGAGTCTGCACGGGATGCCGCTTTTTTGAAGCTCTTCTAAATGCTGCCTGGAAAGGCCTTCGTTAGGTGTGATCAGGATGATATTATCGGGAGAAAATAGTTTATAGCGAAGGAACTGGTGATAATTGATATGAAGCAGCAGAGTCTTACCGGACCCCGTTGCCATCCAGAAGGCAAGCTTTCTCAGGTCATCTTCGGTGAAATTGCCGATTCGGTCGCCAAGATCGTTTTCACGACAATAACTGTCGAGAAATGTATTCAGATCACTCAATAACCCGATTTTTCTGTTCTTTAGTTCGTCGAGATAAATCTCAGCGAAAAGGACGGCCAGGTACTGGAAGTATTTCAGGATAATCTTGGGTTCCCGTCTGGCATTGATTCTCGCCACGTAACCACGGATGTTCCCATCGTAGTGGAGAAGTATCTCCTCGGATAATTTAACCCTTTGCAGGCCATCCAGGGAACGAAGCACATTGACAAAATAACTTCTCCCGTCAGAGTCATAACCCACGGGCTTCTCCGCCAGCTCTTTCTGTAAATCCCTGACCTCGGCAACGCCAAACAGCGAAAGAAGGTATTTATTGAGAACGAGATATTTTTCAATCTTCATAGAAGTATTAACTCCCCCTTTCCCCCTCTTAATTTAAGAGGGGGGATGTCCCTCCCCTTAAATTAAGGGGAGGTTAGGTGGGGTTATGAGTCTTTGTATTGCTGGCCGCCATGTATAGACTATTTTGAGATTCTTAATAACACTCCAATCGAGTGAAAATATTTTGACAAAATCCCCTCTAACTCCCCTTTGCCAAAGGGGAGAACTTATTATTATCCCCCTTTGCCCGCTGCGCCAGCGCACGCGCGGCGAGTCAAAAGGGGGGAATGTTTCTCCTCCCTTTTCAGAAGGGAGGAATTACCCCTCTTTGGCCGCCGGCCCATAGGGCCTCTGGCCCGGAGGGCAAAGAGGGGGAGGGGAGATTTTCCAATGCTCATATCAATTCAATTATGAGACTGTTAATAAATTGATACTCATAAAGAATTCACCATCAACGCCTTGAATTCGGGCTCGATGGAACGAATCTCGACAACATGATCACCGAATGTTGGGGTGAGGACGCTCTGTCCGTTCACATAGACGATCTGGGGTGACCAGGGGCCGAGCTCTTCAATAATAAAATCCTTGTCTCTTTTGAAATCTACCTGCGTCCAATCATCATCATACTCCCGCCAGACAACGGCAATGGTCCGGTTTTCTTTCTCGCCAAGGGTAAAAAGATATTTCTTGCCCTTGTTCTTCCGAACCTTCACCTTATTCATCTTGAACCCAAGGAGATAATGAAAGGTTTCGGGTATATCCACGATCACCTCCTGGTGTTCACCCACCTCCTCCAGATTCACCTTGAGCTTATAAGAGAAAGGTTTCTTGAGATGCTCTATGTTGAGTAAACTGGGGTTGTCTTTGGTCTCGAAATCCAGAAAGTATTTGAGCAGATAATCATCACCGAAGAGACCCCGGGCGATTTTGTCGGGCATGAGTTCAAGGTTGTCAAGGGCATCTTCGTATTGTTCAAGATATTGGTATTTGATGAAATGGCTAATGCCGTTAATGTTTTGAGGTTTTCCGTCTTTCCAATCATCAGAGAAAACAATCTTTTTAATGCGGGGCAAGAGTACTGCCTCAAACCAATCCCCCATCTCTACAAGAATATATTTCCGTTTGCCACTATCTTGTCTATTGAGATTTATTATGGCATGGCCAGTAGTGCCTGAGCCACCAAAATAGTCTAAAACCCAATCGTTCTCCTCGGTTCCACAGACCTGTATACACCGTTGCACTGCATACACAGACTTTGGAAAAGAAAATGCCTGAGATACGCCCATTAGATTGCGGAGCACTGTGGTGCCATATGCTGTGGCATTGACTTGTTTATCGTCCCAAACCGTCTTAGGCAATACACCCTCTTCATCTATTCGGAACTTTATTTCAACGATTTTCTTTCCGCCGCTCAAGGTCCTGAGGCGCACTTCATCCATGCGTTTTGTGAGTGACTCGACACCTAGCCGCCATGTGTAATCAACGCCATTAGACACCGGTAAGATAATCTCGTCATCTAACTCTATCTTTTCCAATAGCTCCCAGCGTATAGTCTGCTTACTCCACTGCATCTTGGGTATGACAATTTTCCCACAACGTGCGACCATTGGGTAATGCAGCTTGGGGCGTGCAGTTCTAAAATCGTTGGCGCCACCAGACCTCATAAAATTGCGCCACTGGAAATAGCCAAAGGTATCTTTCTCCTTGTATTGAGCTATCTGGTGTTCTGTTCTAGGAATCATACCAATACCAGCAACGCCTGTTGAAGAGGAAAAGATGGCATACTCATGAGCGATTGAGAAGCCTTTTACAGTAGAACGCCCAGACGGATTGCTTTTTATGGCAACAACACCGACAATGTTTTCATCTCCAAAGACTGCATTGATGTTCTCTCGGAGCCTATGGAACTCCATGTCGTCAACTGTGGTACATTGAAGTCCTGAATTACAGAGAAAATATTTGCCTAGCAACATTCTGTCATGCATTAATGAAAGCCAACTCGAGTGCTTATAGTTGTTTTTATAGAGAATCTCCGAGGCATTGGTATTGTAAGGTGGGTCGATATAAATGCATTTCACCTTTTCTCTATACTTCCCCTGTAACAGATTTAGCGCCTGCCAGTTCTCGCTTTTGATCAGCACCCCGTCGAGAAGATCGTCCAGGTCTGCGCTTTCCGTGAGCCGTTCCAGCAGCCTTTCTTTGAATTCCCCAGGGAAATGTTTTGTATCAATGGGGAATTTCTTATTCTGGATTCCTGCTTTCGCAGGAATGACACTTTCAATAAATCCCAGGTCCTTCCACTCCTGTATCTGTGATTTGTTCTTCAAAATCTCTGCGTGGGAGTCCTCGGGGACGAGATCCGTGGTAATGACATATTCCGTCTTTAGAACAAACTTTTTCTTCTCCCAGAGACTTTTCTGAAAATCCTCGATCTGGGAAAGGAAATCGATGATCTTTTCTCCAATCTCTCTAACGACTTTTGCCCTTGTGATGTGCTTGTCGAAGAACCGCTCCTTCTCCAGGGTTTCAAGAGAAATGACCTCAGCCTTGATGAAGTAATCCAATTGTTCCGAAAGGAATCTCTTCAGGTTTTTATGGATGAAATAGTCTTTGGTATTCTTTGCGGTAAAGCGTCCAAGTTGATAAAGGAGAAGCGGTTTATCATTCTTGTATGGTCCGCCCAGAAAAGCTTTGAGGGTGGGGTCTTTCATTTCATCGATAACGGATTCATGGATTTTGCTGTTTATCTTTTCCTGCCTGGATGTATTGCTGCCACCCTCAACCCCGTATTTTTTGACTTCGCCGCTATTAAGTTCACGGTATTGAAGGCGGATAATGAGACTTTTTCCAGCTTTTATTTCCCACGGGCTATTGTCATCCAGAACAAAAAACCGGGCCTTCGTTGCCTTGTTTGAGCCAAGTTCCTCTTTTGCCGCAACCGTGCGGAAGATAATCTTGAAGGTCTTGCCGGCGTCCGTGAAAAAGGCATAGTCGCGAAAGAGGATGCCTGTCTTCGTATAATATTGGTCGCAGTTTGCCCAGTAGAGCTTCACTTCCTCGCCATTATAGGGAATGGCATACTTGTGATTCTTGATGGAATAGCGGTATTGGGGAACGAAATCCCCTTCCTCATAATAACGGGCAAAGAAATTATAAAGATCGTTGAAGACCTGAAGCTTGATCTCGTCAATGGTTTCCGCTTCTTCCTTTTGGGCTTTAATGGCGAGGTAGTCCCTCCCGACGGGTGTTCCCTTAAAATCGTCCTTCAATTCCCCTGTGGCAAGAATGGCGGCCGTCCCAAGGGTCTGTATTACCTTCTGTTTTGCATCCTCCAATTGAAGCCCAATGTTGTCCAGCCTCTCATCTTTGTGTACTGCAAAGACCTTCTCGACGGTATCTTTCAGATCCTCACGAATGAATTTTCTGATCTGATCCCTCTTGAAATTCAGAATCCTATAAATACCGAAATCCAGGTCAGACGCATCGAATTGAAAAAGCTTTTCAAGCAGCCCCTGAAATTTAAGAATTGCATCCATATATTACTCCATAATGGTTGTTCTAAAGGTGTCTTCTAAAAGTTAAGTGTTTTATGGCCAAGGTCAACTTTTTGTAATTTTCTGATTCTTCCGGGTTTTTAATGGGTACCCGGGTAAAGGTCTAAGCCTCCACAATGGAAGTAAATGGCTGTCTTAAGATGATCCCGATTCCTAAATCCATAGGCCATCTTGATGATGGTCTGGATCTTG
>Ga0208244_100529_pt1 | contig 34943 bp, 39 predicted proteins | sample SubbioCR12Aug_5A_FD_184828 | JGI IMG/M metagenome (GOLD analysis project Ga0208244, IMG submission 184828) | Serpentinite rock and fluid subsurface biosphere microbial communities from McLaughlin Reserve, California, USA - CR12Aug_5A (SPAdes) | ecosystem: Environmental > Terrestrial > Deep...
CTCTTACCTCGCCACGCTTCAGAAGCAGCACTTCGATCTCTTCCAATCCCTCGTCCAGGTGTTCAACGGCAACGTCCCTCAGCCTCGATTCTCGGCGCAGCATCCCCAGTAGCACCTGAACAGTTACGTTTCGTCATATAAAGGCCGCCGCTTCGGCTCCTCAATGCAACGTGGCCGGAGCATCGTTCGCCCCGCAGCACTTTTTGAATTTCTTGCCACTGCCACAAGGACAGGGATCATTACGACCGATCTTCGGCCCGCCACGAACCGACTGCGCGACCTCCTTGTGCCCGCCGAGGTGAAACTCATCGCCAATCAATCCGCCCGGCTGGCTTGCGCGCCTGTCTTTCCAGAAAGCATGCATTTTTACCAGCGACAGTTCGATTTCGTTCATCCACTTCTCTGCATCACCGGCCGTCTTGGTGATATTGATACCATCGTCGGTACCCAAACGCAGGAAAGGCGTAAACCAGGTGGGTTGGCCGACGGCCAACAGGCTCCATGCCTCGTCGCTGAATTGAAAGCCGAGCAGGAAGCCCTCGCACCATTCGGCAGCGCCCCATTGGCCAGACCAGAACACCGGTTCGAAGGATGCCGGATCATCCATGAAGGTATGCACCACTGCGTTGTAGTGCCGCATGACGAGTGACATGATCCGGTTGGCCTGTTCCCCACTCTCGAACTCGGCTTCGGCCTCGCCATCCTCCCTATCCCACACCCACGGCAGCCATTCGGACGGCATCACGGTGCGTGGGCCAATGGCAATCGCGGTCAGAAAACCTTCCAGCGTTGAAACATCCATCGATGTTTCCTCGATTGATTCGTCGGCAAGAAAATCATCCAGTTCGTTGAGTTCGTCCTCCGAAAGCGATTGATCCAGCCCCGTCGCCTCGTGTCCGCCAGGGGGCGCACCAATCAGCGAGTCGATCCCCTCTTCATCAATGGTTTTCAGCACTTCGTCGAGCGCTTCGCGGTCGCTCGCAAACGAATCATCCCAAACGGTCGAGTTCCCGTAATCATCAACCACTTCCAGGAGCCAGCCGCCTTCGCCATTTTCATAGATATCGATTTGAACCGTCCTGCCATCCCGTGTGATGGATTGCGCCAGCGGCGAGAACTGTGGTGCAGGGTCGAGTTCAGCCATTGTTTGACTCACTCGCGTCCAGCTCGGCAGGAACAAAGGAGATAAGTCCTTTATCGAAGGCCATCTGCTGCACTTCGAGGGGCATTCCGCGAATATCGACCGTGAAACCGTTGACCTGCAGCAACCACACCATCGGATTATCCGCGAGCCGACTGGGCAATGTCCATTCCGGAGACATCGGCCCCATTTTCAGCAGATCGCGGATTTCCTTCGACTTGTTCTGCCCTGTGCTTTCACCGATGCCGAAAAACTCGTAGATCACCTTGGGCTTGCAGTGCGGTGTTTGAGAAACGTCATCCAGAAAATTGACCCGCCCGACCGCATGCACCGCCGCCGCCGCCCAGACATTCTCCTTGCCCCTCAACAACGGTGAAGGGCGCTTTCGGGCCAAGGCGCCGACAACACGGTGAATCGTCTGCCGATATTCCTCGTTGAGGTGCTTGACGCAGAACGCATCGACAAGAGCGGCGATGGCCGCGAATTTGTCGGTCATGGTTTTGGGAATTTTTTCGGGGAATGACATGTGGACGCCTCTACGACCTTTTTGCCCGCATGGAAGAATGGCCATCATCCCGAGCGGACTTCAACAACCAATCGTCTAAAACACTCCGCACCCTATTCACATGGACATCCCAACTGTGTGATCAGCTTGGGTGAAGCGTTCTCCGCGAGTTTCAGCCATGTTCGCTTGAGCACGATATCCCTATAGGCACGGGCCAAATCGCTCTCCACTTCATGGCGTTCTTTTGCCAGTATTTTCAATTCGTCTTGCGCGTCAATCAATTCAAGGTGTGTGCACAGCCGCTTGAGACGCCATGCTTTGCGCCAGTTATCCGGCAGAAGGACATCCACCGTACCCTCAAATGGTTGTTTGAGCGATGCAGCGTATCGCGGAGCACCAGAATTTCTAGCTTTGCTACAAACATCATCCACTGCGGCGAAATGTGTGAGCTTCCCTCGGTTTTTCACCTTCCAACCTATCGGCATTATGCCGCCAATTCGTGTTCATGCTGAGACCTGAACCAGTCCGCCAGAAAGTCATGTGGCGAGGCGTAGCCGAGCGTAGTATGTCTGCGTCGGCGGTTGTAGAACGGCTCGATGTAATCGAAGGCGTCGGTGATGGCTTTGCTGGCTTTGCCAGACGGCATCACCGGCTGGCTGCTGCCTGCCGACACCGAAGATACCGATGTGGCCTGCGGAGTATGGGATGGTGAGGTTTACATCCTGGGCGTGCAAGACAAGCGCACCGGGCGCCAGCAGACCTTTCTGGGCGAGTGCTTCGATATTGCGACTGGGCAGGCCGATGACCCCGAACAGAGCGCGGTTTGACTTGGCTTCTGCCCGAGAAGAAGCGTTCATGCAACTCCCCTATCACCCGGAGTTTGGAATGACACAATCAACAACCATCGCCGCCCAGTTGGCGGGACTACCGACGATGCCGATGAAGGATTTGTGGTCGCTGTGGGACGCTCATTTCCCCCGACGCCCTGGCACATGGAATCGTGATTACGTCCTGTCGCGCGTGGCTTACAAAATGCAGGAGGCCGTGCACGGTGGCGTTGATCCCGACATCCGCAGGCGGCTGGTACGCCTCGGCGAATCGAAATCCGTATTCGGCGAGCGCCGGTCGGAAGTGCATCTGATGCCCGGCACCGTCCTGCTGCGTGAGTACGAATCCAATGAGTATCGTGTCACGGTTACGCCGGAGGGTTTCTGCGATCTCAACGGAAAGATGTTCAAGAGCCTGTCGGCGGTGGCACGCCACATCACCGGCTGCCAGTGGTCGGGGCCAGCGTTCTTCGGCGTTAAGCCGAAGGGAGGTAAGAAATGACTGCGCCCGTCACCCGCAAGCGCTGCGCCGTCTACTGCCGCGTCTCCACTGACGAGCGCCTCGACCAGTCCTTCAATTCCATCGATGCGCAACGCGAGGCCGGGCAAGCGTTCATCGTCAGTCAACGTACTGAGGGCTGGATTCCGGTGGTCGATGACTACGACGATGGCGGTTTCTCCGGCGGCAATATGGATCGGCCTGCGCTCAAACGCCTGCTCGCCGACATCGATGCCGACAAGATCGACATCGTCGTGGTGTACAAGATCGACCGCCTGACGCGCAACCTGACCGACTTCTCGAAGATGGTGGAATTGTTTGATCAGCACGGCGTCAGTTTCAGCGACGTCGATGGGACGGCTGATGCTGAACATCCTGCTGTCCTTCGCGCAGTTCGAGCGGGAGGTCACCGGCGAGCGGATCAGGGACAAGATTGCCGCATCCAAAGCCAAGGGGATGTGGATGGGCGGTACACCACCCTTGGGGTACGACGTCAGCCATCGGCAATTGGTGATCAACGATGCCGAGGCCAAGATAGTGCGCGGCATCTGGCGGCGATTCGTGGAACTGAAGTCCACAACCGAACTGGCCAGGGAACTGCATCACCAGGGCGTCACCACCAAGGCATGGACGACGCAGGATGGCGTCTTCCGCCCCGGGCGGCCAATCACGAAACAGAACCTCTACAAGATGCTGCGCAACCCCCTGTACATCGGGGTCATCCGGCATAAGGGCAAGGATCACCCTGGCGAGCATGCGCCGATTCTGGATCAGGGATTGTGGGATCAGGCGCAGGCCATTCTGGCCGAGGATGCGCACTTGCGCGCATCGCAGACAATGACTCGCCACGACCATGACTCCATCCTGCGCGGCCTGTTGTTCGCCCCCAATGGCGACCGGATGCTACCGACCGCCACGAAGAAGAAATCCGGCAAGCGCTACCGCTACTACCTGCCGTACTCGGACAAGAAGCTCGGGCGCGGTACCAACCCCTTCGGTATCGTGCCGGCCGAGCAGATCGAGGCGCTGGTACTGGAGCAGGTCAAGTCAGCATTGCAGGCACCGGAGATGATTCAGGCCGTATGGGATGAGGTCCAGATACTGGACGCCACCGTTTCCGAACCCGTCGTGGTGCTGGCGATGCGCAACCTGTCGGTGGTGTGGAACGAGATGTTCCCGGAGGAACGCTGCCGACTGGTGCGGCTGCTGATTGCCCGGGTGCAGCTCAAGGACGAGGGCATCGACATCGAATGGCATCCGGCCGGGTGGTCGGCGCTGATGGCGGAACTGGCACCGAACAGCATTGGGGCGGAATTGCGTGAACTGGAAATGGAGGCAATGGCATGTGAGGACTGGAGCAAATTGGTCGGGCGCAATGCAGCACGGCTAAACTCGACGAGGGCATTAAGTTGACGACGTTCATTCCGGTGCGCTTTGTCAGGCACAAGGCCCGCAAGGTGGTGGTCGAGCCGACGACGCCGGGACGGATGGCCTCACCCATGAACCCTGGCCAACCGATGTCCGTCGATGAGAACCTGATGACTGCCTTGGCACGGGCATTCTTCTGGCAAGAACTGCTGGACTCAGGCCGGGTGAAGAACATGACCGAACTGGCCAAGGCCGAAAAGATGGGACTGGCGCGGACGCAGAAGATGTTGAAGCTGGCGCGGCTGGCACCAGACATCGTCGAAGATATTGCCCGTGGTCGGCAGCCGGCCGGGTTGGCGCTACTGTTCTTCGTCGAAAACCCGTTGCCAGATGACTGGAACGAGCAGCGGTGCGTGATTGGCGGTCTGGCCAGTTGACCGTGAGAGCACGTTCGAAACCCCACCGCTATGCGCTGTGTGGTGCAAACCACCGCCCGGAAACCCGCATGGTTACAGGGTGTCGCGCCTCGGCCGGGCTACGCATAAACAGAGAAAAGAGAGAGATTCGAGCGGTCAGCGAGGCGAAGTCGGCACCAATACGAATGCGCTGAATTTCGCATTACCCGCGAAGCCCCGCCACTGCTGGCCCTTTGCGGGCAGAAAAAGCCCGGAGCAAGTCCGGGCTTTGATGTTCTGGTGGAGAGGATGAGGATCGAACTCACGACCTCCGCATTGCGAACGCGGCGCTCTCCCAGCTGAGCTACCCCCCCACGTTGGGGACAGATTATACCAAAAGAGTGGAGAATAAGCTTGCCACGGTGTTCAGGCAGGGGGCGTTGCTAAAAAAACGGCCGGTAATTTGCCGGCCGAGGAACCCCTTTGAAGCATCCGGTTACTTACTTGCCGGCGATCTTTTCGAGCTTTTCGGCGCGAATCAGTTGGCCGTCGAGACCCGCCTCCTTGATCGAACCACCGTAGGCCACATTCAGCAACTGCGTGTAGTAGACGACAGGCATGTTGAACTTGGTGCCCTGCTTCTTGTTGATCTCGGACTGATAAATCTCCACGTTGGCCTGGCACAGCGGGCAGGGTGTGACGATCAGGTCGGCGCCGTGATCGTAGGCTGATTCGACGATATTGCGGATCAGGACTTGTGACTTTTCCGGCTCGGAGAAAGCCAGCGCGCCACCGCAACAGGTGACCTTTTGATCATACGGCACAGCTTCGGCGCCACAGGTTTCGATCATCTTGTCGAGGTATTGCGGGTTTTCAAAAGACTCGCCGGCAATACCGTAGGGGCGGTTGGCCTGACAGCCGACATAACCGGCGATCTTCACGCCATCCAGCGGCTTGATGACCGGCGCTTTCATGCCCGCGTAGCCGATATCCTCGATCAGCACTTCAGTGAAGTGACGCGACTTCGTGTTGAAGTCGGTGCGGAGGTTCAGAGAAACTTCCTTGAGCGCTTCATTGGCTTCCGCCATCAGGCTGGTCGAGTGTTGCAGACGTTCGGTGGCTTCCCGATTGGCCAGCCAGCAGGCCGGGCACCCGGAGACGATGTCCTGACCAGGCAGATGCTGCTCGCTGAGGGCCAGGTTACGGGCGCCCATGACGATGCGCGGCAGTTCGCCGCCTTCGGCATAGCCAATGGAGGCCGCACAGCAGTTCCAGTCGGGAATTTCATTGAGCTGAATGTCGAGCTTGTCGCAGATCACGCCGAAGGAGGTGATGTAGTTCGCCGCCGACGCGCCTTTTTGCGAGGAGCAGCCGGGGTAGAACGCGTATTGTTTCTTCGTCATATTTCAGGCTCTCCGTCAAGCTAAGCCACGGCGGCGATCTTCGATCTCGCGCGCCTTGGCGATCATTTTGTGGATTCCGCTGGTGTCCTTGCAGGTGTGGCCGCTAATGATTTCCAGCGGGTTGAGGCGTCCGGCCTTCACCAGACCCAGGCCGACACTTTGCATGGCGAGGGCATTTTTTACGCCCTGCACGAACCCATCCCGAAAGTACATGGCCAGGGAAAACTTGAGCTCGTTGACGCGGCCATACTTGAGCGCGCTGTCCCAGAACAGCTTCGCAATAGCCTGGTTCGGCTGACCTTTGGGGGACAGTCCGAGGCGGTAAGCATAGTTAGCCAGGCCGTGCATGATGTGCGTGATCGGCAGTTGGCGCGGACAGCGCACCATGCAGTTGTAGCAGGAGGTGCACATCCACATCGAGTCTGACTTCAGGACTTCCTCGCGCTGGCCGGCGCGAATCATCATGAAAATCTTCTGCGGCGAGTGTTCCCAGTGCGGACCGAACGGGCAGGAGCCGGCGCAGACGCCGCACTGCATGCACATCTTGACCCAATGGCCTTCCTCGACGGTAGCCTCAACTTCCTTGAGGAAGTTGTTTTTGTACCTGGCGACGGCGGTTTCGTTTGCTGTAGTCATCGTCATACGCTCCTTTTAGCCGAAGCCCTTCATTGGCGACGGGCCGATTTCGTTGAGCTGCGCGACATAATCATTGATCAGCTTGGCGACACGCACGTTATCGGTAATGGCGACTTCCTGCGTCTGCATCCGCTCCGGTTCGAGGCCCATCCCTTTCAGGGTATCGCCAATCTTGCTCAGGCGATAGTAGGCCATTTCAGAACCCTTGACGAAGTGACACTGATAATTTTCGCCCTTCTGGCACCCCATCATCATTACGCCGTCGAAGCCGGAGCCGAGCGCGTCGGTAATCCAGATGGTATTGACGGAACCCAGACACCGGACCGGGATAATGCGCACAAAGGCCGAGTAGGTCTGGCGCTGCAAGCCCGCCATATCAAGCGCGGGGTAAGCATCGTTTTCGCAGGCCAGGATCAGGATGCGTGGCTTTTCCTCGTCTTCTTCCGGCACATTGACGGCCTTGACCTGCATGCCGATCGAGTCGCAAGAATAGTTCTCGAAGGAAATGACGCGCACCGGGCAGGCGCCCATGCAAGTACCGCAACGCCGGCAGCGTTCTTCGTTGAACACCGGGAAGCCTTTTTCGTCTTCATCGATCGCACCGAAGGGGCACTCCACGGTACAGCGTTTGCACTGTGTGCAGCCTTCCAAACGCGCCTTCGGGAAAGATAAATCCCAGGCGCGCGGGTGGGCGGCGCGGCCGAGCGACGCGTTTTCGGTCGCCTGGATGGCCTTCAAGCTTGCGCCAACGGCGTCTTCGGTCGCCTGCGCTAGATCCATCGGGCGGCGCATCGGGCCGGCAGCATAGATGCCGGTGCGGCGGGTCTCGTAGGGAAAGCAGATGAAGTGCGAATCAGCGAAACCATACTTGAGTTGCGGCATGTCCGGGCCCTGACGGTAATTCAGGTTGAGCACGGAAATCTTCTGCAACTCGGACTTCTTCTGCTTGGCGGCTTCGTCACCACTGGAGGCGGCAGTGGAGGTGGCCGTCCAATCGTCAAGCTCGACGCCCGCATTCGGCACCTGGCCGGTGGCGAGTACGACCAGATCGGCAGGGACGGTATTTTCCTCGTCGAGGATCAGATCCTTGAAGGTCACGTTGCAGCTGTCGCCGCCCGTAACCTTGGAGGCCTTGCCCTTGGTGAAGATGACGCCCTTGGTCTGGGCGCTGCGGTAAAAGTCCTCGCCCATGCCCGGCACGCGCAGGTCGTCGTACACGACCACGGTGTCGATGTCCGGGTTCTGATCCTTGAAGTACATCGCCTGCTTGATGCTCGTGCCGCAGCAGTGGCCGGAGCAATAGGGCAGGTGGGTGCCCGAATCGTCGCGCTGACCGGCGCATTGCACAAACACCACGGATTTGATTTCCTTGCCGTCGGCGCGCTTGATCGGCCCGCCGTTGGCGGCTTTCGCCAGGGCTTCGAGACCGGCTTGATCGGTGACGTTCGGCTGACCGCCACCCAGTTCGGGCAGCTTGGCGATGTCGTAGGTGCTAAAACCGGAGGCCTGAACGATGGCGCCGCAAAGTTCCTCGCTGATGCTGCCGGATTCCTGGGCGATCTTGATGGCGAAGCGGCCAGGCGCGCCGGCAGTCTCGGCTACGGTTGAATTCAAATAGACCTTGATCTTCGGATTGGCGGAAACCTGCGCCGCCAGTTCCGCGGCGCCAGTCGGCTGGGCATCGGCGTGCGGCGCTTTGAAGGGCATGCGCTTCCACATCTGGTTGGCAAAGCCGCCCAGGGCACCCGTCTTTTCGACCAGGGCCACTGCGTAGCCGGCATCGGCCGCAGCCTGCGCCGCCGTCATGCCGGACATGCCGCCACCGACGACCAGAATCTTCTTGCTCGACGATTCCTTCTTGTTGCCGCCGGGGAGGATCAATTTCTTGATTTCGGCGCAAGCCATGCGGACGTAATCCTCGGCCATTTCCTGACGAACCTCGTCATGGTCAGCGCCTGCGGCGACGATCCAGGTCACGCCTTCGCGCAGGTTGGCGCGCGTAACGGCAACGGTCGGGAAGTTGAAGGCTTCGGTCTTGGCGCGGCGCGAGCAGGCGGCGATGCACAGGTGAGTCACGCCGTCGTTGGCGATGTCGTCCTGAATCATCTTCACGCCTTCGGCGTTGCAGAGGAAGGGATGCGTCTTGATGACCGCCATCTTGCCTTCGGTCTTCGCGACTTTCTCGAGTCCAGCAACATTCAGGACATCGCCCAGGCCGCAGCCGGAGCAGATATAAGCGGCAAATTTATTGGCCGGTGCGTTCATGCGGCCTCCGTGGATGCAGTTTTGTGAATGACCTGGACCGAGCGCATGGCGGCGGCCGTCGCGCTTTGTACGGCACGATTGACGTCGAGCGGACTGGCCGCGCTACCGGCGCCGAACATGCCGCCCGATTTCGAGCCTTCGATGAAGTTCGAGGAGTCGAGCACGATGTCGTCGGGCAGCTTCACGCCGACGACCTCGGGCTCCATGCCGACCGCCAGCACGACCAGGTCGTGCTCGGTGTCGTAGCGGTGATACCCCTCAGTATCGACGCCATGCAGGATCGGGTTGTTGTTCGCCTCATTGAGTGCGATGCGCGCTACCTTCGACTTGACGAAGCTGACGTTCGGATCCTTCTGCACGTTCTGGTAGAAGTCTTCCAGACGATCGATGACGCGGATATCGATGTAATACACCGTCGATTTGGCATCCTCGCCAGCCGCTTCGCGCACATACTGGGTCTGTTTCAAGGTGGCCATGCAGCAGATGCGCGAGCAGTGGCGCAGGTGGTTCTCGTCACGCGAGCCGGCGCACTGTATGAAGGCGATGTTCTTGGCCTCTTTCCCGTCGGAGGGACGCAACAGCTTGCCGCCGGTCGGGCCCTGCGGGTCGCAGAGGCGCTCGAATTCGAGGCTGGTGATCACGTTGGCGTAGCGATCGTAGCCGTAGGGCTGAATCTTGTTCGCATCATACGGACGCCATCCGGTGGCCCAGACGACGCTGCCGACCTTGAACTCGATGGTCTCTTCCTGCATGCCGAGATCGACCGCGCCGAATTTGCAGGCAGCCTTGGCGGCCTCGCCTTCGGGCGTGCCGACGATGGACGGGTCGATGACGTAGCGCTGCGGGTAGGCCATGCCGTGTGGCAGGTAGGCCGCCTTGATTTTGTCGAGTCCATAGTTCGCGACGTTGGGAACTTCGGCGGAGACCGCTTTGCCGCAATCGCCGCAGGCCGTGCAGTTCTCATTGACGTAGCGCGGCTTGACCTTCAGCGTGACGCTGTAGTCGCCGCGAGTGCCGCTGACGGCGGCCACCTCGGCCATCGTCATCACGCGGACGTTCGGGTTGCCGCGCAGGCGCCTAAGGTTGATTTCCAGCCCGCAGGTGGGAAAGCACATCTTGGGGAAATAGCGGTACAGCATCGAAGTACGGCCGCCCAGCGTGGGGGATTTTTCGACCAGTATTACCTGCTTGCCGCATTCGGCCGCTTCGAGGGCCGCCGTCATGCCGGCGATACCGCCGCCGACGACCAGAATGGTCTGGTTGGTTGCAATTGAAGCCGTCATCAAGCCTCCATGGAGTGGGTGCTACCTGTAAATGGTGAGCGATTTTAGCCGCCATTTCGGGCACGATCTTCTGCGCTAGATCAAATGGCGGCCAGAATGTTCCTATAGACAAATAGAAGAGGCGAATAGTTTGCGGGCGCGGCTATCGCCGCCCCGCCGGCGCCGACTTGGGCCGGAACGCCAGGATGACCGCTTCGCGCGTCTCGATGTAAGGCCCGCCGATCAGGTCGAGGCAATACGGCACCGCGGCAAAAACGCCGTCGAGCGTTTCCTTGATGGCTTTCGGTTGTCCCGGCAGGTTGAGAATCAGCGACTGGCGGCGAATCACGCCGACCTGTCGCGAGAGGATCGCGGTCGGCACGTATTTAAAGCTGATTTGCCGCATCTGCTCGCCGAAGCCGGGCATGACCTTGTGCGCCACGGCGAGCGTCGCCTCCGGGGTGACGTCGCGCGGCGCGGGGCCGGTGCCGCCGGTGGTGAGCACCAGATGACAGCCCGCGCCGTCAATCAATTCGATCAGGGTTTGCTCGATGAGCGGCTGCTCGTCGGCAATCAGGCGGGTTTCCGTGCGCCAGGGCGAAGCGAGCGCGGCGTCGAACCATTCCCGCAGGGCCGGGATGCCCTTGTCTTCATAGGCACCGCTCGATGCGCGGTCGGAGATCGAGACCAGGCCGATCAGCAAAGTATCGTTCACGGCAACTTTCTCAGGACACGGAACAGTTCGCGGAACGCGCGCGGCGGCTTGCCGAGCTCCTGCTCTTTCTTCGCATTGCGGCGCAACTGGCGCAGCAGTTGCAGATCGGCGCCCGGATGCGCGGCGGCAATCTCGCCGATGACTGTGTCGTCTTCCAGAAAGCGGGTGCGCAGACGCTCCAGCGCCTGTTGGCGGGCATTCGCCGTGGCCGACAAGCCTTTCATCTCATCGAGCGCGGTGCGGATCGGCTCGGGGTCGATGGCGCGCATCAGCTTGCCGATGTATTGCAGTTGGCGGCGGTGGGCTTCGTGCTGGGTAATCCGCTGGGCCTCCCTCACCGCCACGCTCAGGTCTTCCGGGAGATCGATTTTCTTCAGTTGGTCCTTCGAGAGCGTAACCAACTCGACGCCAAGCGTCTGCAAATCGTCCATGGCGCGCTTCCTGGCGCTTTTACTGGGCTTTTCGATGGGTTCCACGGGTAAGATTATAGCTTTGGGCCATCTCACATTCCTATGTCCGCGTTCTCATTTACCCCTGACCAGCTGCGCCAACTTGCCGCCGATGTGTTGAACCACGCCAAACAGAGCGGCGCCAGCGCCTGCGAAACCGATGTTTCAGAGGGTTATGGCCAGTCGGTGACCGTCCGCAAGGGCGCGGTCGAAACCATTGAATTCAACCGCGACAAGGGGCTGGGCGTCTCCGTCTATCTCGGTCAGCAAAGCGGCCACGCCTCAACGAGCGACTTTTCGCCCTCATCCATCAGGGCCACGGTGGATGCCGCGCTGTCGATTGCCCGCTTCACCGCCCCCGACCCCTGCGCTGGACTGCCCGCGCCGGAATTGCTGGCAAAGAACGTGGCGGGCATCGACCTTGACCTCTACCATCCCTGGCCGCTGTCCATCGAGGAAGCCATCGCCCTCGCCCGCCGTAGCGAGCAGGCTGCCTTTGCACTCAGCCCGCTGATCAAGAACTCCGAGGGCGCCTCGGTGTCGGCACATGCCGCACACTTCATTTCAGCGAACAGTCTCGGCTTCATGGGCGGTTATCCCTCCACGCGGCATTCCATCTCCTGCGTGCCCATCGCCCAGGGTGGCAAAGGGGGCCGGGACATGCAACGCGACGACTGGTATTCGGGCTGGCGCGATCCCGCCGACCTGGCGACACCGGAACAGATCGGCGACTATGCCGCGCGCCGCGCCCTGGCGCGACTCGGCGCAAAAAAAATCAAGACCCGCCAGTGCAAAATCATGTTCGAAGCGCCGCTTGCCGCCATGCTGATCGGCAGCTTTGTCCATGCGGTTTCCGGCGGCAGTCTCTACCGCAAGGCCAGCTTTCTGCTCGACGCGCTGGGCCGGCGCATTTTCCCCGACTGGTTCTCCATCGAGGAACGGCCGCACCTGAAAAAGGGGCTAGCCTCCAGCCCCTTCGACGATGATGGTGTCGCGACACAGGACCGTAGCGTTGTCGCCAATGGCGTGTTGCAGGGCTATTTTCTCTCGACCTACACGGGGCGCAAACTCGGCATGCCAACGACGGGCAACGCCGGCGGCAGCCACAACCTCGGCGTCCTGCCCAGTCCGGACGCACCAGCGGATTTCGCCGGCCTGCTGCGCCAGATGGGGACTGGCCTCCTGGTCACCGAACTGCTGGGTCACGGCATCAACTACGTCACCGGCGACTACTCGCGCGGGGCCGTCGGTTACTGGGTGGAAAACGGCGAGATTGCCTATCCGGTGCATGAAATCACCATTGCCGGCAACCTCGCCGACATGTTCGCCGGCATCGAAGCGGTCGGACGGGATGTCGTCACGCGCGGCTCGCGCACGGTCGGTTCCATTGTGGTTAACCGCATGACCGTGGCGGGGAGTTAGCCCCTCTTCTATCTATCTTTGGGTGTAGTATTTCGCCGCCGCCCTGCCCTCTGCCGGGCGTTCCCCAAAAAACACCAAGGAGACGACGCATGGAAAGACGTAAATTTCTGCAAAACGCCGGCATGGCTGGCATCCTCGCCGCCGGTGCCGCCCCGGCAATCGTCCATGCCCAGCAGGCGATCCGCTGGCGCCTGGCTTCGAGCTTCCCCAAGGTCCTCGACACCATTCACGGTGCGGCCGAAACCTTCTCGAAGAAGGTCAAGGAAATGTCCGGCGGCAAGTTCGAGATCTCCGTCCATGCCGGCGGCGAGTTGATGCCGGCCTTCGGCGTGGTGGACGGCGTGCAGCAGGGCACCGTCGAATGCGCCCACACCGCGCCGTACTATTTCTTCGGCAAGGATGAAACCTTCGCCATCGATTGTGCCATCCCCTTCGGCCTCAACTCGCGCCAGATGACGGCCTGGATGTACCAGGGCAACGGCATGAAGCTGTTCCGCGAGTTCTACGCCCAGTACAACATCGTGAACTTCCCGATGGGCAACACCGGCGCGCAGATGGGCGGCTGGTATCGCAAGGAAATCAAGTCGATGGCCGACATGAAGGGCCTCAAGATGCGCATCGGCGGCTTCGGCGGCCGCATCCTGGCCGGCATCGGCGGTGTGCCGCAGAACATTCCCGGCGGCGAGATCTATCAGGCGCTGGAAAAAGGCACCATCGACGCCACCGAGTGGATTGGCCCCTACGACGACCAGAAGCTGGGCTTTTTCAAGGTCGCCAAGCACTATGCCTACCCGGCCTGGTGGGAAGGCGGCCCGCAACTCACGCTCTACGTCAACAACAAGGCCTATGACGCCCTGACGCCGGATTACAAGGCCATGATCGAAGCGGCGGCCTCCCATGCCCACGTCGACATGCAGGCCAAGTACGACGCGCGGAACCCGCAAGCGCTGAAGGAACTGGTCGCCAGCGGCACCAAGCTGTTCCGGCTGCCCAAGGACACCATGGACGCCGCCTTCAAGTTCTCCCAGGAGCATTATGCCGAACTGTCGGCCAAGAACCCGAACTGGAAAAAGGTGTACACCGACTATGCGGCCTTCCGCAAGGAGCAGAACCTGTGGTTCCGCTTCGCCGAAGCCGGTTACGACAGCTACATGCAGGCGCAAAAACTCTAAGCAACGCCGTTTGCACCCACAAAAAACCGCGACCTTGGTCGCGGTTTTTTGTTGTCGGCCGGATCGTCCGCCTACTTGCTTTTTTTCTCCTTGGCTACTTCCTGCATCAGTGCCGCGGCGGGATCGTCCGCCTTGGCGTCGGCCGCCTTGGCATCCGCCGGCGGGGCCAGGGAATCAAGGGCGTCGGCTTTCGCATCACCCGCCGCCGGGCCCTTTGGATCTTCGCCCCAACCCGTCGGAAGTCCGGGAGAGCCATAGGAGGGGTCAACACCGCCGGCCCCTTCGAACTGAAGCCCCACTTCCTCGGCGCTGAGCTGTTTGGTCTTCTCAAGGCTGCCCGTCACGATCCCCGGGAACGCGATAAGGATGGCGACCATGATGACCTGGATCACCACAAACGGCACGGCACCCCAATAGATCTGCCCCGTCGTGATCCGCGCGGTCTTCTTCTTGGTCACCTTGTCGATGTAATCCGTGTGCGGCGCCACGCTGCGCAGGTAGAACAGGGCGAAGCCGAACGGCGGGTGCATGAAGGAGGTCTGCATGTTGACCGCCATCAGGATGCCGAACCAGACCAGGTCGATGCCGAGTTTGTCCGCCACCGGCGCCAGCAGCGGCAACACGATGAAGGCCAGCTCGAAGAAATCGAGGAAAAAGGCCAGCACAAAGATCAGGATGTTGACCACGACAAGGAAGCCGATCTGACCGCCGGGCAGACCGGTCAACAGATGCTCGACCCAGATGTGGCCATCCACCGCCTGGAAGGTCAGGCTGAACACAGTGGCGCCCAAAAGAATGAACATGACGAAAGCGGAAAGTTTCGTGGTCGCGTCCATCGCCTGGGTCAGCAACTTCAGGCTGAGGCGGCGGCGCGCAACGGCCATGATCAGCGCCCCCATCGCGCCCATGGCGCCACCCTCGGTCGGCGTGGCGATGCCGAGGAAGATCGTGCCCAGCACGAGGAAGATCAGCGCCAGCGGCGGGATCAACACAAAGGTGACCCGTTCGGCCATGCGCGACAGCAGACCCAGCTTGGTCACGCGGTTGAGCATCGCGAGCGTGAAGGCAATGCCGATGCCGACGCACATCGACAGCACGATCGTTTCGTCGGTCGGGGCCTCGGCCGCCCGGCTCTTGGCAAACGCCACCGCGCCGCCCACCGAAATAAGGAACAACACCCCCACCGAGCGCATGCCGGCACTACCATTGGCCTCGCGGAAGGTGCGCGCCTCCAGCGGCAGGGCCGGTGCCATGTTCGGCTTGATGAGGGTCAGCAAAAACACCCAGCCGACGTAAAGGCTCATCAGCATGAAACCCGGAATGAAGGCGCCGGCATACAGATCACCGACGCTGCGGCCGATCTGGTCGGCGATGACGATCAACACCAGCGAAGGCGGGATGATCTGCGCCAGCGTGCCCGAAGCGGCAATGACACCCGAGGCCAGTCGGCGGTCATAGCCGTAACGCAGCATGAGTGGCAGGGAGATCAGGCCCATCGAGATCACCGAGGCGGCCACCACGCCGGTCGTCGCGGCGAGCATGGCGCCGACGAAAATCACCGCATAGGCAAGACCGCCGCGGATCGGCCCGAACAACTGACCGATGGTGTCGAGCAAATCCTCGGCCATGCCCGAGCGTTCGAGAATCAGCCCCATGAAGGTGAAGAAGGGAATCGCCAGCAGCGTGTCGTTCTTCATGATGCCGAAGATCCGCAGCGGCAGGGCCTGCATCAGCGAGGCGGGCAGCATGCCGAGTTCGATGCCAATGAATGCGAAGAACAAGCCGCAGGCGGCGAGCGAAAACGCCACCGAATAGCCCATCAGCAGGAACATGAACAGCCCCATGAACATCACCGGGGCCATGTTGGCTTGTAAAAACTCAATCATTTCCGCGCCCCTTCCCGGCTCTGGTCGGCGACCATGTCGACGGCATCCTCGACGCGGTGGATGACCTCCGGCGCAACCTCGTGCTTTCTGATCTCGTCAGCCAGTTCCTCCTCCGCCGTCTTGGTCTGCACGGGCTGGCTGGGGTCGGCGCACAGTCCCTTGAGGAAACCGACACGCTTGATCAGCTCGGACAGGCCTTGCAAGCCCAGCAGCGTAAAGCCGATCGGCAGCAGGGCATACACCGGCCAGCGGATCAGGCCGCCGGCGTTTTCCGACATTTCACCGCTGTGGTAGGCCCGAATCACCAGCGGCAGGGCCAGATCGATGACGAGAATCACAAACGGCATCAGGAAAACCACGATGCCAAATATCTCGACCTTGATCTGCGTGCGCTTGGAGAAGCGGCCGAGGATGACATCGATCTTGACATGCCCCTGGCGCAGCATGGTGTAACCAGCCGTCAGCAGAAACATGGCGGCGAACAGATACCATTGGATTTCCAAAAATGCATTGGAACTGACGTTGAAGGTCTTGCGCACGACCGCGTTGCTGGCGCTGATGATGACGGCGATGAGCACCAGCCAGAGCGCGACGCCGCCGACGCGTTCTGACAGGCGGTCGATCAGCCGCGAGAATTGCAGCAGGAAATTCATTTGGTTTTCTCCTCCACGCCGGGATTGCGGTGCGCCATAATGGCCGCCTGGCCCTGCGGTGCTTGTTATATGTTGTCGCGAGAACAGGGGCGCGATGTTAACCTTTTCAGTCCCGGATTAGCCATACCATTGTGGAAAGCCGCAAGCCCACCCGCCCCAGCCATCCCACTCGCCTATGTGTCGTGCGCCACGGCGAAACCAACTGGAATGCGGTGCGCCGCATCCAGGGTCATATTGATGTGCCGCTATCCGCCGTCGGCCACGCCCAGGCCCGCGCCGCCGGCAATGCGCTGGCCAGCGAAGGCCTGGCCGCCATCTACAGCAGCGACTTGACGCGTGCGCGACAGACTGCCGAGGCGACCGCCCACCTGACGCATGTGCCGTTGCAACTGACCATCGGACTGCGCGAGCGCCATTTCGGCGTGTTTCAGGGGCTGACCTATGCGGAAGCAGCGGTGCGGTTTCCAGAAGCCTACGCCCGCCACCAGGCGCGCGACGACGCGCACTGCGCCCCGCCCGGCGGCGAAAGCCTGCATGATCTGGCGCTGCGGATTGCCGGCGTCTGCGACGCCATCGTGCGTCGCCACGCCGGGGAAACGGTGGCGATTTTCACGCACGGCGGCGTGCTCGACATCCTGCACAGACGGGCGCTTGGCCGACCGCTGACGGCGCCGCGCGACTTCGCCATCCCCAACGCCGGCATCAACTGGATTGAAGTGGTCGATGACTGCTGGAGCGTGCTGACCTGGGCCGAACGCGGTCATCTGGACAGCGTGCGCGACGAACTCTGACCCTGTGCAGGGCCTGCTAGAATTCGTGCAAGAAACACGCCGGGCCGCCCCAAGTATTTCTTGGCCCCCTGGGGGGAGGACGCTGCGAAGCGGCGTCTTCGGGGGGGGTCATCCCACCACCATCCGCCGGGACAATGCCATGTTTGCAAAGCAAAATACCCTCGCCAAGACCGACCCAGAACTGTTTGCCGCCATTCAGAACGAGAACCGTCGCCAGGAAGAGCATATCGAGCTGATCGCCTCGGAAAACTATGTCTCGTGGGCGGTGCTGGAAGCCCAGGGTTCGCAGCTCACCAACAAGTACGCCGAAGGTTATCCCGGCAAGCGCTACTACGGCGGTTGCGAGTATGTCGACGTTGCCGAACAGCTCGCCATCGACCGCGCCAAAAAGCTGTTCGGCGCCGAGGCGGCCAATGTGCAGCCGAACTCCGGTTCGCAGGCCAACCAGGCGGTGTTCATGGCCTTCCTCAATCCCGGCGACACCATCCTCGGCATGAACCTTGCCGCCGGCGGCCACCTGACCCATGGCATGAAGCTCAACATGTCCGGCAAATGGTTCAATGTCGTGCCCTACGGCCTCGACGCCAACGAAGCCATCGACTACGCGGAAGTCGAACGCCTCGCCCAGGGGCACAAGCCCAAGCTGATCATCGCCGGCGCCTCGGCCTACGCACTGCGCATTGATTTCGAGCGCTTTGCCAAGATCGCCAAGTCGGTCGGCGCCATCTTCATGGTTGACATGGCGCACTATGCCGGTCTCGTCGCGGCGGGCTTTTACCCGAACCCGGTGCCGCATGCCGATGTCGTCACCTCGACCACGCACAAGACCCTGCGCGGCCCGCGCGGCGGCCTGATCCTGATGAAAGCAGAGCACGAGAAGGCCATCAACTCGGCCATCTTCCCTGGCCTGCAGGGCGGCCCGCTGATGCATGTGATCGCCGCCAAGGCGGTGGCCTTCAAGGAGGCGATGACACCCGAGTTCAAGGATTATCAGGAACAGGTGATCGGAAACGCCCAGGTGATGTGCAAGGTGCTCAAGCTGCGCGGGCTGCGCATCGTCTCGGGCCGCACCGAATCGCATGTCTTCCTCGTCGATCTGCAATCCAAGAAAATCACCGGCAAGGATGCCGAGGCCGCGCTGGGCCGCGCGCACATCACGGTGAACAAGAACACCATCCCCAACGATCCGCAAAAACCCTTCGTCACCAGCGGCATCCGCATCGGCACGCCGGCCATGACCACGCGCGGCTTTACGGAAATCGAAGCCGAGGCGGTCGCCGACCTGATCGCCGACGTGCTCGAAGCGCCGACCGACGAGGCGGTGCTCGCCCGAGTGCGCGGCGAGGTGGCGGAGCTGTGCAAAAAATTCCCCGTGTACGGCAACTGATCGATGCGCTGTCCGTATTGTTCCGAGGACAGCACCCAGGTTGTCGATACTCGCGAAAACGAGGAAGGCGACACGGTGCGCCGACGCCGGCGCTGCCTGTCCTGTGACAAGCGCTTCACGACCTATGAGCGCATCGAGCTGCAACTGCCGCTGGTGGTGAAAAAGAACGGCAGCCGCGTCGATTACGATCGCGACAAGCTGAAGTCGAGCATGACGCTCGCGCTCAGGAAGCGCCCCGTCAATACCGAGAGCGTCGCCAGCGCGCTCGACCGCATCGAGGACAAGCTGGTGCAACTGGCCGAGCGCGAAGTGACCTCGGACCGCATCGGCGAACTGGTGATGCGCGAATTGAAAAAACTCGACAAGGTCGCCTACATCCGCTTTGCCTCGGTCTATCGCAACTTTGCCGACGTCGATGAATTCTCCGATGCGGTCCGCGAAATGAAGCGGCCGCGCACCACCCGTTCGAAACCGGCGTGACCGCTTTTTTGCCCAAGGACTACGGCTTTATGAGTCGCGCCCTGCAACTGGCGGCGCGCGGGCTCTACACCACCACGCCCAACCCGCGCGTCGGCTGCGTGCTGGCGAAGGATGGCGTGGTGATCGGCGAAGGCTGGCACGAAAGCGCCGGCGAGCCGCACGCCGAAATCAACGCGCTTGCAAAAGTCGGCGCTGGCGGGACGGCGCAAGGCGCCACCGTATATGTCACGCTCGAACCGTGCAGCCACCACGGTCGCACCCCGCCCTGCGCCGATGCGCTGATCACGGCGGGCGTCGCACGTGTCGTGGCCGCGCTCGCCGACCCCAACCCGCTGGTGGCTGGGCAAGGCTTGGCGCGACTGGCTGCCGCCGGCATTGCCGTTGCCAGCGGCCTGTTGGAGACGGAAGCGCATGAGCTCAACATCGGCTTTGTGTCGCGCATGACGCGCGGCCGGCCCTGGCTGCGGCTCAAGGTGGCCATGAGCCTGGACGGCAGGACCGCGCTCAACAATGGCGTGTCGCAGTGGATTACCGGCCCGGATGCGCGGACGGATGCCCATGCCTGGCGTGCGCGCTCCTGCGCGGTGCTGACGGGCTCAGGCACGGTCCGCGACGACGACCCCCGGTTCACGGTGCGCGAAATTGACACGCCACGCCAGCCGCGTCCGGTCGTCGTCGACAGTCGGCTGGAAACGCCGCTGACCGCCAAACTGCTGGCCGGCGGCCCGCTGATCTTTGCCGCCCGGCACGATGCCGAAAAGATAAACGCTCTCGCCACGCGCGGCGCCGAAGTCATCGCGCTCCCCAATTCCGCCGGCAAGGTCGACCTGGCCGCGATGCTGCTGGAACTTGGCCGCCGCGGCTTCAATGAAGTGCTGGTCGAAGCCGGCGCCAGGCTCAATGCCTCGCTGCTCAGGGAAGGCCTGGTCGACGAGCTGCTGATCTATCAGGCGCCGGTACTGCTGGGCGACAAGGCGCGCGGCATGGCCGACCTGCCGGAACTCGTTGAATTGAGCGCCGCGCGGCGCCTGACCATCACCGACCGGCGCATGGTCGGCGTCGACCAGCGCATTCTGGCGCGCCTGATATAAATTTTGACAAGGAGAAACGCATGACCCAAACCACCACGTCCAGCGGCCTGATTATTGAAGAGATCGTCGAAGGCGCTGGCGACACCGCCGCCGCCGGGCAAACCGTATCGGTGCACTACACCGGCTGGCTCACCAATGGCAGCAAGTTCGACTCCAGCAAGGACCGCAATGATCCCTTCGACTTCCCGCTCGGCGGTCGCCAGGTCATCGCCGGCTGGGACGAAGGCGTGCAGGGCATGAAGGTCGGCGGCACGCGCAAGCTGACGATTCCGCCGGGTCTCGGCTATGGCGCGCGCGGCGCGGGTGGCGTCATTCCGCCCAATGCCACGCTGGTATTCGAGGTGGAACTGCTGGAGATTCTTTAAGTCCTGCCGCGACAGACCGGGCAGGCCGGGTCGCGCGGCACGGTGATGCCGCGCCACTCCATCGCCAACCCGTCGAGCAGCAACAGGCGGCCGGCCAGGGATTCACCGCAGCCAATCACGAGCTTGAGTGCTTCCGCGGCCTGCGTGGCGCCGATGATGCCGACGAGCGGCGCGAACACGCCCATCGTCGCGCAACGCACTTCCTCGACATCCTCGGCTTCGGGAAACAGGCAGTGGTAGCAGGGCGCGTCAGTTTTACGCGAATCGAAGACGGCGACCTGGCCGTCGAAACGGATGGCCGCGCCAGAAACCAGCGGCTTGCCGTGCGCCACGCAGGCACGATTGACGGCGTGACGGGTGGCGAAGTTGTCGGAGCAGTCGAGCACCACGTCGGCGGCGGCCACTTCCTCGGCCAGCCGCTCACCGGCGAGCCGCTCCTGCAGAGGAATCACCCGGCATTCGGAATTGATCGCGGCCAGCGTGGCAGCGCCGGAAGCTGCCTTGGGCTGGCCGATGGCGGCCGTGCGATGCAGAATCTGCCGTTGCAGATTGGTGAGGTCGACCGTGTCGCCGTCGGCGAGCACCAGCGTGCCGATACCGGCGGAGGCGAGATAGAGGGCGGCGGGCGAACCCAGGCCGCCCGCGCCGATAATCAACGCCCGCGCGCCGAGCAACCTTTCCTGACCCTCGATGCCGATCTGCGGCAGCAGGATATGGCGGCTATAGCGCAGCAGTTCCTGGTCGTTCATTTATATTCGCGAAGCATTATTTGTACTCGCGCAGCTCGGGCGGCGTGTCGTCGTGGTCGCCGTGCGGATGATGCTCCCAGGCCTGGGAATAGACCTCGTGCGACTTCTTGATCAGCCGCTCGGGCTGGCCCATGTTACGCCGCTGGGTTTCCTCGGTGAAATAAACCAGGGCGCGGATCAGCTTGCAGTAGAGCGTGTTTTCCAGATGAAAGCCCCGCTCGATCAGCAGCGTTTCCAGCGCTTCCATGCCGTGGTCGGCGATTTCGTACCAGACCGCAATGCCATTGGGCTGAACGCCGGGGGCGATTTCCAGATTGGGCAGGGTGGCCAACAGGGCCGTCGCATCGGCAAGCTGGCAACTCTTCAGCTTGCAGAAGCGAATCTCGCGATGCTTCCGCGTACCCGCCTGCGGCGCCAGGGCATGCGGCCGGTGGAGGCCGCGCTCCTGATCGCGTAGCAGGCGGGCACGCTCGGGGTTCATCTTTTGATCACGTTGATCACGTTGAGGCCCTTGAGCAGATTGACGGCCTGGGTCAGTTGAAAATCATCCTTGGATGCCGGCTCGAACGGAACAGCTTGGGTCTCTTCCTTGCTCTTATCCTTGTCCTGCGGCTTCACGGTTTTGTCGACCTTTTCCTTCTTCGGCGGCGCGGCCTTTTCGGCGTCCTTGCCTTCCTTGTCATTGACCAGGTGCCGGTCGAGATCGGCCTCGCGCACCCGCTCGCGCGAACCGCCGTTGGCGGTTTCCTCGACGATGATGTCGGGCGTGATGCCCTTGGCCTGGATGGCGTGACCGTTCGGCGTGTAATAACGCGCCGTGGTGAGCTTGATTGCGCTCTTCCCCGGCAACGGCAACACCGTTTGCACCGAGCCCTTGCCAAAGGTCTGCGTGCCCATCACCACGGCGCGCTTGTGATCCTGCAGCGCGCCCGCGACAATTTCGGACGCCGAGGCCGAACCGCCATTGACCAGCACGATCAGCGGCACCGTGCGCGCCCCCTCGGGCAGCTTCTTGATGAAATCCTCGCGGCCGTCGCTGCGCAAGTAATCCTCGCTGCTGGCCGTGTACTTGCGCTTGGCATCCTCGAGGCGGCCATCGGTGGTCACCACCACGCTGCCCGCCGGCAGGAAGGCGGCGGACACGCCGATCGCGCCGTGCAGCAGGCCGCCCGGATCGTTGCGCAGGTCGAGCACCAGACCTTTCAGGCCGCCATCCTTTTTGCCGGCATCCGCCTTGAAAAGTTTATCGAGGTGCTTGACCACGTCGGGCGCGGATTCTTCCTGAAACTGCGACACGCGCAGATAACCGTAGCCGGGCTCGATCATTTTCGACTTGACGCTTTGCACCTTGATGACGTCACGCATCAGGGTGATTTCGAGCGGCTTGGTTTCGCCCTTGCGCAGGATCGTCAGCTTGATCGAGGTCTTCGGCTTGCCGCGCATCTTCTTGACAGCGTCATTGAGCGTCATGCCCTTCACCGGCGTGTCGTCGAGTTTGAAGATCAGGTCGCCCGTCTTGATGCCGGCGCGGAAAGCCGGCGTGTCATCGATGGGCGACACCACCTTGACGAGACCGTCCTCCATGCCGACTTCGATGCCCAGGCCGCCGAATTCACCTTGGGTGGACACCTGCAAATCCTTGAAGGCCTCGGCATCGAGATACGCCGAATGCGGGTCGAGGTTGGACAACATGCCGCTGATGGCATGGGTGATAAGCTGCTTGTCCTCGACCGGCTCGACATAGCCTTGCTTGATGGCGCTGAAGACTTCGGCAAAACTGCGCAGCTCTTCAACCGGCAGGGGCCCCACGGCGCTCTTCTTCTGGGCGATGGCGGAGAAATTGAGGCTCAGCATCACGCCGACGACCAGACCGACGAAAACCAGACCAATTTGTTGGAGCTTGCTACGCATGGGAAACCTCGGCGGGATAGACCTGTGAAGGCAAATAGATTATGGCGCACTCAGCCACTTCAAGGGATCGAACGCCCGTCCCTGATGCCTGAGTTCAAAGTATAAACCTGATTCCGGCTGCCCCCCACTGGCGCCCACGGTAGCCACCGTCCTGCCCGCGCCGACTTTTTGGCCCACGTCGGCAAGCAGCGACTGGTTGTTCCCGTAAATCGAGAGAAAGCCGTCATCGTGATCGATGATCAGCAGGTTGCCGTAGCCGCGCAACCAGTCGGCGAAGACCACCACGCCCGCCGCGACCGCGCGCACCTCGCTACCCTCGGCGGCGCGGATGAACAGCCCCTTCCATGTCGTCTGGCCATCGTCGCGCCGCGCGCCAAAACGCCCGCTAATGGCACCAGTGGCACCCGCGGCCGGTCGCGGCAGCTTGCCGCGCAACTTGGCGAATGCACCACTGGCGTTGGTCGGTTCCACGGACACGACAGAAGACGCGGCCGGCTCGCGCGGCTTGCCCGACTGCGGCGAAGCGGGCGGCTTGGGCAAAGCCAAGGGCTTCGACTTGACGGCCCGCTTGGCCAGCGCGGTGATCAGGTTGCCGAGACGTTGCTCGTCCTGCTTGAGCGTGTCGATCTCGCGGCGCTGCGCCTTGATCTGGCCCGATAGTTTGGCCAATACGGTTTGCCGCTCCTGCTGGCGCTCGCGCAGGACGGCCCGCTCGCCCTCCTCGCGCCGGGCCAGTTCGGCGAGCTGCTTGCCGCGCGTTTCCACCCCTTCGGCCAGACGACGCGTCTCGGCCACATCGCGACGCAGCGTGGCGATCAGATCGGCCTGGGCGCGTGACAGCAGGGTCATGAAATGGCGGTCGCGCGCCGTGACATTCGGATCGTTGCCGGAGAGCAGCTCCGCCAGCGCATCAGCGCCTCCGGGGCGAAACTGATGGCGCAGGAGCCGCGCCAGTTGCACCTGCCGCTGGGCGGTCTGGCGTTCCATCTGTTTCAGTTCGCGTTCGCGCTCGGCCAGTTCGACGCGGGCGGCGGAGCGCTCTTCCGTCAGGGCATGGAGCTTCTTCCCGACGGCCGAAATCGCCTTTTCGGTATCGCGCAACCGGTCGGCGGTTTCCGCCCGTGAAGACTCACTTTGCTTGAGCTGGCTCTCCAGCGTGGCGCGCTGCTCGCGCAGCGATTCGAGCCGGGCCTTCTCGCGCTCGCCCGCCGCCAAGGAAACTGCCGGCAGGCAGATCAGGAGAAGCGCAAGAAAACGGTTCAAGCCTTGGCTTTACCCTGGCTAGCCACAGCGGCTTGCGCGGCGGCAATCGCTTCCGCATCGCCCAGGTAATAACTACGCAGCGGCTTCAGCGCAGCGTCGAACTCATAGACCAGCGGCTGGCCGGTGGGGATGTTGAGGCCGACGATATCGGCATCCGAGATATTGTCGAGATATTTGACCAGCGCCCGCAGGCTGTTGCCATGGGCGGTGACGAGCACGCGCCGACCCGACTTGATGGCGGGGGCAATGGTGTCAAACCAGTAGGGCAGAAAGCGTTCGACCGTATCCTTCAGGCATTCGGCCGTGGGAAACTGGCCGGGAGCCAAGCCGGCATAACGCGGATCATGAATTTCATAGCGGGGATCGGTCGTTTCCAGCGCGGGCGGCGGCGTGTCGTAAGCGCGACGCCAGAGCTTCACCTGCGCTTCGCCGAATTTGACCGCGGTTTCGGCCTTGTTGAGACCTTGCAGCGCGCCATAGTGACGCTCGTTGAGCCGCCAGGAATGGACGATGGGCAGCCACATCCGATCCATCTCCTCCAGCGTCAGCCACAGCGTCTTGATGGCGCGCTTGAGCACGGAGGTGTAGGCAATGTCGAAATCGAAGCCCTGGGCCTTCAGCAACTGGCCGGCCGCCTTGGCCTCGGCGAGGCCATTTTCGGTGAGGCCGACATCGGTCCAGCCGGTAAAACGATTTTCCTTGTTCCAGACGGATTCGCCATGGCGAAGCAGAACGAGCTTGTAGGTGACGGGCATGGTACGGGGCGGATAAAGAGAAAGAGCGCGAATGATAAAGGAATCCATTATCGGCGCGGGAATAGCAGTATTCTATAATATGCCGATTTTCCTCCCCTCCTCCCCACACCGAAAGCGCACCGTCATGGACAACAGCATTGCTGAAATGATGGCTCATGACGAGCATGTGGAAACGGCCGCGCGCGCGCTCAAGGCGATCTCGCATCCGCTGCGGCTTAAAATACTTTGCTTTCTCGGCGACCAGGAAATCTGCGTGCAGGACATCGTCGAGGCGGTCGGCACCTCGCAGAGCAATATTTCGCAGCACCTGGCCATCCTGCGCGACAAGGGCGTGCTGGCCACCCGCAAGGACGCCAATCGGGTTTACTATCGGGTCGCCGACCAGCGCACCCTGCAACTGGTCGGGCTGATGCGCGAAGTCTTTTGCGGCATGTCGGCAAAAGTTTGAACGAACTAAACAGGAAACGAAATGGAATTCATCCAGCAAAACTTGATGTGGGTCGGCCTGGCCGCGGTCAGTGGCGGCATGTTGTTGTGGCAGATGCTCAATGGCGGCGGTGGCAACAACGTTTCCGTGCATGAGGCGACCTTGCTCATCAATCGGCAGGATGCGCTGGTGGTCGACGTGCGCGAAACCGCCGAATGGTCGACCGGCCACATCCAGAATTCGCGCCATATCGCCCTCGGCCATCTGGGCAAGCACCTTTCCGAAATCGACAAATTCAAGGAAAAGCCGATCATCGTCGTCTGCGCCCGCGGCAACCGTTCCAGCTCGGCCTGCGGCACGCTGAAGAAGGCCGGCTTCCAGCAGATATACAATCTGACGGGCGGCATCAATGCCTGGAGTGAAGCCGGATTGCCGATGGTGAAAAAATAGCATGGCCAAAATCCTCATGTATGCCACCGCGGTCTGTCCCTATTGCGTGCGCGCCGAGCAGTTGCTGAAGCGCAAGGGCGTCACCGACATCGAAAAGGTCCGCGTCGATCTCGATCCGGCAAAACGCCAGGAGATGGAAGCGCGCGTCCCGGGCGCCCGCACCGTGCCGCAAATTTTCATCGACGACCTGCATGTCGGCGGTTGCGACGACCTGCACGAACTCGACCGTCAGGGCAAACTCGACCCGCTGCTGGCAAGCTAGAATTCATCCCCTTTCAACCCGACCGAAATCATCATGAGCGAACAAGCGCAAGACACTTCCCCCGTTTTCAGCATTGAAAAGATTTACATCAAGGACCTTTCGCTGGAAGTGCCCAACGCCCCGCAGTGTTTTCTGGAGCGTGACGCCGCCGAAATCAGCCTGCAAATGCAGACTGGCGGCGAAGCGATTGGCGAGGGCGTTTACAGCGTCGTGCTGACGCTGACCGTCTCCGCCAAGGTCGGCGACAAGACCCAGTTCCTGATCGAAGCCGCGCAGGCCGGCATCTTCCAGATCCGCAACGTGCCGGAGTCGGACCTGGAGCCGATCGTTGCGGTGGCCTGCCCCAACATCCTGTTTCCCTATGCGCGCGAAACGATTTCGGACGCCGTGACGCGGGCCGGCTTCCCGCCTGTATTGCTCGCCCCGGTCAATTTCGAGGCGATCTACCGCGACCGTCTGACCAAGCAACAAACCGCCGCCGCCCCGCACGAAATTCCGATCCAATAATTCGGCAATGCCGCGGTTTGCGCTGGTCTTTTGCTCGACACTGCTGCTGAGCAACGCAGTCAGCGCGCTCGACTACCGTTCAGTCGCCGAGGCGGCCGTGCTTTACGACGCGCCATCACAAAAAGCCCGGCCACTGTTCGTCATCGCCCCGGGCACGCCGGTCGAAGCCGTCGTCACCCTGGATACATGGGTCAAGATTCGCGACATGAAAGGCGATCTGGCCTGGATCGAGCGTCGACAACTCTCCGAGCAGCGCTTCTTGCAGGTGCGCGCCGCGCGGGCGCAAATCCGTGCCGGTGCCGACGAATCCGCCGCACTGGTGTTCGAGGCGGAAGCCGACGTATTGCTTGAGCTCGTCGAAACGGGCGCTGCCGGTTGGCTCAAGGTGCGCCATCGCGATGGCCAGCAGGGTTTTGTCAGGGCCAATCAGGTCTGGGGGCTGTGATGCGGATAGCGGTACTGGGCGCCGGCGCCTGGGGCACGGCCCTCGCCCTGTCATTCGCCGATCGCCACGCGGTCACGCTGTGGACCTGGCAGGCCGAGCATGCGGCCGCGATGCAGGCCGCGCGCGAAAATACCGGTTTTTTGCGCGGCTACCCATTCCCTGACAACCTCGCCATTACCGCTGACTTTGCGGCCGCCATCGCCATGGCCACGGCCGACCTGGCCATCGTCGCCACGCCGATGATCGGCCTGCGCCAAACCGTGCTGCAACTTTCACAACTCCGCGCCGAGTTGCCCTTTCTCTGGGTCTGCAAGGGACTGGAAGCCGGCAGCGGTCTGCTACCCCATCAAGCCGTGGCTGCCGTGCACCGCCAAGCGACTTGTGGCGCGTTGACCGGCCCCAGCTTCGCCGACGAAGTAGCGCGCGGCCTGCCAACGGCAATCACCCTCGCCTCAGCCGATGCGGCCTTTGCCGATGCCACGGCCCTGGCCCTGCATGGCCCGCGCCTGCGGGTCTACGCCAATGAAGACATCATCGGCGCCGAGGTCGGCGGCGCCGTGAAAAACGTCATGGCCATCGCCACCGGCATCAGCGACGGGCTCGGGCTGGGGCTCAATGCCCGCGCCGCGCTGATGACGCGCGGGCTGGCCGAAATCACCCGCTTCGGCGTCCGTCTCGGCGCGCGCCCGGAAACCTTCATGGGCCTGGCCGGCATGGGCGACCTGATCCTCACCTGCACCGGCGATCTGTCGCGCAACCGCCGCGTCGGCCTGGCGCTCGCCCAGGGTCAATCCCTGGCCGATATCCAGCGCGACCTGGGTCATGTCGCCGAAGGCGTATCAACCTCCCGCGAGGTTGCCAAACGCGCGGCGTCATTGGGCGTCGACATGCCGATCACCGCGACGGTATGCGATGTACTGGACGGCAAGCTGTCGGCCGCCAGTGCGGTTGAACGACTGATGAACCGCAATCCAAAACACGAGTAACGCCGTCCCGCCAGCGCCGACTTTTACTACAGCCCGCCCGCAAACCCCTGTTGCCGCCACGCCTCGAATACGGCAATCGCCACGGTGTTCGACAGGTTCAAACTGCGGTTGTCCGGCATCATCGGTAGTCGCAGGCAGTTTTCCGGCGGCAGGGCCGCCAGCATTTCGGCCGGCAGACCGCGCGTTTCCGGGCCAAAAATGAAGGCGTCGCCCGGCTGGTAGCGCACGCTGGCGTAGCGTGTCGTGCCGCGCGTACTGAAGGCAAAGCGGCGCGCTTCCCCCAACGCAAGCTGGCAGGCCGCCCAGTCCGCATGCACCTGCATATCGACAAATTCGGCATAATCCAGCCCGGCGCGGCGCAGTTGCGGGGCGCTGACATCGAAGCCCAGCGGTTTGACCAGATGCAGCACGCAGCCCGAATTGGCCGCCAGACGAATCACATTGCCGGTATTGGGCGGGATTTCCGGTTGATATAGGACGATCTGGAACATGGGGTGTGTGGCATTGTGAGTTTTTTCGAAGTTTAGCGGATAGCGCGAAAGACCTATGGCACGACCGGAAAAGATTCGTCTCGGCGACCTGCTGGTGCAGCAGAACGTCATCACCGAGGAACAACTGACGCTTGCCCTGGCCGAGCAGAAGAAGAGCGGCCGCAAACTGGGCCGCGTACTGGTCGAATCGGGCTACGCCACCGAACCGGGCATCTCGAAGGCGCTGGCGCGTCAGTTGGGCGCGGAATTCATCGACTTGAAAGAATTCCAGCCGCAACCGGATCTGATCAAGCTGCTGCCCGAAGCCCAGGCCCGCCGCTTCCGCGCGCTGGTGCTGGACGAGAATCGCGGCATGTTGCGGGTCGGCATGTCCGATCCCTCCGACCTGGCCGCCTTCGACGAGATCGCCCGCATCGTCCGCCGCGACATCGACCTCGCCGTCGTTACCGAAGGCCAGTTGCTGCCCCTGCTCGACCGCGTCTATCGCCGCACCGAGGAAATTTCCAGCCTCGCCAAGGACCTCACCCAGGAGATGGGCGACATCCCGGTCGAATTCGGCATCGTGCTCGGCATCACGCCGGGCGCCGAGGATGCGCCGGTGGTCAGGCTCTTGCAGACCGTGTTCGAAGAAGCGCAAAAGACCCGCGCCTCGGACATCCACATCGAGCCGCAGGAAAAATCGCTGGTAATCCGGTTTCGCATCGACGGCGTGCTGCACGTCCAGACGACCGCCGACAGCAAGATTTCGACGGCGCTGGTGCTGCGCCTCAAGCTGATGTCGGGGCTCGACATTTCGGAAAAACGCCTGCCGCAGGATGGCCGCTTCAACATCAAGCTGCGCGGCGCGAACGTCGATGTGCGGATTTCGACCATGCCCACCCAGCATGGCGAATCGGTGGTGATGCGTCTGCTGGCGCAGAACACCGGACTGCTCCAGCTCGACAAACTGCAGATGCCGCCGCGCGTGCTCGAACGCTTCCGTCATGCGATCGCGCGGCCTTCGGGCATCGTGCTGGTCACCGGCCCCACCGGCTCGGGCAAGACGACCACGCTGTATGCGGCGATGAACGAACTCAACAGTCCGGAAAAAAAGATCATCACGGTCGAAGACCCGGTCGAATACCGCCTGCCCGGCCTCAACCAGGTGCAGGTGCATGAAAAGATCGACCTCTCCTTCACCCGCGTGCTGCGCACCGCCTTGCGCCAGGACCCGGACATCATCCTCATCGGCGAGATGCGCGACCAGGAAACCGCCGAAATCGGCATGCGCGCCGCCATGACCGGCCACCTGGTGCTCTCCACCCTGCACACCAACGACGCCCTGTCGACGCCGATCCGCCTGCTCGACATGGGGGTACCGCGCTACATGGTCGCGCTGTCGATCCAGATGGTGCTGGCGCAGCGACTGGTGCGCGTCATCTGCCAAAACTGCAGCGCGGAGCACTCACCCGAACCGCACGAACTGGAATGGCTGCGTTACGAACTCGGCGACCGCGCGGCAAAGTTCAACTACGCAAAAGGCCGCGGCTGCGCGCACTGCGCCAACACCGGCTATCAGGGCCGCCAGGCCGTGTATGAGTTCCTCGAAATGAGCAACGCGCTGGTCGAGGCGGCCAACCACGGCGACCCCAACGAATTCATGCGCATCGGCCGCGAACAGATGGCCGGCCACACCCTGCGCCGCGACGCCGTGCGGCTGGTGGTGAATGACCGCACGACCATTGAAGAAGCCATGCGCATCGCGACGCAGCTCGACGAATAAATACCATGCCCGCCTTCACCTATCGCGGACGGACCAGCGCCGGCGAAGTCGTCAACGGCGTGCTGGAAGGCGCCACGCCCGGGGCGGTGGCCGACCTGCTCTTCGGCAGCGGCGTCACCCCGCTCGAAATCAAGCCGGCGCCCGCCAGTGCGCTGAAAAAGGACGGCGGCGCGGGATTGAGTTTCTTTTCCCCGCAAGTCCTGCACGTCGACATCCTCTTGTTCACCCGCCAGCTTTACACCCTGATGAAAGCCGGCGTGCCGATCATGCGCGCGCTGGCCGGCCTGCAGGAATCGAGCGGCAATCCGGCGATGAAATCCCTGCTCGGCAGCCTGCGCGAAAGTCTTGATTCCGGCCGCGAACTCTCGGTTTCGCTGGCGCGCCATCCCAGGATATTCACGCCCTTCTATCTGGCCATGGTGCGGGTGGGCGAGATGACCGGCCGCCTGGAAGAAGTGCTGCTGCGGCTGTTTGACCACATGGAGTTCGAGCGCTTCATGCGCGAACAGGTCAAGTCGGCGCTGCGCTACCCCAGCTTCGTCATCCTGGCCATGGTCGCCGCGATGTTCGTCGTCAATATCTGGGTGATCCCGGCGTTCGCCAAGGTGTTCTCCGGCTTTGGCGCCGAATTGCCGCTGATGACGCGCATCCTTATCGGCTTTTCCAGCTTCATGGTCGACTGGTGGCATCTGCTGCTCGGCGCCATCGCCGCCGCCGGCTTCGCCTTCAAGTCCTGGATCAACACCACACCGGGCCGCTATCACTGGGACCGAATCAAGATGCGCATTCCCATTGCCGGCAAGATCGTCAGAAAGGCCACGCTGGCGCGCTTCGCGCGCAGCTTTGCGCTGGCCTCGCGTTCCGGCGTGCCGGTAATCCAGGCGCTCACCACCGTGGCGCAGACCGTCGACAACGCCTTCATCGCCGCCAAGGTCGAGCGCATGAAGGACCAGGTCGAGCGCGGCGAGTCCGTGCTGCGCGCCGCCATCACCTCGCGCGCCTTTACGCCGGTAGTGCTGCAGATGATCGCCGTCGGCGAAGAATCCGGTTCGCTCGACGAGATGATGGAAGAAATCTCCGTCATGTATCAAAGCGAAGTCGAATACGAACTCAAGACCCTCTCGCAGCAGATCGAACCGATCCTCATCGTCGCGCTCGGCGCGATGGTGCTGGTGCTGGCCCTGGGCATCTTCCTGCCGCTATGGGATCTGGGCGGCGTGGCGATGAAGAAATAACGGGTTTTACAGTTTCACATAATAAATGTGATATTGTAAAAACCATGATTCCAAGAACCGCATCAGCCACCTTGGCGCGCATGGCCGCCGGTTTCCCGGTGATTGTCGTCACCGGGCCGCGCCAGTCGGGAAAGACCACGCTGGCACAGGCCAGCTTTCCGGACAAACCCTATGTCTCGCTGGAAAACCTGAACGAGCGCGCCTTTGCGCAGGAGGACCCGCAAGGCTTTCTCGGCCGTTACCCGGTCGGCGCGATCATTGACGAAGTTCAGCACGTCCCCGCGCTGTTCTCCTTCATCCAGACGCGCGTCGACGCCGCGCGGCGCATGGGGGAGTTCATCCTCACCGGTTCGCAAAACTTCGGCCTGATGGCGAGCGTTGCACAAAGCCTGGCCGGTCGGGCCGGCATCGTGCAGCTCTTGCCTTTTTCACTCAACGAACTGGCGGCGGCCGACCGCCTGCCGGCGCTCGACGAACTACTCTACAGCGGGCTGTATCCGCCGCTCTACGACCGGCCGCTTGATCCCGCACAATGGTTCGGCAGCTACATCCTCGCCTATCTCGAACGCGACCTGCGCCAGCTGGCCAATGTGCATGATCTGGGCCTGTTCCAACGCTTTATTGCCCTCTGTGCCGCGCGTACCGGACAACTGCTGAATCTTTCCTCCCTGGCCCTCGATTGCGGCATCGGCCAGACCACGGCAAAAAACTGGCTTGACCTGTTGCAGACCAGCTATGTCATTTTTTTGCTGCGGCCGCATCATCGCAACTTCGGCAAACGCCTGGTCAAGTCACCCAAGCTGTATTTCTGCGATACCGGACTCGCCGCGGCGCTGATGAACATACAAGGCGTGACGCACATGGCGATTCACCCCGCTCGTCCGGCGCTGTTTGAAAGCCTGATCGTCATCGAATACCTGAAACGCCGTTACAACGCCGGGCTGGCCAGCAACCTGTTTTTCTGGCGCGACAACATCGGCCACGAAGTCGATCTGCTGCTCGACGAAGGCGAGCAATTGCGCCCGATCGAAATCAAATCCGGCCAAACGATCGGCAGCGAGCATTTTGATGGTTTGCGAACCTGGCAACGCTACGCGGGAGCGGCGGCCGGCCCACCAGCGCTCGTCTATGCCGGCGTCGATGAATACACCCGCAGCGGCATCCAGGTCGTGCCCTGGAATGCATCATTCCCGGCAGCGCCATGAAACGCCAAACCGGCTTCGGCAAGTTCGAATTCGCGGTGGTGCTGGCCATCTTCGGCGTGCTGGCCACCCTCCTGCTCGGCCGCCTGATCGCCCTCGAACAGGCCACCGAACGGCTCGAAGTCGAACTCACCGTGCGCCACATCAACACCGGCATCAAGCTCGCCGTGGCCGACGCCATCATGCGCGGTGAAGAAATGCGCATCGCGGAACTGGCCGATGCAAACCCACTCGAATTTCTCGCCCCGAAAGTCGGCGCTGGCGGGACGGCGCAGCCGGGCGCCGCCAACACGGGGACGGCACCCACCTTGGCCGGTTGGCACTACACCACGGATAGCCGCACCTTGAACTACCGCACGCGCCAGCCGGAAGCCTTCGACGGCCGCGAGCAGCTCGCCTGGCGCTACATCAGCCACACCGACGAACTCGGCCGCAGTGCTGGTTTACGGCTCAAAGCGCTCAAGTAAGCCACAATCGCGCCGTTAATCGAGACCACACTTTAGCCAGACATTATGCTAACTTGCCGCCCATGAAACACGCCAGCCGCCTCGACCAAGGTTTCACGCTGATCGAACTGATCATCGTCATCACCATCATCGCCATTCTGGCCGCCGTGGCATTACCCCGCCTGATTGACGCCCAGCGCGATGCGCGCATCGCCAAGGCCAACGCCATCCACGGCTCGATCCGCTCCGCTTCCGCCCTGGCGCGGGCGCGTTGCGAACTGGACCTCGCCGCGGTCGCCGCCACCCTGCCCGCCGCCAACTGCCAGGCGGCCATTCCGCGGGTCAATATGGACGGCCTGGCCATCGACATCGTCAACCGCTACCCCGCCGCCACTGCGACCGGCATCGATGCCGCCGCCGACCTGAACCTCACGGCAGACGGCCTGACCGCAAGCGCTTGCGGCAGCGCCCGCTGCTTCGACATCGCCGGCGGCACAGCCCCGAATTGCCGCATCAGCTACGCGCCCGCCACACTGGTGGGCACCCTCATTACCGCGCCCGTGATTTCGGTCACCACCACGGGCTGCTGAACCACACCACATTTGTTCAACTTTTGATTTATCTCACGGAGGTAGCAAGCAATGAAACATAGCCGCATGCAACAGGGTTTTACGCTGATCGAACTGGTGGTTGTGATTGTGATTTTGGGCATCTTAGCCGCTGTGGCTCTGCCTAAGTTTATTGATTTACGATCCGATGCCAGTACTGCGGCGACGGCTGGCATTGCTGGAGGAATAAGCTCGGCATTCGCCGTCAATTACGGCGGACGTATTGCCAACCCCGCCAAGGGAGTTATCTACAATCACGCAGCCCCGTGCACAGCAGCAAACCTCAGTACAGTGATGCAGGTACCCTTGCCCGCAACCGGTTATACATTCGCAGAAGTAGGAGAGCCCGTTAACTGCTCCACAGCAATCAGTGGAACGACTTTTGTGTGCTCCGTCACTCCTGATGCTGCTACTGGTGGTACAGCAGCAAATGCAACAGGAATTTGTGTTCGACCCTAGAGCGGAGAAATAGGGGACAGACCACGGTTTTCTGAAAGTAAATAGTAAACAAGGGACAGACCACGGTTTTCTGAAAGTCGACCCTGACAGCAAAACGGCTCGGAGCAATCCCGGGCCGTTTTTGCATCTGCCTGAGTGTCAGCGCCGACTTTCTGCTATGCTTCACCGCATGTCTGCAATCACCTTCGACACCCTTAAATTTGTGGAGCGGCTGGAAAAGGCCGGGGCTTCCCGCGAGTTGGCTTCCGCACTGGTGGAAGTCCAGAAAGAATC
>Ga0208244_100530_pt1 | contig 34921 bp, 30 predicted proteins | sample SubbioCR12Aug_5A_FD_184828 | JGI IMG/M metagenome (GOLD analysis project Ga0208244, IMG submission 184828) | Serpentinite rock and fluid subsurface biosphere microbial communities from McLaughlin Reserve, California, USA - CR12Aug_5A (SPAdes) | ecosystem: Environmental > Terrestrial > Deep...
CTCGTCACATCCTGGGGCTGGAGAAGGTCCCAAGGGTTCGGCTGTTCGCCGATTAAAGTGGCACGCGAGCTGGGTTCAGAACGTCGCGAGACAGTTCGGTCCCTATCTGTTGTGGGCGTTGGAAGCTTGAGAGGGGCTGACCTTAGTACGAGAGGACCGGGTTGGACAAACCTCTAGTGTACCTGTTGTGGCGCCAGCTGCATCGCAGGGTAGCTACGTTTGGTGAAGATAAGCGCTGAAAGCATCTAAGCGCGAAACTTACCTCAAGATGAGGCTTCCTTTAAGAGTCCCCGTAGACCACGGGGTTGATAGGCTGCAGGTGTAAAGGTGGTAACATCATAGCTGAGCAGTACTAATTACTCGTAAGCTTCTTTATATAAGCATAAGTAACGATTATTGGGTTTATGTTTGAAGTGTAAGATTAAGATAAAGTTAGAACAGTCTGTTGATTGTTTGCTTGTTTCCTTTCATATGTTTAAGTTTTTTAGGTTTATTCCAAGAGGAATAAAACTTAGAAGACACAAGATATTTAGGTGACTATTGCGACAGTGTCCACCTCTTCCCATTCCGAACAGAGAAGTTAAGCCTGTCAGCGCCGATGATACTGCAGTGAAATGTGGGAAAGTAGGTCGTCGCCAAATCATAACAAAAACCCCGTCCATGTTTGGATGGGGTTTTTTGTTTGGACTGGTAGTGTTTTTGGACTAAGTGAAGGCGATTTGCGCTTTTTATAATTGCTTTTTGATATTGGTGCTAAATCTAAATAGACTGTATGCCGGACAATAGCTTAAAAAAGCAGTTGCAATAGGTACGATTCCGATAAGACCAAGCCAAGAATGATTCATGATTCCCACAACTCCGATTATTAATCCGAGAACAATGCGAATGATGCGATCAATATTTCCTACATTTTTTTTCATAACGATGTTTTTTTATTGTTAATTCCGTAAAAATACTTGTTTATAATTGAAAAAGCAAGATTATCCTTGTTAGAATTTAACTTAACGGAATTACATAGGTATTGAACGCTTAATTGAAAGTCACCTTTTCTGTGCAACTTGAAATTGAATTGAGTGAATATTTATTAAAAACTATCGGGTTTTTTCAAATTTTTAATTGCTCTCCATGCAGTTAGAATGTCATTTTTACTGATGAGAAGTTCAAGCCAGTTTGCACCAGTGTCTTTTTTAAAAACAAACCATTGATAGATAACTGTTGCTGTGTATGCGATTGAGGCTGCTGCTCCTGCACCTGCAAGCCCATATGCCGGAATCAATATAAATACTGCTGGTATTGTTACTCCAAGTCCAACCAAAGACGCATAAAGATTGTATACTGGCCGGCCGGTTCCTGAAAAATAGTGACTGAAAATCGCATTTGCTGCAAGCGCAACAACTCCCGGACTCAGGCTGATGATAACAACGCGTATCTCGCCAAAACCACTACTGAATATGAATTCAAAAACTGAGGATGGAATTAAAGCAAGTATTCCAATTGCTATAGTGGTTAGAATCACAGAAAATTTAAGCAATTGCAGACTCAGAACTTTTGCGTAAATCCTGTCATCACTGTTGCTGAGACTAGATATTTGTACCAATGCAATGCTTTGACCGATCATTCTTAAGCCTTCGGTCAGCTGAGATCCTGAATTGTAAATACCAAGGGCAGATAGCCCTGTAAACTGATTAATAAAATAGAAACTTAATCGTTTATTTAGCATGTGGGCGATACTTGAAAGTTGTGTCATGCTTCCAAAACGAAATAATTCACTGAAAGAAGCATCTGGCTTTGAATGATTTTCCTTTCTAAGGATGCTCAATATAAGAAGATAACCAAGGAAAAGCGGAAAGATATAGGAAGCATACAAAGCATAAACAAAGGCCCGCTCGTCTGTAATGTTAAAAATATAGATTAATCCTGCCATGCTAAGCAGCATTGTGATAAACTGAATTATAAAAAGGCTGTTAAAAGCAGTTGTTCTGTCTTTTCCAAGCAGGATATACATATTGAAGCCATGAAAGCCGTTAAGCAATACCAACAATAAGATGTGAATTCCATAGCCTTTAGGTATCAAAAAATGATAAATATTCGGAAAAAAGTGCAACAAATAAAATATCAAACCAGCTGCTGAGACTACAATCCCAATCCAGAAATATGAAAGCTTAAGCAAACTTTTAGTATTACGTCTGGAACTGAAAAATACCAGTGCATTTCCAATCATATCAGCTATGAGTAAAAGCAAAGAGATATCGAGCAATATTAACCCGGATAAACCCCATGCTTCACTGCCAAGCTTGTTTGTGGCCAGCCATAAAAGCAAAAGATTGGATGCTGCATGCAGAATACGCGAGCCAGATGTTCCGAGTATTTTTCGTAAAATCATCGCTTCTTTAATTTTTGCTTTAACTGATGTCTGAAGCCAGCAAAGGTAAAAACATATCGCTTTCCATCGATCAGGGTGTTTTCAGTGTTTCCGTTAAGCGTGTGAAGTCCGTAACGAAATGTTGAGTTTTTGTCAGGCTGAATATTTTTAAATACAACTTCTTTAAATGTATCTGGCGTAAGTTCAATGATTTTATTGAGGTTGATTGCTTTTCCGTAATGTCCTGCACAATCCTGCGAAGGACGAATGAGCATTTTGTTATAAATGAGCAGTTTACCAGCATTACGTGCTGAACTGATATCAGTTTTTACTGGGTTTTGAGTATGTGCCTTAAATGGTCCAAAAGGATTGTTGCTATAAAATATATATAGATTAACACTGGGCAAATCTTTTGTAGTAAACATAAGCCACCAAAGGCTTTCATGTTCAAACAAAACGGGATCAACAGCTCTGTATCCATCTAAAATGCATCTTTCATGTACCAGCTTCCCTGAAACTTCGTCATAATAGTAAAGTTGAACTCCATCAGATTCGAAGCATTCTGGAAGGCAGTAGAGTTTTTCTTCCCATGTAAAAAGAAATGGAAAAGAAAGGTGAAGTTTTTCAGAAGTTACAGCCTCAAAGGTTGAAAAGTTTTCGGAAGCCTTCGCCAGAACAAGCTGACCTTTGCCTTTGCGATAATCAAATAGCTCTGCAAAGAGCAGGGTATCGTTTTTAAAATCTATGATAAATGGATCGGCAAGATAAGTGCTATTGCTTTTTTTTGGAAACCATTGGGTCTGTTGTATATATTTTTCCGGCTCTGAAATTACATTTAAAACAGAGCCTTTTATAAGTCCGATATTCCAGTCTTCTTGTTTGAAAAGGTCATTAAGATGAAAAAACACTCTTCGGTAAGCCATTTTAACGAAAAATAAGAGCATTCTTAGATTTCCTGGAGGATGAAAAACCGCTGCTTCCGAAACGGATGGTGCTGAATCGAAATTGCCTTGCATAATTGCATTGCAAATATGCACAGGCAAAAATGTACTGTTGCCGTAAATGCTGTCCAGATGCGCCTTGTAGGAGTGTCTGATAACAGGGAAATAAACTTTTTTTAATAAAACCCCTTTGTCCAGACTGTCAGTGAGCTGTTGCAAAATCACACCATTTGATTCCATCTTGTGGTAAACTTCCCAAAATCCGGGAGGGCCTCCTCGAATGATCGTCTCATCGTCATGGTGAAACGACCACACACCATACCGTGCTGCATTCAATATGTCTCCACGAATGATGTTGAACCCAAACCGAAGCAGAAAATCAAGTTGATTTTCTTTGATGAATTGAACGTCCTTTATATCAAAAAGCTGCTTGAATCCATTTTGAATTGTTTGGCAATACAGAACTTTCGTTTCATTATACAGTGCAGAAATATCAAATGGTTGTTTGGATAATGGTTTAAAGAGAAATCGATGCCATAATCTAAAAACAAATCTATTCCACGGATATTTCTGAAGTCGTTTGAAAAAGCCGTTTTTATTTTGGGGATTGTCGTTTTGAACAATTAATGTAAGTTTATGACCTTCATTCAATAAAAGTTTTATTACCTCAGCCTGCCATTTTTCGACAATGGGACCGTTGACTAAGATGCCAAAAGTTAATTTATCTGCCATTTTTTTAGGTCATTTTTCACAGGTAAAAGATCAAAAATCACAATTTCAGGAATTGATTTTTTGGGGTAATTCACAAATATCCGTTTTTTTTTCGTTGACAACGACATTAACCAGCAGAATCACTTATTTTGCAGTATGAATTAAAATTATGCCAGGTCTGATTTTAGCGGTTAATGCCAATTTAGAAAATATAAGCAACACATTATCATCACTTTCCGATGGTGATTGTCGTTTTCATCAAATCGATTTTGAATCTGAAGAATGCTTTGCAGGGTTATATGCCAAAAGAAATTATCCTTTTAAGCAATATAAGAAGGAAGGCCGCTTCATCATCTTTGAGGGCATGATATACTCCGGTTGGCCTGTTTCAGAAGAAGCACTATTTGATACATTTTTTGGGCACGAGGGATTCAGACATGACAATATTGCCTCATTTGTAAAAGCTACGGATGGGGAGTTTGTTTTTTTGCTTGTAGATTCCACACAAAAAAAAGCACTCTTATTTAATGATCGTTTTGGCCGATTGCCGCTGTATATTCATAAAGGACTGGATAATTTGGTAATAAGCAGAGATATTCGCTTCATAAAATTGGTGAACACAGTTGTCAGAAAAGACAAAATTGCGCACGCCCAAAATCTGCTGTTTGGTTTTTCTTTGGGAAAGAGGACTTTATGGGAAGGAATTGAACGCTTTCCGCCACATGCCCAGCTTGTTATTGATTATGGAGAATACGCAATACAGCAAAATGAATATTTCAGTTTCCCGAAACAAAACAAGCCATCAGTAGAAAACGCAGACATTGATCTTTTGATTAATCATTTGCAAACTGCTCTGCAGGCCAGAATCAGCAAGCTTTTGGAGCCTGCACTTTCTTTGAGCGGTGGTTTGGATTCGCGATTGCTTGCCGTTTTACTTGCTGAATCAAAATCGGAGATTCCTTTGTTTACCTATATTGATGATGAGGGTAGTGCTGACGCTGATGTCATAGCAGTGAATGAAATCATTGCGCGACTTAATCTAAAAGACAAACACAAGTTTATGAATATTCCTGCTGCTAATGAGCAGGGTATTTTAGAGCTTTTAGAAATTAAACAAGGTTTAAACGGAGCAGATATGGCATTTTTATTGCCTTATCTGAAGTATTTTCAGCAAAATGAGTATTCGCAGATTACGGGTGATGGTGGCGACAAAGTGCTGGCCGACCTTAATCCTTTGGTTGGTGTTTACACGCAAAACCAACTAATAAGCTATCTTCTGAGAAAGCATACTTTGATAACATTAAAAACAGTTTCTGCACTTTCAGGCCTGAGTCCTGATGTGATCATTGAATCAGTCAGGGATGTTTTGAATGGATATAAACTTCAATCGATTGCTGAGCAGCATCAAAGTTTCATGCTCAGAGAGCGTGCAATGAATTGGTTGTTTGAAGGGGAGGATCGCAATCGCTTTTATTCCTGGTCCACAACACCATTTTACAATCCTGACTTTTTTGATCTTGCAATGTCATTGCCAATGAAAGAAAAAGCTTTTGGAAAACTCTTTCTTCAGCTTTTCAGAAAGCTTCCGGCAAATGCAGGCGACATTGTTAATCCAAACTGGAATGTAGCACCATCAGATAGAAGCGGCTTAAAAAGACTTATTTTTCGTCAAAAAATTCAATTGTTTTTTCCTGAAAAGCTGCTTCATTTAATTAAAAAAGGCATCCCTTTGATATCTGTTGATGAATTTGAGTTTGCTGATTTAATTAAAGCACATCTGAACAAATCTGATTCGGATAAAACCTTATCAAAAGCACTTGAGCTAAAACTTCCTGCTGCTGTTTGGTATCGGGTGCTCACAATCTGTTTAGCTGATCTTAAAAGTTTGAGTGCCAAAACCGGGCTGCGTTGAAAATTCTATCGGGATCAATCAAAACGGACGTAAGGTCTTAGTTTTTTTATTGTTTCGGTGGTATAGCCTTCAAGCTTTCCGAGTTCGTCAAAAGATTTTACAAAACCTCTTTTCTCACGGTGATTTACAAGTGTTTTTGTTAAAGCGTAATCGATATAAGGATGTCGGATCAACTCCTTGAAAGTAAAATAATTGATACGTATTTTATTTATCAACAATGAATCAATCACAAGGTGTTTTTCAATTTGATCGTAGCGCAAACTGTCAAATCCATGAACTTCATAAAGTTGGTTTTTGTCATAAAAACCACCCAAAATATTCCTGTATTGAAGTATTCTGTGAGATGTCCATGGACCAACACCCGGAATTTGAATCAGTTGTAATGAATCAGCTGTATTTAGCTCAAATACTTCATCAAAAAGGGCCTTTGGGTTTTCAAATGTTGTTTCATAAACCTTTTTCTTTTCTTCCTTTTCTGCTTTTATTTTTGAAACTTCTGGCGTAGGAATGACAATAAATGGCTCGAGAATAGCATATTCGGCTTCGCTGATTGTGTACATCTTTTTGACGTCTTCTTTACGGAAAAACTTACCTCCACGCGCTTCATAGTTTTTTATTCCTTTGATCTGACGCTCACTAAGACCAATTTTCTTCCAGTCTTCCTCCGAAAGCATATTAGGATTGAACGGAAAAGGTGTTAATTTGTTCGCAGTAAATGATGTCTCAGGATTTGCATATTCAAAAGTCTTTGAAGTCTTTTCTTCCAAACCTTCAGCTTGAAATTGAACTACAATTGAATCAAAATTTACAGCAGGAAAAATAGTTGGAGAAAACAATTTGCCAGCAAAAATATTAAGCAATGCCAACAAAATAAATAGCAACAGAAGTACCGCAATGGATAACTGCTCCTTTTTGGAAAAGGTCAATATTTGCTTAAAAAACTCCATTTAAAAGTGACAGCAAATGTTTATAAAAGAATATAACCGGTTGATATAAAGGCTTCTAAATAATGTATTAAAACAGAAGTATCAGTTCTTCGAAGGTGGATTTATAGATCGCCTCCGCTAAACACTCCAAACAATCCAAGACCGTTGAGGAAAACCAAAGCAATAGCAATTGGAGCAATAAATCTGATAATGAATAAATAAACCCATTTAAGTCTCACTTTCAGTAAGCCATCATTGCTTATTTCTGCAAAAACATTATTTTTTCCCATTTTCCAGCCAACAAAAAGCACAATGAATAGCCCACCCAGAGGCAGGAAGATATTGGCAGATAGCTTTTCAAGTATATCAAAAAGATTCATTCCTCCAAAACCAAGCTCTGGAAGAGGCCCCATACTTAGTGTGCAAAATATTCCAAGAATTGTAATTCCTGTTGAGGCGATAATTGTCGATTTCTTTCGGCTCATATCCAATTCTTCGGCAAGATAGGCTACGGCAACTTCGAGCACTGATATAGTAGATGTAAGTGCAGCTATAGCAAGTAAAACGAAGAAAATAATCTCAAAGAAATAGCCTCCGGGCATCTGTTCAAAGATTAGTGGAAGCGTTATAAAAACAAGGCTTGGGCCAGCTTCAGGGGTAATATTAAAGGCGAAAACTGCCGGAAAAATTGCAATTCCAGCCAGGATAGCAATTAGACTATCTGCAACAGAAACAGAAACCGCAGTCAAACCCAGATTGTCTTTTTTGCTGATATATGAGCCGTAAGTGATCAACGTACCCATGCCGATACTCAATGAAAAAAATGATTGTCCAAGTGCTTGAAGCACTACGTTCCCATTGATTTTTGAGAAGTCAGGCTTAAAAAGAAAAATCAATCCCTCGCTCGCGCCAGGCAAGGTTAAAGCTCTCACGCAAAGGCCAACGATAATTACAAGTAATAAGGGCATTAGAATTTTAGTGTATTTCTCAATGCCGTTTTTAATTCCTTTAAACACAATCCAGGCCGTTAGGAGCATAAAAACAACCTGCCACACCAAAGGTCTTGTTCCACTAGCCACAAACTCACCGAAATTATTTTGAAGATCAGCCTTGCTTTGTCCTTGAAAACCATTTGAAACAGCCAGATAAAGGTACTCAAGCGTCCATCCGGCAACAGTAGTATAAAAAGCCAGAATCGTGAAAGCGGCTGTAATTCCCATGAAACCTATGAGTGGCCAACGACTTTTGGGTGCAAGCAAACGGAAAGCACCAACTGGATTGCGCTGAGCCCTACGTCCTATAACAAATTCCGATAGCATCACAGGAACGCCAATCATAATTATGAATCCAATATAAATAAGCAAAAAAGCCCCTCCACCGTTTTCACCTGCAACGTATGGAAACCGCCAAATATTACCAAGGCCAATGGCGGAGCCTGCAGCAGCAGCGATCACTCCTATTTTTGAACCAAAACTATCGCGGTTAGAAAAATCAAATTTTGCCATAGTGCTTTTTAGTTAATGGGAGATTTCTAATTTGATTTAAGCGGTGCTTTTTGCTGTGTTTTCTCAAATGCCAATTCCATTATCAGACCGTTCGAAAGGTCAAGCATCCATGCATGAATCTGGAAATCAAGCTTGCCTTCAGCAGCAGCTTGTTGTATGACGTGCGTTTTATAAAGATTGCCAACTTGCTTAAGCACATTTAACTCTGAAAGCCTGTTTAGTCGCTGTTCTTCATCCTGAATAGCATCCAGTTCTTCTTTATATTTACGTGCAATATCCCTGATCGGGCTAATCCAGTTTCCTACCAGACCTCTTGCGAATCCATGATAAGCAGCATTAACGCCACCGCAGCCGTAATGACCGCATACGATGATATGCTTAACACGCAGCACATTCACTGCATAATCAAGTACAGAAAGGAAGTTGATGTCAGTAATAGATACCTGATTGGCGATGTTCCGGTGAACAAAAAGTTCTCCAGGTTCTGTTTGCGTGAAAGTATCTAATGGCATTCTGCTGTCAGAACAGCCGATATATAGGAAATTTGGCTCCTGCCGGAGTTTAAGGTTTTCGAAATAGCCAGGACTGTATTCCTTTTTTTTCTGTGCCCAACTTTTGTTGTTTTCAATCAGCTGCTTATAGTTATTAGGCATAAATTATTTTTTAAAGATGAAAATATTTAGCGGATTTTCACGCAGATCTTATTCGTATCTCAACGACTCAATTGGATCAACACTTGCTGCTTTATTTGCCGGAATTGATCCTGAAACAAGCGCGACAACAAAACAAAGTACAACAGCCAGAATAATCCATGGCCATGGAACAATGAAAGCGCTGCCGATGAAGTAAGAGAGAATATTTCCAACAAGGATACCGGCAACAATTCCAAAAAAACCGCCAATTTGTGCAATTACAACTGCTTCAATGAGAAACTGATCGCGTATGGTTTTTCGGGTTGCTCCGATGGCTTTTCTGATTCCAATTTCACGGGTACGTTCGGTCACCGACACCAGCATAATATTCATCAACCCGATTGCTGCACCAAAAAGCGTAATCAGTCCGATGAAAGTGGCTCCAAGTCTGACCTGACCTGTTAGTCCAAGCAACATATTGGCAATATTATCGCTTTTCATCACAGAAAAGGTTTCAGTTTTTCCAGGTGTATCACCACGAATGACTCTGAAAATTCCAGTTGCTTCACCAATTGCCGGCTCGAGTTCTTCGGCGTTTCGTGTGCGTACACTAATTGTATAGTTCATGTTTGGCCGCGAAAAATACTGCCGCACATTGTTGAGAGGCATCAAACAATTACGATCGCCGCTGAATCCCATGCTTGATCCTTTTTCTTTCATTACCCCGACAATCCGATATTTTCCAGGGCCAACAGAGATGATCTGCCCTACCGGATCTTCATTGTTTTTAAACAAATCTTTGATGATTGCACTGCCAACAACTACTACATGTGCGCCTGAAGTAACCTCTTGTGCTGTTAGATTTCGGCCTTGTTCAATGTCATATCCGGCGTTATAAATATAGTTCTCATCGATGCCAACAATCTGGATATTTGGATTCGTTTTTTCGGATTCAAACTTCAAAGTTGCAATTCCGGTTCCAAAAGTGTGCATGCTAGTGGAGGCAGGAAAATTGAATTCATCCTTAAATCGCAGGGCTTCCCGGTAGGAAATGTTTTTGTATGCATTTGCATTGCTGCTTCTTCCACCCATGCGAACAACCATTTCGCGGTTTCTGATATTAAAAGTGTTGGCGCCCATCATCGAGAAATTCTCATTCAGATAGTATTTGATCGAATCGATAGCAGTTAGTATGCCTACCAATGCCATGATGCCAAAGGCAATAATTGCAACGGTTAAAATTGTCCTCAAAAGGTGGTTACGGATTGATTCAAATGAGATTCTGATATTTTCAAAAAATGCTTTGTCCATATTAAGGTTGAATTAGTCGCTTTTTTTTCCAAATGCCAAATCACCTGCATCTCCCAATCCAGGCACGATATAAGCTTGAGCTGTAAGTTCATCATCAATTGCACCAACCCAAATATTAAGATTGTGCAGCGACAAATGCCTTTTAACATATTCAATTCCCTCGATGCTGGCCAAAGCAGAAACGATATGAATATGTTTCGGCATTCCTAAGGCCAGCAAACTTTTGATTGATTTTACAATTGAGGCACCTGTAGCCAGCATCGGGTCAGTCAGAATTACGATTTTGCCATTGATGTCAGGGCTTGAAACATATTCAACGCGGATATCAAATGCTTCGTTCTTGTCATATTTTCTGTAGGCAGTGATGAAAGCATTTTCAGCTTTATCAAAGTAATTTAACATACCTTGATGCAATGGCAGACCTGCCCGCAGAATTGTTGCTAATACAGGTTGATTGTTGAAGAGTGGAATTTCAGCAACGCCCAAAGGGGTAGTTATTTCAGTTGGATTGTATTCGAAAGTTTTGCTTATTTCGTAGGCAAAAATTTCGCCGACGCGTTCAAGATTTCTTCTGAAACGCATGCGATCGGCCTGTATTTCAGAACTTCTTAATTCTGCGATGAATTGATTGAAAATTGAATTTGTCGCTCCTAAGTTTTTTACCATGATTTGCTGTAATGTTTGATAACAGTACAAAAATAAAATATTTAAGCAGATAAGCGGAGCAATGTTAAAACTATTTTGGATACAAGGAGCAATTAGTTTACTGACTGATTCCAATCATGTTTAAGACGAAATGCATAAATATGGATAAGCCTCATGACAAGTGCCAGAAAAGCTAAGAAAGTTTTTGCTTTTAGTCAGCAAAAACCTGCATTTTGCGAGCTTCAAAAAATTGCGGGTTTTCTGCAGCTCCAACTCAATCTATTGATGAATTTACAAAGGATGAATAGCTTAATAAGTCTGAAAACTATTTCCTTCGCCTAAAGTCTCTGAAACTCTATTGTTGGATATCCTTTTTCTCCCGATTGATTGTAAAAACTTACAAACCGCATCTTGAAATAGAATCCTTCCTGTGTCCGGATGAAATAATTGTTTTCAGTTTTTACCTCATAAAACACAATGCCACTGCTGACATCACCAACTACATCTTTCCAATCATATCCTATAACATCCAATCGATTGATATAGTTTGCTTCCATCGCATTTTCGCGGGTAATTGAATCAAAAACCAAGTCCTGGTTTAAGGCAGAAAATGTGTTGAACCGATTCAGCAACACGCCTGTAACCAGATAGGGGTATGGATCTCCGGTATTCGTAAAAAGCAATGTTGTGTATTGTGTAAACAATAAATCGTATTGATTTTTGTCAGGCTCTGGATATATTTGGCCTTCAGTACTATTGAACGCATAATAGGAGAAATTCTTTTCAGGTGATTTGGTTACCCGGGCAGAAACTTCATTTGTGCCATTCAAATTGGCGTACCTGAAATAATATGTTTGTCCTTTCAGACTGTCAAAAATCATTTTTCTATATCCAAGGGTGTTGCCCAGATCGTCATATCCACGGTTGATAACGTAAACTTCGCCTGAAAAAACAGTGTCATTTCCATTCATTGAAAACCAGTTGCCAATCGCTGTTGAGTCGCGGTTGCCGGTAGACGGATCAAACTTCATTTCAAGGCCGGCAAAACTTGTTACATCCGAAAGACTTGTTTTTCCTGTTCGGGCAGCCATCATAAAGTTGGCTGAATTAAGAAAAATATGGCTGCCGGCAGGATTGGTATCAAACATGAGGTCGAAGCTCTGTTTGTTGACAACTCCAACAACCTGAGCATCTTCAAGATTAAAGTATACCTGATATTTATAGGTTTGGGTCATTTCAATCATCGCCGTGAGCTTATCACCCCGGTCATAGGGCATGATGCGTTCGTCTTCTTTGAAGCAGGAAGTCAGTAAGGACGAAATTAAAAGCAGGAAAATATATGGCAGATATTTTTTCATGAATCTATTTGAATTTTCTGATTTGCATTGCAAGTCTTACAAAATATGTGCGACCCCAGCCAACCGGTGAGAAACTGCCTCCACCTGAGTGAATACCTCCACCGCCTGTATCGCCTTTGACTGCAATATTTGTGTTGTCAAAAATATTTTTAGCACCAATCTGAGCCTGTAACCTGTTGTTCCATAGTGGTTTGCCAAGTGTAATATCAAAAGTGTGATAACCTTCCATTATGGTACGGAATATCTGCCCATTCTGATTTACGAACACTTCCGGATAATCGCCATTGTATTTGTAATAAAGTCCAAAGTTAAGATCGGTCAAACGCCATTGGTAGTTGATGGTAGTAAGCACATCTGTGCTGTAGATCATTTCAATGTCAACTTCCTTATTTTGAATCTGTTTGCGCCCTGTTTGTCCTACCCCAAGTTTTATTTCAAGCCAGGGGTAAAGCCTGTTGTTGAATTGCAGCTGATATCCCTGCGTTATCATTTTATCAAGGTTCACATAGGTGTATAAGGCATCATTCACACTGACTGTAGCAAGACTGATACTGTTTGAAATATTGTTGTAGAACAGATTCATTTCCATTCCATAATCGTAGGTTTCCTTCTCATGATGGTACTTCATTGCCAGATTGAGGTTGTGCGAGTTTTCGGCCTTTAGATTTTCATTTCCCCTGATGTTGTGGTTCACATCAACAAAGTCAAGATAGAGTTCTTTAAGTGAAGGGGCTCTGAAACCTTTGGCATACGAGGCTCTCAGGCTCAAATCTTCTAACAGGTCCCATTTCAGGTTTAATGAATATACCAATGGCGACTTATATTTCGTGTTGAATCCATAACGCAGGCCGGGCTGCAGCATCAATCTCACGGCTGGCTGAAGCTTAACGCTGAGAAATGCTGCATAATCGCCAATAGATTGTTGCTTATCTAAAATCCGGCGTCCAAAACCATTTTCATAGTTTAAATCTATACCCAGTTGATAATTGAAAGGGCTGCTTGGAGTGCTTTTGCTGAATTCCGCCCGCAACAGATATTGGTTAAAACTCGATGTGTCCTGATCGTAGATATTGGCAGTAAGATTCTTTTCAAGGGTGGTAAGATCATTGAAATAGGTGTTTTTTACTCTGTCGTAATAAGAGTAGGAACCTAGTACTGTGAGGTATCGGTCTTTGAATAATCTTTTGCTTACATCAAGTTTGGATGTTAAACGATTGGATTTGAATTCACTGTCAAAGGCAGTTTCATAGTAAGGTTTGAGTAAATTGCCTTTGTCCTGAAGCATTTCGTTGAAGTAGGATAAGCTCAATCTTGCCTTAAAATCATCTTTGACGTAACTCAGAGTTCCATCAGCATTGTACTGGCGTTTGGGTTTCCAGCGCTTGGATCTTGTGGTATCGTAAGCACTGAAACCGTCAAAAAAATTCCTTGCGCCAGCTATAGAACCACTCCACCTGTTTTTACTTACGGCAGCATCGGCGTTAAAATTATATACTCCAACAGATTCAAGATAGCTGCCTGCATTTGTGGTAAAGGCTGTCTGGTTGTTTTCTTTTGTAATAATGTTTATTACCCCAGCCAAAGCATTTGAACCATAAATAACCGACATTGGGCCTTCAATAACTTCTATCTGCTTGACATTGTACAGATTCAGCTGCCCAAGATCGATGTTTCCGTTCATGCGGCCAATGAGCGGAACGCCATCAATTAAAAACTTGATGTGTTCGCCGCCAAGTCCCTGCAATGTGATTTTTGATCCCAGCGCACCATCAAAAGAGCTTCTTATATTCAATTCGCCTGACATCAGCTCGCTTAAGTTATTGGAAGCTTTTTGTTCGATAAGTCTTGAACCAATTACTTTCACCCTGAAAATAGATTTGTCAACGGGTTGCGGAGTATATTGTCCTGTCACAACAACTTCGTCCATATTGTACACAGAGGGCTGAAGCAGAATAGTTTTATTTACACCTGGATTTATGCTGTCCGATTGATTTCGATAGCCAAGTGCAGTAACAGTTAGAAGGCCTGATTTCTGTATTGTAAACTTTACTTTACCATCCAAGTCAGTTACCAAAGCTTGATTTTGACTTTTATCGAAACTTTCGAAAAGCAGGTGTGCAAACGAAACAGCCTCTTTACTTCTGGCGTCGCGCACAGAGAGAGAAACCTCCTGACTGTATCCCTGAGAGATACAGCCAGAAAGTATTAGGATTAAAAGGATGTATTTATTCAAATGCATCGCAAAATTTTAGTGTTTAACAATTAGTTTCTGACGGTTTGTTGCATTTCCGTTTTTAACTTCTATTATGTAGAGGCCGTTGCGTAAGTTTTCAAGATTGACCTGATAATTTTGAGCTTTTGTAGTGGTGGTTTCTGAAAGAACCAATCTTCCGGCCTGATCAAAAATTCTTATTTCAGCATTGTTTTCGTTTTCCGGCAGTTCAATGTTTACCAATGAATTCGCAGGATTTGGAAAAACAGAAAACGCACTGGTAGAAGGTTGCTCGTTCACAGAAACCAATGAAAGTAATTTCTTGACCAAGCCGGTCTTTCCGGCACCGCTGCCACTGAAATAATCAAATTGAAGTTTATAAATATCGCCTTGACGGTTTTTTACAAAATAGGTCAAAGAATCTGTTATCAGCCATTGGAACTGTGTCATATTGAATTCTTTCCAGTTGTGACCTATCGGTGTTTTATGGGTTTCGAATGGATTAGCGTACCAATTATCAAAATCAGGTCCAACAGGGTGGTGCTTGCTAGCCTCAACTTCCAGGTTATTCGTTACGCCAACAACAATGTAATAGGATGCATTTCCAGAAAGTTCATATACAATTGCTGCATAGCGGCTCCAAAGTAAATCCCAGCTGGCAATATCCGGCTCACGGTCAACGATAGCTTGATTTACCAAAGAATAATAAATGAACATCCTGTTGCTTTGGTAGGGTGTCACATTAAGAGTTTCGTTCACTTCTTGAGACCCGTTGAGATTGGCATACTTGAAATGGAAGGTGTTCGTGATCGAATTTTTTCTTTTAATCCAAAGCTTTTTCAGGCTTCCGTTGGCAAGTTTTACGATATACAATGAATCGCCCACTACATCGTGGTTAATCATATTGTATACACCCCAGCCATAATCAGGATGTCCGAGCGAATTGCGGTTGAAAGCGCCATCTTCCCAGATTGTATCAGAGTTGTACAAGTTTATCCATTCTGAAATGCCTGTTGAGTCAATATTATTCCACGAAGATGTGTCTCCGTTTGGATAGGTGTAGAGCATGTGCCCTGCACCATCATTAATCATGATTCCGGCACTCCATCGGTTTGTATAAAAGGCTATATCCCAGTTGTTTCTCGGTTCGGATTTTACAACACCTCCGCTTAAACTGTAAAAAACGTCGTTTCCATATCCCGGGCCCATTGCGACAGTATCATGCACCGGATTTGCGAATGAAGAAAAAGGCAGCAGTCCTGAAAATATCAATGCTGCAAAAAGTAGTGCTTTTTTCATAATATAAAATATTAATAATGAAGTTTATAGAAAAATTATTATAAAGAATTTGCAAGATTCTTTTTGATGACAGATCACATTTAATAGTTTTTTTGCGGTAAGGTTCATTGAGAAAAAAACGGCACAAATGAAACAATCAGATTTCTGTACTTAACAGTTGAAAATAAATTCAGCTTAAAGCAATGGCCTTAATCAGAATCAGAGACGCAAAAGTTTTTAAAAATGTGATCAGAAAAAGGACAGGGGAGGTGCCCGCAAGCTCATGAAAAGTGTAAATACTTTGTGTATAGGTTGCACAAAGACCGTCCTTCGTTTTTCCAGATAGAATAATTTCGGACTTAGATTTAATTCAAAAGAAATGATGGCATTGAATGTAGTTTTTCCGGAATCCTGCTTATCGCCACCTTTTTGCGTCTTAAAGTGTGTTGTGCTTCCATCCTCACCGGATTTAGGTTTTGTGTATGGATGTTGGTTTCCAAAAAAATCGACGCCAAAAATAACTTTTTGATGATAGGTAATGAGCTCACCAATAACCATATAGAAAATGGCAAATGCCATAATCAATTTGATCGTTCTGGATGTTGTTGAGTTCTTCATATACACTTTCTGTTTGCAAAAGTATATCAAATAGGCAAATAAATGCTTGAATTGAGTCAATTCAAAGAAAAGTAAAATATTTTTATAGCGATACAAAGTCAAAAAGGACAAAAACTGAATGATTTTGTCCTTTTTGAAGGGTTTAAAAATAAACTTCATAGCCCATGCAAACATGCTGGTTTTTGAAAAGCATGAAGGGATAAGTGTTGTTAAATAAACTCCTTTTTAATTTGTTCGACCCATGTTTTTACACGTTCATCAGTAAGTTCAGGTTGCTGATGGTCATCGATAGCCAATCCAACAAACTTATCATCTCTTTCGGCTAGCGAAAAATAGTATTTGTAGCCTTTAGTCGGCCAAAAGCCTGTTACAACAGACTTATCGGGAAGTCTGCAATACATTGTTCCAAGTCCGTCGACAAAGCTTTCAGGATACTCGGCCTGATCGCCTAAACCAAAAAGCGCAACCTTTTTTTCTGTGAAGTCAACTTCGCTCAGGCTGTCAATAAAATCTTCCCAGTCGTCTTGCATATCGCCGATGCCCCATGCTGAGGTTCCAAAAACGAGGTTTGTATATTTAGCGATCATTTCAGGAGTCGCTTCCTTGATGTCGTGAAGGTCTGCGCCTTTTCCAAACGCTTTTTTAATCTTCTCAGCTGCTGATTTCGTTGATCCGGAAGTTGATCCATAAAAAATACCTACTGTTTCCATATTCAATTCTTATTTATATTCATTCTAAATTCGGTTGCAAAATTAAACTATTTCAGTCCATTTTCAAAGTCCAGCTATGATTTTGTAGCATTTAGCGGCGGCTTTCAAATTTCATTCCAATACAAAATAAACATTTAACAGCCTTAAATGTTTGACCCGGGAGCAATTGATTTTATATCCTTCCCTTAAGTTCTTCTGTTTTGATGAGTTTGTTCAAAATGGCGTATACAGTGAGACCTGAAACGGTTTTAATGCCCAATTTTCTGGTAATATTTTTTCTGTGTGTCATGGCTGTATGAATACTGATGAATAGCTTTTCGCTGATTTCATTGTTGGTCAAACCTAGGGCAACGAGACGAAGGATGTCAATTTCGCGGCCACTGAGTGTGTTGCTTTCTTTTTCGGAAGATAGTATTCCAGCCTTCGTCAATATTTCTTCTGCTTCTTTAATGAGCGCTGTTTTTGAAGCACATATATGCAGCAAAGCGTCAAACTGACTGCTTACAGCATCTGGCAAATCCTGCTGAACGAGTGCAATGAAAAAAACACCTGACAACTCCGGATCGGAGCGTTTGATCAAAAGGTTCTCTGTCATCATTGATGGATTGATCATCACAAGGCCCGGATTGCTTTTTTGAATCAGCCGGTTCAAATTGTGAACCATGGCATCACTTTCATCCATACGAAACGCTACCTCCATTTGACTCAGAAGCGTTTTTATGCCTTCCCTGATCAGGAAGGAGGGCTCAATAATCAAAATTTCGACAGGACTTTGCATCAGATCAGGCTGTTATCAGATCTTGTCATGAGTTCTTTTTCCATTTTTTCGACGATTGGCACTAGAATCAGGTCTTCGATATGCGCATGATTGTTGAGATCCTTTTCAAGTTCAAAAAGCTCATGAAGGATAACATTCAGAATCCGGCTGTCTTTAGGTTTTGGTATATACTTAATAATGATGTTTTTAAGATCAAAAAGTTTCGACTCCACATCGTCATGATCTTCTTCATAATCATGAATTGAGTAGTCTTTGAGTCTTTGAATAAACTCAGCCTTATCATTATTGGTATCGATAAAATGTTCGAGTGCCCTCACATAGGGATATACAGCTTGCTCCTCCTTGTTTATATGGGTCGTTAATTCAGTTTTGTATTGCTGAAAAAAGTCAGAAAGCAGTTGTTTGATTTCCGGCTCCATAGAATCATCAGATAGAAGCCTCTTGATATAACTTTCCAATTCCGGAATTTTAAACTCCAAGTAATACTGATGTGTTTTTTGCAGATAATCAACGAGCATTCCAGCTTTGAACTGTAACATATTGCTCACAGGAAAGTAGGAGGGATCATGAAAAGTATTTACGATTTCCAGAAAAAACAACAAAGGCACATCGTAATCATCGCAAACATCTTCGACAGTTTTCTCACCAAAGCCAAGTTGTATGCCAAAACGATTGATGAGATGCAGCAAGTGATGGTTCAGATGAATGACTTCTGCCATCTTCATGTCTTTATGTATAAGCATGCAATTTCTTTAAAATGTAATTATCTTTTTGTTGTGGCAAAAATACAAAAACATTAAAGATCATTCAGCCATTGCCTTAGATGAAGTTCGGTGATAGTATTGGAGAAGGGTTCAAAAACTACTGATTCAGTCTCTTTTTCAGTTATTTTGCTTAGATCTACATCATTCTGAGCCATGAAGTTGAATCGTTTTTTGGCTGAAAGATGTTGTGCCAGATATTCTTGTTCTGTTTGTCCCGGTGTAGGGATTAGTGTTGCCGATTTGCCAAGAGCAACCAAATCCATAATTGTTGAATAGCCTGCTCTTGCAACAATGAAGTCTGCATTTTTGATCAGTGAAGCAATTTTTATATCGGAAGCATGGTTGAAAAATCCGACATTTTTTATCGGTTTTGGTAGAGAGTCTCCGTTGGGCAAACCACGTAAAAATGTAGTTTTCAGCTGTAAATATTTAAGTTGCTCCAGCAAAATATTTTCAAGCAAAGTGCGCTGTGGCTCAGGGCCTGAAAGTATGATCAGCAGATCAATTTTTTCGGAATCGTTTTCGATGTTTAATGCTGAAAAGCGACTTAATGGTCCTATGTAACTCGTTTTAATCTCTTTAAAGGCAGGTCTTGACAAGCTACCCGAAAGATTGATGTCATCCATGAAGTCGGGAATCCAGCAAGATGAATACTTTTTGATGATATGTTTGTTAATAATGTCAAGCAATGGCTTAAAAGCAGAAAGTATTTTTGGTGTTTGCACATGCAACTGATGTGTTATGAAAACTGATTCAACTTTATTGCTGTAGGCGCCATAACGATTGTCAGAGATTACTGCATTTGCCTTTGTTTGGGTTACAATTTTTTCCAGAAAAACATGGTCTGCCTTTATACTTTTGACGATGCCGGGAATCTGCTTTATCACTTCCGAAACCTGTGAATTGGTTTTGCTGTAATGCGGTCTGAAACCGGGAAATCTGATGAAATCCAAAGATGGAAATGCCTTTTCGAGCAATGCCAGAGGAGCACCATCGGCAGCAATGATAACGCTTTGGTTTAGTTCAGTTAATATTTTAATAATAGGAACACAACGTGTTGCATGACCAATACCCCAATCCAGAGGGCAAATGAGTATGTTTTTCTTTGAAAACAATTTGCTGGGTTTTGTACAAAAGTAATGGTTTTTCGTCTAATTTTGGCCGTTATGTCCGAACAGCTTTTGTATAAAATTGGCCTTACACTTATTCCGGGAGTTGGTGATATTGGAGGCAAGAAATTGGTAGCTTATTGTGGAGGCCCTGAAGCAGTTTTCAGGGAAAAGCGTCGTCAATTAGAGAAGATACCCGGCATTGGACCGCAAACAATTGATAATATTGTGAAGCAGAATGTGCTCTCGAGGGCCGAAGAAGAAATTGCATTTATAGAGAAAAGGAACATCAGGCCTTTGTTTTATCTTGACAAAGATTATCCGAAAAGGCTTCAGCATTGCGCTGACAGTCCCATGTTGGTTTACTATAAAGGAAGTGCAAATCTCAATCAACAGCGAATAATTGGAATCGTGGGCACACGCAATGCCTCAGATTATGGCAAGCACTTTTGCGAACGCATTGTTGAAGAATTGATCCCGGATCAGGTGATAATTGTGAGCGGACTTGCTTATGGCATAGATAGTTGTGCGCACCGTGCCTCGCTGAAGTATGGGATTCCGACAGTGGGAGTGCTTGCCCACGGCCTTGATAGAATTTATCCTTACAGCAATAAAGGGATGTCTGAAAAGATGATTGAAAATGGTGGCTTGTTGACAGAGTTTATGAGTCAAACAAATCCTGACAGAGAAAATTTTCCCCGGCGAAACCGCATCGTTGCCGGAATGATCGATGCTCTTATTGTTGTTGAATCGGCAAAAAGAGGAGGAGCATTGATTACAGCAGAGATTGCAAATTCCTATAGCAGGGATGTGTTTGCAGTGCCTGGCAGAATTGGCGACACTTACAGCGAAGGCTGTAATTATTTGATTAGAATAAACAAAGCCGCTTTGCTTGAAAGTGCAGCAAATATAAGATATCTCATGGGTTGGAATCAGCAAAGTTCGTCTGTTTCAGCGCAAACAAAACTCTTCAAGGAATTCACCGAAGATGAACAGAAAATCATGGATATCTTTGGTCAGGAGAAAGAATGTGGCATCGATGAAATAATGCTACGCAGTGAGTTCCCAGCTTCCAAACTGGCCGGAGTGCTGCTTACCCTTGAGTTTGATGGAATTATTGTTGCCTTACCGGGCAAAAAATACAAGATTGTTTAATCGTATTCTTCGAAAGCCTGAATCTGACTTCTTTTCAAAAACAGCGGACTTTGACTTTTTCAATAGCATCGGCATTTACCATTGCAAAATTGCATTTGGTATAAATGCTCTACAATTGTTTTCAATAATGAAATTATGAAAAGGAGAAATCATCAGGGCATTGGAGCAGAATCTTCACCTTTCATGTTTATCGATTTTATTACCAACAACAATGAAATCAGGAGCATTCCTATGCTGTAAAAAATGAAAATCGTCTGATCGGTCGTAAGATTGATAAAATAATAGAATCCATGAAAAAAACTGGCAGCACCGATGGCTGTCAGGGAATCAACAAGCCTGTTTCTGCGCTGCTTTCCAAGGCCAGTAAAAAACCCCATGACCACTGCAAAAGCAATGCTGGCAATTGTATACGAAAAGAGAAACTGCGGTCCTGTCGGGCGGGAGAAAACGCCTATCGTAAACAAAGGCAGGGCAACAAGTGCAAAACCCAATGAAATAAAAATGGAATAAATAATCCCGTCAAGTGATCCTTTGAAGCTTTTTCTCTTGAGAAAGTAATAGCGTAAAAAAATAAATTTCCCAAGTTCACTACCAAAACCTATAATGGCAAAAGAATAGAAACCACTTCGCTTCAGGTTTTTCAACATATCGTAACCCAGCGCCTGAGCGACAAAGTCAAAAGCAATAATCAATACCGAAGAGACTGCACCTAAAGCAATTGCCTTAAGAATCAGATTCAATGATTTGATTTCAAAGCGGATTTTGAAAAAAGCCAAAAGTATCAGGATAATGACAAGCGGTTGACCAATTGAAAATAATAAATCAATACTCATTGTTCTGCTGGTTTAAGGATTGAGTACAAATATACAAAGTTTGTAAAGTGATAGCATTATTTTTTTTATTCTGTTAAAAATTAATATCCAAAATAGCATGATGGACTCTGAATGCTCATTTGAATTTTATCAACTGGGATATTCGCAGGTTTTTTTATCTGCAATTGCGGGAAAACAGATGTCTAATCTATAAGCAAATTGCGCTATAGCCCACATAAACAACGCAATACAATTTATAATGATTTTAAATACCCAAAATTGCACTTATCTTTTAGCCTCAGTTGTATCTACTTTAAATGAGATCATTACATTTGTTACCTCAAATTGGTTGTCAGTTTTACTTAAACATGTATTCAACATGAAAAAATTCTACAAAAGTTATTCATTTTTCTTTGCTTCAATAATTTTTATTCTTTTTAGCAGCGGGGCAGAAGCTCAACGAACTGCAATAAAGTTTCAGAGTCCGACAGAAAAAGAAGGCTTTCAGATCATGCGTTCTGACGCAGCTTCATTTCGTTTTTCTCACGGTATTCCTGAAATGGCCATTGATGATTTTGATGCCAATGGCTTTATGGGTCAAGTGATTGAGCTTAATAGTATTTATTTGCCGGCCAATGCCGGGGCTCCAAATCTGCCATCCAGCAGTCGGTTTGTAGCAGTTCCAAACGGTGCAAAACCAAAATTGGTTATCAACAGTTCAAAGAAACAAGTGATTCAAAACATCGACTTGTTGCCTGCAGCACCCATTCCGCTTGGCAATGATGACGAACCATTGAAATATGACAAAGATCTTACTATATACTCCAAAAATGCATTTTTTCCCGCTGAACCATTTCAGATTTCTGAAGTGACAAATTTGCGCGGTGTTGAGGCTGTATCGCTTGGTATCACGCCTTTTCAGTACAATCCTGTCACCAAAGAACTCATTGTTTATTATGACATTGATGCAGAGATTGTTTTTGAAGGCGGAAAAGGCTCTTTTGGCGATGATCGTTTGCGTAGTCAGTATTGGGATGTCATTCTAGCCGATAATATATTTAACAGCAATGTTTTACCAAAAGTTGATTATGCTGAAAGAACCCGTGATTTTGCCAATAGCAGGGAAGAAGGCTGTGAGTATCTTATCATTGTGCCCAACAATCCTGTTTTTGCACAATGGGCCGACAGCATAAGAGTTTTCAGACAAAGGCAGGGTATTTTGACAAAAGTTGTTAATCTGACTGAAGTCGGTGGGAACACAGTAAATGCTATGGAAGCTTATGTTAACAATGCATACAACACATGGACGCTGCCACCTTCAGCAGTTTTACTGCTTGGCGATTTTAGCACAAATGCTGCCGAAGGTATAATTTCTCAAACACTGAATGATCATCCCGGAGGCTATAATCCATATATTTCTGACCATCCTTTTGCTGACGTGACAGGAAATAATCTGCCTGATATTGTTTTTGCCCGTATCACAGCCCGCAATGCTGCTGAACTTCAGCATATGATCAATAAGTTTCTTAATTATGAGCGCACACCTCCAACAAATGCAAGTTTCTACAATAATCCAATTACAGCAATGGGATGGCAGACCGAGCGCTGGTTCCAGCTTTGCTCTGAAACTGTAAACGGATTCTGGGAGCATGCACTTGGAAAAAATCCTGTCCGCCAAAATGCGATATACTCCGGTACTCCCGGTGGCGCATGGTCGTCCAATGCTAATACGAGCACCGTTGTAAACTATTTTGGACCTAATGGTTTAAATTATATTCCAGCCAACACATCACATCTGACTGACTGGGGAGGCAATGCAACCCGCGTAAATAACAGCATCAACAGTGGTGCCTTTATGTTGCAGCACCGCGATCACGGTATGGAGACCGGCTGGGGTGAGCCCTCATATACCAATAACCATATGGGCGGGCTTTCAAATCAGGATCTTACTTTCGTTTGGTCCATCAACTGCCTCACCGGAAAGTTTAATTACAGCAGCGAATCTTTTACAGAAAAATTCCATCGTCACAATTTTGGTGCTTTAGGCCTGGTAGCAGCCACTGAAGTTTCGTATTCATTTGTCAATGATGCATTTGTTTGGGGAGCCTACGACAATATGTGGCCACAGTTTATGCCTGACTATGGCACAACACCCGCCGAAAGAGGAATTCTTCCGGCTTTTGCCAATGCAGCAGGAAAATACTTTCTGCAGCAGTCAAGCTGGCCCTATAATACACAGCATAAAGATATTACCCATAAACTATTCCATCATCACGGCGATGCTTTTATGACAGTTTATTCTGAAATTCCACAATTGCTCACGGTAAGTCATATGCCGGTTTTGTTAAGCGGATTGGATATTTTTGAGGTTACCGCAAATGCAGGTGCCCTTATTGCCATCACAGTAAATGATGAAATTATTGGAACTGCCACTGCAAATGGATCTTTGGTGCAGGTGCCTATCGTGTCGCAACTGCCTGGTTCATTGGTAAGAGTTACTGTGACCCTGCAAAATTACTACCGTTATGAGCAAATTATTGATTGTATTCCTCCTGATGGCCCTTATATGATTTACAATAGTTTTGTTGTGAATGACGCCAATGGAAATAACAATGGTTTTGTTGATTACGGAGAAAATATCATGCTTGATCTGATCATGAAAAATGTAGGAAGCGATCAGGCCGAGAACGTTTCTGTAACTGCCTCCTCTGTTTCACCCGATATCACATTTGTAAATGCAACTTTTGATCTGGGAAGTGTTGCTGCAAACTCAACCGTCACAACTTTACAGGCACTTGAGTTCAATGTATCAGCATCAATACCTGATAAATCAAATATTCCGGTGCAACTGAATATAAGCAGCGCAACAGAACAATGGACAAGTCAGTTTTTAATTCCCGTTAAAGCACCTGATTTTTCAGTGGGTACATTTACCATTGCAGATCCATTAGGAAACAATAACAACCGGCTTGATCCGGGAGAAACAGTTGAGATTACCTTCACTGCTTCAAATACCGGCCAAAGTGATGTGGCTGATGTGATTGGGACATTCTTTTCAAACAGTCCTTTTCTGACAGTTTCGAGTCCGGTGCAACAATTGGGAGCCATTTCAGCCGGTCAGCAAGTCCTAGTTACATTTACGGTGCAAGTGAGTGGTGGCGCACCTATAGGCAGTGTTGCCAATTTTGGATTTAAGATTGAATCAGGTGCCTATAACGATGAAAAATCTTTTAATGCCAAGATTGGCCTCATAACTGAAGATTTTGAAACAGGTAATTTCAGTCAGTTTGCATGGGCCAACGGTGGAAATCAACCCTGGCAGATAACAAATGATGTACCTAATAGTGGCGTTTATGCTGCTAAATCAGGCATAATAAGCCATAACCAGTCTTCTCAATTGCTGCTGCAATATGATGTTGGAGTAGCTGATACAATCTCATTCTACTATAGAGTATCTTCTGAAGCCAACTATGATTATCTGCGTTTCTTTATCAACAATGTTCAAATAGCGCAATGGGCAGGAAATGTAAACTGGACAAAAGCCAGCTTCCCTGTTTCGGCAGGCATGAAAACATTCAAATGGGAATATATGAAGGATGGATCAGTATCCACTGGTCAGGATGGTGCCTGGATTGATGACATTGTATTCCCTCCGATTATAACTACAATGGCCTGGGCTGGTGCAGATATGATGATTTGTCCTGGAAGCAATGCCCAGTTGAACGGTACTGCAAGCAATTATACAAGTTTACTCTGGTCAACCAATGGAACAGGCAGTTTCGATAATTCGACGATTATTAATCCTGTTTACACCCCGAGCGAAGCTGATCAGCAAGCCGGTAGTGTTATTCTGACACTGACTGCAACTGGCACGGGTACAGTAACAGATAATCTTGTCCTGGGATTTTATGCGCCCATTGTTGCAGATGCCGGAGAGGATTTTGCTACATGTTCCACTTCTCAGGAGATACTGATCCACGCTGCAACAGTTTCAACCACCTCACTTATTGAGTGGTTTACGAGTGGTGACGGAACTTTTGCAGAACCAAACAGTCTTCAAACAACCTATTTGCCGGGTCTTCAGGATGTGACAAGCGGCTCTGTAACCCTTCGGATGGTTGCCAAAGACGCCGGAGAATGCTTCACAGCTTCTGACAGTTTAATGGTAACATTTAATCCAATACCGGAAGTTTTTGCCGGCAACAGCATCACGATTTGCCCCGGTAGTAGTTTAGTGCTTTCTGAAGCTACGGCCAACAATCATATATCCCTATTATGGACTTCCTCAGGCGATGGTAGTTTTGAAAATCCAACCACCTTGGAAAGTTTATATATTCCAGGTGAGGCAGATCTTGCCGGAGGCACAGTTGAACTTACTCTAACTGCACAAGGTATTGGCGATTGCGAAGAAGTTATTTCTTCGTTGAACTTAAGTTTCTATGGTGAACCGAGTGCAGATGCCGGGGAAAATTTAAGTGTTTGTTCTGGTGGAAATGTGGCTTATATAGATGATGCCAAGGCAGCCTTTTTCACTTGTTTAATCTGGACTACAAGCGGTGATGGTGTGTTTGGCGATCCATTAAGCCTTCAGACAACCTACACTTCTGGTCCGGCAGATGATATAAATGGACAAGTGATGCTTTATTTAACTGTTCACGGAGTAGGTGAATGTGCAGATGCAATCGATAGTTTATTGGTTAATATTCTGCCTTTGCCTTCAATTTCAATCGGTGGCGACCAAACACTGTGTTTCGGAGAAGAGGTTACTGTCGAAATGATCCTTACAGGGGCTTCCCCATGGACTGTGGTAATGGCTGAACCTGATTCAACACATGTGATTGAAACATCAGGCTTTACAATGACGATGGCGCCGGAAGCATCAATGCAGCTGGCCGTTGTGTCTGTTTCTGATGCACATTGTTCTGTACAGACAAGCCAAAGTATATGGCTGCATGTTGTGCATACACCATTGCAGCCGTTGGCACCTGCAGGTCCTGATTCGGTCGATTTTGCCAATGGATTGTTATCCACATTCAATCTTATGGAAGTTCAATATGCAGAAAGTTATAATTTCTCTCTTGAACCTGAGAATGCCGGAACGCTGAATGTTTCAGGCATGGAAGCAACCATCAGCTGGAACATTGATTTCCGTGGTCAGGCAATGATCAAGGGACAGGCAGTGAATATGTGCGGACTGAGTGAGTGGTCTTCGGCGAAAGAGGTTGCTGTAAAAAGTACAATAGGTATTACGGAACTTGGCAGCCAGTCCATACAGCTGTACCCAAATCCAACCAATGGCTTGTTTACACTTGAGATTAAAGGATTTGAATCAAACAAACTGAATATCCATATCACAGATCTTCTTGGAAGAAAAGTCTTTGCTGAAACAATAAACAATGAAACAGGAAGCGTTCTGCGTCAGATTTCGATGGAAGGAAATGAAAACGGCATCTACTTGTTAACGATTGATAACGGAGAGACAAAAGTTGTTAAAAAGTTGATTCTTAAATAGTCAGCTGAATCTTATTTAGCCGATAAATTTATTTGAAATTCACCGAAAAGCGGCTGTCTGAAAAAGGCAGCCGCTTTTTTAAAATGTAAAAGATTTCAAAGACATTTCAGAAGTATTGATAAAAAGAATCGCCACAAGTATGCCAGGATATGGTTGAAAAATCAAAGATGTTATACTCAAAATTATGACATATTGTTATTATAATAACGAAAACCAAAAAATACTTTTCTTTGTTTTTATGAATTTATAAGATTGATAAGACCTTAAGCTTATCGTATTTACAAAGCTTCCTTTAAAAGCAAAAAGTAATGCTGCAATTTGCTTTTGTTTTTTCATTTGCAATTCAAATAAATCATTCAGTGTGAACTAAAAGACGCATATCTTTGTTTCTGCTAAAAAGTTAAACGCCATGAAAAAAACTATTCTATATACTCTTATAATGTTGCTTTACAGCATGGGCATTAAAGCACAAATAAACCTTGTAGGAGTTGCCAATAATTACCCTGATAATATTGGTATTGTTAAATGGCAGGCACTAAATCCTGAGTCAGTGACCACATTTCCTTCCATTTTAAATGGTTACTATTTTGCCTCCTCTGCATTTGATTCATACAACAGCAAGTATTACATTACCGGTATTTCAGCGAATAATTCTGGATTGTATTCTTTTAATACGATTACAAACCAAGAGAATCTTGCAAGCGCATCATTGTACACCAATATTTCTGAGTTTGATATGAGCACAGGAATAATGTATAACCTTAAACTGGAAACAGATGAGTATATCAGTATTTATGCATACGATATCAACACCAATCAGGATAGCCTGATCGGCGTAATTTATGAGCCGGGCGTAAATGGTATAGTTGTGGATGCCATTGGCTTTGATGCAAACAATGGTATTTTGTATTATGTGGGTTTCACCAATGATCCTGCTTTATGTTTGTACGCAATCCCCGTCAGGGATAATCAGTTTTCATTCACCAGAACGATACTGAACACAACAGCACCAAATAATAATATCACGAGTGTAAATTTCGACAATGTCAATGAAATATTATATGCCCGGAATGCCACTTTTGATGAAAACTACAATTACACCGGAAGTAGTGTTGTCGAGATTAATAAAACATCCGGAGATGTTATTTCCAGAGGGGAATTGGTTGAGTTTCCTTATTTTGTTGGCGGATCTTCTTCCTTTGATCAAAACACCGGTACCTTTCTGCTCGTGGGCATCGACACCAGCAATATGGCAAAAATGATTGCTTTCAATACATACGAAAACACTTATGTTACTGGATTCGTTCCGGGAAATGTCTCTGAAATCGTCTGTGACAATACCGTTTTCGTACAAAACAATTATGTCATTACAGGGGTAAAACCAGAACAGACGTTTAATTTCAGCATCTATCCAAATCCGGTTTCTGATATTTTGACAATTGATTGTCCAACCGTCGGTAAGGCTACTGTTCAACTCATCTCCGCTTTTGGCAAGCGTGTTTTTATGCAGGATTTTGCATCGGGCAAAAAAATTGAATTGAACCTTTCATCCCTATCTCCGGGAGTTTATACAGTGAACCTGACCTCAGAGGGTAAAACTGCATCTGAAAAATTGCTGGTGAGGTAATGATTTGAAACATTGTTTTTTTGCATCAAAAATTTGATTGTGGCAGCATTGCAACCTTGTTCCTGCTTCACATAATAAATAAATTGATCAAGGACAGAAACACTGATAATCAAAGCCTAGATCATTTTCATTTGTAGCTCTTTTCTTAAAAAACTTTACAACCAACAGCCGTCAAAGCATGTTTTTTAATGAAGTGATTTCATCACTCCACTTTTTTATGATGAAAATCGTCCTTTTAAAGATCATTTCTATGAATAAAAAGATTAATTTAGTCCATCGAAGTACAGGTCAAAGATCAGTCTGAAAAATTCATATTTAGAACCTGATTAATGCCTGCAAATAGGCAGGCTGGACAGCTTCTTTGCCTTATATCTTCCGCAAGTGCAATAAGGGCAAAAGATGCAAAATCGTTATCAAATTTTACTTAAGCGAAGTTTGCCTGCATAAAAATGGCAGTGAAATACCAGTAATCAACAGCGGATTTCTGTATCTTTGTAAAAAAAGAAGGTATGAAAGGTACCATAAACATAGAATATCCGGAATATTTGGCCAATACGTTAAAATTGAGCGTAAAGGATTTTGAATCAGAGATGAAAACCAGCTCATTGGTAAAGCTTTTTGAGTTGGGTAAAGTGTCATCTGGCGTTGCGGCGCGCGTTTTAGGGATATCAAGAGTAGATTTTTTAGAATTACTTTCTAAATACAATGTATCTGTTTTTGGCGCGTATGATTTAGAGGATTTAAATGAAGATATAGCAAATGCTTAATGTTGTTTCAAATACTACTCCGATCATATCCTTAGTAAAACTAAATCAACTTGATTTTGAAAAACTTCCTTCTTCAACGAACCTTCAACATGCAAATTAGCTGGGTCGGAAGGATTTCTTTTTATCATTTTCGATACTTTGCAAAGTGATTTCATTGTGCCACTTTTTTTGATGAAAACCACATTTTTTAAAACCATTTTTTTGAATAAAAAGACTAATTTAGTCCATCGAAGTACAGGTCAAAAAACAGCATGAATAATGAAAAGTAAATTCCTGTTAAACCCCAATAAATTTGAAAGAAACCTTCAAAACCAGATAGCAATGAAAAAGAATCTTTTTGTAACGATTTTTTTGATCGTTTTTCAGGTTGGTATCCTATTCGGACAAGAATTTGCACCCATTGGAGCCAAGTGGCATTATACAGAGAATTTCGCGTTTTCTGGCGATATTTCTTATCTGTACATAGAATCCGTTGGTGACACCATCATTAACGGTAAAGAATGTAAAGTGCTTGAAAACAATGGCGGATTATTTTGTGTATTCCACAATGAAAGGGATTTCGTATACTATGAAGACAGTATTGCCTATTTTTATGTACCACAGATCGACAACTTTCAGGTACTTTTTAATATGCGGGCACTAAAAGACAGTTCATGGATCAATATTTTCTGGACCGAACCTATCGCAAAACTTGATACTATTCAAATAGTTGTGGATTCAGTCAGCTTTGTAACGATCAATTCAAATATTCTGAAAAAGCTTCATGTTACCTATAAATCTCTCAATTACGGCTATGAAAATTTACAATATCCGGGGGAAATAATTGAACGTATTGGCGACAAAAGCTATTTGTTTAACCTTTACAGCTTATCAGGAATTATGTGTGACGGCAATTATTCGGGTGGTTTAAGATGCTATGAGGATACTGAATTCGGATTTTATTCAACCGGAATTGCTGATTCCTGCAATTACACTACTGGAATTGAAAGCGAAAACGCAGGTACAGCCTTCAAAATTTACCCAAACCCTGCCACAGACCGAATTGAAATTGAAAGCACAACGAATAAAAAGTTCACCATCAGTTTTTCAGACTTATCTGGTAAAACCCTTATTGAAACTGAATTATTTGGTTCATCAGGGATAGATCTGACTGATTTTCAAAAAGGAATCTATCTCCTGAAAATAACGAGCGAAGATAAAGTGTCAGAAGTACGGAAGATAATAAAGAATTAGCGAAAGCAGGCAGTAGCATGGATTTGGTTCACATTTGAACATCCCTTCGGCGTAGTTTGCAACTACGACGGCGCAATCTGCCGGTCTCCAGGCCACTGACCTCTGACCTCTGACCATTGACCTCAACCTTAGCCTATTTGTCCTCCACGGAAGCCCTTAACCTCAGCCTCCAGAAAATGTTAATTTCAGCGCAAAATGTCCGTTCAATGCAGCGCGTGAGCCCGCCCAAACGCGGTGCCGTTGAGCCTGTGAATTTGAAAACACATAGAAATCCGGCAAAAACGGCCCAGAGGCCGTTTGGGCTCGCCCACCTTTTTGCCAGGATTTCTTGTGTTTTCAAAGAGTGCGCGAGCCATCGTTTGGGTAAATGGTTTTGTGCCGAAAGCTTTCGGCATTGCCAAAACAAAAGGACAATCATAAAGCCAGGCTCAATCCATAGGAGATTGCTCCCATATGCTTTTGAAGCGAAACTGTTCCGTATTGCTGTATCATAGAATTTGCTATCCGTGCCCCTTGGATTTCCAGTTCGACAAAGTTTTCAACTACAACGCCGTCATCTGCAGGTCTCCGGACCGTTGAAATCAACAAACTTCAGTTTGTTCGGGTTGTTTGGGTTGTTTCCGCCATGGCGGGACAGGCAGGGTTCGGATGGATCGGGAAGTACACCTGACCGTTTGCGAAGAGCACTGAACTGTTTGCGTAGGGTATAAAACTGGTTGGGAATCCAAGCGCAAAACAGCAGTCCAAATAGCTATCAGGAACACGCACATTACAACCAAAGTGTTTGAAAATATAAAAAGTCCGATGGATGGTTTGGATATATAAAAACATTTTTACCTTTGAGTGTTCCAATGTAAAAAACAAGACGATGCCAGCAACCTACATTTTAACTTCAGCAACAATTTCACACATCAATTTTAGTTTATTTTATAAACTGCTTGATATGAGTTGTTTAGAAACTAATGGAGTTGAAGGTAATTCCGAAATACCCGCCATATGGCGTATATACAATCGTTAGCACCAATTTTAAAACGACATCATGGACACAATAGAATTTCATAAATCAACAACAAAGGAGCTTTTAGCCATTAAAGACAGAGTTCGAAATTTAATTAGTCACTGGGGAGAAGACGGTAGATATCAAGAGGCAGTTATTAAGACCATGATTCAGAGATTTTTGCCAGAAAAATATAGAATTGGTAGTGGTTTCGTTGTGCGACAAACTAGAGAAAGAGGAAATCATGAACCATCAAAACAAATTGATTTAATCATATATGATACGTCTTGTCCTATTCTCTTTAAAGAAAACGACTTTGTAATACTAACAGCAGACTCTGTTCTCGGTATAATTGAGGTAAAAGCGAATGCTACAAATCAAGGATTACAGCAAATAGTAAAGAAGTCCAATGACAATGGCAAATTCATATTTGATGCTAAAACAGATAAAACGAAACATATTTTTAATGGAGTATTTTCATATGATTCAAGAGTAAATAATGTAGACACAATTGCAAATGCGATTAAACAACCTTGGGACGAACTTGAGCAATATCAGCATCGTGAAAAGTTTACTGTTAATCATATCTCTCTAAATCAACATTGGTTCTATAAATTCTGGGAACATGAGTTTGTTGACCAGCGGAATCCTCATTTCCTTTATGAAATATCAGAACTATCTTTTTCTTTTTTTATTTCAAACCTAATGGACTGGATAAGTGGAACTTCTGTAATTGAGAATAGTAATCTTTGGTTTCCCGTTGACAAATCAATTCAAGTCAGAAAAACCTTTTAAAATGACCATATGAAGTATATTCAACCACAGGTATTTTCTAACTCATACACCTGCCCTCATTGCGGTGCGATTGCGAAACAAGATTGGTGGTGGCGCAAATGGTCTGGTGACCAAACTGCACATCCAAAGGAAAATAATCCCCTTAGAGTAGGGTCTTGTCAACATTGCAACAAGAGAACTCTTTGGGTTGATGATAAAATGTATTATCCAGATACGGGGAATGCTCCATTTCCAAATCCTGAAATGCCCGAATCTGTATTAAAACTTTACATGGAAGCATCCTCAATAAGTTCAAAATCTCCTCGTGGAGCTGCTGCACTATTAAGACTGTCAATTCAAATTTTGTGTCAAGAGTTAGGTGAACCAGGGAAAAATATTAATACTGATGTTGGAAATCTTGTAAAAAAGGGTCTTCCAGCAATTGTCCAACAATCCTTAGATATTGTTCGTGTTACTGGTAATGACGCAGTGCATCCAGGGCAAATTGACACAGACAACCCTGAAACGGTTAGTCAGCTATTTGACTTGGTAAACATAATCGTTGAATATATGATTGCATTACCTAAGAAAGTCAGTGGAATTTATAATAGTTTACCTGCTGACAAGGTTAAGGGGATTAATGATAGAGATGGCAAGTAGAAAAACTGGTGCTAACATCATATATATACAATGCAGGGTGATGTGTTTAATTTAACCTGTCTACCATGCATAAAATTTTTTCTCGGTGGATAGTTTTGAAGCCCGCAATCCTGCACTGTATATATATGTGACCGTTATGGGCAAGGTTAAGGGCGGCACAGCGGACAGATGCCAAAACAAGGAACAATCAGTTTGACACTTTAGATTATTAACCATGATTAAACATCTTAAATTTTCGCACATGAAAACATTCCTATTATCATTACTTGTTATTACAATCTTGATTCCTAAACATGCAAAAGCTCAAAATGAGGCTGAAACTGTTGCTGCTGCCGCAGTTGTAGGTGGTCTTGTTGCCATTGGAGTAGGTATAGCCGCAGTTGAACAAATGAAAGAAGACGCGGAATATACAGCAACCCAATGGATATTATCAAATCAGCCTGACTTAACAAGTTTTTCTTTACAAACACTAGATTTTGATGGAAAAAAACTAAAGGACTTGTCTGAGGCTTCAGTTATAACTTTTAAAATTCAGCAGTTTAGCCCCAAAAAAGATCCTATCCTTGATGAAAAAAAAACAGATTTTATTTGCATTTACAAGTAAAGGGTGGGTTAATGAGTATGGAATTGATTTTAATAAAGTTAAGTGGTTTCTTTTTGACAGTTCGGAATGGATGAATCTTATGGTAGCCTATGTAAAAGTATCTTCTGATGAAAAGAATGATACTAATATTCAAAATAAATTAACAGAAGGGAAAGTAGTTGATAAAGGCGTAAAAGTTAAGAGTAAACTTGTAATCCCATTTTTTAATTTAAGTGGTGATATGTATGTTGTTACGGATTATTCTTCAGAGATGAAATTACTTTACAATGAGAAGTCTTTAGGCATTTTTTTAAAAGATACAAAGGATTTGGTACAAATAGGGAGAGCAGATATAATCAAAATTCATGAATACTTTTTTGGCACGAATTGAAAATTGGTTACTTAAACATTTAGCAATAGCAAGCGACCCGAGTTTTGGTGCGTCGTGGGCAGGAAAGTAATAAATTGAAAAGCAATACTCCGTAGGAAATTTTTCGGTTAACTACCGCTATACGTGTATTTGCGAGACGTTAACGCCAAGTGAAAGGGCGACAGAAACAGCAGGCAATTTGCAAAATAAAGACAAAAAAGATAAACGAAATAATGAACAGCCCACCCACAAAACAACACATTTGCATGCTCCGACACACAAGCCGATGGTTCAGCTTGTTTTCTTGCCGGCGCACCCCAGGAAATTGATACATTTGTAGTTATTTGAAACGAATTAAAAAAATGAATTTAGACCAATATATTGGCAATATAAACCAGAAGTTCAAAGCTGGAAATGCGACTGAACATACTTTTCGGGGGATTTTAGAACAACTTATTGAAAGTATTGTACCGACAATCAGAGCAACCAACGAACCGAAAAGACAGAGTTGCGGAGCACCTGACTACATCCTGTGTATATTCCGGATCATACTGACCCCCCCATTCCGGATCATACTGACCCCCCATTCCGGGATATTGACCCCCCTTTAAAAAGGGCAGGATATCTTTACGGATTTGACTTCGAAAGTCATTTAAAAA